>Ga0194035_1000284_pt1 | contig 31222 bp, 30 predicted proteins | sample JunL2320m_MetaG_FD_148680 | JGI IMG/M metagenome (GOLD analysis project Ga0194035, IMG submission 148680) | Anoxic zone freshwater microbial communities from boreal shield lake in IISD Experimental Lakes Area, Ontario, Canada - Jun2016-L239-20m | ecosystem: Environmental > Aquatic > Freshwater >...
ACCATCGGGGGCCGCCAGGTGCTCTCGGCAGACCGCGCGTACCGTATTCTCGCGACCTATGGTCCAGAGGAGTCGGTTGGGCTGTCGATCGTGCGGGATCAGGGGTCGCTGGAAGTGCTCTTCAAGCCCGAGTCCCCGAAGGGGCACGGCGATCACTGAGATGACTCGGTTGGTCACGGACGCCACGCTGCGGCGCTCCGATTTCGCCTTCGAGTTGCCAAGCGATCTTGTCGCGCAAGTGCCCTCGGCGGTGCGCGGGGGTAGTCGCCTGCTCGTGCTGGGTGGCAACGATGGTGCGGTTAGCGATCGGCGGTTCGACGATCTCTTGTCGTTGCTCCGGCCGGGTGATCTGCTGGTGCGTAACGACACGCGGGTGTTACCGGCCCGTCTGCATGGGCGCAAGCCGACCGGTGGCGCGGTGGAGGTGTTGGTCGAACGCCTGATCACGGCGACCCGCGTGAGTGCGCATATGCGTGCAAGCAAGGGAGCTCGCCCAGGCCACGAGGTGTACCTGCCCGGTGGTGCAGTCGCCCGGGTTGTCGATCGCGAGGACGATCTTGCCATCCTAGAGTTCGATCGACCGGTGGCCGGCTATCTGGAGGCGCACGGGCAGATGCCGTTGCCGCCTTATATTGCCCGAGCCGCCGGTGACGACGACCGGGACCGTTATCAGACAGTGTATGCCTGTGATCCGGGTGCGGTGGCCGCGCCGACAGCTGGGTTGCATTTCGATGCGGCTTTTTTTGCGCGCTGTGCCGCGATGGGTATTGGTGTTGCGAACGTGACGCTTCACGTCGGTGCAGGCACTTTCCAGCCGTTACGCAGTGATGATTTGGATGCGCACCGGATGCACGCCGAGTGGGTACGGGTATCCGCCGCAACCGTCACCGCGATAACGGAAACCCGTGCGCGGGGAGGTCGTGTGGTGGCGATTGGTACGACGGTTGTGCGGTCGTTGGAGACCGCCGCAGCCAGTGGCAACCTGGCAGCCTTTGAAGGCGAGACCCGAATATTTATCCGCCCTGGGTACCGTTTTCGCGTCGTCGACGCTCTGGTCACCAACTTTCACCTGCCAGAATCGACCTTGATTATGCTGGTCAGCGCTTTTGCAGGTCGTGAGGCTGTGCTCGCGGCCTACCGGCATGCGGTGGCGGAACGTTACCGCTTCTATTCTTATGGGGATGCCATGTTTGTCACTCCCGCTCCTGGATCGAGGAATCCCCTTTGAAGTTCACGTTGCTTAATACGGACGGCGAGGCGCGTCGAGGCTTCCTGCAATTCGCGCGTGGTACCGCGCAGACACCGGCTTTCATGCCCGTCGGTACCTACGGTACGGTCAAAGCGATGACCCCGGAAGAACTGGTCGGCCTTGGCGCCGAAGTGGTCTTGGGCAATACATTCCACCTCTGGCTGCGGCCAGGATTGGAGATTATTGAAGCGCATGCGGGGCTGCATCGCTTCATGCACTGGGAACGACCAATTCTGACCGACTCGGGTGGTTTTCAGGTATTTAGCCTGGCCAAATTGCGCAAATTGACGGAGCAGGGCGTTCGTTTTCGCTCGCCGGTTGACGGCGCCGAGGTGTTTTTATCCCCTGAGGAATCGATGCGCATCCAACGTGTGCTGCGCTCCGATATTGCGATGCAGTTCGATGAGTGCACGCCTTATCCGGCGACCGAAGCAGAAGCGCGCGCGTCGATGGAGCTTAGTCTGCGTTGGGCTCGGCGTAGCCGCGATGCCTATTACGATGCTTCAGGCGAGGCGCCTGGCGTTCTGTTCGGTATCGTGCAGGGTGGCATGCACCGCTCCTTGCGAGAGGCCTCATGGGATGGCCTGGCTGAACTCAATCTCCCCGGGCATGCTATCGGTGGATTGGCGGTGGGCGAACCGGAGGAAGAAAGACTGCGGGTGCTCGAGGAGACCGTGCCTTTGATGCGCGCGGATAAGCCGCGCTACCTCATGGGTGTCGGCCGCCCAGAGGATATCGTTGAGGCAGTCGCCCGCGGCATCGATATGTTCGATTGCGTGATGCCGACGCGCCACGCCCGCAATGGGCACCTCTTTACGTCGACCGGCACGCTCAATATTCGTAACGCCCGCCACGCGTCCGATACCGCGCCAATTGAGGACAGTTGTACCTGTTACGCGTGCACGAATTATTCGCGCGCCTATCTGCGGCATCTGGATAAAACGGGCGAAATCCTCGGGAGCCGCCTTAACACAATCCATAATTTGTTTTATTATCAACGTCTTATGAGAGAAATTCGGGCTGCGATCGATGCCGGCCGATTTGCGGCTTGGCGAGGCGATTTTTACCGTCTACGAACGGGTGGTGAAGCGGCTGTGGCATAATTCATCGCTACGCCCGAATCTTCGGGCTACTGGGGAAACGATCCAGATGGAATTCCTGATTTCGACTGCAAATGCGCAGGCCGCCGGTATCGGCGCCGGTGGCAGCAATATGAGCCAGATGCTGGTGATGGTGGCGCTGTTCGGTGCTTTCTACTTCATGCTGATTCGTCCGCAGCAGAAGAAGGCTAAGGAACAGCGCGATATGGTGTCAAAGCTTGCGGCTGGCGACGAAGTCGTCACGGCTGGCGGCATCCTTGGTCGCATCACCGCGGTCGGCGACACCTACCTCTCGGTTGAGGTCGCTCGCGACACGACCATTCAGGTGCAGCGCTACCAAGTGGTGCAACTGCTGCCGAAAGGCACCTACAAGAGCGCCTAATCGGCGCCTGACTCGGAGCTCACTCCCCGAATGAACCGGTATCCACTTTGGAAGAGCCTGCTATTTGCAGGCGTCATGCTGCTCGCGCTGCTGATCGCGTTGCCGAACCTGTTTGGCCAGGCGCCGGCGTTGCAGTTGTCACGCAAGGACGGTGAGTTATTCACCGGTGCGGCTGCGTTGAATGAAGTCACCGCGAGTTTAGCGCGAGAGCATCTCGATCCCGACCTGGCCTTCGTGCAGGCCGGGCGTATCATGCTGCGCTTCAAGGATGTACCGACCCAGTTGCGCGCGCGCGACTCGATCGACGCCTCAGCACCTGACTCGTATGCGATCGCAACGACGTTGGCCTCGCGCGCACCGGAGTGGACGCGGAAGTTTGGCTTAAGGCCGATGAGTTTAGGTCTCGATTTGCGTGGCGGCATCTACCTCGTCTACGAGGTCGATGTTGAGGGTGCGGTCAAGCAAACGCTGCAGCGACTCGATCGCGATTATCGGTTGGCGCTGCGCGAAAAGAAATTGCAGTACGAATCGGTCGACGGTGGGGCTGGCGGTGTCGACGTCGTCTTCAAGGATGCAGCGACTGCAGCAAGCGCGCAGAAAGTGCTCGAGGGTGTTGATTCGAACGTGACGCTTGCCGGATCCCCTGATGGGTTGACGATTCATGCGACGTTGTCTCCTGCGCAGGTCAAGCAGAGACAGGATTTCGCTATCCAGCAAAACATCACGGCATTGGGCAATCGTGTAAACGCACTGGGTGTTTCTGAAGCCAGTGTGCAGCGACAGGGCGCCAATCGCATTGCGGTGCAGTTGCCGGGCGTGCAGGACGCTAGTGAAGTCATTCGGTTGTTGGGTAAGACCGCGACGTTGGAAGTCCGTCTGGTTAGCGATTCGGGCAACGCTATCGAAGCGCAGTCCTCGGGACGCATCCCTCTAGGTGCCAAGTTATTTAAGGATCGCAGCGGCCGCCCCGTGCTTCTGCGGCGCGATGTCGTTGTGACGGGCGAGCAACTGACGGACGCGACATCGTCTTATCAGAACGGGGAACCGGCAGTGAGTGTCCGGCTCGACGCGCGTGGTGGCGACGAAATGTTGCGGACAACGCAAGAGAACATTGGTAAGCCGATGGCGATTGTGTTTATCGAGAAGGAGCGTCAACTGCGCGATCAGGATGGCCAGAAAGTGGCTGTCGATGTGACCAAGGAGCAGGTGATTTCCGTCGCGACCATCCGGGGTGTGTTTTCCTCGCAGTTTCAGATCACTGGTTTGGCCGCTCGTGAAGGACAGGAACTCGCAAAGCTCTTGCGCGCCGGCGCCCTTGCCGCGCCTGTTTATATTGTTGAGCAGAGACTAATTGGCCCGAGTCTTGGTCAAGACAACATCGACAAAGGCGTCCGCGCCCTGGAAATTGGTTCTGTTGCCCTGTTCGTCTTTATGGCGCTTTACTACAGCTTGTTCGGCGTCGTTGCCAATTTCGTACTCGTTTGTAACGTGGTGCTGCTGGCGGCCTTTTTGTCCTTGTTTGGCGCAGCACTGACGCTTCCGGGCATTGCCGGCATTATGCTCACCGTCGGTATGGCCGTTGACGCGAACATCCTGATCTATGAACGAATTCGAGAAGAAGTGCGTCTCGGTGTGACGCCACATGCCGCCATCAAGGCAGGCTTCGAGAAGGCATTCTCGGCAATTGGTGACGCGAACGTCACGACCCTAATTGCCGGTGTCGTGCTTTGGTCATTCGGTACGGGCCCGATTAAAGGCTTTGCCGTCGTGCTGTCGGTTGGCATCCTAACAACGCTATTTACCGCGTTAGTGGGTACTCGCACAGTGATCGGCCTCGTCTGGGGCAGCAAGTCGGCCATTTCGCGGCTGCCGGTCTGATTTCGGGGAGTCGATAGCCATGGAATTTTTTCGCTCAGTGCCGCGTTACCGCTTTATGTCGGTGCGCAAGCTTTGCTACGCGCTTTCCGCGCTCATTATCGTCGGCTCGGTCGTCGCAGAGGGCATTCACGGCCTTAATCTCGCGGTCGACTTCACCGGCGGTGTTGTTATTGAGGCGGCTTTTACCGGTGCCGCCAATCTAGACGGTACCCGCAACGCCTTGAAGTCAGCAGGGTACTCGGAAGTCACCGTGCAGAACTTTGGCTCGTCCAAGGACGTGCTAGTTCGGTTACCGCCGCTTGGCGAGAGAGAGTCGCCAAACACGGTGACGACCAAGGTGGAGACGGCGCTGCAGACGGTCGACGCTGGCGTGCAGATCCGTCGGACCGAGGTTGTGGGGCCGCAGGTAGGACGTGAGCTGGTGGTCAAAGGCATGCAGGCAATGGCGATTACGGTATTGCTCATTCTTTTGTACATCGCCATGCGCTTCCGCTGGAAGTTTGGTGTGGGCGCCGTGCTGGCGACGTTGCATGACCCATTCGTCGTGATCGGCGTTTTTGCGTTGACGGGCATGACCTTTGATTTGACGGTGTTGGCCGCCGTACTGGCCGTCATCGGCTATTCGATCAACGAAACGGTTGTCGTGTTTGACCGTGTCCGCGAATTATTTCCGGTGATGCGCAATGAAACGCCGGAGCAGGTGTTTGATCGAGCCATTAATGAGACCCTGTCGCGTACCGTTATTACGAAGGTGGCGACCCTGATTGTCGTAGTTGCGCTGTACTTGTTCGGTGGAGAGTCGTTGCGTGGCTTCGGTCTGGCGTTGATCGTCGGTATTATTGCGGTGACTTATTCGTCGATGTTCGTCGCCAGTGGCGTTGCGCTCGACCTGGGGTCCTCCCACAGAGACCTGATGCCATCCGAGCGTCAGACCTTAGTCGATGACCTGCCATAGGGCAGCCTAGGGGTTCGACGTTATGGTCGGCCTACTGACAGACCCGTCTGCGTGGGTGGCTCTGGTCACGTTGACGGTGCTCGAGATTGTTCTGGGCGTGGACAATTTGGTTGTGCTGGCCGTGTTGGTCTCGCGCCTGCCGCGGGACCAACAACGCGTGGCTAGGCTCGGTGGTTTACTGCTTGCAATGGGTACCCGGATCGCCTTGCTCTTCTCGATCACTTGGCTGGCGACCTTGACGACGCCGCTGGTAACCGTGCTGAGCCAGGAGATATCCGGACGTGATCTCGCGCTGATCGGCGGCGGCATGTTTCTGCTAGCCAAAAGCGTGCTCGAAATTCACGCGGCCGTTGAAGGTGGCGCGACTGGCACACAAGGGGCGTCGATGCCGAAAGCTCGTTCTCAGGCGGTGCTTGGCGTGATCCTGCAGATTGCCGTGATTGATGTGGTGTTTTCGCTTGATTCTGTTTTCACTGCGATCGGCTTTGCCAAAAACATCGAAGTGATGGTGGCCGCTATTGTTTTGGCGATGCTATTCATGATGCTTGTGGCCGCCCGTATCAGTGCTTTTATTGAGGCGCATCCCACCGTTAAAGTGCTTGCTCTGGCATTTTTACTTCTCATCGGTGTCGCGCTCATTGCCGACGGACTGGATCAACATATTCCCAAAGGCTATCTCTACTTCGCGATGGCATTCGCGATCGTTGTGGAGATGGTAAATATGCGTGCGCGTGCGCGCGGCGCGACACCAGAAGGCTAGTTCATGGATACCTCCGATTTCGGCTCGTCCGAAATTTCACAGGAGCGCTATGCGGCGCAGGCCCATCATGCAGGGCCGCTGCACCTTCTGGCGCTCGGTGCGCTAGGTATCGTCTATGGCGATATTGGTACGAGCCCTCTTTATGCCTTCCGGACGTGTGTCCAAGCGCTTGGTGATACGGGCGGCAATGTGCCGCTGCCGGTCGTCTTAGGATTGCTCTCGCTTATTTTCTGGGCCATCACACTGGTAGTGACGGTCAAGTACGTGGGCATCGTAATGAATGCCGATAACCGCGGGGAGGGTGGCGTACTTGCGTTGACTGCGCTGGTGGTCAATGAAGGGCGTCCTAAACACCCCTGGTTACTCGGTGCGCTCGGTCTTGCCGGCTGTGCGTTTTTTTACGGGGACGGGACTATTACTCCGGCTGTGTCGGTCTTGTCCGCGATCGAAGGCCTTGAACTCGTTGATCCAAATTTCGCCAAAGCGGTGGTGCCACTGTCCGTGGTTGTGCTGATCGCATTGTTTGCCGGTCAACGGCACGGGACCGGACGTATTGGGCGCCTTTTTGGGCCGATCATGTTGGTGTGGTTTACCGTTCTAGGTGTGCTTGGCTTTGCGCAAATTGTGCGTCATCCGGGCGTGCTGATCGCGATCAGTCCGTGGTACGCGATTCAGTTTCTTGTTAGTCATCCGGCGATTGGGGGCGCGGTAGCCTCTGCGGTATTTCTGGCCGTGACGGGTGGTGAGGCGCTGTATGCGGATCTTGGTCATTTTGGCAAAAAGCCGATTCGGTTGGCTTGGTTCGTGCTCGTTTGGCCCGCCTTGATCCTTAACTACTTCGGTCAGGGAGCGTTGATTCTGTCGAATCCCGCGGCTGCTGCTGATCCTTTTTACTATTTGGCACCGCCGGCCTTATTGATGCCGCTTGTCGTATTGGCAACCGCCGCGACCATCATTGCCTCGCAGGCCGTGATCTCCGGTGTCTTTTCAATGACGCAGCAGGCCTTACAGCTGGGTTTTCTGCCGCGCATGAAAGTGCTGCAGACTTCAGACGAAGCGATTGGCCAAATCTACGTTCCTGCGGTGAACACGCTACTGGGCATCGCGACCGTCGGACTGGTGTTATGGTTCAAGTCCTCCGATGCCCTGGCCGGCGCCTACGGCATCGCGGTGGTTTGCACGATGGTGATTACGTCGGTGCTGATCGATGTGCTGCTTGCGCATCGGCGTAAGCTGGATCGGACCGCCGGCATTATGCTGGCGGTTGCGCTGCCGATGGGTCTTCTGGACATTGCCTTCATGATGACGAACGTCGAGAAGATTCCGCAGGGCGGCTGGTTCCCACTGCTGTGTGGTTTGGCGGCGTTCATCACAATGCGTAGTTGGATGATTGGCCGCAAAGTGGTCGAGGATCAATCCGGTCGCCACGAGCAGCCGGTTAAAACCTTTCTTGATAAGCTTGAACAGTCGCCGGTCACGGTAGTGCCGGGCACGGCAGTGTTCATGACGAGTCGTACCGGTGCGGTGCCCTCCACTTTAACCCGTAATGTGCACTGTAATGGGGTCCTGCACGAGCACACGGTGCTACTGACGGTTGTGACTGAGCGGATACCCCGGGTGGCGCGCGGTGGCCGTTTGAAGGTGACCCGGTTGGGTCCCCATTTGTGGGGCGTCGAGGTGCATATCGGGTTCGTCGAACGGGCCGACGTGCCGCGCCTGTTGCGTGAGGCGGAGCGTCTTGGTCTGGGCTTTCGGACGGAGAATGCGACCTATTTCTTGGGTCGGGATGACATTATTTTGTCCAGTCCGCGTGGCATGGCACGGTGGCGCAAGCGCTTGTTTGTCTTTATGGACCGTAACGCAGAGTTTGCCGGAACGCACTACTCGCTTCCTCCGGAGCGCATTATCGAACTAGGCGGGCAGGTCGAAATCTGAGCTAGGTGCCGCGCAGTTGCCCTCTGAGGGGGGTTCGTGCGTACAATCGATTCGTTAACCTGGGGGTTCCATGAAGCAATTTCGGATCAAGCCGCTCGACGAAATACTCGCGACGGCCGAAAAGAAGGCCCTGCATCGCTCGCTGGGGGCCTTCCAGCTAACGATGCTCGGCATCGGCGCTATTATCGGTACGGGCATTTTCGTGCTCACGGCCGAAGCCGCGCAGAAAGCCGGTCCTGGCATGATGGTGTCGTTCCTGATCGCGGGCTTTGTCTGTGCGGTGACGGCGCTGTGTTACGCCGAAATGGCCTCGATGATCCCGGTCTCCGGATCGGCTTACACCTACACGTATGGCGTCCTCGGTGAACGCGTGGCTTGGGTTGTGGGCTGGGCTCTAATTCTCGAGTACGCCATTGCGGCGAGTACCGTGTCGGTTGGGTGGTCCGGCTACGTAGCGGGCATCTTGCGAAATTTGCATTCGCTGCTCCCGTTCCTGCCCAATATCAATTTGCCCGCTGCGTGGATCAACGGGCCACTCGATGGCGGCATCATCAACGTGCCGGCGCTGCTGATCTCCCTATTGGTGACCTGTTTGCTGGTCATCGGTACGCGCGAGAGCGCGCGGGTTAATGCGGTACTTGTATCGATAAAAATCTTGGCTTTGGTGGTGTTCATCTTTTTGGCGCTACCGGTCATGCAAATAGAGAATTTTCATCCGTTCGCACCGAACGGGTGGGTCGGATCCTCCGGAGTGGCGCCCGCTGCGGCCTCAATTTTCTTTGCCTACGTCGGTTTCGACGCAGTCTCGACTGCCGCGGAGGAAACGAAAAATCCCAATCGAAATATACCAATTGGCCTGATCGGCTCACTTGCGATTTGCACGGTGTTCTACATTCTAGTGGCTGCCGGTGCGATCGGTTCGGTCGGGGCGCAGCCTTTGATGGATGCCCATGGAGTGGGTCTTGAGCCGGGTAGCACGCAATTGGCCGCGGCTTGCAAAGGTGTCGAGCAATTGGTTTGCAGCAAGGAACCATTAGCATTTGTGCTGCGAACCATGGGCCATGCGCACGTCGGTAACCTCATTGGGCTGGCCGCCGGTCTTGCGCTGCCCTCGGTGATTCTGATGATGCTCTTCGGTCAGACTCGCATCTTCTTCTCGATGGCGCGTGATGGTCTATTGCCACCGGTATTTACGCGCATTCATCCTAAGTACAAGACACCGCACATCATCACCATTGCGACAGGCATTTTTGCGTCGTTTTTTGCCGCGCTGTTTCCGGTGGGCAAGCTGGCTGATATTTCGAACTCGGGTACGCTGTTTGCGTTTCTGGTGGTGTCTGCCGGCGTCCTGATTCTGCGCAAGACAGATCCGGATCGTAAGCGGCATTTCCGTGCGCCAATGGTCTGGGTGATGGCTCCGTTAGCGATTGCCGGTTGTGCGTTCTTGTTTACGCAGCTATCCGGCTACACGATCACGCTATTCTTTAGTTGGGCGGCGATTGGCCTAGTGGTCTACTGGTCGTACGGCAATCGGCATAGCCATTTGGCGATTTCGCAGCGTAAATAGTCAGATTAGAGTCGCCGCCCGTCAGGGCGGCGACTGCTCTGTGCGTTTAGCGCGTGCGGAATTCTGCCGGTACGTGTGGCGCGATCAGTGCCAGCAGCGCTTCGTAGGTTTTGGGTGAGCCAGCGACTACTTCGCCGCCCAGTTCGTATTCCTCGCCCGTCAAGGTGCCGATACGGCCGCCCGCTTCGGTCACCAGTAGCGAACCGGCAGCAGTGTCCCAAGGGCTTAAACCCAACTCCCAGAAGCCATCGGTGCGACCTGCGGCCACATAGGCCAAGTCCAAGGCAGCGGAGCCCGGTCGACGAATGCCAGCGGTATTTTGGATCACGTCTTTCAGCATCGCCAGATACGCGTCGAGCCAGCGCGTGTTGGAGTGGTAAGGAAGGCCGGTACCGATCAGTGCGCCCTCGAGGCCGCGGCTGTTACTGACGCGAATACGGTGGTCTTCCAGTTTGGCGCCGCCGCCGCGCGATGCGGTAAACAGTTCCTGACGCATCGGGTCGTAGACCACAGCATGATCGACTCGACCACGGATCTGCACGCCGATGGAGACACAGAAGTGGGGTAAGCCGTGCAGGTAGTTGGTCGTGCCGTCGAGCGGGTCGATGATCCAGGTCACTTCCTCGCGACCGGGTTTCAGACCGCTCTCTTCGGCGAGGATGCCGTGATCCGGGTAGGCCCGGCGGATAGTCTCGATAATGTCCGCTTCGGCGTTGCGATCGACGTCGGTGACGAAGTCGTTGCGACCTTTAGTCGTCACGTCGAGGGAATCGAGGCGGTTCATCCCCCGGAGGATGACGGTGCTTGCCCGCCGCGCTGCGCGGATGGCGATGTTAACGAGCGGATGAGTTGACACTAGATATTCACCAGACTGCCGTACGGGGGTGCAAGGCTCAAAGTGGCGCGTAGAATATCAGAGACCCAAGGAGAACCTTCTTCCCGTGCCGATTCGCTTCATCCTCGTCGCCCCCAGCCACCCCGGCAACGTCGGTGCCGCTGCCCGTGCCATGAAAACCATGGGGGTGGAGGAGCTCTGGCTCGTTGCGCCTGCCCAATATCCGCACCCGGAGGCCACGGCGTTGGCCTCCAGTGCGGCCGATTTGCTGGATCGCGCCACCGTGGTCGATACGCTGTCCGAGGCCGTGCAGGGTTGTACGCTCGTATTGGGCACCTCAGCGCGGCTGCGCACCGCATTGTATTGGCCGGTAATGACCCCGCGGGAGGCGGCCCCCAAACTACTCGAGGCCGCCGTAGACGGCCCTGTGGCGGTGGTCTTTGGCACCGAACGTACCGGGTTGACCAATGCAGACTTTGAACGCTGTAACGCGCTGATTCATATCCCAGCAAACCCGGCTTACGAGTCCCTCAATTTGTCCCAGGCGGTCCAGATCGTCGCCTACGAGTTGCGCTGTGCGATGGCGTTGCCGCGGCCCGAAGCGCGTCGACTGGTGCCGTTGGCGCCCGCGGAGGAACTCGATCGGCTGAATGCTCACATGGGGCAAGTCCTTGCGGCGGTTGCGTTTACTGACCGTGCTGGCGGCGGGCATTTAGAACGGCGATTTGCGCGCATCTTTGGGCGGGCCGAGCTGGATTGTCACGAGGTCAACATGCTGCGTGGACTCTTGGCGTCGGTACTGGTGAAGGCTCGGGGAGGGGCAGAATCCTGATGACCGTCTATTTGGATCACGCGGCCAGTACCCCGGTAGATCCGCGTGTCGCTGCCGTGATGGCTGAAAGTCTGGCCCGCGGCGATGCTAATCCCTCTGCGACCCACGGGGCCGGGCGGGCCGCGAGAGCGCAGGTGGAGACCGCCCGCGCCGAGATCGCAGCGTTGGTCGGGGCGCAGCCCGGCGAAATTATTTTTACCTCCGGCGCCACCGAGGCGGACAACCTGGCGCTGTTTGGGCTGATGCGCGCGGTGCCGGCACGTGGGCGGCATCTTGTGGTCAGCCGGATCGAACACCGGGCCGTGCTCGATGTCGCCGGTCGGCTCGAGGTTGAGGGCTGCGCCGTCAGTTATGTCCCCTCGGGGCGGGAGGGTCTGGTGCCCCTGTCGGCAGTGGATGCGGCACTGCGGGCCGATACCCGACTGCTCTCGGTCATGCTCGTGAATAACGAAACCGGCGTTATCCAAGACGTTGGCGGGATTGCGGCGCTTTGTCGATCCCGCGATGCGCTGGTACACACCGATGCGGCACAGGCGTTGGGACACATCCGCATGGATTTGCCGTCGTTGGGCGTGGACCTTGCCAGCCTCTCAGCCCACAAGATGGGCGGTCCGCCGGGAATCGGGGCGCTATGGGTGGGTGCGCGTGCGGCACCCCTGCTAGAGCCGATGCTTTATGGCGGAGGGCAGGAGCGCGGCTTGCGGCCAGGCACACTGCCCGTCCACCAGATCATCGGTTTCGGGGAGGCCTGTCGACTCGCGCGCCTAGCGGAGTCCACAGATGCCGCGCATTACCAGGCGCTGACCCATGCGCTTGCCAGCCACTTGCTGGCGCTCCCGGGTGTTCGGCGCAATGGCACTGCGCAGGCGTGTGCGCCGCACCTGTTGAATCTGTCCTTTTCGGGTGTGGACGGGGAGGCGCTCCATGCGAGTCTGATTGGGCTGGCGGTTTCGGGTGGGTCTGCCTGTGGGGCAGCACGCGGTGAGCCCAGCTATGTGTTACGTGCGCTCGGCCTAGACGATACGGCCGCGGAAGCCTCGGTTCGATTCAGTGTAGGGCGTCAAACTACGCTTAAAGAGATAGAAATTGCGGCTAAAATCGTCGAAAATGCTTATTTAAGACTGCTAGAGCTCGCGCCCTCATGAGTGTGTCCGAGGCCTATCCGGAGCGCGTGTTGACGCTGTTCCAGACCACGCCGGGCGCGGGGCGTGGCGAGGCGGGTGTTTGGTACATCGGTGAGGCGCGTGAGCCTCTTTCGGCGACGCACGTGCGCGTCCACCTACAGGTTGATGGGGGTCGCATCAGCGCCGTGCGGTATGAGGTGCGCGGTTGCCCCTACACGGTCGCGGCAACGGCCTTGGTCGCGCAGCAGTGGACCCACGGCGCTCTGGGCGCTGTGTCGCTTGCGCCGCGTGCATTGCTGGGGGAGCTGGCGGCGCCGGTCACGAAACTCGGTCGTATGCTGGTGGTCCAAGACGCGTATTGTCTGGCGCTGCAAGCGGCGCGCTGTAAAGCCTAGAATTGCTGCTGTCGTCTGAGGAGACCTGGAATGACCGTATCGCTGACTATCGCTGCCGCTGATCGGGTTCGCACCTTCCTAGAGACGCGCGGGCATGGGGTCGGGTTGCGTCTTGCAATCAAGCGTACAGGCTGCTCGGGCTATGCCTACGTGGTGAATTACGCGGACGCGATAGCGGCGGACGACACCGTGTTTGAGGATCAAGGCATCAAGGTCGTCGTGCCGGCTGACAGCCTCGAGTGGGTCGATGGTACGGAAGTCGACTTTGTCCGCCATGGTCTGAATGAGGCCTTCAAGTTCCGCAACCCACGAGCCAAGTCGGAGTGTGGCTGCGGCGAGAGCTTTTCCTTTTGATCCTCTGCTGAGCCTGCTGCTCCCGAAAATTCCCTTAAGTCTCACTCACTTCCGCGCTCCTGCGCGTTGCGGGAGGGGGGCGTCGGCCCGTACAATAGGCGGCCTTTCCCTACGTGTTACCGGAGTTTACTCATGGCGCTTGAGCGCACCCTGTCGATTATTAAGCCTGATGGTGTTCAAAAGAACCTCATCGGTCAGGTCTACGCTCGCTTTGAGAAGGCAGATCTTCGTATCGTCGCTGCACGGATGCGTCATTTGACGCTCACCGAGGCAGAGGGCTTTTACGCGGTGCACCGTGAGCGTGGCTTTTTCAACGATTTGTGCCGCTACATGTCGTCCGGTCCCGTGGTCGTGTCCGTGTTGGAGGGTGAGAACGCGGTCGTTGTGCACCGCGATATCATGGGCGCTACCGACCCTAAGAAGGCGGCCCCTGGCACGATTCGAGCGGACTTTGCTGCGAGCATCGAAGAGAACGTAGCGCACGGCTCCGATTCGATCGAAAACGCGCGCAATGAAATCGCCTATTTCTTCTCGGAAACGGAGCTGTGCCCGCGCACCCGCTGAGGGTGAACGGATAGTCGCCATGACCGACGGCACTCAGGAGCGCATCAATCTGCTCGGGCTAGCGCCGGCGGATATGGAGGCGTTCACCGTCGGTCTGGGCGAGAAACCATTCAGGGGGCGCCAGCTCCTGACATGGCTGTACAAGCGGCGCGAGAGTGACTTTGACGGGATGACCGATCTCGGCAAAGTGCTGCGTGCCCGCTTGGCAGAACTCGCCGAAGTGCGGATGCCGGAGATCGTCTCTGAGCACGCCAGTGCGGACGGTACTCGTAAATGGCTACTCCGCGCCGGTCGCTCTGATGGTCGCGATCAGGCGATTGAAACGGTGTTTATCCCCGAAATGGGTCGCGGCACGCTGTGCATTTCCTCACAGGTCGGCTGCGCACTCGACTGCCGCTTTTGTTCCACTGGCGCGCAGGGATTTAACCGCAATCTGACCACTGCCGAGATTGTCGGTCAGGTGTGGCTGGCGAACGAACGGTTGGGCGTTGCGCCGGATGGCGCACGCGCCATCACGAATATTGTTTTGATGGGCATGGGCGAACCGCTGGCCAACTACAAAAACGTATTGCCGGCGCTCCGTATCTTCCTCGACGATCGCTGTTTCGATTTATCGCGCCGGCGCGTGACGCTGTCGACTTCTGGTCTCGTGCCGCAGATCTACAAACTTGCTGAAGATATTAACGTTGCTCTCGCGGTCTCATTACACGCCCCAAATGACGCGCTGCGTAGTGAGTTGGTGCCGATCAATCGTCGCCACCCGATCGCCGAATTGCTAGAAGCATGCTGGCACTACCTAGATGCCCAGAATGGCCGATCCATTACGTTCGAATACGTGATGCTGGATGGCGTCAATGATCGCCCTGAGCACGCGCGCGAATTGGTCGGGCTGCTGCAGGGCCGGGATGCCAAGGTCAATCTCATCCCATTCAATCCGTTTCCAGGTTCGGATTACCGTCGGTCTAAGCCGGAGGTGATCAGTTACTTTCGTGATTATCTGAACGGTCGCGGGGTCACCGCAACGGTGCGGCGGACGCGCGGGGACGATATCGATGCGGCCTGCGGTCAATTGGCTGGTCGTGTGCATGACCGCACGACAGTACGTTTGGGTACCAAGATGATTTCGGTTGCGGTCGAGTCATGAAAGGCGCTGCTGTAACAGTGGTCGCGCTGATTCTGTTAGGCATGGCGCTGCACGCTAGGGCCGAAGGCGCTGACAGCGACCAGGCGGCGACTGCGGCGCGCCTCAATGCGCAATTGGCAGTCGGCTACTTGAAGCAAGGCGACGTCACTACTGCGCGAGAAAAAGTGGATAAGGCGCTACGACAGAACGAACACGATGCGTTCGTTCAGACCGTAGCGGGCCTCGTTTACGAAAGGCTGCAGGAGCGCGATAACGCCGATCGCCACTACGCCCGCGCCGTTAAGCTGGATCCTAAAGATCCGGACTTGCAGAATAATTACGGTGGCTTTCAGTGTCGCAATGGCCGCTCGGGGGATGGTCAGAAGTTATTTGAGCAGGCGGCCCGCAATCCGGTCTACTCGACCCCGGAGGTCGCCTACGCCAATGCAGGCGTGTGTGCGCGCAGTGCAGGCGATAATGCCAAAGCGGAGGCGTACTTTCGCCGTGCTTTGGCCCTGCGCTCTGATTTTCCAGATGCGCTCCTGCAACTGGCGGACCTCAATGTCCAACAGGGTAGCGCACTCGCCGCGCGTGGGTTGCTTGAGCGGTATTTTCAGGTAGCACCGCGCACGCCCGAATCCTTGGCCTTGGCAGTGCGCGTGGAGCGTGCGCAAGGGGATGGGTCGGCTGCACGGCGTTACTTGGATGAGTTGGAGCGGAGTTTTCCAGACGCGCCGCAGGTCCAAGAGCTGCGTCGAGCCCTCGTGCCGTGACAGCCGACGCAATTAATTGGTTTAGCGATGAGCCCGGCGCCATGCTGCTGCGGGCCCGCGAGGCTAAGGGCATAACGGTCGGCAAAGTGGCCGCCGATCTGTTGGTAACGACGGCAGTGGTCGAAGCGATGGAGTCTAATCGTTTCGATGTTTTTGGTGCGCCTGTCTATGCGAAGGGTTTTTTGCGCAAATATGCCCTCTTGGTTGACCTCGATCCCCTGACGGTCCTCGGCGCCTACGATGGCCGCTCGGGTGGTGTGGTCGAGCCGACCTATGTGCTGCGTACGGCGTCGGCACCCGGTCTGCGTCTGCGGGCTCCCTTCCGATTTCGCCTGCCGACGTGGCAGAGGATCGCCACGGTCCTTGCTGTGGTCGTCGTGTTGGTGGGCGGCTACCGTTATTCGGGGTATCGCTCCGGAGCGGCTCGGGCAGTGGTTCCTATGGCGGTGAAGCCGGTGGTGGTGTCGACAGAGAAGGCGACGAGCGAAGTCGACCCCATGCCGACGCAGACCGTGCCCTCTGTATCGTTGCCGACGCATGGCGACGACAACGGCGCACTTTCGCCAGCGCCGATGCAGGCGATGGCGTCTGCGGCCGTAGGCCGTGATGAGCTCAGTATTCGAGGCGTCAAGGACGCTTGGGTCGAAGTGCGTGGCGTTGATGGGACCCGCCTTTTCTACGACCATGTCCGCGGTGGCGAAATGCGCACCGTCCACGGAGCGGGACCGTGGAGAATGTATCTCAGTGACGCTGACGGCGTCGAGGTGAGCCTTGGCGCTCACATTGTGGATGTGCCAGCTTCGCGCCGAAGTGGCGCCGAAGCGCGCTTCGGATTGAAGTCCGATGGCACGATCCTCTGATTAACCGTAAAGGACCCGATGCGTTGAGCGAGCATATCGAGCCGTTACGCGGCATGAATGACGTCCTGCCAGACGAGGCCCGTTGGTGGAACCGCCTTGAGGCAGTTGCACGTGAGGTCTTCTCGAACTATGGCTACCGCGAGATCCGCGTGCCATTGCTCGAGCGTACCCAATTGTTCAAGCGAGCCATTGGTGAGTACACCGATATTGTGGAGAAGGAAATGTTTAGCTTCGAGGACCGTGATGGGCAAAGCCTTGCCCTACGTCCCGAAGCAACGGCGAGCATCGTTCGGGCGGCGATCTCAAATGGGCTCCTGCACAACCAAAAACATCGTCTCTTTACTATTGGTCCAATGTTCCGGGGTGAGCGACCGCAGAAGGGTCGCTACCGGCAGTTCTACCAAATTGATGCGGAGGCCTTCGGTTACGGTGGCCCAGAGGTCGATGCTGAACTGATTCTCATGACTGCCCGTATGTGGAGGCAGTTGGGTATCTCTCGTGTGCGCTTAGAGATCAACTCCTTGGGCACGGCCGAGGCACGGGCGCAGTATCGTGATTTGTTGCGCGAGTATCTGCGCGCCCACGAGGCGCAGCTGGATGCGGACAGTGTGCGTCGCCTGCAGGGCAATCCGCTACGGGTTCTGGACAGCAAAAATCCTGATATGGCTGAACTGATCGCCGCGGCGCCACTGCTGACCGATCATTTAGACGAGGAGTCGCGTGTCCATTTCGAGCGATTGAAAGCGTTGCTCGAGGCTGCCGGTGTTCCGTATACCGTGAACCCGCGCCTCGTGCGCGGCCTCGACTATTACAGTCGCACGGTCTTTGAGTGGGTAACCGATGCGCTCGGATCGCAAAATGCGGTCTGTTCCGGTGGGCGATATGACGGGTTGGTTACTCAACTCGGTGGTGAATCGACGCCGGCGATTGGCTGGGCGATGGGCATGGAGCGTACGATTCTGCTGATGCAGGAACTAGGCTGTGATGCGCCGGTCGAAAGCCCTGACGTGTATTTTGTGATGGCCGGCGCAACAGCATTGGCTCGCGGCCTGCAGTTGGCCGAGGATGTGCGTACGGCAGCTCCAAGGTTGAAATTGGAGACGGATCTCGGAGGCGGGAGTTTTAAGGCGCAATTCAAGCGCGCCGATAAGAGTGGGGCGAAGGTTGCCGTTGTGCTCGGCGACGACGAAGTGGTCCGCGGTGAGGCGAGCGTAAAGCCGCTGCGCGGTGGCGAACAGACGACAATTTCCTTCGATGCGCTAGCGGCGCATCTAGAGGCAATCGTCGCGGGTTAATTCATGAACTCCGTCGGCGACTGCGCGGTATTTCGCGGCATCGGATGACGGACAGCAGGCGGGAGAGAAAGCGTGGAAGAATATCTGTCAGAACGTCAGCAAGTAGAACAGGTCAAGTCGTGGGTCAAAGAGAATGCCGCATGGGCAATCGGCGGCCTTGTACTTGGATTTGTTCTGCTATTCGGCATCAAACAGTGGAAGGTCTACACCGAAAGCAAGGCGCAGGCGGGCGCTGAGCAGTACCAGTTGGTACTGCAGGCGCTGTCGCGTAACGACACCGCGGGTGCCGACAAAATCGTCAAGACCTTGCAGGATGATTACCGACGAACGCCGTACAACGACCTTGCGAACCTTGCCTATGTGCGGTTCGACGTCGAGGCTGGTCGGTTGGAGCCGGCGGCGACCCGATTGCAATCTGTGGTGCAGTCAACCAATGACCCTGAGATGGCGCAGGTGGCCCGGATGCGCCTCGCGCGTGTACAGGCGGCGCTGGGGAAGTTTGATGATGCACTGAAGACCTTGGGTGATGCCACGGGCCCCGCATTTGATGACGTACGTGGCGACGTCTTGTTCCAGAAGGGTGACCGCAGCGCGGCGGTTGTCGCTTGGAACGCTGTCTTGGCCAGTGGTGCGCACCGCGGCGTGGATCGCCAGATTCTTGAATTGAAGATTGGTGCCGCCGGCGGCATCGTCACGGCAGTGCATCCGGACGGCACCCCATGATGCGTATCGCCGGCTTGCTGCGCACGGTCGTTGCAATGACGCTGCTGGGCGGCGTCTTGGCAGCCTGCGATAAGGACAAGGATGTTGAGCCGCCTAAAGCGTTGGTCGCATTTAAAGCCCAAGTCGCCGTAGAGCGTGTATGGACCGCCAGTCTGGGTGGTAAGGATCATCGTCTGCGTTTGGCCTTGGTGCCGGCGCTGGATGAAGGTCATCTCTATGCAGCCGGTGGGGAAGGGCAGGTGGGTGCATACGATGCAGTGAGCGGCCGGTCGCTCTGGCACGTCGTGTCGAAGTTGCCGCTTTCGGCAGGGCCTGGTGCAGGGGCTGGGCTCGTGGTGCTCGGCACATTGGATGGTCGAGTGCTGGCCTTGGACGCAGCCACAGGCGCGCGGCGCTGGTTAATTCGGACTAGTGGCGAAGTGTTGGCGCCACCGACCGTCACTGCCAGCGGCATCTTGTTGCGTACCGTGGATGGTCATTTGCACAATCTGGCGCTGGCAGACGGACGTGAAGTTTGGTCCAACGAGCAACCCGTGCCGGCCTTGACGCTGCGCGGTACCGCCCCACCCACGGTGGTTGGTGATGCGGTGATTGCGGCGTTCGATAACGGCAAGGTTTCCGCGTATGCGCTAACCAATGGCGACATTCTCTGGGACACTGCGGTCAGTCCTTCGCGTGGCAAGACGGAGCTCGAGCGCCTCGTCGATATCGATGGCCCCGTCGTTGCTGAAGGGCACGACTTGTTCGTGGTGGGCTTCCAAGGACGTGTTGCGCAATTGGGTCTCGATACTGGACAAATTTGGTGGTCGCGTGACTCCTCTTCATATCGTGGATTGACGCTTGCGGGTGACAGCCTGTTCGTGACCTCCGCAGACAGTAAGATTTTGGCCCTTTCGCGTCGCGATGGCACAGAGCGATGGACGCAGGATGCGCTGGCGCGTCGTGGTCTGACGCGTCCGGTTGTCGATGGCGATTCGATCGTCGTCGTTGATTTCGAAGGCTTTGTGCATTGGCTGGATCGCTCTACCGGTACGCTAGTAGGACGGATTGGCACGGCGCGCAAGGCGCGAGTAACCAATGCCCCCATCGCCGGCAACGGCTTGGTTTATGTGCAGAACGACGCCGGTCAGGTGTTCGCTCTGAGGGGGCGCCCGCGGTCTTAACCGCGGACCTCCCACATGCTGCCAGTCATCGCGATCGTCGGCCGACCCAACGTCGGCAAGTCCACCCTCTTTAACGTGCTTACCGGCACCCGCGACGCCATTGTCGCGGATATGCCCGGCTTGACCCGCGATCGCCAATACGGATTCGGCAAGCGTGGTGGCCGCTATATCGTTGTGGACACAGGGGGGCTCGTCGACGCTCCTCTGGGCGTCGAAACCCTCATGGTGCAGCAGACCGAACGTGCGGTCGAAGAGGCGGATCGCATTCTTTTCGTCGTCGACACGCGTTCTGGCCCGACGCCGGAGGACCTCAGCGTGCTTGGGCGCATGCGCAAGGCGGGCAAGCGCGTCTTCCTGGTCGCAAATAAATCCGAAGGGGTTGAGCGAGAGATGGCGGGCCTCGAGTTCCATTCTTTTGGACTGGGTCAACCGATACCGATTTCTGCTGCGCATAACGAGGGCATCGATGCGCTGGTGCTAGAAATGCTGGCGGGCATTCCAGTGGAGCCTGAGCCTGAGCCGAGCCGTGAGGAACCGATCCGCATCGCGGTAGTCGGGCGTCCGAATGTTGGCAAGTCAACGCTGATCAATCGCTTGATTGGTGAAGAGCGCGTCGTGACGTTTGATGAGCCAGGCACTACCCGCGACAGCGTGTATGTTCCATTCGAGCGTGACGGGCATAGCTACATATTGATCGATACGGCGGGCGTGCGGCGTCGTGCGCGCGTGGAAGAAGCCGTTGAGAAGTTTTCGGTGATCAAGGCGCTGCAAGCAATCGATGAGGCGCACGTCGTCATCGGCGTTTTGGACGGCCATGAAACCGTTGCTGACCAGGACGCGCACTTGCTGGGACACGTCGCTGAGCGCGGCCGCGCCTTGCTGCTGGCAGTCAATAAGTGGGACCACATACCGGCTGATCAACGCGATCACATGCGCAATCAGCTGGAATTGAAGTTGCCGTTCCTAGACTTCGCACAGCGCCATTTTATCTCTGCGTTGCACGGCACTGGCGTCGGCGATTTGCTGTCGCAAGCGCGGCGTGCGGCGCGTGCATCCATGAAGGATCTGGCCACCCCGGAATTGACGCGGGTACTGGAGGCGGCGCTCGAGGCGCACCAGCCACCACTCGTGCGCGGTCGCCGCATTAAATTGCGCTATGCCCACCAGGGAGGAAAAAACCCTCCCGTGATCGTGATTCATGGCAATCAAGTCGTGCATGTGCCTGAAGCGTTTCGCCGGTATCTGGTGAACACGTTCCGGGAAGCCTTTAAGCTGCATGGCACGCCAGTACGGGTTGTGTTTCGGTCGGACGTGAACCCGTTTGCGGGTAAACGCAACGTACTGACCCCGCGGCAAGTATCCAAGCGACGTCGCTTGATCAAACACGCAAAGGGTCGCTGAGACACGAGGGATAATACATCCGCCGTTGCGGCGGGTGCGGCGTCTGTGCACGCAGAAGAGACCATTTGCGAATGATTCGCGTGCTGCCAGTACCGAACCGGTCAGATCAGGCGTTCTGTGATCTTCGCGCGCACGCGCCCCTGCCCTAAACGGGCTTCAATCGTATCGCCGATTGCGACTGCGTCGCTGCTGCGTACCACAGGCCCGTTGAGGTGGCTGACGATTGCGTACCCGCGTTCCAAGGTCGCCAGGGGGCTGACGACTTGCAGCGTGCGTACCGCGCCTTCAAAACGACTGCGGTGGCTGCGCAACTGGCTGGCGATTGCTCGGGCCAGTCGCTGCGCGCGCGCCTGCAGCGCGTCGCTGCGCTGGGCCAGTTGGCGCCCCGGATGCACCAGCGCCAGCCGACCGCCGAGCCAGCGCAGATGGCCCGAGCGGGCATCTTGGGTGCGGCGCCAAGCGCCGACCAGCCGCACTTCCAGTTCATCCAGACGCTGCATCCGTTCGCGTAGGCGCAGGCGGGGGTGCGCTTGTCCGAGCCGGCGGCCCAGATAGGCGAGTCGATCCGAATGACCGCGTAGGATGCGTCTGGAGACGGAGGCGAGGCGGTTGCGGTGCGCTTCCAAGGTGCGTCGCCACTCGGCCTGATCAGGTGCGACCAATTCGGCTGCGCCGGACGGGGTCGGTGCGCGCAGGTCGGCGGCGAAGTCCGCGATCGTGGTGTCGGTCTCGTGGCCGATACCGGCAACCACGGGGATTTGGCAGGCCCGGATGGCGCGCGCAACAATTTCCTCGTTGAAGGACCAGAGGTCTTCCAGTGAGCCGCCGCCGCGGGCGAGGATCAGCACATCGACCTCGGCGCGCGCTGAGGCGAGCGCGAGCGCCCGTGCAATCTCGGCGGCCGAGCCGGCGCCCTGGACGGGAACCGGATACAACAACACGGGGATCGACGGGAAGCGCCGCTTCAGAACGTGGAGGATGTCGCGTAGGGCAGCGCCCGCGGGGGACGTGATCAGTCCAATTCGGCGGGGTAGGCGCGGCAGCGGGCGCTTGGCCGCGGTATCGAACAGGCCTTCGGCCGCGAGATTGGCTTTGAGTTCCTCAAAGCGACGGCGCAGGGCCCCCTCACCGGCGTCTTCCAGGTAATCGACGTTGAATTGGAAGCTGCCGCGCGCGGGATAGACGCCGGCTTTGCCAAAGACGAGTACCCTTAGCCCATCCCGAGGCGCGACCGGGGCGCGCAGCGCCTTGCTCTTCCAGAGGGTGCAGGAAATCTGGGAAACATCGTCTTTGACCGTAAAGTACCAGTGCCCGGAGGGGTACCGCTTCACGTTGGACAGTTCGCCCTCGAGCCAAAGTGCCGGCAGGCCACCATCGAGCACGAAATTTGCCTCGAGGCAGAGTCGGGAGACCGAATAGACGTCGCGAAGAGGTGGGCTGGACATGGGGATAGATATTAACTCGACTGAGGCGAACTCTTTGATTTACGTAACACCTTTACTCGGGTACAGTACTGCGCTTTACCAAGGCTCCCCGGCGGAGCCGACCGCGCCGCGTAGGCCCCGCCGCACCGAGTTGCGGCAGAGGACTGCCCATGCGAATTGATCAAGAAGCGCTGACCTTTGATGACGTTCTGCTCGTTCCGGCTTATTCGGACGTGCTGCCCCGTGACGTCGATTTATCCACCCGCTTGAGTCGCAACATCCGGCTCAACATGCCAACGGTGTCGGCGGCGATGGATACGGTGACCGAGGCACGACTCGCCATTACCATGGCGCAGGAAGGTGGCATCGGTATTGTGCATAAGAACATGAGCGCAGCCGATCAGGCGCGCCAGGTGTCGCTCGTCAAGAAGTACGAGAGCGGGGTCATCTCCGACCCCATCACGGTGACCCCCGACAAGACCATTCGCGAAGTCATTGAACTGACGCAGGCGAAGGGCATTTCCGGTGTGCCTGTGGTGACCGTATCCGGTGAAGTTGCCGGCATCGTGACGCACCGTGATCTGCGCTTCGAGCGCAACTTCGATGCGCCGGTGACGACGGTGATGACGAACAAAGATCGGCTGATTACAGTCCGTGAGAACGCACCCAAAGAAGAAGTGCTGTCACTGCTCCATCGTCATCGTATTGAAAAAGTGCTCGTGGTTGATGCGGCCGGTCTGCTCAAAGGGATGATCACGGTCAAAGATTTTCAGAAGGCCAAGGAATTCCCGCGCGCCTGCAAAGACTCCAGTGGCCGTCTGCGCGTTGGCGCGGCGGTGGGAACTAGCCCTGATACCTTGGATCGCGTTGCACAGTTGGCAGAGGCCGGCGTCGATGTGATCATCGTCGACACGTCGCATGGGCACTCCAAGGGCGTTATCGACATGGTTGCACGCGTCAAGAAAGCCTTCCCGCATGTTGACGTGATCGGCGGCAACATCGTCACGGCCGCGGCCGCGCTAGCGCTTGTGGATGCTGGCGCCGATGGGGTCAAAGTGGGCATAGGCCCAGGCTCGATCTGCACAACGCGCATTGTGGCGGGTGTGGGCGTGCCACAGATCACAGCCGTTTCCAATGTCGCTGCGGCGCTCGCCGCGTGCGGAGTGCCGTTGATTGCGGACGGTGGCGTTCGCTTCTCTGGCGACATTGCCAAGGCCATCGCAGCTGGTGCGCACTCGGTGATGATCGGCGGACTGTTTGCGGGCACCGAAGAGTCGCCGGGTGAGGTGGAGTTGTATCAGGGAGGCTCTTACAAGTCTTACCGCGGCATGGGTTCGCTCGGCGCAATGGCGCAGCGCCACGGCTCTGCGGATCGCTACTTCCAGGCCGACACTGCGGGCGAGTTGGAGAAGCTCGTCCCCGAAGGGGTCGAGGGTCGAGTTCCCTATAAGGGCAGCTTGGTCTCGATCCTGCATCAGCTGTCTGGGGGACTGCGAGCCGCGATGGGTTACACCGGTAGCCATGACATCGAGGAATTGCGCACCAAACCGCGCTTCGTACGAATCACGAATGCGGGTGTGCGCGAAAGCCACGTGCATGACGTGAAGATCACGAAGGAAGCACCGAATTACCGCGTGAGCTGAACCGTGACTGCTGACATTCATGACCATCGGATCCTGATTCTAGATTTCGGTTCGCAGTACACCCAATTGATTGCGCGGCGCGTCCGCGAACTGGGCGTGTACTGCGAACTGCATCCGTGGGACATGAGCGACGCCGAAATCCGCGCTTTTGCGCCGATGGGCGTCATTCTCTCGGGCGGACCGGAGACGGTGACGATTGCTGGCACGCCACGCGCCCCGGCTGTCGTGTGGGCGTTGGGGGTGCCCGTGCTCGGCATTTGCTATGGCATGCAGACGATGGCGCAGCAACTGGGTGGCTTGGTGGAGCCGCATGACACCAAGGAATTTGGCTACGCTGAGGTACGCGCCCGCGGCCATTCGCAATTACTCAAAGACATCGAAGACCGGGTGAACGATCAAGGCCATGGTCTGTTGGATGTCTGGATGAGTCACGGTGACCGCGTGGTCGTTGCGCCCGACGGTTTTAAGGTCATCGCCTCAACACCGGACCTGCCGATCGCCGCCATGGCCGATGAAACGCGCCATTATTATGGCTTGCAGTTCCATCCTGAGGTCACGCACACCACCCAGGGCGAGCGGATCTACTCACGCTTCGTGCATGAAATTTGCGGCTGTGGTACGTCCTGGAATCCCGGTAGTATTATCGAAGATGCGATTGGGCGTGTGCGTAAGCAGGTGGGTAACGCGCAGGTATTGCTGGGCCTGTCCGGTGGTGTCGACTCGTCGGTGGTTGCGGCCTTATTGCATCGCGCGATCGGTGCGCAACTGACCTGCGTCTTCGTGGATCATGGTTTGCTGCGTCACCGGGAAGGTGACCAGGTGATGGCTATATTTGCGCAGAATCTAGGCGTCAAAGTGATCCGCGTCGATGCAGAAGCTCGCTTCTTATCCGAGTTGGCGGGGGTCAGCGATCCCGAGGCGAAACGGAAATTGATCGGTCGCCTGTTCGTTGCAGTATTCGACGAGGAAGCGCAGAAGCTCCAGGGCGCTTCGGGTCCGCAGGTCGAATTCTTGGCGCAGGGAACTATTTATCCCGATGTGATTGAGTCGGCAGGCGCGAAGACCGGTAAAGCGCACCTGATCAAGAGTCACCACAACGTGGGCGGATTGCCTGCCCATATGAAATTGAAGTTGGTGGAACCGCTCCGGGAGCTGTTCAAGGACGAGGTGCGTCGTATTGGGGTGGAGCTGGGCTTGCCGCGCGAGATGGTCTTTCGCCATCCTTTCCCAGGACCAGGTCTCGGTGTGCGCATCCTCGGCGAGGTGACCAAGGCTGCGGCGGATACGCTGCGGTTGGCGGATGCTATTTTTATAGAAGAACTCCGCAAAGCCGACTGGTATGACCAGACGAGTCAGGCGTTTGCCGTCTTTTTGCCCGTCAACTCCGTTGGAGTGACTGGGGATGGCCGCCGCTATGCGCCGGTGATTGCGTTGCGTGCCGTGCAAACGATCGATTTTATGACCGCGCGTTGGGCGCGGTTGCCTTATGAGTTGCTCGAGAAAGTCAGCCTAAGAATCGTCAACGAGATCGCTGGCGTCTCGCGCGTGGTGTACGACGTTTCGGGGAAGCCACCGGCCACGATCGAGTGGGAGTGACCCAAATCGTATGCAAAACTATTGATTATTTGTCTATTTTTGCGTATGTTATGGCATGGCTTCTCTCGAATCCTACCTCGACGATCTGCTAAGGCACGGCCGCGCCTACTTCTCCCGGAATGATGTAGTCACTGCACTGGGCCTAAAGCCGCAGGCACTAGCCGCGGCGCTCACGCGGGCAATCAGCAAGCACCGGCTGGCGAACCCCCGGCATGGCTTCTATCTGATCCTGCGTCCGGAAGACCAGATCTCCGGCGCGCCAGATCCCGTCAAGTGGATTGACCCGCTGATGAAGCATCAAGGGATCGACTACCGCATTTCGCTGCTGCGCGCGGCGGCATTCCACGGCTCGTCGCATCAGGCCAGCATGGTCTTCCAGGTCGTCGTCCCGAGGCAGTTGCGTGACTTCGAGCTGGGTCGTCACCGCCTGCAGTTCATCTATCAGATGCCCGAGGCATTTGCTCAAGTCAACAAGCCCGAGCTGGTCGGTCAGATGAAGAGCGATGCCGGCTTCGCAAAGGTTGCCGGCGTCGAGCTGACGCTGCTCGACTGCGTGCGCTACTTCCACAAGGCGGCCGGCATCAATGGCGTCGCGCAGATCGCCAAGGAGATTGGCGCAAAGGCCAATCCGCGCACGCTGGCAAAGGCGGCTGCCGCATACGAAAACTCGGCTGTACGTCGGCTCGGCTACTTGCTCGAATGGGCGGGTCACGGTCGCCAAGCTCGCGCGCTGGAGCCCTTTGTCAGGCAAGCCAAGACGATGTTGTCACTGAATCCCGCCGTGAAGCCCATCGTGGCAGCGCTGGCGCAGGTTCACGAGAAAAACGCCAAGTGGAAGCTCATGATCAATGAAACGGTGGAGGTCGCAGAATGATTCCCACCGCCTACCTGCAGGCATGGAGTGTCAAGGCGCCCTGGCCGGACTTGAGGCAGGTCGAGCAGGACCTGATCATCAGCCGCGCGCTGTGCGACCTGTTCAATGCGCCGGCGCTGAAGGACAAGATCGCGTTCCGGGGTGGAACGGCAATCCACAAACTGCTGTTCAAGCAGCCGCTGCGCTATTCGGAAGACATCGATCTCGTGCAAGTGAAGGCTGAGCCCATCGGTGCGACGGTCGACGCGATCCGCGAAGCATTGTCGTGGCTTGGAAGATGTCAGCGAGAGCAGGCAGGTCACTCGATGCATCTGGTGTTCAAGTTCACACCCGAGGTCGATTCCCAGGCAACGCTCAAGCTCAAGGTCGAGATCAACACCCGGGAGCACACGAACCTGCTTGGCATCAAGCGGTATCCCTTTGCATTCGAAAATGACTGGTACCGAGGAAAGACCGAGATCGCGTCTTTCGAGCCCGAGGAATTGTTCGGTACGAAGCTGCGCGCACTGCTGCAACGACGCGCGAGCCGCGACCTTTTCGATTTGCATCAGGGACTGGAGCAACTTCCGCTGGCCCCGGAAAAAGTAATCGCATGCTTTGACCACTATCTGGCACTGGAAGGCAAGCCGATCACGCGCGCGATGGCCGAGCAGCGCATGCTTGAAAAGCTCACACGGAGCTTGACCGAGGACATCACGCCGCTGCTACCGACGGGTATTCGTTTCGAAGAGGCGGATGCGATCCATGCGTTCGAGCGGGTTTGGACCGAGCTGATTGCGAAAATCGGCGGCGAGGGGTGGAAACTCTCGGAATCGGTGCTCGAAGAATTGCGTGAAAAAAGATTTCCTGGGCTTCTGACGTCGCGAGATTAGTAGCGGCGTGCGTAATTATATGGACGACTTGATTGCCGGTTATGGAGCCCATGATTGAACGCGATCCATCGGCGGAGTTAAAGGCCGAAAACGCCCGGCTCATCGCGCTGCTGGATGCGAACGGCATTCAATGGCGCATGCAGCGGCCAGAGCGCTCATCGCCAGCGTCAGCGCCGGAGCCCTCACGGCTTTCCACCGACGAGAAGGTGGCGCTATTTCGCCGGTTGTTCCGCGGGCGCACGGATGTTTACCCTATTCGATGGGAGGGCAAGACTACGACCAAGTCCGGTTACTCACCGGCCTGCGCCAACGAATGGCGTGCCGGTGTCTGCGAAAAACCGCGCATCAAATGCGGGGACTGTAGTAACCGAATGTTGATTCCGCTGTCCGACTCGGTCATCTTCGACCATCTGGCCGGCGAGCATACAGTTGGCGTCTATGCCCTGCTCGAGGACGACACTTGCTATTTCCTCGCCATCGATTTCGACGAAGCCGAGTGGCGAGAGGACGCCCGCGCCTTCGTGCAGTCGTGTAGTGAACTTGGCGTGCCTGTTTCTCTCGAGATTTCGCGCTCCGGCAAAGGGGCGCATGCCTGGGTGTTCTTCGCTGGCAGGGTCTCGGCCCGCGATGCTCGTCGCCTCGGCACGGCCATCATCAGTCACACCTGTTCGCGAACCCGGCAATTGAAGTTGGAGTCTTACGACCGCCTGTTTCCAAATCAGGACACGATGCCCAAGGGCGGCTTTGGCAACCTGATCGCATTGCCCCTGCAGAAGGTGCCTCGTGAGAACGGTTATAGCGTTTTCGTTGATGCGGAATTGCACCCCTACCACGACCAGTGGGCGTTCTTGGCGTCCATCCATCTGATGGCATCGCACGACATCGAGCCCACCATCCTGCGTGCGACGGGCAGGACGCATCCACTGGATGTCACTTTCATCGACGAAGAAGACTTGGCTACGCCGTGGAAGCGTTCGGCCCCGTCCACGAAGCTGCTGCCGGGGACAATGCCGAAGTCACTCACCGTGACGCTGAGCAATCTCATCTACTTCGAGAAGGCTCAGTTGCCGCAGTCCCTGGCGAACCGTCTGATCCGCCTCGCCGCGTTTCAGAACCCGGAGTTCTACAGGGCGCAGGCGATGCGGATGTCGGTGTGGGACAAACCACGCGTGATTGGTAACGCGGAAAACTACCCACTGCACATTGGCCTGCCGCGCGGATGCCTGGATGCCGCAAAGGAACTGCTGAAAGACAACGGGATTGCCTGCGAACTGCGTGATGAGCGTTTTGGCGGAGATCCGCTGGACGTCGCGTTTTTCGGTAAATTGCGTACCGATCAGCAATCGGCTGTTGCCACAATGCTGAGCTATGACGCTGGCGTTCTATGCGCGCCTACCGCCTTCGGCAAGACGGTCGCGGCGGCAGCGATGATCGCCAAGCGTGGTGTAAACGCCCTGGTACTGGTGCATCGCACCGAGTTGCTCAAACAGTGGCATGAACGTCTGCAGCCCTTCCTCGGCGTCGGCAAGGGCACGATCGGCACAATCGGCGGCGGCAAAGCCAAGCCTACGGGGAAGATCGATATAGCGGTGATGCAGTCTCTGTCGCGGCAAGGCGAGGTGCACCCGCTGGTGGAGAACTACGGTCACGTCATCGTGGATGAGTGCCACCACGTCGGCGCGGTGTCATTCGACGCCATTCTGAAGCGCGCCAAGGCGAAATACGTGCTCGGTCTGACCGCCACGCCGTTCCGCCGCGACGGCCAGCAACCGATCATCTTCATGCAGTGTGGCCCGATACGGCACACAGCAGAAAAACCTGCTGGTGCACCGCACGACCTCGAGGTGGTACCGTATTCGATACATGCACGGATCGACCTCCCGACCGACGCGGGAATTCAGGATGTGTTCCGGCACCTCGCCAATGATCAGGCCCGCACGACCGCAATTTCCGACGAAATCGAGCACGCCTTCAGCCAAGGCCGCAAGGTGCTGGTGCTGACCGAGCGCACCGACCATCTCGATGCCATCTCGACGGCATTGGAGGGAAGGATTCCGCCGCCGTTCGTCCTGCACGGCCGGATGTCACGAAAGCAGCGCGCCGCGCTAATTGGGCAACTCGAGGCTTTGCCACCGGAAGCTCCGCGCGTACTGCTTGCGACCGGCAAGCTGGTAGGGGAGGGCTTCGACCATCCTCCTCTGGACACCCTGGTTCTGGCGATGCCGGTGTCGTGGAAGGGAACCTTGCAGCAATACGCCGGGCGTCTCCACCGTGAGCATGCGACGAAGATTGATGTGCGGATCGTTGACTTCGTGGATACCGCCCATCCAGCCTTGCGACGGATGTGGGACAAGCGCCAGCGTGGCTACCGGGCAATGGGTTATTTGATTCGCGAGGAAAGCGACGAACTGAAATCTTGCGCTATCGACAGTCCGCGATAGATACTGAACGATCAGAGGACAAGAAAAACGTTGCCGGCGATAGGTACCGATAGATACCGACCGATCCTGAAGGGGTAGATGCAACAGGCTGTCGATTGTCCGCGATACGTGCCGATAGATGCTGAATGTTAATTTTGGGTATCAGATTCAAATGACGGTAGATTTGACGGTAGAAATGCTACTCACTGAAAAAAGCTCTATACGTGACAACGGTTTAGAAGCGCCGTTGATGATAGAGTGGGAGTGAAAAGCCGATGCCTAGGCTATTAATCGTAGTGATAGCGGCAGGCGATAATCGCTAGACTTTCATTCTCTACGGTGTAGACAAGTCGATGCGTATCGTCGATACGTCTTGACCAGAATCCGGAGAGGCTTTCACGAAGAGGTTCTGGCTTACCAATCCCCGTAAAGGGTTCACGTACTGTCTCTTGAATCAGAGTGTTGATTCGTTTAAGCGTTTTCTTGTCCTGACCCTGCCAATAGACATAGTCTTGCCAAGCGGCGCTTGTCCAAACGATGCGCTTAAGGCTCAACGAGCGTCCTCGCCCGCGTCTTCCCTGAACGTAGTTGCTGTATGGACCTGCCTAAGTGAGTCGCGTTCGCAGGAGTCTTCAGTAGGTGAACCGTCTCCATCCAGCCATTAAAGGTATCTAGCGACATCATCACCGCATCCGCAGCGTCGCGGCGCGAAATGACGGTCACGTCGGCGTCTTCAACGACATCGTCGATTAGTTTTTTTAGACCGTTCCGAGCTTCAGAGAATGATACGATTCGCATAGTAACTTGTCCTGTTTACTGTACAAGTATAGCGTTGCGCTGGACAAAAAGGAAACGACTAGCCGCTAGTGGAAGCGGTGCGAGCGATGGCAGTACGGTCGTCAGATACCCGCGAGATCCCCGTCGCGTGTAAGTATATGATCGGCAACGTTCTCAACTACTGAGTGGGAGTAGGGGGAATATTTGCTGCGCAGCAAATATTGCTATAAATCATAAAATTTAATATAGTGCCTTTATTCGCTGTACAGCGAATAACTCACAAGGCATGGTCGTGAACACATCTGCAGTCGAGAGCGCGTTGATCGCTGCACTCCTGGAAGCCCTGCG
>Ga0194035_1000285_pt1 | contig 30955 bp, 31 predicted proteins | sample JunL2320m_MetaG_FD_148680 | JGI IMG/M metagenome (GOLD analysis project Ga0194035, IMG submission 148680) | Anoxic zone freshwater microbial communities from boreal shield lake in IISD Experimental Lakes Area, Ontario, Canada - Jun2016-L239-20m | ecosystem: Environmental > Aquatic > Freshwater >...
CGCTGACGCTCCCCTTCTTCTCACGCTCCGTCTGGAAAGTAAAAGGCCCACAGGTCGAGTAGTTCGCTACCCTTGGCACATGGAAAACGATCGCTTCGGGACTCCGGGAGCACCTCTCAATCGTTCGCATCCTTTTCTCTATGGATTTCTCGCAACTCTTGGAGTTGCCACCGCCTACTTGGTGATAAAGGCTGTGCAGAGCGCAAGTCAAGTCTTGGTTCTGATTCTCATTTCGCTCTTTCTTGCCGTGGGGCTCAATCCCGCAGTTGAAGCTCTACGCAAACGCGGTTTAAAACGCTCAGGAGCAGTTCTTTCTATTACTCTCATCTTCGTTTTGGTTGTTGGTGGTTTTACCGCAGCGGTGGTGCCACCCATCTATAAACAAACCACTCAGCTTGTACAAAATGCACCCGAATACCTCGACCGAATCGCTACTAATCCCACGATTGCCAACCTCGACAAGAACTACCACTTCATTGACAAGGCAAAAAATAAACTCTCGACCCAAGTCCAAGACGGAAAATTGGTTATTTCTGCCTTCGGTGGAGTGATCGGTGTCGGGAAAACAATCTTCTCGGGACTCTTCTCTGCAATTACGGTTTTTATACTGACTCTTTACTTCTTATCGGCGCTACCTAAATTTACTAAGACTGCTTATAGCCTCGTACCCGCTTCGCGCCGAGAGAGATTCACTAAAATCTCTGACGAAATCTTGGTACGTATCGGCGGATTTGTCGGTGGCCAACTTTTGGTAGCTGGCATCGCTGGGTTAGCGACATTTATCGCAGCCCTCGCCCTTGGGCTACCGTATGCACTCTCACTTGCAATGGTGGTGGCGCTCTGCGATCTGATTCCACTAATAGGAGCAACATTGGGAGCCATCGTAGCGACCCTCGTCGGATTTGTGCACGACACCAGAAGCGGCATCATCATTCTCATTTTCTACATCATCTATCAACAAGTAGAAAATTACGTGATCTACCCGCGCATTATGAGACGATCTGTCTCTGTGCCGGCAATTGTCACCATCATTGCAGCCCTTGTGGGTGGATCACTTTTAGGATTACTCGGTGGCTTGCTTGCAATCCCCACTGCCGCAGCGGTCCTTTTGATTATCGATCAAGTTGCTATCCCACGCGCTGAGCAAAATTAAATCTGCTAACGCGCTGGTAATACATCAATAACTGTTTCGTAAGGGCCATCCCACGTACGCGAGAGCGGTAGGGCGGCCGGATTAAGCCGCTGCACAATTTCACTCAGCACGCGATACACCGAGGGTTCACCCACCCAGAGATGCTTTGCACCTTCCACTGGAATAAGTTCCGTCTGCGTAAGTGGTGCAAACGCTTCGACTGCCGCCGCTGGTCGCAAATAATCATCTAACTCCGGGATGAGTGCGACCACCGGACGACCATCTTCATTCCACCGCAATAAATCCATAGATGTGGAGAAGCGAAGCGGTGGGCTCAACAAGATCGCTCCCTCCACACCCGGAAGTAATCCAAATTTCAACGCAAGGTCAGTGCCGAATGACCAACCCACAACCCAAATGTGTGGAAGCCCTTCTTTGACTGCATATTGAACAGCTGCTTCAACATCCAATTGTTCGGAAGTTGCGTTAGAAAATTCGCCTTCGCTCTTACCCGCCTCTGATTGCGTTCCGCGAGTGTTAAATCGAAGTACTGCAATATCGGCAAGTGCGGGCAGCCTCCACGCCGCCTTACGGAAAATGTGGCTATCCATCATGCCGCCGTGGGTGGGTAGCGGATGCAACGCAATGATCGTGGCTACCGGCGGACGCCCCTCCGGAAGCGCCAATTCCGCCACCAGCTGGAGACCGTCAGAGGTAATCAGGGTGATGGGTTGGCGGATCGCGGGGAGGGCGGTATTTGCCCGGATTTCTACTGACTCGTTCATTGACATCATTATCCTGCTCCTTTGTCTGGAAAGTCTCCGTAGAAAGAGTCAGAATGAGTCCATGACGCTTCAGAGCACGGATTCGACCTTCTCCACGCACTCTCCCGCCACGGGAGCGGAATTTGCCCGCTATCCCATTTCCGGACCCACCGAGGTCGCAACAGCTGTCGCTGCCGCCCGCTCCGCTGCCCGTTGGTGGAGCTCACGCACCCCTCGCCAACGCACCGCCACCCTGCTCGCCTGGAATCGCCTTATCGTCTCGCGCATCGGAGAGGCCGCCGCACTGATCGTTGCGGAGGGCGGGAAGCCGGAGAGTGATGCCCGGTTAGAGATCACCTTGGCCATCGATCACCTCGCCTGGGCTGCCAAGAATGCCGGACGTTATTTGGCCCCCAGCCGCCGTTCCCCAGGGCTGCTCATGATCAACATGAGCGCCACCGTCGAACACGCGCCACTTGGTGTGGTGGGTGTGATCGGTCCGTGGAATTACCCGATCTTTACTCCGATGGGTTCCATTGCTTATGCACTCGCAGCCGGAAATACTGTGATCTTCAAGCCGAGCCAATACACGCCAGGTATCGGAGTATGGCTGGCGAATACTTTGCGCGAAGTTATTCCTGAGCATGCGCTCTTGCAAACGATCACAGGTGAAGCAATGACGGGCGAAGCGCTCTGCAAGAGTGATGTCGACAAGATTGCATTCACCGGCTCTACGCGCACGGCAAAGAAAGTTGCGGCCACTTGTGCGGAGTCACTTAAGCCGTTGATCGCCGAGTGCGGTGGCAAAGACGCAGTCATCGTTGCATCTGATGCCAACGTGAAGGACGCCGCAGAAAATACTCTTTGGGCGGCCATGTCTAATGCTGGGCAAACTTGTATCGCAGCGGAACGCGTCTATGTCCACGAAAAGGTCGCCGACGAATTTATTCGCTTGATAACTGCAGAGGCAAAAAGTGTGAAAGCTGGCACTTCTTACGGCGCAGCGACGATGCCTTCTCAGATCGCCATCATTGCTTCACACATTGATGATGCGCTCAACAAAGGTGGCGTGGCACTTGTCGGTGGCCGCGAATCTGTACAGGCACCCTACGTCTCTCCCGTAATCCTCACAGAGGTACCTGAAAATTCCATAGCGGTCACCGAAGAGACTTTCGGCCCGACCTTGGTCATCAACAAGGTAAAGAGCATCGAAGAAGCCATCGTGAAATCAAATGCACTTCGCTACGGGCTCGGCGCCTCAGTCTGGTCGCGTCGCCATGGCGCAGAAATTGCTTCACAACTGCATGCTGGCATGGTGAGCGTTAATTCGGTGCTCGCCTTTGCTGCGGTGCCATCAGTGCCCTTTGGCGGCGTCGGCGATAGCGGTTACGGACGGATTCACGGTCCAGAAGGTTTGCGGGAGTTCACCTATGCGCGCTCTGTGATCCAGCCTCGATTTAAATCACCCATTCAATTCACCACATTTAGGCGATCTCAGAAAACCGACAGCATCATCGCTGGGCTCGTCAAGATACTCTTTGGGCGTTAATCGAATTTATGCGCCTCGTTGTTGCTCGTTGCACAGTGGTCTATGCCGGCCGGCTCGATGCCCGGCTCGATGAAGCAATACGTCTTCTCATGGTGAAAGCCGATGGCAGTGTGCTTGTGCACGCTGATGGCGGCTCATATAAACCACTCAACTGGATGAGCCCTCCATGCGTTCTCGTGGAGCGCGAGAATATGTGGGAGGTCACGAACAAAGCAGGTGAAAGGTTAGAGATCACCCTGCATGAAGTCATTCATGATTCTGCCCACGAACTTGGAGAAGACCCCGGCCTCGTCAAAGACGGCGTGGAAGCTCACTTGCAGGTCCTCCTCTCTGAGCGTCCACAAGTCTTTGGAGAAGGTTGGACTCTTGTGCGCCGCGAACATCCCACCGCTATCGGTCCGGTAGATCTGCTACTGCGTGATCATGACGGCGCCTATGTGGCTGTCGAAATTAAACGACGCGGTGAGATTGATGGAGTTGAGCAACTCACACGCTATCTCGATCTGATGAATCGCGATCCAGCGATTGCTCCGGTACGAGGCATTTTTGCTGCGCAAGAGATTAAGCCTCAGGCAAAGACGCTTGCCTCTGATCGTGGAATTGAGTGCAAAGTCTTTGATTACGATGCGCTTCGCGAAATCGATGACGGAAAGTTGCGTCTCTTTTAATCTCGCGGCTTAGGCCGGGTTTTTTGCGAGCCACTCAACCACATCGCCAGCGTGAGCATCTGGCGGAAAAATGGGATAGAAGGTGTGCACGATTATTCCATTGCGAATAATAAGGGTGAGGCGGCAATAGAGTTCCATGCCCGATGCCATAAACATGGGCAAACGTAGGTTCTTTTGCATTTCCAAATCGGGATCACTCAAGATCGGGAACGGCAATTCAAGACGCTCAACCAATTCTTTTTGGTAATCGTGGTCTTGACTTGAGAGTCCGAAAACATCAGCTCCCAATTTCTGCAACTCACTGAAGTGATCGCGGAAACCGCATGACTCCGGCGTACATCCACGGGCACCAGGAATGAGGTCCCAGCCTTCGGGAAGGGGAACTCCTGGTACGCCGCTACGCGGATAGACATAAATGACAGTGGTGGGTGATGAGAAATCGTTAAATGACCACTTTTTTCCATCCGTACCAAGAAGCGTGAGCGGCGGAAAATCCATTCCGACTAAATGATCTGCGAGCCCGTCATCAACAGGTGCAGGGAGAACCTCGGGCAGACTTTCATAAGAAGACATAAAACCAACCTACGCTACTTAGGGCGTCTGGTATTTCTCTTACCCCAGCAAGCTTTATGCCAATGTCGCCGAAACTCTGTTCCAGTGTTCAAGCCACCATCTTCTTCGAGCCAAGCCACTACGTGGGGAGTTGCCATACGTATTTCCTGATCACATCCAGGACAGCGATAGGGCTTGTTCGATGATGAACCTGTGATCGAACGGACCCGAAAGAGGCCATCAGGATGCTCTTCGGTCCACTCGTTCTGCCCCACACCAGGTGGCAAGTCGCTATTCTCGGCGCGACGATGCTTTCTCGGACTCACTCAACACACTCTACCTGTGAGTAGAGTAAGAGCGTGAATAACGCAGTTGAGATCCGTAATCTCATGAAAAATTATGGTGAGACTCACGCAGTTGCCGGCATCGATTTCGATATATATCAGGGCGAGGTATTCGCGCTCCTTGGACCCAACGGTGCAGGCAAGACAACAACCATTGAGATTCTCGAAGGTTACCGCGATCGTGACGGCGGAACCGTGTCAGTGCTCGGTGAAGATCCGTCTAAAGGAAGTCTCACGTGGCGAAATAAGATTGGTATTGTGCTGCAAAGCAATAACGATGCGTCTGAGATCACTGTTGAAGAAATCCTTAACTTCTTTTCTGATTACTACGCACATCCACGCAATGTAGATGAAGTTATCAACGCAGTGGGGCTGGATGAGAAACGTAAGTCACGAGGCCGTGAACTCTCCGGAGGCCAACGACGGCGACTCGATGTGGCGCTAGGGATCCTTGGTAATCCAGAGCTACTATTTCTCGACGAGCCTACGACTGGCTTCGATCCGGAAGCTCGACGCGCTTTTTGGGATTTAATCCGCGAATTGCGCGCTGATGGCACCACCATCTTGCTCACCACTCACTATTTAGATGAGGCCGAAGCTCTCGCTGATCGAGTTGGCGTCATCAATCACGGTCGCCTCATCGAAGTTGCTACACCTGCCACCCTTGGTGGCAGAGATGATGCCAAGGTGATGGTGCGCTGGCGCGAGAACGGCAGCACCCAAGAAGAACGAACCGATTCACCTACTGAATTTTTACGCACTTTGAGTTCACGTCTCTCAGGAGAGATTCCGGAGCTCACTGTTAGCAGGCCCACTCTTGAGGATATCTACATCTCCATGATTGAAGGTCAGGCATGAACACCTTTAAGATTGGCGTCAGCCGAGGGAACTTAGAAATTCGACAATTCTTGAGGCAACGTGAATCCGTAGTCTTCACCCTGCTCTTTCCTGTGCTCTTACTCTTAATTTTTGGTTCTGTATTTAAAAATACGATCTCCCCAGGAGTTACCTTCTCGCAATACTTCGTGGCCGGCATGATTGCTTCGGGTTTAATAAATACCGGCTTCCAGCAACTCGCCATCATGATTCCACTAGAGCGAGACGATGGCACGCTTAAGCGTCTGCGTGGCACGCCAATGCCGCCTGCTTCCTACTTCATCGGCAAAATCCTGGCTGTACTAGCCAGCATGTTCGTCCAGATCCTCCTACTGCTACTTGTAGGAACGCTCATCTTCGGTGTTCATCTCCCCACAGACATGGGGCATTGGATCACCTTCACCTGGGTAACGCTTCTTGGAATTACTGGATCGACATTGCTGGGAATCGCATTTTCCAGCGTGCCTCGAAGCGGGCGTGGAGCTAGCGCCATGGTGACGCCGATTGTCCTTGTTCTGCAATTCACCAGCGGAGTCTTCTTTATCTTTAAGGATCTACCAAGCTGGATGCAAAACGTGGCATCCATATTCCCACTGAAGTGGCTTACGCAAGGAATGCGTTCAGTCTTCCTGCCCAACGATTTTGCATCGCAAGAGGTAGCAAAGAGTTGGCAACACGGTCAGGTTGCGTTGATGCTCTCTCTTTGGATTGTGATCGGGCTCCTACTTGCCCTCAAAACTTTCCGCTGGGAGCGCTCACGCTAGTAGGTGTGAAAGCCTGATCCACTCTTACGTCCCAATTTGCCCTGAGCAACCAGATCATTTATCAAGGCTGGCGGCAAGAAGTGTTCCGCCGCCTCGATCGTCTCGCCTTCGTTAACGATATTGAGGGCTGCGTTTCGCAGCACATCAAGTCCGGTGAGGTCTGCAGTAGCAAGTGGACCCATCGCGTGCCCAAACCCTAATTTGCATGCCAAGTCCACATCTTCTGCACTGGCAATGCCTGACTCCACTAAGCGCGCCGCCTCCAACACTAAAGTAAGGATAAGTCGCGTCGTGACGAACCCAGCGATATCACGATTGACCACGATGCACTCTTTACCAATCGATTCAGCAAATTCCCTAGCCACTTGCAAAGTGGCATCGCTCGTCTCTTTCCCGCGCACCAATTCACAGAGCTTCATCATCGGAACGGGAGAGAAGAAATGTGTTCCGACAACGCGAGATGGATCCTTAACCACACTGGCAATCTGACTAATAGGAAGGGCACTGGTATTGGATGCCAAGATCGCATGATCGGGCGCAAGTTGATCGAGCTTTCGGAAGATGTCTTGCTTCACTTCTAATTCTTCAAAGACCGCTTCAATCGCAATGTCACAATCGGCCACCGCGTATGCGAAATCCGACGTAAATTCAATTCGTGCGCTCGCTTCCGCAGCTGCGCCCTGTGAAAGCGTGCCTTTCTTGACGAAGCGAGCCAGACTCTCATCGAGAAGAGACTCTCCTCGTGCGAGATCGGCATTATCAAAGACCCGCACCTGCTTGCCCGCCAGCGCAGATACCTGCGCAATTCCTGAGCCCATCAGTCCGGCTCCAATAACTGCCACTCTCTCGATTTTCATCTCTCCCCCTTCAGGTAGCGAGCCTACTTCGGATAGGGCATTCTTGAGCAGTGCTAGGTGGAATCAACAACGGAGCTTTCTACTCATCCTTTGCTGGCTTCTTTGTGGTGCTTGTGCTCATCTTCTTACTCAAGTGGACTTTTTCGCGTGGGAAGTCTTTGATCGAGCGCCCCAAGAAAGTTGGAGGTGAGCAAGAATATGGACTCCTTGTCCCTGTCTCAAAACCAGCGAGCCACATCGAAGGTGAAATGCTTCGACTTAAATTATCAGAACATGGAATTAAGGCGTCCCTCAGTCACACCCTGGATGGTGCTCGAATCTTTGTCTTTCCGAAAGATCAAAAGCGTGCAGAAGAAATTCTTACTAGCGATTAGCTCCAGGAATCCAGAGCTCGTCACCCTTCTTCGTGTTAGACGCGCGCGCAAGCACGAAAAGTAAATCTGAAAGTCGGTTGAGATACTTCGCCGCAAGTGGGTTAACGCCTCCACCGAAAGCGTGAATTGCGGCCCATGTGCGACGCTCAGCACGGCGCGCAACAGTGCGTGCCACGTGCAAGAGCGCCGCTTCATTACTGCCACCGGGCAAAATAAATGAACGCAATGGTTCAAGTGCAGCGTTGTAGTGATCGATGGCCTTCTCGAGAGCATCTACTTGCGACTCGATGACTCGCAGCGGCTCGTGCTTCGGTGCTTCGACAACCGGTGTGCAAAGGTCAGCTCCCACATCGAAAAGATCGTTTTGAATGCGGACCAGAAGCGAACGAATATCTTCCGGGAAGGTGCCAAAGGAGAGCACCACGCCGATTTGTGAGTTCGCCTCATCGACGGTGGCATACGCCTCCAGTCGAGGATCGTTCTTACTCGTGCGGCTCATATCTCCGAGGGAGGTAGTGCCGTCATCGCCAGTCTTTGTATAAATACGCGTCAAGTTGACCATGAGAAGAGCCTAGCCCGACCTCTACGATGGTGTCGTGCCGAAGAACCCCGACTCCCTCCCGTTGCGGGTCCAAGGCGGAGCCCGCCTCCAAGGCGAGGTCACCGTCTCCGGAGCTAAGAACTCGGCCCTCAAGCTCATGGCGCTCTCCTTGCTGGCCACTGGCACCACAGAGATCACCAACGTCCCTGAGATCCTTGACGTCTCGATCATGGCTGAATTACTCATCCGGCTCGGATGCCAGGTGACCATTTCTGGCGACGCTGTCTCCATCACTGTCCCCGAGCTCCCCAACCATCGAGCTGATTATGACCTGGTCCGCAAGATGCGCGCTTCTATCAATGTGCTGGGACCGCTGGTTGCTCGCTGCGGTCAGGCCGAAGTCGCGCTACCCGGCGGAGATGCCATCGGCTCCCGAGGTCTCGACTTCCATGTCGCAGGTCTTGAGCAACTTGGAGCCGAAATTGTGGTGGAGCACGGATTCGTCATTGCGCGTGCACCAGGAGGGTTGAAGGGCGCCGATATCTTCCTTGATTTTCCCAGCGTGGGCGCTACCGAAAATTTACTCACCGCCGCGGTGCTTGCCAAGGGCACCACTCGCATCGATAACGCAGCACGGGAACCAGAGATCGTAGATATTGCGAACATGCTCATTGGCATGGGGGCAAAGATTGAAGGTGCAGGATCACCCACCATCACCATTGACGGAGTCAGCGAATTACACCCCACTCAACACCGCACCATCCCTGATCGAGTCGTTTCAGGGACATGGGCATTTGCCGCTGCCATGACACAAGGTGACATCTTTATCAGAAATGCGCGCGCCGAATATCTGGAAATTCCCCTTGAAAAATTGGTTGAAAGCGGTTGCATTGTGACGGCAACACACGAAGGCATCCACGTAGTCAGTAAGGGTCGCCCCAAAGCAGTTGACGTATCTACCTTGCCCTTCCCTGGTTTTCCCACAGACCTACAGCCCATGATTATTGCGCTCAATTCGATTGCAGATGGCCATGCAGTTGTAACTGAGAACGTCTTTGAAGGACGGTTTATGTTTGTTAACGAAATGATCCGCTTGGGTGCAGACATTAAAACTGATGGACACCATGCGAGCATCCGTGGAAAAGAAATACTCTCCGCAGCTCCAGTTACTGCAACGGACATTCGCGCAGGCGCTGCACTGGTACTTGCCGGGCTGATGAGCGACGGTGAAACAATCGTAGAAGATACCTTCCACATCGATCGTGGATATCCGGGGTTTGCCGAGCAGTTACGCTCTCTTGGCGCACACGTGCGCTACTAGTTAACTGCAGCCGCAATACGCGTTTGTGCGCGAGCTTCAGCAAGATCATCCGCTGCTTCACGTTGGGCACGAGCGAGAGCTTCTTTCGCGCGGTTTACATCGATCTCAGTTCCGAGTTCCGCAATTTCGGCAAGAATCGAAACACGATTGTCGGAAACCGAAAGAAATCCACCGTGAACAGCGGCTTTGACGTCGCCATCATTCTCAGTACGAATGGTGACAACCCCATTAACCAGCACGCCAAACGTCGGGGTGTGGTTTGCCATCACGCCGAGGTCGCCGTCGGTCGTGCGGGCAAGCACAATGCTGGCCTCGCCTGACCAGACGCGACGTTCTGCGGAAACAAGCTCTACCCGAATGCTCATGATTAAGCCTTAGCCAACTCGGCAGCTCTACGCTCGACATCGTCAAGACCACCGCACATGAAGAACGCTTGCTCGGGCACGTGATCGTAATCGCCATCTGCGAGCGCCTTGAATGCAGCAACAGTCTCTGAGAGCGGCACGAAGGATCCGTCGAGGCCGGTGAAGACCTTGGCCACGAAGGTGTTCTGCGAGAGGAAGCGCTGGATACGACGAGCGCGGCCTACGAGAATGCGATCCTCTTCGGAGAGTTCGTCGATACCAAGAATTGCAATGATGTCTTGAAGGTCCTTGTAGCGCTGCAAGATCTGCTTCGTACGGTTAGCAACGCGGAAGTGCTCTTCACCGATGTAGCGAGGATCAAGAATGCGTGAAGTGGAGTCGAGTGGATCCACAGCTGGGTAAATACCAAGCTCGGAGATCGGACGCGAAAGCACTGTCGTCGCATCAAGGTGGGCGAAGGTGGTGTGTGGGGCCGGGTCGGTGATGTCATCTGCAGGAACATAAATTGCCTGCATGGATGTAATCGAGTGACCACGCGTTGAAGTGATGCGCTCCTGGAGCACACCCATTTCGTCAGCAAGAGTTGGCTGGTAACCCACCGCAGAGGGCATACGGCCGAGGAGAGTAGAAACCTCAGAACCTGCCTGCGTGAAGCGGAAGATGTTATCGATGAAGAGAAGTACGTCTTGCTTCTGCACATCACGGAAGTACTCAGCCATGGTGAGCGCCGAGAGAGCAACGCGAAGACGCGTCCCCGGTGGCTCATCCATCTGGCCGAAGACGAGAGCGGTCTTATTAATAACACCAGTCTCGGTCATTTCGAGGAAAAGGTCGTTGCCTTCACGGGTACGCTCACCGACACCGGCGAACACAGAAACACCACCGAAGTTTTCGGCAACGCGGTAAATCATTTCCTGAATAAGAACAGTCTTGCCTACACCAGCGCCGCCGAAGAGGCCGATCTTTCCACCCTTTACATAAGGAGTGAGAAGGTCGACGACCTTGATGCCAGTCTCGAACATCTCGGTCTTGGACTCGAGTTGATCGAAGGCAGGGGCGTTGCGGTGGATGGGCCAGCGCTCTTTGATTTCCAGCGAAGAAGTGGGCACGTCGAGGGATTCGCCAAGAGTGTTGAATACGTGTCCCTTGGTGACATCACCGACCGGCACACTAATGGCAGAGCCCGTGTCGCGTACTTCGGCTCCACGAACGAGACCGTCAGTAGGTTGCATCGAGATCGCGCGCACAAGGTTGTCACCAATGTGTTGAGCCACCTCAAGCGTGAGCATGCGGTCGACACCACCCATCGTCACGTCTACCTGAAGCGCGTTATAGATTCCCGGCATTGCATCGGCGGGGAATTCCACGTCGACGACTGGTCCGATTACGCGGGCTACTCGGCCGGCTTTGGTTTTGATATCCATGGTCATCTCTCTCACTCGCCCCCGGAAGTTGCTGATGCAAGTGCATCAGCACCACCGACGATCTCGCTGATTTCTTGGGTAATCTCGGCCTGACGGGCCGCGTTTGCACGTCGCGTAAGCGACTTGATTAACTCTTCTGCATTATCTGTTGCTGACTTCATTGCCCGACGTCGTGCAGCGTGCTCGGAAGCAGCTGATTGAAGCAGGGCATTGAAGATACGGCTTTCTACATACCGAGGAAGAAGTGCATCAAGCACATCGCCCGCGGAAGGCTCGAATTCGTAAAGCGGCAACGGTCCATCTACTAGCGGCGCGGAGCTTTCCACCACTTCAAGTGGAAGCATGCGCTTTGCTAATGGACGCTGGGTGACCATCGACACAAATTCCGTGTAGATGATGTGCAATTCGTCTGCGCCATTTTCCTGAAGGAAAGAGGAGATAACAGTGTCTGCAATCTCTTTAGCGTTCGCATAGGTGGGATTATCGCTAAACCCAGTCCAAGACGCCGCAATCGCCCGGTTGCGGAAGCGATAGTAGTTTAAGGCCTTGCGACCGACGAGGTAGTGATCCACTTCTAATCCACGACTCTTAAGGAGTGAGGTGAGCTGATCTCCTTCCTTGATGGCATTGTTTGCATATGCTCCGGCCATACCTCGATCACTCGCGATAACAAGCACAGCAGCACGCTTTGGCTCAGTTACCGCGGCAGTCAACGGATGTTCGACATTTGAAAATGTTGCCAAAGCCGAAACTGCGCGCGTTAATTCAGTCGCGTAAGGTGACGAAGCCGCGACGCGTTGCTGCGCCTTGACGATACGAGAAGCGGAGATAAGTTCCATCGCTTTCGTGATCTTCTTCGTCGCCTTGACGGATCGAATCCGTCGGCGATAGATACGTAACTGGGCGCCCATGAAATATTCCTACTTCTTCGCCGCAGGTACGTGCTTAGTGATGGTCTCTTGTCCCACTTCAGCACTCTCAAGCGATTCGGCAGCATGATCAGCCACGGCTCCTGATGACGCAGCAAACTCCAACTTAAATGCCGTGACAGCAGCATCTAGTTGAGCAACTAAGTCATCACCAAGATCCTTGGTAGATGCGATCGCATCGAGAATGCCCTTGTGCTGGCGACCCACGTAATCAAGGAATTCAGCCTCGAAACGGCGGATATCAGCAACTGGAACGCTATCCAGCTTGCCCGTGGTGCCGGCCCAGATAGAGACGACTTGGCGCTCCACTGAGAACGGTGAGTACTGGCCTTGCTTGAGCAGTTCCACCATGCGAGCACCGCGCTCGAGCTGAGCCTTTGACGCAGCATCGAGATCAGAACCGAAAGCAGCGAATGCTTCGAGTTCGCGGAACTGGGCAAGGTCGAGACGAAGGCGTCCGGCGATCTTCTTCATAGCCTTGATCTGAGCCGAACCACCCACGCGAGATACCGAGATACCTACGTTGATAGCGGGGCGCACACCCGAGTTGAAGAGATCGGTTTCCAAGAAGCACTGTCCATCGGTAATCGAAATAACGTTGGTAGGAATGAACGCCGAGACGTCATTACCCTTTGTTTCGATGATGGGCAGACCAGTCATGGAACCGGCACCAAGCTCATCTGAAAGCTTTGCGCAACGCTCGAGGAGACGTGAGTGTAAATAGAAGACGTCGCCAGGGTAGGCCTCGCGACCTGGTGGACGACGAAGCAAGAGGGAAACCGCACGATAGGCCTCTGCTTGCTTTGAAAGATCATCGAAAATGATGAGAACAGATTCGCCCTTGTACATCCAGTGCTGACCAATGGCAGAACCGGTGTAAGGAGCGAGGTACTTGAAACCTGCAGGATCGGAAGCAGGAGCCGCAACGATGGTGGTGTAATCCATGGCGCCGGCTTCTTCGAGTGCGCCACGAACAGCTGCAATCGTAGAACCCTTCTGACCAATAGCCACGTAGATGCACTTCACTTGCTTCTTTGGATCTCCGGTCAACCAGTTTTCGCGTTGGTTGATGATGGTGTCGATCGCCACCGCAGTCTTGCCGGTCTGGCGATCACCAATGATGAGCTGACGTTGTCCACGGCCAATGGCGGTCATCGCATCGATGGCCTTGATACCGGTTTGCATCGGCTCTTTCACTGGTTGGCGTTGAACTACCGAAGGGGCCTGAAGTTCGAGCGCGCGACGTGCTTCAGCAACGATCTCACCCTTGCCATCGATGGCGCGACCGAGTGGATCAACCACGCGACCCAAAAAGCCATCACCGACTGGCACAGAGAGAACTTCACCGGTGCGACGCACTGGCATGCCTTCTTCGATACCGGAGAAGCCGCCGAGGATAACGACACCGATCTCTCGGACGTCCAGGTTGAGAGCGATACCAAGGGTGCCGTCCTCGAACTTGAGCAACTCGTTCGTCATCGTTGAAGGAAGACCCTCAACGCGCGCGATACCGTCGCCTGCTTCGGTAACAGTGCCGATCTCGTCGCGAGCCGCAGTGCCGGGATCGTATGACTGGACAAACTTCGCCAGTGCATCACGAATGTCCTCGGGTCGGATCGTGAGTTCCGCCATCATCTTCTCCTTCAATAGCCGCCCTCACGCTTTGTAAGGGCAAAGTACTTAACCTGCGAGTCGTCGACTCGCTTCTGCTAAACGACTGACGGTGGTGCCGTCAATCAACTCATCAGCGAAGCGAATGGAGAGACCACCCACCACACTCTTATCTACTTCAACGTTTACACGCATCGGACGTCCAAGTTCGGCTGTAAGGGCCGCGCTCAGACGATCTTCTTGTGCGGACGTCAATTCAATGGCGCTCTTCACATGAGCAATCATGCGGTTACGCCGATCAGCTGCTGCCTGTGCAAACTCGCTCAAGCCACCTTCGATATGACGACCACGTGGATGCATCACCAATTGAAGAATGAGTCGAAGCGAAGCAGGCACGACTTTGCCCGAAAGAAGTGAACGAACAAGTTCACCCTTCTGTTCGCTGGTACCTGTGTTGCGCGCAGCGAATGCCGCCCGCAAATCAGGGTTTGCAGCAACCACGCGACCAAATTGGAAGAGTTCTTCTTCGAGAGCATCGAGAGTGCCGTCAGCATTTGCCGCAGCAGCCTCGGCCTCGACGGCCAATTGCTCAGCCGCATTTGAGAGATCACTTGAACGCGACCAACGCGCCTTCACCAATTCTTCGAGGAGCTTGGCCGCGCCGACACTAATCTGCGCTCCGAAGAGAGATTGTGCGACACCTGCCTTGCCCTGAGCTTCTCGAGAAGGATCAGTCAGCGCACGTAGAAGAGACTTCGAGGAATCAAGGGTGCGGGTAACGAGGAAGAGGTCAGCCGAAAGGGCAGACGCTTGCTCTCCATTCATGGAGGCGAGCGTGCTTTCCATCAGCGTACGACTCATCGCCAAAGATTGGCGACTTGTTCCCTTCATTACGAGTGCCATGATTACTTGGAGCCCTCCAAGTCGGCCAAGAAACGATCAACTACGCGGGATTGGCGAACTTGATCATCAAGGGCCTCTCCCACAATCTTCGATGCGAGATTGGTAGCAATAGTGCCGACCTCTTGCATCAAAGAAGTGACTGCTTGTTGACGCTCTGCCTCGATTGAGGCGCGCGCAGCAGCAGTGATTCGGTTTGCTTCTTCTTGCGCCTTGGTGCGCATCTCTTCAATGATCGCCGCTCCCTGTGCGCGTGCTTCCTCGCGAAGCTTTTGGGCTTCACCGCGTGCATCGGAGAGTTGATCTTGATAAGACTTAAGTGCCGCTGCCGCCTCTTGCTGGGCTTGCTCAGCGCGTTCCATGCCACCTTGAATGGCATCGGTGCGATCAGCAAACGCTTTCTCGAAGCGTGGTACTACCTTGCTCTTCATCACTATGAAGAGCAGCGAGAACGCGATTAAACCAACGATGACTTCAGTCAACGTTGGAATGATCGGTAGACCAGCCTCCTCAGAAGCTAGCAACAAAATCTGCGTACTCATCTGCAACCTCGTTCTCTAAGTCGTAGTCTCTGAAAATCTCTGTAAGCGATCTTTACTTGAGGACGAATGCGAGTACGAGACCCAAGAGCGCGAGCGCCTCGGCAAGTGCGAAACCAAGGAACGCGAGCGGTTGGAGAATGCCGCGAGCCTCAGGCTGGCGAGCGACGCCATTGATGTAAGCAGCGAAGACGAGACCAGTTGCGATACCGGGTCCAATCGTCGAAAGGCCGAAGCCTACGATAGCCATTGTGCCTGTCATGTCATTTCCCTTTCAGGTAATTGATCAGAAGGGCATCTGATCAAATCTAGTTGTTAGTGCTCGTCGGCAATTGCTCCGGCGATGTAGAGCGCAGTCAGCAGAGTGAAAATATAAGCCTGCAGACATTCAATAAAGAATTCGAAGAAGGTCAGACCGATTCCGAATCCGAAAGAGAGCGGGCTCATAATTTTGAGCACCATGCTGTTGTGCAGCATGTAATCACCACCCATGATGAAGACGAGCAACAAAAGGTGCCCAGCGAACATGTTAGCAAAAAGACGAATGGCGAGCGTGAATGGGCGAATAATGAAGTAAGTGGCAATCTCAAGCGGAGTGAGGATCACATAGATCCACTTTGGCACACCGGGCACGAACGCAATGTCCTTGAGGTACTTACCGAGACCATGCTTGCGAATACCTACGTAGTGGTAGATCACGTAGGTGAAGATCATGAGCGCTACTGGGAATCCGAAGCGAGACATCGTGGGGAATTGCATGAACGGCACAATTCCGAAAATGTTATTCACAATAATGAAGGTGAAGAGTGTGAAGAGGAACGGCACGAACTTCATAAATTCATGACCAATGATGTCTTCGCCGAGGTCTTTTTTCACAAATGAATAGACGCTCTCGCCAAAGAACTGTGTGCGAGATGGAACGACCGCAGCTTTCTTTGAGGAGATCAAGAAGAAGACTGCGACCAAGATGGCCGCCAAGATCGCTTGGAAAACTGGCTTGGTGAAGAGAATGCTGGTGCCGAAAACAGGCTTGAAAACGAAGTCCCCACTTCCAGGAGAAATGAATCCTCCGGAGGCGAGCAATATCGACGCGTTCAACGCAGGGCTCCTCGAATGGGTGGACGAACACGCTAAACATAGAGGGAGAAGGGGCGGCGAGGCAAAACCTTCAGCCGAGCCCGCGCGTGTGCTCTCTATCACCTGCGGGAAGGTTCAGAAGAGTGCTCGAGCTACTGCCGAATGAAGCGAAGGTAAATAAGGTACATAGCGCTCACAAGCCCCACCAAAAAACCGATGACAACCAAGAAATGCAGGCCAAAGAGATGGTCCAAGAACATTCCAACGCCGCCCCACAGGAGGAGCCCGGAGAGAAGGTAGGCGATGATGGTAAACATCGCACTTTCGTCCTTAGAGGACATTACCTACCTCGCTTTCAGTGCGCGCTTCATCGTCAAGAATGAGCGTCGGTATCCGCATCCGGAGGAAGGCGGTGACTTCTCCAACGAGCCAGAGAAGCACCGCTGTGACAGCGGTCACTCCAAAGTAGGTGTGATCAATACCTGCCAGCGAGCGCATGGAGAGTAAGAGGGCGCCGAGTAAGACGAGTTTGGCGAAGTAGGAGGCCATGGCCCAGGCCATCGTGCCGGCCGGAGAACTCTTTCGAGTGAGCCGGCCCAGAAGTAGCGAGATGCCAAAGAAGACCGCCACTACTCCCCCGGCGAGGAGAGCTGCCTTGACTTGATCGGTGCGCTGGACCACTTCGGCATAGAGCACCGCCAGGAGAACCGCACCCCCGGAGAGCGAACCAGCCCAACGCAGAGTCGCACCCTCAAAGTTATTTCTCTTCAACCGACGCTTCTCGTCATGCTCCTCGGCCGGCAATGATCGTGTAAAGACCGCAGCCAGTACCAGCGCCACCACCATGATGAACAATGCCGATCTGATCGGGATGAAAGCAATAGCACTTACTGGAAAAGCGATGGCAGCCGTCCACATGTATAGCACCGACGTTGCTCGTCGTGGTGAGTGACCAATGCGCAATAGTCGATGATGAAGATGGTGTTTGTCTGGCGTAAATGGCGATTTGCCGGCAGCAGTGCGTCGAATGACAGCCCACGCAAGATCCAAGAGCGGAATAGCAAGGATGGCTAGAGGTAATACGAGTGGCAAGAGTGCGGGCGCTAGATTCTCCGCAGAAAGAGCATTGGCATCGAGTTGGCCAGTGATACTGATGGTGCATGCAGCCAGTAAATAGCCGAGCAACATAGACCCGGAATCACCCATAAAAATCTTGGCAGGGTAAACGTTATGAGGTAGGAATCCCAAGCAGATTCCCACCAAGAGTGCAGTGAAAAGCGTCGCAGTACCCGCCCGGCTAAATCCGTGCATCACGGCTAAGAGATATGAGAATGAGAAGAAGGCAATTCCACCTATAGCAACAATCCCGGCAGCCAAACCATCGAGTCCGTCAACAAAGTTCACCGCGTTGATTGCCACCAAAACAACGAGCACGGTAGCAACAACCCCAAGGGTAGGTGGTAGGGCGATGACACCATTGATGGGTAGCCATAAGAGTTGCACTCCTTGGATCGCCATAACTCCAGCAGCGAGAGCTTGCCCGGCAAACTTGGTCAGGGCGTCAAGCTCCCAAAGATCATCCGCGGCCCCAAGGAGCGCTATTACTAATGCGCCACTCGCAATAGCGATCGGGTCGTGTGAATTTTCAAAAGCTTTATGGAGCAATGGCAAGTGGTAGGCCACTACTAATCCAACTGAGAGACCAGCCAACATGGCTAACCCACCCCAACGCGGAGTAGGGACTGAATGCACATCGCGAGCCCTAATCGGCGCCATTGCTCCGCGACGAATTGCCAACAACTTAAAAAATGGCGTCGCTAAATATGTCACCGCCGAAGCGATGAGGGCAGCAAAGAGATACTCGCGCACCTATCGAGGATACGCCGGAAATGCGTGAGTTAACTCGGTTACCTGCGCACGAATTTCTCCAGGGTCGCCTTCACCGCGTACTGCCCGGGAAATGAACTCTGCAATTGTGGCCATTTCTGGGATGCCCATTCCCTGCGTGGTGGTGGACGGCGTGCCCACCCGAATTCCGGAGGTGACCGAGGGTGCCTCGGGGTCGAATGGAATGGAATTCTTGTTCAAGGTAATTCCAGCGGCATCGCACCGTTTCTCAGCATCTGCGCCGTTTACACCGAGTGCTTGCAAATCAATCAAAGCAAGATGGGTGTCCGTGCCTCCCGAAACTGAGCGCATTCCGTGCTCAGCCAATCCCGAAGAGAGCGCCTGCGCATTTGCAATAACGCTCTTTGCATAATTTTGGTAGGCGGGCGTAGACGCTTCCTTCAGCGCAACCGCCTTGGCAGCCACGGCATGCATAAGTGGACCACCTTGCATGCCGGGAAAAATAGCTTTATCGATGGCGGCCGCGTGTGCCGACTTAGAAAGGATCATTCCTCCGCGCGGACCGCGCAACACCTTATGGGTAGTAAACGAAACCACGTCGGCATACGGAACCGGTGAAGGAATAGCTTTTCCGGCTACTAATCCGATGAAGTGCGCAGCATCGACCCACATGATCGCACCCGCCTCGTCACAAATCTCACGCACCTTTGCGAAATCTACAAGGCGCGGATATGCGGTCGCGCCAGAGCAAATCATTTTGGGGCGGTGCTTTAATGCTAAGTCACGAAGCTCGTCGTAATCAATGAGTTCCGTATCTTGACGAACGCCATAAGAGACTATGTCAAACCATTTACCCGAGAAATTTACTTTGGATCCATGAGTGAGATGTCCACCATGCGGCAACGACATAGCGAGGACGGTGTCTCCTGGCTTAGTGAAAGCTGCATACACTGCAATATTTGCACTGGCACCAGAGTGCGGTTGCAAATTTGCATGCTCCGCACCAAAAAGGGCCTTCGCACGCTCAATGCCAAGTATCTCAGCACGATCTACATCAGCACATCCACCGTAATATCGCTTTCCTGGATATCCCTCTGCGTATTTATTTGAAAGCGTTGAACCAAGCGCTGCTAGCACTGCAGGCGAAGTAAAATTCTCACTCGCGATAAGTTGTAGTCCGTCACGCTGCCGATCTAATTCATCAATGATGATGGTGGCAATCTCTGGATCCTGAGATTTCAATGCATCGAAATCTGGACCCCAGAACTCTGAACTCATATCGCTTCCTTTCGTCGTGTACTCACTCTACGACCAAGGAAGACGCAACCTTGGCGAGGTCAAAGAACGATATGCTCCCGCGCCGCACTAAACGAGGGGGCTTCACTGTGAGATCTATTACTGAAGATGTGCCTGCAGCGTTCACTTCGCCCCCATCAATGACCAGGTCACATTCATCAGCGACCGCAATCTCTCCCACTTCATGGGCAAGTGGCTCCCCCGTGCGCGAGGCGAGCCCGCATGCAAGTGGCCCGGTGAGGCGGAGTAATTCACGTAGCCGAGTGGAACGAGGTTGACGAACGAGGAAAGCTCCCATCTCGCGACGATCCCCCAAATCCCAGGAGAGGCCACCTTGGGCGAGCACCAGCAGCGCTAGCGGTCCCGGCCAGAAGGCCTCAACAAGTGCCGAGCCTTCGTCGTCTATCTCACGAGCAATCCCATGCAAAGTGGGTTGATCTGCAATGAGGACTTGAAGAGTTGCCCCTGACTCCATCATGCGTAGTTCGCGAATGCGTGCAGTAGCAGTGAGGTGAAAGGCGTCTGCAAGTAAGAGGTAAGCGTGCTCATCAGGGAATGCAACCACCCCGCCTCGGCGGATTATTTCGGCAGCTTGAGTGACAGATTCATCATCGAGCAAAAGTGTGTGAGCCATTGCTACCTCCTCACCGCTGAAGTCCAACGAGGTCGGTCATTGAAATCGGTATGCAGTGTGACTTTCACGAAGTCTGGCGATAAGAGGGCTGCGATGGCCGGGCCTTGGTCTTCGCCATGTTCGCAGATGAATGTGCCGCCTTGTTTTAAGAGTCGCGATGCGGCTTTCGCAAAGAGACTTGGGATTTCTATTCCCGCATCTCCCCCACCGAAGAGGGCCTCCGCTGGTTCAAAGTTGCTCACTTCGAAGGGCATTTCTGAGTGCGAGTTAACGTAGGGAGGATTTGCTACTGCAATGTCAACTTGGCCATTGAGTTCTTGGAGCGCGTCTGCCACGTCTCCTTGCTTGCATTCAATCGCCGGAGCCAAGTTAGCCACATTCCTCTTTAGCCAGACGAATGCCGAAGACTCACGTTCAACGGCAAGTACTCGTGAACGTGGCGCCTCGGTGGCAATCGAAAGTGCGATCGCACCACTTCCAGATCCAAGATCTACCACGATCGGAGCTCCGGGCATCGACTTAGCAGTATCTATCGCATGCTGAGCAACAAGTTCAGTTTCCGGGCGAGGGATAAGCACACCGGGTCCTACCTCTACCTCGAGATATCTAAATGGTGCCAGACCGATGATGTACTGCACTGGCACATGGCTACAACGCGTATCTATGTAAGAGCGAAACGAATTCGCTTGTGCCGGCGAGAAATGCTCATAGGTAAAGATTCTTCCACGCTCAGTGTCTAGGACATGGGCAGCGATCAATTCGGCATCTACCCGAGGAGAGGCTACGCCTGCATCACTGAGTTCACGAGTTGCCTCGGCTATCAACTCGCGCACGCTCTCTGCCACTGTTACGACCTACGAGTCTGATCCGTAGCACCTACAGCGGAAAGTTTCGCTGCAGTATCGGCATCAACCAAAGATTGAATGACTGCTTCGAGATCACCATCAAGAACTGCGCTCAGATTGTATGACTTGAAGTTGGTGCGGTGGTCGCTGATGCGATTTTCCGGGAAGTTGTATGTACGAATTCGCTCGCTGCGATCAACAGTTCGAACTTGTGAACGTCGGGCGTCAGATGCCGCTGCATCTTGTGCTTCTTTGGCTGCAGAGAGTAGGCGTGCGCGCATAATGCGAAGCGCAGATTCCTTATTCTGAAGTTGGCTCTTCTCATTCTGGCACGAGACCACGATGCCGGTAGGAATATGCGTAAGTCGCACGGCGGAGTCAGTGGTATTCACGCTCTGCCCACCAGGACCACTCGAGCGATAAACGTCGACCCGAAGATCGTTGAGATCGAGCGTCACATCAACTTCTTCTGCTTCGGGCATCACCAGCACGCCAGCGGCCGAAGTATGAATGCGGCCTTGTGATTCGGTTTCCGGAACTCGTTGGACCCGATGGACGCCGCCTTCGTACTTGAGGCGCGCCCACGGAGCCATTCCTGGTTGAGGTGTTCCTTTGCTCTTCATCGCGATAGAAACATCCTTGTATCCACCCAGATCGCTTTCGGTGACATCAATGACTTCGACCTTCCAGCCGACGCGCTCAGCAAAGCGCATGTACATGCGAAGTAAGTCACCGGCGAAGAGTGCGGATTCATCGCCACCTTCGCCAGCCTTGATTTCAACAATGACGTCACGATCATCATCTGGATCGCGAGGCAAGAGCAGCTCTTGAAGGGTCGCCGCGCTACTCTCCAATAATTCTTGCAGTGCAGGCAATTCGGCTTTGAAGGACTCATCTTCAGTGGAAAGTTCGCGGGCAGTATCTAATTCTTCTTCAGCACTCTTCCATGAGTTATATCCAGCAACGACTGGTCCGAGCTGGGCATAACGACGACCAAGTTGGCGAGCGCGCGCCGGGTCTCCGTGTACCGCAGGATCAGCCAGCTCGCCTTCAATCTCCGCATACTCACGAAGTAGTTCGAGGGCTGATCCAAAATCGTTGGACATTGGTGACTCCTCTTGTGCATCTATTTAACTGATAAATAGCAAACGCCGTGTACCCCGCAACTGCGGAGCACACGGCGTCTAGAAAACTATTTCTTGCCGAAGCGTTGTTCGAACTTAGCCACACGTCCACCGGTATCGAGAATCTTCTGCTTACCCGTGTAGAAGGGGTGACAGGCTGAACATACGTCTGAATGAATTGCGCCACTCTTTGAGGTGGAACGCGTAACGAAAGTTTCGCCGCAGGAGCACGTTACTTGAGTGCTCACATATTCGGGGTGGATCTCTGGCTTCACGAATCTCTCCTACTGTCGGGCGACAAAGTGTCGCGGTGCGCCGGGTCGAAGCCAACTAGCCACGTGAACCGGAGCGTACACAATTCTAACCTGAGCCGTCGGTAGGGAGGTAATCGGGCGTTTTACGCTCAATTACGCTCCTCCACGAGGAGTTGTTACCCCTCGCCGCCAGGTCCCACGGTGGTCTTCTGGATTTGCATCAGGAATTCCACGTTGTTCTTCGTGCCCTTCATCTTCTCCAAGAGCAACTCAAGCGCCTGTTGCGAGTCGAGAGCATGAAGCACGCGGCGAAGTTTCCAGACGATCGCCAACTCCTCAGCGCCCATCAAGATCTCTTCCTTACGCGTGCCCGAGCCATCGATGTTCACGGCAGGGAAAATGCGCTTATCTGCAAAGCGTCGATCAAGGATGAGCTCGAGGTTTCCAGTGCCCTTGAACTCTTCAAAGATAACTTCGTCCATCCGAGAGCCAGTGTCTACTAGTGCGGTTGCCAAAATGGTGAGCGAGCCACCGTCCTCGATGTTACGCGCTGCTCCAAAGAACTTCTTGGGCGGGTACAGCGCTGCTGAATCAACACCACCGGAGAGAATGCGACCGCTTGCGGGAGCCGAGAGGTTGTATGCACGACCGAGACGAGTGATTGAATCGAGCAAGATAACAACATCGTGCCCAAGTTCCACCAAGCGCTTTGCTCGTTCAATAGCAAGCTCAGCAACGGTGGTGTGATCTTCGGCAGGCCGATCAAAAGTCGAAGCGATTACTTCACCCTTCACGGAACGTTGCATGTCGGTCACTTCTTCTGGCCGCTCATCAACAAGCACCACCATCAAGTGGCACTCAGGATTGTTGGTAGTGATGGCATTTGCAATCGCTTGCAACACCATTGTTTTACCAGCCTTAGGTGGCGAAACAATGAGTCCGCGTTGTCCCTTACCAATAGGTGAGATTAAATCGATCACTCGAGTGGTAAGTATTGACCCCTCTGTTTCGAGGCGAAGACGTTGTTGTGGATAGAGCGGTACGAGCTTAGAGAAATCAACCCGATTACGAGATTGCTCGGGATCCGTACCGTTAATGGTGTCGAGGCGCACTAATGCGTTGAACTTCTCGCGACGCTCTCCTTCACTCGGTTGGCGGATTGCGCCCGTAACAACGTCTCCCTTGCGAAGACCGTATCGACGCACTTGCTGCAGTGATACATAAACATCGTTGGGACCAGGAAGGTATCCGCCAGTTCGCACGAAAGCGTAACTGTCGAGCACATCAAGGATGCCAGCTACCGGCAAAAGCACATCATCTTCAGAAATGACTGGCTCTTCATTGCGATTGCGCATGCGATCGTTGCGATCCCCGCGATCGTTACGGTCGTTGCGATCCCCGCGATCGTTACGGTCATTACGATCCCCACGGTCGCCTCGATCCCCACGATTGCGATTACGGCCGCGACGGTTTCCGCGATCTTCATAATTTCGATTACCGCCGCGGTCATCGCGATCAGAATTTGTTGAATTATCAGAATTATCAGAATTACTGTTTGAACTTTCAGAATCCGAGTTCTCTTCGCGCGCTGCCTCCTTGCGTGCCGACTTATCTGCCTTGGGTGGCTTTGCAGCTGCCGCCCGATTCTCGGCTTGCTTAGCCTCAATAGCAGCTACCAAATCTCCCTTACGGAGCTTAGGTGCGCCATCGATCTCAAGTCTGGCTGCTACAGATTGGAGTTCAGGTAGCAGCATGGTGGCGAGCGTGTCGCCCTTCTTCTTTGCGCGAGTGGAATCGCTCACGGGTCCTCATTCATTTTCTATAGATTGGTTTGAGTTTACTTTGGTGAAAAAAAGAAACTCAGAATGTGGCTAATAGAGCCAGACAAGGAGAGCGTAGCACCCCGGCCCTGTCGGTCAAATCTGTCGGTCAAATTAGTTGTCAAAAACCTGTGGTCCGGCGTTCGAGATAGCCACGTCTCGGCTCTCGAAGGTGGTTCCCCCGAAGGCTGCCCAATCGGCACCTTTCTCGGTGGTGAGCAGTAAAACAGTAGGGCCGGCACCCGAGATGAAAGCGGCATGTCCGGCATCACGCAATTTCTTCATCAGAGCTAATGAACGTGGCATTGCTTCTCGGCGGTACTCCTGATGCAGAAGATCTTGCGTGGCATCAAAGAGAAATTCTGGATGATGAGTAAGCGCCTCAACGAGCAGCGCTGCTCGTCCCGCCGAAATAACTGCATCACGATGTGGAATGGACTCAGGAAGTAATCGCCTAGCTTTTGAAGTGGAGAGTGCACTTTGTGGAATGAACGCCACAGCAGAAATGTCAGCGTGTGGGGTAAGACGCGCGCTCTTGGCTCGATCGCCGTCCATCCAAGCGATGGTGGCGCCACCATAAAGCGCGGCCGCAACATTGTCCGGATGGCCCTCTTGTTTGGTAGCTAGATTCAATAATTCAGTATCTGGCAAGCGTTCGTTCCCACTCAGTACGAGTGCACGGGCAAGCGCCATGCCACCCACAATGGCCGCCGCGGAAGAGCCCAAGCCACGTGAGTGCGGGATTGCATTTGCACACCGAATGGCAAGTCCGCGAGGACGCCCACCCATGGCATCGAAGGCTTCAAACATCGACTTCACCACGAGGTGCTTGGCGTCTCTGCGCAATTCTTCAGCGCCTTCTCCAGCTACTTCAACATCTAAACCTTTTTCATCGAGCACTTGAGCGGCGATGACATCGCGAATATCAAGTGCCAAACCCAGAGCATCAAATCCCGGCCCGAGATTTGCACTCGTTGCAGGAATTGAGATGGTGACTGGTTTTGCCTTGAATACAGGCTTCACACTCATCAGAGATTCAATTCTTTGGCAGCCGCTTGAACATCAACTGGAATGATCACCGGGGTGGCCGCTGCATTTCCTTCGAGTGCCCATTGCACATCTTTGAGTCCGTGCCCAGTGACCGTAATAACGATTCGCTTGTTCGTCGGCAACTCGCCAGCATTCTTCTTCTTGATCAATCCAGCCACTCCTGATGCACTTGATGGCTCAACAAAGACACCTTCGCGAGATGAAAGAATCCGGTAAGCGCTCAGAATTTCATCGTCGGTGACCATATCAATGAGACCACCGGAACTCTTGATGGCATCTACCGCCAAATCCCATGAGGCTGGATTACCAATTCGAATAGCTGTGGCTATGGTTTCTGGATTCGGGACCACGTGCCCGCGCACGAGTGGTGCGGCTCCTTCAGCTTGAAAGCCCCACATTGCTGGCCTGGAGTTTGCCTTACCTCCTACCTCATACTCTTTATAACCCATCCAGTAAGCCGAAATGTTTCCGGCATTTCCCACCGGGAGAGCGTGAATGTCTGGAGCAAAACCTAACGCGTCGATAACTTCAAAGGCGCCCGTCTTTTGACCTTGTAAGCGAAACGGATTGACGGAGTTGACCAGTGCAATGGGAAAGTTCTCGGCTAAGCCGCGCGCCAAGTCAAGACATTGATCAAAATTGCCCTCGACTTGAAGAATGCGCGCACCATGAGCAACGGCTTGAGCCAACTTGCCCATTGCAATCTTGCCTTCTGGAACGAGCACAGCAGAAGTCATGCCTGCTTTGGTGGCATAGGCCGCTGCGCTGGCGCTTGTATTACCCGTCGAAGCACACACGACAGCCTTTGCACCATCTTCGGCAGCCTTACTGATTGCCATTGTCATGCCACGATCCTTGAAAGAACCTGTGGGGTTGCTGGCCTCTACCTTGAGCCATACCTGATTACCTAGCATCTCGGAGAGCACGCAGGCATACACGAGCGGAGTGCCGCCCTCGAGCAGTGAGACCACTGGAGTCTTATCGGAGACCGGCAACCATTCCCGATACTCCTCGATAACACCACGCCATTGATGCGTCATGCTGCTCCACCAATCACACGAAGGACACTTGCCACATCACGAACAACTTCCATGCCGCGCAAATCAGCCACCGTAGCGGCTAGGTCTGCCTCGCTTGCTAAATGGCTCACGATTACTAATTCAGCATCATCACCACGACCACTCTGGCGAACCGTTTGAATAGAAACTGCATGCTTCGCAAAAATCTGCGCGACAGCCGCAAGTACACCGGAGCGATCAGAAACTTCTAGACGTACGTGGTAGCGGGTCGATGTATCACTGAGCGATGCCACCGAACGCTCGGCGTAAGCACTCTCTTGCGAACCGGTCGTATTCGCCGCGCGATTACGAACTACTGCAACAAGATCGCCAAGGACCGCACTCGCTGTAGGTAAACCACCAGCACCGCGGCCGTAGAACATGACCTCACCGGCGGCGCTCGCCTCAACAAAGACTGCATTGAAAGCTTCGCGGACTGCAGCGAGTGGGTGTGAACGTGGGATCAAAGTCGGATGTACGCGGACCGCGAGTCGGTTATCAGGCAAGAGCTCGGCAATCGCTAAGAGCTTGATGACGTGATTCATCGCATGTGCAGATGCGATGTCAGCAGCGCTTATCTGGGTAATACCTTCGCGTGAAACATCGTCAACAGTTACTCGAGAGTGAAATGCCAAGCTCGCCAAGATTGCCGCTTTTGCTGCCGCGTCAAATGCTTCGATGTCGGCAGTGGGATCTGCTTCGGCATATCCAAGAGCCTGTGCTTCTGCCAATACCGTTTCAAAAGATGAACCTTCTTCGTCCATTTTGGTGAGGATGAAGTTGGTAGTGCCGTTGACGATTCCCATGACTCGGGTGATTTGATCCCCAGCGAGGGATTCGCGGATGGGGCGAAGAAGTGGAATGGCGCCAGCAACAGAGGCTTCGTAGTAAATATCTACACCATTGTCGCGTGCAACTTTAAAAAGTGTCGGCCCATCTTCGGCAAGAAGCGCCTTGTTCGCGGTGATGACAGACTTGCCTGACTTGAGCGCGCTCAAGATGAGTGATCGAGCCGGCTCAATGCCGCCTATTAGTTCAATGACGATGTCGATCGATGGATCGTCAACAATACTTTGCGCATCAGTCGTCAGAACTTCAGCAGGAATTTCACGCGCCTTATCAAGAGATTGCACCGCCACGCGAGTGACCGCTAATTTCACTCCCGTACGTGCCGCAAGGTCGGCTGCTTGCGAATTGGCAAGCTGATAAACGCTTGCACCCACGACGCCGCCGCCGAGAAGCCCAACGTTCATAGTGAGATCTAAGGAAGACATGTTCCTAGCCTTCCATATTCTCGAGGCGAAGGAGATCTTCGTGCGTTTCGCGGCGCACGATAATCCGAGCCTTACCATCTGACACAGCAACTACCGGGGGGCGTGAAATATGGTTGTAATTGCTCGCCATGCTTCGACCGTAAGCCCCGGTCACAGGAGTGGCTAAGAGGTCTCCGGGCGCGATATCGCCCGGTAGGTCGACATTCTTAATAATGATGTCGCCACTCTCGCAATGCTTGCCCACAACCCGAGAGGGCCGCAAGGGGGCGGTAGACCTTCGATTCGCTAAAACAACGGTGTACTCGGCGTCATAGAGCGCCGGGCGAATATTGTCACTCATCCCACCATCAACAGCGATATAGGCGCGCGATCCGCCATCGTCGAGAGTGACCGATTTCGTGGTGCCCACTTCATAAACCGTTGCCATCGACGGCCCTACAATCGCGCGCCCTGGTTCAATGGAAATGTGCGGCACTTTGAGTCCATAAGCCTCACACGATGCAACAATAACTGAGTGCATTTTCCTCGCGACTGCGGCTGGGTCCAGTGCCGATTCCTCAGCGAGATATGCAATGCCAAAGCCACCACCCAAATCTAAAAGCGGAAGTTCTGAATTGCTCTCGTCGCGAATGGTCGCAAGCAACTCGATAATCCGCTCTGCGGCCAACTCGTAACCATCAGTATCAAAGATCTGCGAACCAATATGTGCATGAAGTCCTTGCAGGTCTAGGTGTGTGGCCCCACGGACCTGACGAGCCGCTTCGAGTGCGGCGCCAGAGGCAATGCTGAAACCAAACTTCACATCTTCGTGAGCGGTGGCAATGAATTCATGAGTATGAGCTTCGATTCCTGGAGTGGTACGAATGATCACTTTCTGAATCATTCCGCGGGCAGCTGCTGCTTTTTCGACGCGATTAATTTCAACAAATGAATCGATGGCAATGTACTCCACACCGTAGTCCAGTGCATCTTCTATTTCCGCAACGCTTTTATTATTTCCGTGAAACTCAATCCGAGAAGGTGGGAATTTTGCTAGCTTGGCAACAGCTAACTCACCACCCGTGCAGACGTCTAAGTTGAGTCCATCTTCTTCCAACCACTTGATAACACTGGCTGAAAGAAAAGCCTTTCCTGCGTAATAAACCGATACTTTTCCGGCTCCAAATGCCTCTTCGAATGCATCTACAAATCTCCGGGCATTGGAACGAAAATCATCTTCGTCTAACACAAAGAGTGGTGTACCAAACTCAGATGCCAACGTCGTCGCTGAGATTCCGGCAATGAAGAGCTCACCATCGGCAGCCCATAAAGCATTCTTTGACCACATGCTCATCACATCCGCTCCGGTGCCGAGACACCCAACATAGAAAGTCCGTTAGCAAAGACCTGTTGAGCCGCGGCCGAAAGTACGACGCGTGCTTTATGTATTGAACTGATTTCTTCATCGCCAAGAGGAAGCACACGGCAAGCGTCATAAAAACGGTGATACGTACCTGCGAGCTCTTCTAGATAACGCGCAACCCGATGAGGCTCACGCAACTCTGCAGAGAATTGCACCACTCGCGGGAATTCACCAAGCACACCCAGGAGGTCGTTCTCACGTTCATGCGTAAGCGATGCAGTATCAAAACCAGCAATATCCATGGGAATGCCGACCTCTTCAGCGTTTCGAAGCACGCCACAGATTCGTGCATGCGCATATTGCACGTAGTAGACCGGGTTCTCGTTGGTGCGACTCTTAAGAATGTCTACATCCATCGTCATCGGGGTATCAGTGGGGTATCGAATCAAGGTGTATCGAGTTGCATCGACGCCAACCATTTCGACGATATCTTCAAGGGTGATAATAGTTCCAGCTCGCTTTGAGAGCTTGACCTCTAGACCACCTTCGACGATTTTCACCATTTGACCAATCAATATTTGAATATTGAATTCCGGATCATCACCGGCACAGGCAGCGATAGCTTTGAGGCGACCTACATAGCCATGATGATCTGCACCGAGCATATAAATGCAAATATCGAATCCACGAGAACGTTTGTCGACGTAATAGGCCGTATCAGACGCAAAGTAAGTGAGCTCGCCATCAGCTTTTACGAGAACGCGATCTTTGTCGTCTCCAAAATCTGTAGTGCGTAACCAGACGGCACCTTCGAATTCAAAAACATGACCTTGCTCTCGAAGTTTGGAAAATGCTCGTGCCACTGCATCCGAAGAGTGCAAGCCGCGCTCCGAGAACCAGACATCAAAGTGAGTATCAAAGAGATCCAGGACGCCTTGCTGTTGAGCTAATTGAAGTTCGTATCCTGCCTCACGAAATGCTACAAGTTGATCAACCTGCGGTAACACCATGATCTCTGGATTCTTTGTAAGAATATCAATGGCCAGTTCTTGAATATACGCACCGTGATAACCATCCTCTGGAGTTGGCTCACTGTGCGCGGTTGCCATCAGGGATGCACCAAAACGATCCATCTGTACTCCGCGATCATTAATGTAGAACTCACGTTTCACATCTGCGCCTGCCGCTGTGAGTACTCGACCAAGTGCATCGCCTACTGCTGCCCACCGTGTATGTCCGAGATGCAAGGGCCCTGTGGGATTTGCGCTGATGAATTCCAGATTAACGCGCACGCCGGCGAGCGCATTGCCATATCCATAAACTGTTCCAGCATTCAAGATAGTGCGAGCTAGTTCACCTTGAGATGCTGCCGAAAAAGTGATGTTAAGAAAACCAGGTCCGGCTACATCGACGGATGCAATATCTATATGGCCTATGAGTTTACGGGCGAGGGCTTCGGCAATTTCCCGAGGGGGTTTGCCTACGGCTTTCGTGAGCACCAGCGCGATATTGGTGGCGTAATCACCATGCTCACGATTCTTCGGGCGCTCCACCGAGACAGTCTGAGGGAGGTGCTCGGCGGGTGAGATTTCAGGGCTCTCCCTGAGCACTTGGAGGATGAGCGCCTCGAGCGCGGCCGGATTCATGACCTAAGGCTACCGATGCGGCTGATACCCTCGCTCCCAGATGCCCCCGTAGCTCAGGGGATAGAGCACCGCCCTCCGGAGGCGGGGGCGCAGGTTCGAATCCTGCCGGGGGCACTACAGCGGGAGTGGGGAGAGACCCAGCCACGAATTTTACCTAGGGGTAGGGCCACAAATCCT
>Ga0194035_1000286_pt1 | contig 30915 bp, 26 predicted proteins | sample JunL2320m_MetaG_FD_148680 | JGI IMG/M metagenome (GOLD analysis project Ga0194035, IMG submission 148680) | Anoxic zone freshwater microbial communities from boreal shield lake in IISD Experimental Lakes Area, Ontario, Canada - Jun2016-L239-20m | ecosystem: Environmental > Aquatic > Freshwater >...
GGCTATCACCACTAACCTCAGCTTCAGCGAATGGGCCACAGTCTTCGGCGATGCCAAAATGACCACCGCCTTGCTCGACCGCCTGACCCACCGCTGCCACATACTCGAGACCGGAAACGACAGCTTCCGCTTCAAGGTAAGCTCAGACACCGCAGCCCGAAAAAAGAAGGAGACAAACCATGCCTTGACCTCAGCCTGAGCCGAAATCCATAATCAGAGGTGGCTCACTTCTCGATGGAAAACCCGGCTCAGTTCTGCGTGGAAAACAACACGTGATGACCAGCGTGACGAGGCGACCTTCGTCAGTCTCGCGCCAGACTGGATCAATGAGCTTGCGATTGGCCTTCACCTCCTTGAGGAGCCGGCATGCAATAGTCTCTCAATCGACATGGTACAAAATGTCGGTCAGGCCAATAAAGCAATCAGTGCTCCCCTCTGGCAGGCCTACTCAAGACAACGTTCTCCTGCTCTGAGGTTTCGACGGCGCCGCTGCGAGTGACCCTCATCGTCTTGATCGCCTCGAATGGAGCCATCCCAAGGTCAAAAAGCATGAGGGCCGCAACGGCACCAGCGCGGGCGAGCCAAACTTTGCAATGAACGAGCACACCACTTCCGTTCTGGACCCAGCAATAGCTTGAGAGTACTCGGCAACGACTGACCAGCAGTAAAGGCGGTGGGGTCCGATTAGCTCATCCAATTGCCGCCATCTACGTTTAGGGTCTGGGCCAGGATGTAGTCGCTGTCGGAACTTGCGAGAAACACCGCTGCACCCGTTATATCTTCAGGCCTCCCCATACGGCCAAAAGGAACAGCCTCTCCGACAAGGCGTTTCTTCTCACCGAGCGGCCTGTTTTCATACTTTGCGAACAGTGCGTCGACCTGGTCCCACATGGGCGTGTCGATCACGCCAGGGGCAATGGCATTGACGTTGATACGATGCTTGATCAGTTCCAGAGCCATGCTCTGCGTGATGCTGATGACAGCCGCCTTGGTTGCGCAATAAACGGCGACACGCGCTTCACCACGACGGCCAGCCTGACTGGAGAAGTTTATGATCTTCCCTCCTTTGCCAGCGGTAATCATCAGTGCAGAGATGGCCTGGCTCACAAACAGAAGTCCCCGCACGTTGATTGCGAACTGGCCATCAAACTGCGCCTCGGTGATCTCCGAGAGCGGCGCCATGCCGAACACAGCGGCACCATTCACCAGTATGTCGGGCGGACCTGCTTCCGTGCCAACAAAGCTCGCCATATCGAGGATCGAGGCATTCTTGCTGACGTCCACTGCTACAGCAATAGTACCACCTCCAATATCTCGGGCTGCCTGTCGGGCCTCTTCAATGAGCAGATCGCAAATGACGACCCGCGCGCCCTCTTCCACATAACGTGCCGCGATGGCGCGCCCGATGCCACGCGCACCACCCGTGACAACCGCAATCTTGTTCCGAAGTTTCATTTGTGACCTATCAACGATTGACAGCTGTAAATATGCGTGCATAGCTATGCACGGCTCTTGGTGGCCGTCAACGTGCAAGATTACGGACGAGAACAAGCTTCGGGTTTGGTGCCTGACTTGCGAACCTCTCGGTTTTGACAAGAAGAAGACTTCCTCAGGAAGCTTAGCCAGACAAAAAGAAAAAATAGAAACAGGTATGCCACGGTCGTGGCGTTGCCATAGGGAGGATTTACTCAAATGGTCAGGAACATCGAACTCGGACTCGGACGTCCGTTAAAGCGTCGTCAGCTTCTGAAGGGTGCGGCCGCCATCGCCGCCGCGGGAATGTTTCCTGCGATCATCTCGCGTCGCGGAAATGCGGCCGATATGCCGACCCTCGTCAATTCCATTCGTTCGCTTTCCAACCCTTATCACGCCACATGGAATGCGGGAGGCGCTGCCTTTGCCAAGTCCGTTGGCGCTGAGTACGTCACACTGGTGACCGAAGGCAACAGCGAAAAAGGCATCGCTGACATCAAGGCAATCCTCGCCAAGACTGGTGGGAACTGCGCCATCAACATCGACCCGAACGATGCGCCAGACGCCCGGCCCATCGTGGAGGCCTGCAAGGAAGCCGGCGCTTATGTCGTAACGCAGTGGAACAAGCCGGCCGATCTCCATCCCTGGGACTACAATCCGAACTATGTCGCCCACATCTCTTTCAGTGGCGTCCCCTATGGCAAGGCCATGGCAGAGGCTCTCTTTAAGTCTATGGGTGGGAAGGGTGGCATTGTCGCCCTCGGCGGCATCGAGTCGAACGTGCCCGCCATCGAACGCAAGGCAGGCCTCGAGCAGGCGCTGAAAGAAAATCCTGGAATCCAACTTCTCGATTTCCAGGTTGCCAATTGGTCCGACACCGAAGCTCTCGAGAAAACCAATGCGTGGCTGACGCAATTCGGTGACAAGATCGGGGGAATATGGGCTGCCAATGATGGCATGGGGCTTGCCGCCATCGAAGCGCTGCGCGCCGACGGGCGTGCCGGAAAGGTGCCGGTTACGGGCATCGACGGCATCAAGCTTGCGGTCGAAGCGATCCAGAAGGGCGAGATGGCAGGCACGGTTGCCTGGGATCCGTTCTGGCAGGGCGGCATGGGCCTGGCCATCGCTTTCGATGCAAAGACCGGCGTCTTCGACCCAGCCAAGGAACCAAAGGACCATCGCGAGTTCTATGGCACGGGCGTCATCATCACTGGAGAGAATGCGCAGGCCTATTATGACACCAACATAAAGTCGGAACCGACCTTGGATTGGAAAGATATCTGGGGCCGCGCCAGCGGTCAGATCCAGTACAACTAGCAGGTTCTCGAGGCGCGCAGCCGCCCAGCTGCGCGCCTCGTCCTCCAGTCGGCCTCATACCCCATTCATGGCAGCAGAGCAGTGGTGCCATCTTCAATCAGCAGCGCTTCCGGAAAGGGTCCAGACCCTGAATAACTCGACCACGGTCATCTCGTCGAATGACGCTCGAAGGCCGAGACTGCGGCGCCTGCGTATTGCATCCTGGGCGCCCGTTATCGTCCTGTTGCTACTTTGCGCGATCATCAGCGTCATCAATCCGAACTTTCTCAGCTTCGGCAACATGGTGCGGATCAGCCAGTCGGCCATGATACCGCTGGTGCTCGGCATTGGTGCGACCTTCATCATTCTCATGGGGTCGATCGATCTCTCGGTGGAAGGCGTCTTGACCCTTGCAGCCGTGATCCTCTCGATGCTTGTCCTGAACGGGGAAAATGCGAATGACTATGGATTGTTCGCCGTGGCAGCGGTCCTGATCGTCGGAGCTGGCGTAGGATTTATCAACGGGCTCATTAACGTGCGCCTGAAAGTGCCGTCGTTCATGACGACCCTGGGCACCTGGTTCATCGGCGTGGGAGTTGCCAATGCCTTGCTGGGCGGCATGGCCACCCGGATAAATGATCCATGGATCCGTGGCCTTGCCATCGAGCGTTTCTGGGGATTCCCGTGGGGCGTCTGGGTGGCACTGCTCTGCCTGTTGATCGCACTCATCATCCAGAACTACACGCGGCTTGGCCGTCATATCTACGCTCTGGGCGGCGGTGAGGAACTTGCGGCGCTTTCCGGAATTTCCGTTGCCCGGGTGCGGATTGCCGCCTTCACCATTGCTGGCGTCTTCTATGCAGTAGGAGGAATATTGGCGGCGGCCCAACTCGGACTGGGCAATGCCCAGATCGGAAATGGCCGCCTGTTTACGACAATTACCGCTGTCGTCGTGGGCGGCACCTCGCTCTCTGGCGGGCAGGGGAGCGTGCTGCAGACATTTGTTGGCGTCCTCATTGTTGTCGTCCTGTCCAATGGAATGGTACTGATGGGGGTGCCTCCCAGCGTACAGATCGGTGTGCAGGGCCTGATGATCATCGCTGCGGTCGCGCTGTCGATCGACCGCAAGCTCACGAAGATCATCAAGTGAAGATGGCCGCGGAAACTCCCGCCCTTTCGCTGGTCGACGTCGACAAGCGATTCCCAGGCGTCCACGCCCTGAAGCGCGTGTCGATAAACATCATGCGCGGCGAGGTGGTCGGGCTCATCGGAGAGAATGGCGCGGGAAAATCGACGCTGATGAAGATCCTCAGCGGCGTGTATCAACCTGATGCTGGCGAGATCCGCATTGCCGGACACGCCGCAACTTTTGACGACGCCGCTGATGCAAACCGCAAGGGCATCGGCATGGTCTTCCAGGAGCAGTCCCTGCTCACCAACATGACTGTCGGCGAAAACATCTACCTCGGCAACGAGGCACAATTCACGCGCTTCGGCATCGTCGACTGGGGCCGGCTCTATGCAGCGGCTGAACGGCAGCTTGCCAAGGTTCAGGTCGACGTCGATCCCAGAGCGAGGGCCGATACGCTAAGCTTTGCATCACGGCAGATGGTCGAACTCGCCAAGGCGCTGACGCTGGAGGAGCATGCGGGCGACCATTTGGTCATCCTGCTGGACGAGCCTACCTCCGTCCTCGAGCGGGCCGAGATCGATATCCTCTTCGAACGTGTGCGAGCTCTGAAATCACGCGCGTCCTTCATCTTTGTGTCACATCGCCTTGATGAGGTGCTCGAACTGGCCGACCGGATCTACGTCATGAAGGACGGCGCGGTGGTAGCAGACCTCAATTCATCGGAGGCAGATACCACGAAACTGCACCATCTCATGGTGGGCCGGAGCCTGCAGGCTGAGTATTACCGGGAACCACTGCAAAGACCGTATCGCGAGAATGTTGTTCTCGAGACCGAGAACCTCTCTCTCGGCCACGCCTACAAGAATGTAACCTTCCAGCTTCATGCAGGCGAGATTCTCGGAATTGCCGGCGTGATTGGCTCTGGACGCGAGGAACTCACCCGAACTCTGGCGGGATTTGCGCCTCATGACAGTGGCATGCTGCGGATTGACGGTCAGAGTGTGAGGCTGACGACGCCTGCCAAGGCTGTCGATCTTGGCCTCGGCTACGTTCCCCGCGAGCGGCGAGTCGAGGGTCTGGTTCTGTTCTTGCCGGTGGCGGCAAACATCACGCTCGCGGATCTCGCAACGTTCACCCGAAATGGCCTGATCAATTCCAGTGAGGAACGGTGCATCGCCGAAGGCTGGGTGGAGCGCCTCAGGATCAAGACGCCCACCATCAATACTCTTTGCCTGAACCTGTCGGGCGGCAACCAGCAGAAGGTGGTCCTGGCGAAATGGTTGCAGGCCAAGGCCCGCATTCTAATTCTCGATCATCCGACGCGTGGACTAGATGTCGGTGCCAAGGAGGAGGTGTATGATCTCGCTCGGGCGGTTACCTCAGAGGGGCTGGCCGTCATCCTGACTTCCGACACGCTGGAGGAAACGATCGGCCTCAGCCACAGACTGCTGGTGATGCGCGATGGCGAGATAACGCACCGCACGGATGCAGCCCCCGGCCACAAGCCACGCCAGATCGATCTCATTGGACACATGGTGTAGATGCCGATGGATTTGTCTCTCAAAGGGCTCAACGTCGGCAGGTTGCGGCAATGGCTGCCGCTTGCAACCCTCATCATCCTCGTGACCGTCGTCGGCGTGATGGAGCCGGTATTCCTCGAACCCTCGACCCTGTTGCAGCTGGCAAGCGACACGGCCGTTCTGTTCATTCTGGCGACCGGCGTCACCTTCGTCATCATGCTCGGTGGCATTGACCTGTCGCTTCAGTCGATGGCGTCATTCTCCAGCGTCATCGTTGCCCTCACGATTGCGCAACTTGGATATGTCTCCTTCGGACTAGCTGTCGGAACCGGCATTCTCGCCGGATTTCTCTCGGGCATTGCACATGTGAAGCTAAAGATACCGTCTTTTATCGCGACGCTGGCAATGGGTGGTGTGCTTTTCAGTGCTGCATTGGTAGCATCGAAAGAGCGTTCGATCACGCTGGGGGATGCCGAACGCAGCTACCAGACATGGGTTACGGGCAGTCATTTCGGCATTCCCAATGTCATTGTCGTCGGCCTCATAGTCCTGGTCGTAGCTCATGTCCTTCAGGCCCACACCCGGTTCGGCCGCTACAGCGCAGCGATCGGCGCCGGAGAACCTGCCGCCTATGCCTCAGGTGTCAAAGTTGATCGGCAGAAGATCTTCGCATACATGCTCTCTGCAGGTTTTGCAGCACTGGCAGGCGTCATCCTTGCCGGCCGCCTGTCGAGTGGTTCGCCGACGCTTGCGGCCGAAATGCTGCTACCATCAATCGCGGCCGTCGTAGTCGGCGGCACCGCCATCACAGGCGGTGTCGGCAGCATCTGGCGCACCTTGGTGGGCTCACTTATCATCTCGGTCGTACGCATCGGTATGACCTTTTTGAGCGTCAACATCTTTGCGCAGAATATCGTCTTCGGCTCGGTCCTCGTGCTGGCTGTCGCCGTCACGATCGACCGCTCCAAGATTCCAATCGTCAAGTAACAGGGAGTATCGCCATGGACATGGGTCTGCAGAACAAAGTTGCCGTGATCACGGGCGGGAGCGTCGGTATTGGCCTTGCAGTCGCCAAAGGTCTTGCCGCGGAAGGTTCACATGTCGTTCTGGTCGCACGAGATGCCGGACGGCTGGATGCAGCGCGTTCTGAGGTTGCTGCTGGTGCCAAGGTCAAGATTGCCACCGTTGCCTGTGACGTGGCGACGGCTGAGGGCTGCGCGATCGCCATTGCGACCGTCCAGAAAGAGTTCGGGGGCGCCGACATCCTGATCAACAATGCCGGAACCGGTAGCAACGAAACGATTATGGAGGCGCCGGATTCGAAGTGGCAGTACTACTGGGACCTCCACGTGATGGCCGCAACACGGATGGCGCGCGGCCTTGTACCCATGATGAAACACCGAGGTGGTGGCGTCATTCTCAACAATGCATCGATCTGCGCATCCCAGCCACTATGGTACGAACCGATCTACAACGTCACCAAAGCAGCGCTTGTTATGCTTTCGAAGACCATGGCGACCGAATTCATCAACGATGGCATCCGGGTTAACGCCATCAATCCTGGGTTTGTCCTCACACCTGATTGGATCAAGACCGCAAAGCAGCTGACCGCCGATTCGGGCGGTGACTGGCAAGGCTATATCGCCCAACTCGCCAAGGAAAATGCGCCGATTGGGCGGTTTTCGTCGCCCGAGGAAATTGCCAATTTCTTCGTCTTTCTCTGTTCGGCCCGTGCCAGCTATTCGGTTGGATCGACCTATTTCGTCGATGGAGGAATGTTGAAAACAATCTGAATAACTGGCAAGAGGCGCCATCGATTGCCACTTGTCCCTGACACCACACAAATATGACACAGAGCCGCCGCTATCCCTCGTCTACCGATGTCGCTCGTCTCGCCGGTGTCTCGCAGTCCGCTGTGTCACGCACCTTCTCTGAGGGTAAGAGTGTCTCCGAAGATACGCGCAAGAAGGTCCTCAAGGCCGCAAAAAAACTTGGATACAGTCCGAACTTCATTCCCCGGATACTACTCAAGAATCGGTCTTACTTCGTGGCTGTGGTGATCAGTGGAACGAGTAATTCGTTCTATGCCCTGGCGTTCGAGGAGTTTACTAAGGCGCTTCAGAAGACCGGTCATCAGGTTCTGCTCATACATACTGATAGCGACCACTCACTCGACGGCGTCCTGCCTCGCCTTGCGAGCTACCGGGTCGATGCAATCGTAAGCGCTCTGCCCGTGCTCTCAGAAGAAGCAGCTCAATCCCTGGCGCAGATCAACATTCCCGCGATCTCGTTCAATACGCCGGTGAAGAATCGATGGGTTGCTTCGGTCTGCGCCGAAAGCGCAGGCGGTGCCGCAGTCATCGCAGATCTATTCGTTGAGCGAGGAGCGAAGTCCTTTGGGTACATCGCCGGATCCGCTGGCAGCCACGCAAGCAACGAACGCCTGCGGGGATATCAGGCGAGACTTCGCCGAAATGGATTTTCTCAAGTTCAGAAGATTGATGGAGACTATCATTACGATGGTGGATACGAAGCGGTCCTGAGCTTCAATCGCATTGGTCCGATCCCCGATGCCATCTTCTGCGGAAATGATCTCATGGCACTCGGTGCGATGGACGCGCTGCGTCATGAACTCGGGCTTTCGGTTCCAAGCGATGTTCTTGTTGCAGGTTTCGACAATATCCCAGAGGCATCATGGAAGTCGTACAGCTTGACGACTATTGTACAGGACTACCCGCAAATGGTTGCTGATGCCATGGAGGTTCTACAGTTCATGATGACATCAGGCAACTCCGCAGGGGGTATTCTTTGGACTGTGCCATGCAAACTCATCGAGCGTAACTCGACTGCGAGGTAGTCAGCAGACTGGCAGCGGCGGACAGCCACCTCTGGTCTGCAATAACCAGGAAGTGGACCAGTGTGGATATCTACGATCTTGCGAGACATCCTGTTTCACGGCCCAATTGGACTGCAGGATGTATTCAATCATCAAGAATGGGTCATCACAGGAATTGACGCCATGGCCCCCACCTCGCTAGGTGTCAGTATCGGGCTCGGCCATGGCGAAGGCATCGATTTCGATGATCATGCCAGGATAGGCGAGTACGGGAAGCGAAATGTCGGTCGTTGCCGGACCCGGCGCATCAAAGAAGGCCTGCCGGATTGCCATACCCTCGGCCAGCGCCTTAGATCCCGCCGGCCCCGCATACATCGTGGTGAGCTTACAGATATCGCGGTAACCGGCCCCAAGTTCACGCAGGATGGAACCAATGTGAACCATCGCTTGAGCTGTCTGAGATCGTATGTCGAAAGGGTTCACCGCGCGGCCCTTGGTGTCGAGCGATACCTGGCCGCCTAGAAAGATCATGTCGTGGCACTTGAGGCCGTGCCAGTAAGGAAGGTCTACTGTCCAGCCCCAGAGGCTATCCGGCCATACTTGGCGGCGTGAGAGATGGCTGCCATCCTCGCCGAGCATCGCCACCACCTCAATCTTGATCTGCTGCCCAGCAAGCGCGTGGAGGGGAATAGGGATACCGGTCGCCGCCGGGCCCGGCTCCTGAAAATTTGCCGCGCAGGCAAGTGCCGCCGGTTCGAAATCCTCGGTCTTGCCCTGCCCGACATACCAGCGATTGATCTTGACCACATCTACAAAACCAGCGCCAAAATGTGACAGCGCCACTCCTACTTGCCGCATGACCTGCCGGGTCTGCTCGATGATATCGCCAGGGTAGAGGAGCTTTCCGTCGGGTGTCACGGGGTTCTGGCCACTGACGAAGAGCATCTTCCCACAGCGCAATGCAGTGGGGAAGGCCTTGGGTAACGGAGAGAAATCACCCTTTGTCAGGTGCTGACGTGGCAGACGGGCGGACATGGCATAGGCCTCGATCTCCACCAAGGCTCCTTCAAAGGGGAGGTAGGAGACGGGGACGGCAGTCACTGCGGGATGAGCCTCCGCGGGCCGTGAGGCCGCCCAGAAGTGGGCTGCCGAGTTCGTGAATTGGTACAATTACGCTCATCTGCACAGTGGCATCCGGTACATCAGCCCTGCTGACCGCCATATGGGGCAAGATCACGATATCCTCAAGGCGCGGCATCATATCTACAGCGAAGCCCGACTGCGCAACCCGGGTCGCTGGTCTGGGAAAACCCGAAACTGGACACCCGTCGCGGTAGTAACGCTCAACCCGGAGCGCGAAACAGTTGTCGCGGCGAAGCTCAGGTCAGCTGACGAAAATCGGCAAACCGCGTGAAGAAGAGGCGACAACTAGCTTGACCCGCACCGTGCCCTCTCCGCCATCACGGAGGTCGCGCAGTGGTAGAACGGCAGCCTCCCAAGTCGATGTGCGACCTGTCACCAAGGCAGTATTCCGCCGCAATCTCTGCCGCAAGGCCGGGGAGCAGATCACCAGTGTTATAAAGAATGGCGACACCTCAAAAAATAATGACTAGTATTTGCCTAAGTCTAAAATAAGTTCGGAACAAAAGGGGGGCAACAAGCATGGGCTCACCGTCGGTACAAATTTCTGACTGGCTCAGCAAGTTTGATAAAGCCTTGGGGGATGGGGACGTTACGGCTGCAGCCAGTATGTTCGCTCCGGAGAGTTATTGGCGCGACCTTGTCTCCTTCACTTGGAATATCACGACCGTTGAAGGACCGGATGGTGTTTCGGATTTATTGAAAGAGACGCTTACGCAAACCCGCCCAACTGGTTGGGCTCTTGATGGAGACGCAACTGAAGCTGGAGGTATAGTAGAGGGTTGGCTTAGTTTTCAAACGGGCCAGGCCCGCGGGAAAGGCCATATCCGGTTGAAGGGGAACAAAGCCTTCACACTCCTTACTACCATGACTGAACTCAAGGGCCATGAAGAACAAAAAGGTTTTAAAAGAGCTCTCGGGCTTGTGCATGGTATCGTTCCGGGGCGGAGCAATTGGCTTGAAGATAGAAAACGAGAAGAAGAAGAGCTGGGCTATACCGAGCAACCTTATTGCTTAATTATCGGGGGTGGCCAGGGCGGTGTGATGCTCGGCGCCAGGCTCAAGAGATTGGGTGTTCCTGCGATCATCGTTGAAAAAAATGAAAAGCCAGGTGATTCATGGCGCAAACGCTACAAGTCCCTGTGTCTGCACGATCCCGTTTGGTACGATCATTTCCCCTATCTGCCGTTTCCAGATGATTGGCCTATTTTTGCGCCAAAGGACAAACTCGGCGATTGGATAGAGTCTTATTCAAAAATCATGGGACTTAATTATTGGGGTTCCACTGAGGCACAAATTGCTCGCTTTGATAAAGCGACAAAGGAATGGTTTGTTACTGTTAAACGTGAGAATGAGACAGTGACATTGCGTCCCAAGCAGCTGGTACTCGCGACTGGCCTTTCCGGTATGCCAAATGTTCCAGTTTTCAAGGGTGCAGAAAACTTCAAGGGTGAGCAATATCATTCGAGCAAATTTACCGGGCTCGGGGACTTCAAAGACAAGAGATGCGTGGTAATTGGCTCCAATAACTCGGCACATGATATTTGCGCGGCATTGTGGGAACACGGCGCCGATGTGACGATGATACAAAAGTCCCCAACTACAGTCATCCGCTCCAATTCGCTCATGGAACTTGATCTGGGGCCAATCTATTCGGAGGAAGCGGTAGCCAAGGGCATTACCGTTGATATCGCTGACATGATAAGTGCATCAATGCCGTATCGCATGAAGCATTTAGGCCAAGTTGGAGTTGTTGCGGAAATAAAGAGGCGCGATGCTGATCTCTATTCCAGGCTTGAAAATGTCGGGTTCATGTTCGACTTTGGTGACGATGAGTCAGGCCTTGGCATGAAATACCTGCGCCGTGGATCGGGATATTACATCGATGTTGGTGCCTCCGACCTTATCGCGGATGGCAAGATCAAGTTGAAGACCCGCGTCACTGTCAGGCAGATAAATTCACACTCAGTTGCCTTCAGCGATGGCACGGAGTTACCAGCCGATCTTATTGTTTACGCAACCGGCTATGGCTCGATGAATCAATGGGCTGCAGAGTTGATATCGCAAGAGGTTGCCGATAAGGTTGGAAAGGTCTGGGGACTGGGCTCCGCTACGACAAAGGATCCAGGACCTTGGGAGGGCGAGCAGCGCAACATGTGGAAGCCAACACAGCAAGAGGCATTGTGGTTTCATGGTGGAAACCTGCATCAGTCACGACATTTTTCACAATTTTTATCCCTTCAATTGAAAGCGCGAATGGAGGGATTGCCTACGCCGGTGTATCGCCTGGCTCAATCACATCACAAGATGTGAGCTTGCCCATGGCGCTTTCGACAAGAATCCTGAGGGCGAGTTAATGCTGGATCGTTTGTCGAAGTGAACTCAGGCAGTTTCTAAGAAGGCATTTTTCCTGGGTACGAGCTTTAGGAAGGTTTTGCTGAAATGATACGTGTTTTATGTTATGGCGATTCAAATACCCACGGCAGAATGCCGATGCGCCATGCGCATGATGTGGGACGTCACCCTCCTGCTGATCGGTGGCCAGGTGTAGCGCAAGCTATTCTTGGTAAGGAATTCGACTTGATCGAGGAGGGGCTTCCTGGACGGACGACAGTACATGATGATCCTTTTGAGGGATCTCATAAAAATGGTTTATCCTATCTTCTCCCTTGTCTTGATAGCCATTGGCCGCTCGATGTTGTTGTTGTCATGCTCGGTACAAATGATCTCAAATCAAGATTTGGCCTGATGCCAAACGATATTGCTTCGGGCGTCGACGTCCTGTTGAACACCATCAATGGCGTTACGAACCAGGTTGGTATGTCACCTAAATTGATTGTGGTAGCGAGTGTGCCCATAATGGAAGTAGGTTGGCTTGGGCCACTTATGTTCGAAGGCGGAGCGTCAAAATCAAAGGGCTTGGCCATGGCGATGAAATCTGTTGCCGATCAACATGGTGCATTGTTCTTTGATGCGGGATCAGTTGCACGTGTTTCTTCGATTGACGGTGTTCATCTCGACACAGATGATCAGCGCGTTATCGGCAGAAGCCTTGCGAAAATAATTAAAAAGTCAGTTTCTTAGGTCGTGTCCGTCCTTAAGCATGGAGCAGGCGCCTACGCTGTGCCCCGCGTTCCGGCGGCGGAGATCGAGGCTGAGGTCATCGATCAGCTTCGCGCCATGTTGCGAACGCCAGAGGTGGTTGTCACCACATGGAAGGCAGCGCAGTTGGAACCAGCGAGCGTGACCGAAAATGAGGTTCGGGAAGCGTTGATCGCCTTGGACCCACTCTGGGTACAACTCTTTCCGGCCGAACAGGCGCGCATCATCCAGTTGCTGATCGAGCGGGTTGAGGTTGGCACCAGCGGTCTGAAGATCCACATCCGAGACAGAGGTATCACTCAGCAGGTCGAATATTTCAAGGCCTCATGAGGTGGAGATATCTATGATCTCGCGAGACATCCTGGTTCATAGCCTATTGAGTTAGGATGATGTCTTCAATGCCCCCGAAAGAGCGCGACATTCAGCGCAACCTGAAGATCTTGAAGCTTGTCGAGGAGACGGGGCTTGTCGGCCGGACCTGCCGGTACTTCGACATAGGTAGAGCCAGCTTCTACCGCTGGAAGGCGGCGCTTGAGAAGCATGGTGAGGCTGCCCTGGTTCGGAAGAAGATGATCCCGAAGAACCCTACGAACCGGCAGCAGGCCAATCCGTGCTGCTCGTACAGGAAAGCTCTAGAACAACTAGAGGCTCTTCCACGTTAGCTCACCGATCAGAATGCCTTCGCTCGCTGCCGGCGCATTCAGACGCTTCACCATAAGGGATTGTGGCAACGGACATTCTGGCCCGTGGCCGATTTTTCCGCATTGGGTACGCTGATGCGGCAAATTTCGCGGGCTTGGTCGCACCGAGGATTGAACTCACAGCCACTCGGCCGGTTGCGCAGGCTTGTGACTTCGCCGGTGAGCACGGGCCCACTCCGGCGGCGGGCCGGATCGGGGTTTGGTTGTGCGGCGATCAGAGCTGCCGCGTAGGGATGGCGCGGCGTCCGGAACAGCGCCTGCGTTGGCCCCTCCTCAACGATGCGTCCCATGTACATGATGGCTGTGCGGTCGCTCACGTGGCGCACCACTGCAAGATTGTGCGTAATGATCATAAAACTCAGACCGAGTTTCGCCTGCAGCCTGCCGAGCAAATTGAGGATCTCGCCCTGCACCGAAACGTCGAGCCCCGCCGTAGGCTCATCGGCGATAATCAGCTTGGGATTGAGCGAGATGGCACGCGCCACACCTACGCGCCGGGCCTGTCCACCAGAGAGCTGGTGCGGGTAGCGCCCGGCGAAGTCACTGGGAAGCCCCACCAATGAAAGGAGTCGGTGCGCCTCAGCCCCGAGGTCCCTGTCACGTAACCCGTGGATGACGAAAGGCTCGGTGATGAGCGACTTGACCGTGCGCCGGGGCGACAGGCTCGAAACAGGATCCTGAAACATCATCGCGACGTCGCGGTGATAGGCGCGGTTTGGGTGGGGGCCCAAGGCGAAGGGGTTCTTACCGTCGAAGAGGATATTACCTCCAGTAAACGGCGTTAGCCCGATGACCGCGCGAGCGAGCGTCGTTTTTCCCGAACCGCTCTCCCCCACGATGGCCAGCGTTGATCCCGGTTCGATCTCCAGTGAGACGTCGATCACGGCGTCGACGAAGCGATTGTGGAGGCCAGCGATTGCGGCTTTTACCGGCCCGGCGATGGAATAGCGCACACGCAGGTTCTGCACCGAGAGCAGGCTCATCGCGGTGCGACAGCTTCGGCAAAGTGGCAGCGCGCGAAATGGCCATTCCCAACCTCGAACATAGCCGGCGCCTCGCGGTGACAGAGGTCGGAGGCCAGCGTGCACCGCGGCGAGAAAATGCAACCACGGGGAATCGCCGCCAGGTTCGGCACTTCCCCAGCAATAACGGGAAGATCGCGTGTCACTTCGGATATACGGGCCGGATCGCAGGCGATGAGGGCCCGACTGTAGGGGTGCTGAGGCCTATAGAAGATATCGGTGATTGGTCCCTGCTCCACCACCTCGCCCGCATAAAGCACCAAAACGCGATCACAAAGCTCAGCGACCGCGCCAAGATTGTGGGAGATGAACAAAATGGCGCAGCCAATCTCATCACGCAGTTCCCGCAAGAGGTGCAGGATTTGGGCCTCCAGCGTTACGTCAAGGGCGGTCGTCACCTCGTCGGCAATGAGAATTTCTGGTTTTTCTATCATGCCCATAGCAATTGCAATGCGCTGACGCATGCCGCCTGAAAACTGGAAGGCATAATTGTCGAGTTGCTGATCGGCATCCGGAATGCCCACCCGCTTTAGCACCGCGGCTGCCTTGCTGCGCTTGGACGCGGTATTGCCATCAGCACCGTGGCGCTGGATATCCAGCATCTGCCGGCCGATGCTGCGAACCGGGTTGAGAGACGTCATTGGGTCCTGAAACACCATAGCGATACGGCGGCCACGTATCTCTCGCATCGCGTCCTCAGTCAGTTTGAGGATGTCCTTGTCGTCGAATATGATCCTGCCCGCGGTGACGCGCGCGTTTCCAGAAAGCAGGCGCATGATTGCGAGGGCCAACGTGGACTTGCCCGACCCACTTTCTCCGACAATGCCTACAATCTCCCCCGCCGGAACGGTGAGGGAAATGTCACGCAGAACGTGGACTGGCGCGCGACCAGTGTCGAAGTCGATAGACATGTGATCGATCTCAAGCACGCTTTGCATCAAACCACGTGCCTCAGCTTCGGGTCCAGGTTGTCACGCAGCGCTTCACCAAGGAAAGTGAAGCCAAGGGTGGTGATGATAAGCGGAATGCCACCCGCTATGACGATCCACGGCGCGGTTCGGATCTGGCCGAAACCCTCCTGCAGAATGCGGCCCCAGCTAGGCGCCGGCGGCGGAATACCCATACCCAGATAGGTAAGACCGGCTTCCAGTGCCACGACCGAAGGAATGTCCATGCTGGCGATAATCAGCAGTGGGCCCACGACGTTAGGCAGCAAGTGAACGATTATGATCCGGAGTTTCGAGGCCCCAAGCGACTCGATGGCCTGCACATATTCGCTACTCTTGATCGTTAATGTCGCGGTGCGCGTGAGCCTCGCGTAGGCAGGCGTCTGGATCACAATGACAACGAACATCAGGGTGCTGATACTCGCGCCCAGCAGCGTTACGACGGTAAGCGCCAGCATGACGGTGGGGAAGGAGTAGATGGAGTCGGAAACTAGCATCAGCACATTGTCCAGCCAGCGCGGACCGTAGCCTGCAGCTAACCCCAGAACGAGACCGAGGGCGAGTGCCGTGGCGATCGTGGTGATGCCCACCGACAGAGCTATACGACTTCCTGCAATCACTCGCGAGAACACGTCGCGACCGAGATTGTCGGTTCCCATCCAGTGCACCAACGAGGGGGAATGAAACCTGTCCGGTACATTGATCTTGAGTGGATCGAAGGGCGTGATCCACGAAGAGAATATGCCGCAGAACAAAATGAGAAGAACGAGCACCAGCCCGATGCTTCCCATAGGGTCGCGACGCAGCCGCCGCAGCGTGGCCGAGGCGACGCCCGGTTCTGACCAGGGTTTTTCAGAGATTTGCGCGCACACGGGGGTCAAGCCAGGCCACCAGAAGATCAGCGATCGGCATCGTAATCGCAAAGAGAAAGACAGTGGTCAGCACTCCACCCTGCACGACGGGAAAATTCCGCATGCTTGCCGCATCAACGATCAGCTTGCCGATGCCCGGGCGCGCAAAGATCGCTTCAATGAAGACGGCACTTGACAGCAACCCCCCCACCGCCACCGCGAGCAGGGTTATGGTGGGCAATATCGCGATCCGCAGTGCATAGGACTTGATGATTTGGAACTCTGGAAGGCCATGCGCACGGGCCGTGCGGATGTGGTTCTCTCCCATCACCTCCAGCATGGAGGCGCGGACAATGCGCGCAAGGTACCCGACCCAACCGAGCCCAAGGGCGAATGCCGGCATGAGTAGGTGGATGGCCTGATCCTTCCAGTTTCCGCTGTCGCCCGCACCAATTATCGGAAGCCAGCCCAGCTGGATCGAGAAGAGGAGGATCAGATAGATGGCTACCACGAAGGACGGGATCGAGATCGTCGCCACGGAGAGCACACCGGTGATCCGGTCCAACACGGAGTTACGGCGCACCGCCGAGTAGCAACCGAGCGGAACCCCGATCAACACCGCCCAGCCGAGGCCTGCGGCAATCAGCACCAGCGTGTAGGGCAGGCTTTCCATGACCATCTGGCTCACTGGTCGCTGGCTCCACATGTCGGTTCCGAGATCGCCCCGCAGCAGTTTGCCAAAGAATGTGCCGAGTTGCACGACAACCGAATCATTGAGGCCAAGCTGCTCGGTGATCCGCGCGCGCATCGCTGGGCTCGCCCGAGAGCCCAGCATGATGGTGGCGGGATCGCCAGGGATGAGCTTAAGGGCCGTGAACAGCATCACCATGGATGTGAACAGGATCAGGATCGATAGTCCGATGCGTTGGATGGCGTAGAACAGCATGTCCTGATGGTGGCTCTTTCAAAGAAGAAGAGGCGGGCAGGATACTAACCCTGCCCGCCACTGGTTCATGCCTTCTTAAACCGATCGACCAGCAATTCGCCGCCAGTGTCGAAGTCTGGCACGACCTTCTCGTTGTGGATGTAGTTCAGTGGATCGTGGGTGATCCAGACATAAGCACCGGTATCCTCCATGATCTCCTGCATGCGTACGTAAATTTCCTGGCGCTTGGCAGAATCCGTCTCGGCGAGGCCCTTCGTCCACAGCGCCTCGAACTCAGGGTCCGACCAGCGCTCCCAGTTCCACACACCCACTTGGCTTTTCACGAACCACTGGAGCGGGTCCGACGGATCGGGGGACGAGCGGTAACGCATCCACCACATCTGCAGGCTCTTCCAGTCATCACCCTTGGACTCGAGACCGAGGTTCCAGAACGGACCAGGGTCAACCGGCACTATCTCGCAGGTGATGCCGACATCGGCAAGATTGGCCTGCACGATCTGTGCCGCCGTAACACGATAAGCCTCGTTCAGCGTTTTAAGCTGGATATTAAGGCCGCTTACCCCAGCTTCAGCGAGAAGAGTTCGCGCCTCGTCTGGATTGTAGCTGTACTTCGACGCCGTGCGGTTTCCGACCACTCCCAGTGGCACAACACCGTGCGCAATCGGTGCCGTGCTGCCATATGCGGCATCAAGGATCGACTGGACGTCGATCGCCCGCTGTATCGCTTTTCGTACACGAATGTCCTTCAGCGTTTCGTGCTCGGTATTCATGCCAATCCAGGTAAAGTATGGACCGGGCTGGTTCGTGAGCTCCGCACCGGCAGGCATCTTGGACTTATATCTCGCCGCCGTCGTCGGCAGTACGGCGGTAATCGCTACCTCTCCCGCTTCGAAGGCCAGTTCGGCCGCGGTGGTGTCCTCGATGTTGATGAATTGAACCTCAGCGAAGGCGGGCTTCGTGCCCTTCCAGTCTGGGTTTGCCTTCAAAATAATCTTCTGCTTCGGCGTCCATTCGGTCATCACGTAGGCACCGCATTGAGCAGGAAGTTCCGTGGTGAACTTCTGGTCCGGAAGCTTTTCGACCTTGGACTTGGGAAGTATGGTGCCGGACTCCGAGGCTACGCCCATCAAGAACGTCGCGGCAAAAGGCGCCTTCAGCACAATGGTGCCGCTTTGCGCGTCCTTCACGTCGACCCTCTCAAGCGTGGGGAAGCGGCCTGCCCAGTCAGACTTAAGCATGCGCTCCAAAGAGAACTTGACGTCCTCGGCGGTCACATCGCCGGCGTCACCTGACCATTTCAATCTAGGCTTCAGGGTGAACGAAATGGTGACCGGATCGTCTTGAGTAACCTTCTCCACATATTCGGAAGGTTTCCAGGACCAGTTGCCGTCAGCCCCTCGGACGGGAACCGCGAGCCGAGGCAGGCAGGCATACTGCACAGTCGTCTCGACGCCGCCAACCATGTACCCTGGATCAAGAATCTGAATGTCCGCCTCTATACGGACCTTCAGGATATCGCCCTCCTGCGCCAGCACCTGGCTGGGCTTGATACCCAGCGCGGCGATGGCACTCAGGAAAGCGGAATTTCTTAGCAAGTCACGTCGGTTCATCATATTCTCCTCCCGGAGATCTGTCGTTGAACTTCTTGCCCAGCACGACTAAGCCGCACTAGGAAACGAGACTGTACCTGCCAGAACGCGCTGTCAAACGGCATGTAGCGGCAAGCCGAGAGGGACCCTAAGACAACACCCGACTCCGCCGCTCCACGCTACACGCAATCACGCTTGAACGAGCGTTTGAAGTCCCGGTTCACGAAGGGCTTTCCATTGATGAATGTACGAACATGGCTCTCCATATGGAAGTGCGTCTTGTCGGAGGTGAGCGACACATCTGTCTCAGTGCGTGCATCCCACGAGCCACGGCGGAAGTGAAACGTGGTGGCGACCAGGGAGCGGGGAGGTTCGCGCCCGTCGCGGCTCACCGAATAGTCCTTGAGTTTGGTCAGGCTCAGTTCCGTTCCGATGTCGTCAATCCGGTAGGTACCGTCATTGCGCTTAATGAGAAAATTTACACGCTGCTTTTCGATGTCCAGGATGAGATGGCGAGTTTCCGCTCCCGGATCGCTGACCGTGACAGCAGCAGGAGGGGACTTTTCAGGCGCACTGAACTTGACTTTTGCGAGCCCCTTCTCCGAAACGAGGACCGGGAGTTCGAGCCAGGAATGCGACGGGTCAACGGTTACGGTGGCATGCTCTGGGGAAGGCCAGGCGATCGGCCAGTAGCTGCTTGACACGGCGAGCCGCAGCACCGCGCCAGCGGGCACCCTTTCGGCAATTTCGTTCAGCTCCACCGTCACGTCGTAGAATTTGCCTGGCTTCAACGGCTTGGGATTTTCATGACTGTCCCGGTGGGCGAGGTTCAGCAGGCCATAGGTTATACGCTCCACCGAGCCGTCAGGATGGATGGCGTTGAGACGCACAGCAACCTGCGCCTGAGGCTTGTCAGCTGCGACGCGCAAACGCATGTAGCTGCGCCCGACGATCGAAAGCGGCTTCTTGAGAACCGGTGCGTCGAAGCAGATCGACTGCAGATCGTCCTCGCGCTGGTCGATCGCCAGTTCGGGCGCAACCTTGCCGAGCGCGTAGGCGCACCATTCGCCGGCGTTCACTCCCGTCGAGAGACTGGAGCAGATCGACCGTGGCTTTGCCCTCGTTCTGGCCTTGGTGAGCTTACCGTCGCCGAGATGGAACGTCTGGACCTTGATATTTTTTGAAGGCCATTCGGGGAGGCCAATCCAGCGCCCCTTGCGCTCGTCAAAATGCGGGCGCGGCGGCTCGCCATCCTGCAGGAAGAGTCGAAGTGCGGGATCATTCTCCACGCCGGTCTTCTTGCCTTTCAGCCAGCGATCCCACCAACGTTTGCACTCCTGCAGAAAGCCGATGGCAGGTCCCGGGAATCCAACGTGAGGATATTTATGGCCCCAAGCGCCCGCGATGCCCTTGGCCCCAGGCATGTTTTCTACCGAGCGGAAGACGGCCGCCGTATAGCCGTCCACCCAACCGCTGGCGTTAAGGACAGGAACCTCGATACGGCTGTAATCCTCGCAGACCGAGCCGTGCTTCCAGAAGCCGTCACGGCGCTGGTGCTCCATCCACATCATCGGATAGCAGTCGAGATTTTCGATGCGATACCTCCACATTTCCTTCCAGCGGTCCTCCCCCACAATCGCCGGGTCTGGTGGCAGTGAGCCACAGGTGACGAAGAAGTCGCCCCAGTCCAGCGTGTCGTTGAGGAGGCAGCCTCCCATGTAGTGGACATCGTCGGCATAGCGATCGACGGTGGAGCAAAGTGAAACGACGGCTTTGAGCGCCGGCGGGCGCCTGGCGGCGACCTGCAAGCCATTGAAACCGCCCCAGGAAATGCCAATCATTCCAACGGATCCGGTGCACCACTCCTGCTCCGCAAGCCAGGCAATGACCTCGACGGCGTCGTCCTGCTCACGCTCATGGTATTCGTCCTGGATCAACCCCTCGCTGTCACCGGAACCGGAGATGTCGACGCGCGCCACGCCATATCCGTTGGCGGCAAACCAGTAATGCGTCTCGTCGTCCCGGGGCCGCGTGCCGTCGCGCCGCCGGTACGGAATATACTCGAGTATCGCCGGTACAGGCCTCTTGGCCTTGTCTTTCGGCAGCAGGAGCCGGGCGGCCAGCCTACGGCCGTCACTCATGGGGATCCACGCGATCTCTACGTTCTCGACCTCTGCTCGGCAATCGACGATCTTCACCGATTTGGTAGCCATGTTGCCTCCCGCTGATTTTGATGGTCAGCTAAGGCCCAGTTCAGGAAACTGTCAACGCGAGGCCTCATGACGTTCTGGCGATTTAGTGCTGCGGAAGATCTGCGCGGTGACTGGTTTTTTCCGACTGAGGTACGGTTCGGGGCAGGACGAATATCCGAACTACCCCTCATCCTCGAACATCTCGGCATCAGACGTCCGCTGATCGTCACTGATCGCGGATTGGCCGCAACGCCGATCCCGAATCGTGTGACAGAGATCGCCGCATCCGCTTCCATTCCAATTCTATGGCCGGGCGCAGACCAGAACCCTACCGGGCAACAGGTGACCGAGGGTGTCGCGGCGTTTCATTTACACGAAGCGGATGGTGTCATTGCGCTCGGAGGCGGCAGCGGCCTCGACTGCGGCAAGTCAGTGGCGCTGCTCGCCGGATGCGGCGGTGATCTCTGGCGCTTCGCCTATCCGCGTAGCCTCGAACACCAGCACGAGCGCACCACAGTGCCGATCATCGCAATACCGACGACCGCCGGTACTGGCGCTGAGGTCGAAGCGAGTGGAATCATCACGGACCCGCTGAAACCGGTGAAGGCGGGCATCGTCAATGCTTCCATGCTACCGCGCGTCGTGATCGCGGATCCAGAGCTGACGCTGAGCCTGCCGCCGAACCTCACGGCCTGGACGGGTATGGACGCGCTGTCGCACAATCTTGAAGCCCTTCTCGTCAGGCAATTCCATCCGATGGCTGATGCCATTGGCGCCGAGGGGATCCGTATCTGTCACGCGTTCCTGCCACGCGCCGTTGCGAACGGTGGCGACATCACAGCCCGTTCCTACATGATGGCGGCAGCAATCATGGGAGCGACCTCCTTTGTAAAGGGGCTGGGCGCGATGCATGCGCTGAGCCATGCCATCGGTGCGCTGGTAGGGGCACAGCACGGGCTTACCAACGCCGTTCTCATGCCGCATGTGCTGCGCTTCAACCGCCCTGCCGTGGAAAAACCGATCTCGGAACTGGCGCGCTTCCTGGAACTCGACGCAAGTTTTGACGCCTATCTGGCTGAGCTGATGGAGCTTTCCCGGCGTGTTGGCATACCCGCGCGGATCACGGAGATCGGTGTCAGGCGCCAGGACTTCGAGCGCTTAGCAACTATGGCGCTTCCAGACTTCAACGCAGGCTGCAATCCCCGCCCGCTCGACCAGCCGGCCCTCGTCTCCATTCTGGAGGCGGCGAGCTAGACGAGATCGCGCGGGATGGTCACTGACCACTCCTCGCTCTTCACAATGCGCTCATTTTCCCACGCCTGGAGCTTGCCCTTTAAGAGGAAATCGCTCGCGGTTGAGGTGAGAGCCACGTCAGTCAGCATGGTGACGTCCCAGCTGCCGCGCCGGTAGCGGCGCACGTTGTGCGTTTCTATGCTGGCAGAGAGTGGATCCTCAGGATGGATCGTGTAGCGGGTATCTGTGTGCGTGCCGAGTTCAAGCGAAATACCGTCGATGCGGCGCCAGCCGTCGCTGTTCACGCGCTCCAGCATGGTGGTTCCGGTCATAGCATCGACGTGAACCGTCCAAGTGTTATGCCCAGGTTCAATCTCAGTCTGCGCGAGCGGAGGCGCACTTTTCGGGGGCGGGAGCGGCTGCAGCGACGCGTCCAGAGAGGTGGCCTCCCGCACCGGCAAACGCAGTTCGCTCGCTTCGCAGTGAACCGTGAGCATACCGGCCTCCGGAGACGGCCAGACGATAGGCCAGTAGGCATTCGACAGCGCCAGTCGGATGCGGTTATCCTTGCCGAAGCGGTGGCCGATATCGCAGAGCTTTATGTTCACCCGGTAGAGCCTTCCCGGCACCAGCGGCTCCGGCGCTTCATGACTGTCTCGGTGTGTGAGGTTGAGAATTCCGTAGCTCACGCGTGTTGCCGCGCCATCCGGGAAAACCTCACACAGTGTGGCGGCGATCAACGCTACCGTCTTGTCCGACGTTACATCGAAACTGATCAATGGGGTCCCGAGCATGTCTACGTCTTCAGCGAGAGGCTCTGTCTCAAAGATCGCCTGGCCGCCCATTTCCTGTCGCTGATCGAGGGGTTGGTCTGCCCATATGCCGTAGGGGCACCACTTACCGGCAGCGAGCCCAGTGGTCTGCGGTGACGATACTGTGACGAGGCCCTGCCCAGCCTTGCCAAGGCGGCCGGGTGAAAGGGAAAGCGTCAGGGGCCGTGAACCCTCCGCCCTCCACCGCGTCTCGGCCACCCAGCGGCCAGGTTTATCCGTATTGCAGGGGTTCGGCCGCACTGGCTCTTCGATGTAAGCTCGCAGCATCGGCTCTTCCATGATGCCTGTGTTCTTGCCCTTTAGCCAGTGATCCCACCAGCGGAGGCACTCCTGGAGGAAACCGATCTGCGGCCCCGGCTTCGCGAAATGGGGATACTTGTGCGCCCACGGTCCGATGAGCCCCTTGCGCGGTCCCCGGAGATTGGCGAGAAGCCGGCCCACGGCATTGGTGTAGCCATCGGCCCAGCCACCCACGGCATAGACGGGACATTGGATGGCGCTCCAATCCTGGCCGACAGAGCCGTGCGTGTAAAATGCGTCTCGGCGCTGGTGCGACATCCAGTCGGCAAGCCAGAAGCCGCTCTCATTGAGCCGCGTCATCCACAGCTGGCGCCACGAATCGCCCACAACGGCCGGATCGGGCGGCGCTGCGTTGAGTGAGAACATCGTGGAGCCCCAACCGATCTTATCGAGGAGCAGAGCACCTCCCATGAAGTGGACGTCGTCAGTATAGCGGTCGTCTGTGGAGCAGATGGAGATCACGGCCTTGAGCTGGCGTGGACGAAGGGCCGCCACTTGCAGACCGTTGAATCCACCCCAGGAAATGCCGATCATGCCGACGGCTCCCGTACACCACGGTTGCTGTTCCAGCCAACTCATGATGGCGAGCGCATCATCCTGCTCTTGCTTAAGATACTCACCCTTGAGAACGGCCTCAGAATCTCCCGATCCCCGCATGTCGACGCGGACACAGGCGTAACCGTGACCGGCAAAATATGGATGAGTAAGAGCGTCACGTTCTGCTGTGCCGTCCCGGCGACGATATGGCAGGAACTCTAAGATGGCAGGAATCGGCGCCGTTTCCGATCCGACGGGCCGCCAGATACGCGCCGCAAGCAATGCCCCATCTGCTGCGGGTATCCGGACATCATCATGCATTACGACGTCGAAAGGCAGTTCATCGACGATGCCCATTCAGCACCACTCCCCTGCAAAAACCTGTAAAAAGAGCCAAGTTGCAGACTGCCATGATGTCCGCTTCTCTCGCTAGATATAAAAATCACTAGGGCTAAACAATCCAATTAGCGCAAGCTCTACCTGCGAAATCCGCATCAGAGAAAGAACTGGATACCGTATTCCCTGGCTCTTGCTGCCTCTGTCAGACTGCACGCGAGGTTGTACGCACGAGCACAGCGGCTTGGCATTAAGCTGAACGCGTCAGATCACTTGTGATCCATCCCCACTGAAGTGGTCCGACTTGAAGTATATCTTATGTTGAGCTCAAAGAGACAAAATCCGGCCGCCACGCGCAGGGCGCAGTCAATAGCCCCACGGCAAGAAGCTCGTGAATACTGAGGATTTTTGCTGTTTGAGTCTCGGTGAGCGATACTCTGCCTGGGGTTAAATGGCGGAAAAGGAGGGGTCCAAAGCGCAAGATAAATATCTCATTATATCAATAATTTGATAGTAATATTAGAAATACAACCGACACTTTGAGCGGCACCCATGTCAAGCACGACGGTCAAGTCCGAAAGTTGCTACAAATTCCACTTGGCTCGGTTGATGACGGCATGACTACAACGCCATTACCACGACGTTGCTGACAGCGTCAGTCTCGCTTCTCTTCATAAGCCACTCCTTGAACTCATCCATGTTGATGTAGAGGCGCTCTGCCCAGATCTCGTTGAACTCGGCGAGAAGGGCGCCCATGAGAGGGAGAGCTGACTCGTCGTTCGGAAAGATCTGGATCACCCTCTCTCTACGGCGGATTTCCTTATTCGGCCGCTCCTGCATGTTTGTCGTTCTGAGCCGGCGGCGCTATTCCGCCGGAAGGGCCATCACAGCCATGGCATCCGCAAACCCTTCTTCCAGGCAGGCGACAGCCTTCGGGGCAGACTTTCCAAATCTTTAGATGAACACATCAAGCTGCCGGTTGGCTTCAACCATATCGTGGGCGTGGAGGACGAGTTTTGCATGAGCCGCAACCTCACCCCTGAGTTTGACCGGGATGAGGGACAACAGGTTCCGCATCAGGTGGACCTGGCACCGTTGCCAGCTTGCCCGCCTAAAGTACTTGGTGATTGCCTGAGTCAATCCGCCATGACTGTCGGAGATCACGAACATCACGCCGCCAAGACCGCGGCCCTTGAGCCAGCGAAAGGTCTCATCCCAGGTCGAAAAACTCTCGGTGCCGCCAATCCGAATGCCAAGGATTTCGCGTTTGCCATCTTCCGTGATGCCAGACACGGTCAAGGCAGCTCGGCCGACAACCCGTTCATCATCGCGGCTTTTGAAGAGTACCTTTCCATTGAAGGCGCCATCAGGCAACATCACGGCCCTTGCCGGTCAGAAACCGAAAGTCCTCGCGCCGTTGTGATCGTCCTGTCTTGGCCAAGGCAATCCGCCCCATTCACTGTTCGTGAAGAGGATAGTCTGGCGGAGCTGCGGGTCGCAACATCGGAACTTCAGCCGGTCAGGTAATCATAAGCCGCGCAAGCGTGGACGCGGACGATATGGAGGAACTCCTCCATCTCCACACGCTCGTCTCGTGCACCCATGGTGCGCGGCGAGGGGCCATAGACATAGGCCGGGATGCCGCGGTCACGCCACAGGCGCATGTCGGTCGTGCCCAGCCCCACCATCGGCTTCGGATCGAAGCCTTGTAACGCCGTCACGTTGCGGCGGATCAGCCCGGTCATCTCGTGTTCGGGGTCGCACCAGTTGGGAGGGCTGAAGTTGAACTCCTCGTATCGCACTTCCGGATGCCGGGCGACGATGGCATCGAGTTCGGCCGTGATGCGTTCCTTTGAGCAACTGATTGGGAGCCTGATATCGACCTCGAATTCGCATGAACTCGGGATCATGTTGACCTTCGCTCCGCCTTTGATGAGTCCGATGTTGGTGGTGATGCCCTGGATGATGCTGGCGGCCCCGGCTCCAAGCGCTGCCTCGATCACCTCCGCCGAACCGCGCAAGACGGCACCGACATTGCCGGGTGCGGGCACCTCGGCCTCGATCTCCTGAATCTCGCGAATCACCTCGGCTGCAATCTTGGTGGCACTCTTGCTCATGTGGGAGTAGGCACCGTGGCCGCCCGGCGTCTGCACATGGAACCTCAGCCAATAGGGCCCCTTCTCGCCGAAGCGCACCGTGCGGGGGTCGCTGGGCTCGCCGGAGAGGCAGCAGTCGCCATGGACCTCCGGATGGTGTTCCATCAGGTACCTGGCACCATAGGGCCCGAAAGTCTCTTCGTCCGAAACGACCGTGAGGGTGAGCTTTCCGGAGAGGTCATCGCGCAAGCGGGAAAGATAGAGATAGGTGAAGATCGATGCCGTGGTGCCGCACTTCATGTCCACCGCGCCACGGCCCCAGATGCAGCCATCGGCAATGTCGCCGCTCCACGGCCCATGGGTCCAGGATTGGGGCTGCTCGACGGGGAAGACATCAAGGTGGCCGTTGAGCACCAGATGCTTTCCGGTCTTCGGTCCATCGAAGCTCGCCACGATGTTGGGCATCTCGGGATGGGCCACGATCCTGCAGTGGGCAAGTCCTTCGCGGTCGAGGAAGTCTGTCACGAAATCCGCCCCGGTTCGGGTGTCGCCGGGAGGATTGGGATTTTCCTTCGTCAGGAATTCGCTGAGGAACCGGATGAGCTTATCCCTGTCCGCTTCGATCCAGCCCAGCAGGCGCTGCTTGCCGTCCTCGCTCATGGTCTCTTCAACTCCGGAATGGGACTCACATAATAGGGAAGGTTGTCGCAGCGCGGCCTCCATTGACCCGACGCCTCGAGCGAGCGCACATGCACGGCAATGTCCTCGAGCCGCGCGAACCAGACGCCACCTTTCTCGTGCATGTAGGTCAGCAACTCCTCGATCGCGTCGCAGCGGGCCATCCGGCCGCTCAGGAAGGGATGCCACACGGCAAGCCACATCCCGCCGTGCCGCCAGACGGAGTCGAACTCCTCGCGGAAGGCTTTCATCGCATCCGACGTTGCCTTAGGCTGCATCATATAGGCGAGATCGCGCGAGGACATGTAATGCGCCCAGTCATCCATCGCATAGTGACTCGGCATCTCGATGACCGAGCCTGAACCGTTGTCAAGAAGATAGGGAATGTCATCTCCCATCAGCGAGGCGTCGTAGTGAAATCCCTCGCTCACGAGATGATCGAGCGAATTGCGGGAGAAACGGTAGGACGGCGCGCGGTGGCCGCGTGGCCGCTGCCCCGTCATGGACGTGATCACCTCGATGCTCCGCTGCATCCAGTAGAGCTCGTCCTCCCGGCTCAACTCGTTCGGATGCTCATGAAGATAGCCGTGGTGCCCGATCTCGTGGCCATCGGTGAGGATGGCTTCCACGGCAGCGGGATAGCGCTCCATCGACCAGGCCGGGATGAAGAAGGTCTGCTTCATGCCGAAGCGGCGATACATCGCGAGGATGCGCGGAATGGCTACTTCCGGTCCGTAACGCAGCATCGACAGCGCCATCACCCGGTTGTCAGCACTGTCCGGGTGGGCGAGGTGCAAAATCGAGTCGGCATCCATGTCGAAAGAGACGGCGACGGCGCAGCGACAGCCGTTGGGCCATGGGATGGGATTTGCGAGCATGGAGAGTTCCTCAGAGCCCGAGCTTGCGGCGAATGAGGTTCATGCCGTTGCTGCGGTCATGGCTGCGGTAAAGCTCCTCCCGCAAGGCTGGTGCCGGCGTAGCATTGATGTTCTCGAACAGCGCCACGCGCATGGCACTGGAACTGCATGTCATATCCCATATGAAATTGAACAGGCGGTTCTTCTCGCGCGCGTCCAGGCGGTAACCTGGAAGATATGTATCGAGAAGGTCGCCCAGGTCTTCCCTCTCCCAGGCGGCTTGGGGAACACGTCCGATCAGTCCCTGCCCGCTCAAGTCACGCAGAATCTGCATGATGCGCGGGTAGTGCTCAATGGCATGAAGCCTTCCCGCCGTGACGAAGGAATGGTTGGGGAGCATTACGCCGCTCTCGGTCGGCTGGGCCGTCTCGACAGCGGCCGTCATCATGCCGCGAAGGATCGCAGCATAACTGATGACTTCGGCCACCATCGCCCGGACGGCGGGCACATGATCAGTGCCAAGGGCATCGACAATCAGTTGCGCAGCGCCCGCGAAGATTTCGCCGCGATAGGCCAGTCGATTGGCAATCTTCCAGAAGGCGAACTGGCCGAGCGTCGTGTATATTTGCCCCAGGGTCTTGTTCTTGTAGCTGAAGACATGGTCCCAGGGCACGAAGACATGATCGAAGAGCAGGATGCAGTCGGCCTCCTCGCCCGCGGCGTTCAGCGGGTTGTCTTCCCGGTTCTCGCGGCCTGACACGTTGGGCTCGCGCAGAATCATCTTGAGGCCCGGCGCATTGGCAGGGATCGCCGTCCAGATGTTGCATTCCTCCGGCATGGTCGGATCAGGCGGCGGCATCGACACGGTGCCGATATTGCCCTGCGCCAGAACGGAGTTACCCGCCTTGGCTCCACAAAGCACCACGCCGTCCTTCCTCTCCTCGACCACGCGGAGCCGCGCCTGCCTGTCGGGCATCGGGAGCTTGCGATTGGCCTGCACGTCGATGATGACATCGGAGCTCACCAGATTGTTCTCACGCCCCGTCTGCAGGAAATGCTCGATCTTGCCGAGCGCCTCGGGGTCCTTCTCTTTGATGAGGTGGTTCCACGCGACGAAGGACACAGCCTTCACCGGACCATAATCCGGCGGTCTGCCGAACACGCCGAAGGTCAGTGTCGTGCTGTGACGGATCATGGCGTCGTAGCGCTTGAGGTCGTCGATCGAGCGCGGCACGAGCCATGCGGTCGAGAACCTGTTCCCCGTGGCAGGATCGACGGTGGTCAGGAGATCCTGGGTTTCAATAGCCACCTGCGCGTCGAAGTAGGAACCGAGCGTCTCGATCGCGGTGCCAAGGGAAGGCTCGGCCGTGACGTCGGCGACATCCCTGCCTCCCAAAATCACGTGACGCCCGTCCCTCAGGCTCTGCCGGTAATGCTTACCATCGCGCAGCCAAGGCTGTCCCGCGCTGCGAGCGACCTGGTTTCCGACAAGAAAGTGTCTCGCTCCGTCCTGGACGGGGGTAACGATGTTCATCATGGTGCGCCTCATTTCATGGGAAGACAGTTGCACCGCGCCATTAAATATGAAAATATCATCTTTTCATCCTATGCATTGAAATTCCTGATGCAGATTTCCCTGAAGGAGCTTCGTTTCTTTGTCGCGGCGGCGGACCATCAGAGCATCACGCTCGCCGCCGCGAGCATGAACGTGTCGCAACCTTCGGTGTCGCTGGCCATTGCCGGTCTCGAGGACAGGCTGGGCATCCAGCTTCTGGTCCGGCATCATGCGCGTGGGGTTGCAATCACCGCGGCGGGCATCGACGTGCTCCGCGAGGCGCGGAAGCTCTTGGCGCACGCCAACGACATTCAGGCCATGGCTAGTGCGCTGGGCGAGGCTCCCCGTGGCCGCCTGAAGATCGCCTGTCTCACCTACCTCGTTCCGCGTTACCTGCCGTCTCTCCTGTCGAGTTTCTCGGCGGCCTATCCCGAAATCGAGGTCGATTTCGTCGAGGGTGACCAGAAGCGTCTTGTGGACAGCCTGATGACGGGAGAGGCCGAACTGGCGCTCAGCTATGACCTCGACCTTCCGAACAGCGTGAGTTCAGAACCTCTTGTGGACCTCGAACCTTATGTCATCGTGGCAAAACGCCATCAGTTCGCCGGGCAAAAAAGGGTCAGACTTCAGGAACTCGAGCAGGACCCGGTAATCCTCCTCGACCTGCCCATCAGCCGCGACTACTATACGGCTATCTTCACCAGCCTCGGAATCACGCCACGGATCCGCCACCGCAGCACCTCGATCGAGGCGGTGCGTGGATTGGTGGCCAATGGGCTGGGATATTCGATCCTCAACCATCGCGCTAAGTCGCTGACCGCCTATGACGGGCGCAAACTGGCGGAACTTCAGATCGAGGACAGTCTGCCTCCGGCCCGGGTATCGCTGCTCATGCCGTCCGGCATGAAGCCGCGCCGAATCATCGAAATCCTCGCCGCCCACACGCGGTCGTTCTTTCTGGACTTGTAGATTGGATTTCCGGTACTGGCGGCTATCGCACGGCACGACGACCGCAGCCCTTGCGCCAGGCCGACGGATCGTTCCAGATCGTAGCAAAATGCCGTTTTCTTGTCGCTCGGGCCTGACGGGCACGAACCAGGAGACTCTCGCTACGCGGCAAGCGGCGCCCGCAGGGGATGAAGACGGCGGCAATGGCACGCCCAGATGAGTCCAAGATATGTCCACATCTTCAAGCCCTAATTGACCGGAATATCATTCGCTGGACGTGAAGAGCAGGTGATGGGCCTGAACTTCTGCCGTGCAGCGTAACGCCGCCGATAGTGCCAGCACTGATGGTGACGGCCACCGCACTTGCGTTCTCTACAGGCATGGATCCGAGGCAGAAATTGGTCCTACCGACCGTAGGGTTGCCGGCATAGTAATGGTTCGATGAGAGGCCCTCGCGCTAACCAGAAAGAGGATGCAAAGTACGGCAGCAAGGTCAATATAAAATCAAATAATTTCAACTACTTGCTGCCGCCGTACCATTTTCGGGCAGTCAGGAGCTTTGGAGAATACGGGGCTGAGAGAGACCAAAATAGACCCGGCCGCCATGCCGGCAGTTAGGAGCTTTTCGGGAGGAAGCCCGCAAATACTGGGGATTTTAGGCGCTCAGAAATCGCGGAGAGAGCTTTGCCGAAGGGTTAAATGGCGGAGGAGAAGGTGCTGGGAACCAACACTCTCTTCTTGCAAGTTATTGATTTTGTTGAGTTCACATTTCGACCGAGTTCGAATCCCGCGAGC
>Ga0194035_1000287_pt1 | contig 30906 bp, 29 predicted proteins | sample JunL2320m_MetaG_FD_148680 | JGI IMG/M metagenome (GOLD analysis project Ga0194035, IMG submission 148680) | Anoxic zone freshwater microbial communities from boreal shield lake in IISD Experimental Lakes Area, Ontario, Canada - Jun2016-L239-20m | ecosystem: Environmental > Aquatic > Freshwater >...
GAGTCTACTGCCCATTGTCGAATCATCCGACTTGATCGCAACCGTACCCAAAGATTTGGCCGAATTTTGCGTCAGTCATGGCGACGTGCGGATGCTGGAGCCGCCATTCAAAGCGCCCATCATCGATGTTCAACTATTTTGGCATAGGCGATTTCAAAAAGATCCAGGGCATGCATGGCTGAGAAAAACCATCCACGAGTTGTTTTCTGTTAATTAATTTTACCAATTGAATAAACAGCCCATTTCATCAATTGAGATTTAAGGTAGGATTCTTTATCAGTCGCAAAATCAGGGTATTCGGTCAATTCGACAACTCAATGACCAAAAATCATTTCAGCATGACTATCGTATGCTCAATGTACAAAACAAGGACGTTGTGCGATCCATAGTTGATGTATTACTTAAAAATCAAAAAACCAAAACGAAAGAAACAGGATGAATGCATCTAACCCCAAAAATATTTTTTCGATCGTCCGTTTAGATTTACCGATGGACCAAAATACCTATGACACGACACTCAAGCCTTTTGATCAAATCAAGACTTCAGTTTTTTCAATTCACAATCAAGATGCAGAACTCTTGAATGCTTTTAAAACTGCGCACGCCTATCACGTTAGCTCAGCCCGAGACGATTTGCCCAAGCCTTGGTTTGCCAAGCATCAATTACTCAAAAATTGTCCTCAACTATTGGCCGTCTCTACATTTGGTGCAGGTTACGACACGGTCGAAGTCAAAGATTGCACAGATCTTGGCATTTGCGTGGTCAATCAAGCGGGCAGTAATGCCCGAGCGGTGGCCGAACATGCCTTGGGTTTTATGATTGGATTGGCCAAAAGAATTTATGAAGGCGATCGCCGATTAAGACGGGGTGAAAAATTCACTCGTGCACAAGGTATGGGATTTGAAGTTGAGGGGCGCACACTCGGTTTGATTGGCATTGGCCACACGGGCTCGCACTTTGCAAAAATAGCCAATGCACTGGGTATGCGCGTAATTGCTTATGATCCTTTTTTAACACCTGATCAAATCAAATCACGCGGTGCCGAGTCAGTGTCATTCAAAGAATTGCTTTCGCTTTCTGATGTGGTTAGTGTGCATTGCCCTCGCGACAGCAACACCATCGGCATGATGAATGAATCAACTTTTTCACAAATGAAAAAAGGCGCCTTGTTTATTGCAACGGCAAGAGGTGATATCTATGATGAAGCAGCTTTGTATCAAGCCTTGAGCAGCGGTCATTTAGGGGGCGCAGGATTGGATGTTTTTTCCGTTGAACCACCCGACGCGACGCACCCCCTATTGTCTCTAGATCGAGTAATTGCCAGTTATCACACAGCGGGCGTGAGTTACGATGCACGCCGCCAAATGGCCTATATGTCGGCCATGCAATTGATAGAAATTGCTGAAGGCAAAAAACCTTCTCGATTAGTCAACCCAGAGGTTTGGCCAGCCTATTGCAAGCGTTTTAAGGCCATTTTGGGACGAGATATCGTTTAATTAATGGCTTGCCAAAGGCGTTCAGATGTAAACGGCATATCCATTTGCTCAATGCCTTTTTGACGCAAAGCATCAATCACGGCATTGGATAAAGCGGGCAAGGATCCCGAGCAACCCGATTCGCCAACACCTTTAGCACCCAATAAATTGAGCTTGGTTGGAACGCAAAAATTTTCTGAATGTAAATTTTTAATCGATCCAGCGCGAGGCATTGCGTAGTCCATGTAGGAGCCTGTTAACAATTGTCCCGTTTCATGGTCATAAATAGCATGCTCAACAAAGGCTTGTCCCCATCCTTGAATCACGCCGCCATGCACCTGACCTTCAACCAATTTGGGCGATATGACATTGCCCACATCATCGACCGCAATGTAATTGACGACCTCTGATTCACCCGTCGATGTATCGATTTCAACTTCGGCAATGTGGCATCCATTGGGAAAGGTTGAGCCCGAATTGGTTTCACCCGTTGCGTGAAGTTCGATTCCTTTTGCGCCCCATTGCTTAAATAAATCAACCAACTGCGCATGTTGCTTGGAGGCGTCGTGTGAATAAATATTTTTATCAACGCGAATTTGTGATGCGTCACAAGACCATTCTTTTGCTAATTGCGTGATGATGTTTTCTTTTAATTTTTGACACATGCTTTTGACGGCACTCCCTGCGCCCAAAAGCGTTCTTGAGCCGCCTGTCGAATTGCCAATGATATGACTCGTGTCATTGCCTGCAACGTAACGCACGCAATCGGTGGGCAAGCCCAACTCTGTTTGAATAATGCTTGCAAAAGAAGTTTCGTGGCCTTGACCCGATGCGCCCGTTAATCCGTGCACGTGCAATTGACCATGCTTGCCTAATTGCCCAATGATTTGATCCATCGCTGCGGCGCTCGGTGCAGAGGCCTCGAGGTAATAGGCCAACCCCCAGCCGTAAATTTTTCCTTTGGTCAATGCAGATTTCTTTTTGGCTTCAACTTGGGTTCGATCAAATAGCGTTAATGCACGATTGAGTACGTTTTCAAATTCGCCGCAATCATAGACAGTTCCAACGGCCGTTGTATATGGAAATGCATCAACGGGTACAAAATTCTTTTTTCTGATTTCAACAATATCGAAACCGTGTTCATGGGCCGCGTGATCGAGCAAACGCTCAATGGCGTATGCAATATCGGGTCGCCCTGCACCTCTGTATGCAGAAATAGGGACCGTATTGGTATAACGCAACTCAGACTGCATGTGCAAATGGGGTACGCGATAGGGGCCGCCCATGGTAATCGATAGATTGCGAGTCCCAATGTGTGTACTGTAGTAACAATTGAAAGCACCCACATCGACTTGATCTTCAAAACGAATCGCTTGTATAAAACCTTCATTATCTAAAGCAATAAAACCTTGAAGATCGATAGCACGACCATGCCAGTCACTTAAAAATATTTCAGAACGTGTTCCTACCCATTTGACGGGTTTTTTAAATTTTTTCGATGCCAACATCACCAAGGCGTGTTCGGGATAAACATTACCACGCAAGCCAAATGAGCCACCCACATCTTTGGTGTGCAATTTAAATTTTTCAACAGGCCATTTGGTTACTAAGTTTAAAAACTTGAGCATGCCACCTGCGCCTTGCGACGGTGTGTACAAATGCATGTAATCGTCTTTTTCTTGATAGGACGCAACAACTGCGCGAGGCTCCATCGGTGAGCCAATGAGTCGCTGACTTTTAATGGTTATTTGACTCACTAATTTTGCACTTGCAAAGGCTTTGAGTGTTGCCTCGCGATCGCCATTTTCAAATCGAACCGATAGATTTTCTGCAATGCCGTCGTGCAATTGAACATTTTTAGAGTGTGCCGATTGTTCAAAGTTGGAAACACTTTCCAAAGGTTGATAGTCGATTTGCGCCAACTCGGCAGCGTCTTGCGCCAAAGCTGCGGTGGTTGCAATCACCATTGCAATCGGTTGGCCGACAAATAAAACTTTATCCTTGGCAAGGATAGGCATGCTTGCAACTTTTTGAGCTTCACCCTTTGCATTCTTAACAGTGACCACGTTAGGCAAGGAGTCAAATCCCGCTGCCTGCACATCATCGGCCGTTAAAACAGCCACAACGCCTGGCGCTTTTAAAACTTCTGTGTAAGAGCACGACAGTAATTTTGCATGCGGATGAACCGAGCGAATCACACTGGCGTGTAATGTTGCGGTGTCATGAAAGTCGGAGCTGAATTGACCCGCACCAGTGATTAATCGCAGGTCTTCCTGTCTGAGTAATGTATCCATGGCATTCAAACTTTTACGGCCGTTTTTTGCATTTCTTTCGCGGCCTGATCAACCGCTTTGACAATGTTGACATAACCTGTGCAACGACAAATATTGCCTTCAAGTCCTTCAGCGATCTGATCGTGTGTGGGATTGGGGTTTTGTTTAAGTAATGCAACGCTTGACATGATCATGCCAGGTGTGCAGAAACCGCATTGCAATCCATGACACTGTGAAAACGCCACTTGCATGGGATGAAGTTTGTCAGCACCTAAACCTTCAATGGTGAGTACGTCGCAGTCTTGGGCTTGTACGGCCAACATCGTGCATGACTTAACTGCGTTTCCATTGACATGAACTGTGCATGCACCGCATTGAGATGTGTCGCATCCCACATGGGTTCCAGTGAGGTTAAATCCTTCACGAATTAACTCCACCAAAAGTGTTCTTGGCTCAACATCGGTTGAAACGGGTTTTCCATTGAGTTTGAAGCTGACTTTCATGCGGAAGTTCCTTTTATAAACAACCGATATATTACTAGGAGTTTGCTCTAAAGAGATAGGCAATAGTCTCGCAGGAGAAAAGAAGTAATTCTAAAGTAATAAGCATGAAGGAGATGGTGGGCTTGAAAAATTGAACCGATCCGTTATTAAATGACATTCCAACCGATGACGTCAAAGCCCTTTAAATCATTGGTTTGAATTTTAAGTTGGACTCCTTTGTAAGAAGTTGCATTCATGATGAGATCCGAACCATCCCAATGTGAGGCCTGATCGTTATTTCCATTCGATAGTTTTATAGACGTAGCCAAAGAAAAATAGGCAGGATTTAACTTGCTAAACATATGACTGCCGTCCTGACTTACCCTGAAAAGATCTAAAACATAGGGTGCGACAGATGTTTGTAAATCAAGACTTCTCACACAACCTAAAAGATGTCCAATTTCATGCATTGCAGAACCTACAAAATCATTGTGGTTTTTTGTGATGTTGTTAGATCGATCAAAATCAAACAATTGGTTGGTGTTAAAAACGATAGACCCATACCTCATGGGGATTGAGATCAATGGGTTCAACTACATCTTAACTATGACCTGCCTGTGAAGCACCTAAAGCCAATCCGGTTGCCAATTGAATGACCGATGGTGAAGTAAATATTGGAATGGACGGTTTTGCTGGAATATTGGGCGTACTTGGCGTGTTTGTTTCAATGATTTCTACGGAGCCATTAAAGCCAGTTTCGTCAATTAATATTGCCGTGAACTATGATGAGGTGAATTCAATGTGATGTTTATCTTTGTTTAATTCGTTTGAGCTTGACGCATGCACGACCTCATGTGTTTCTATATTTATTTCTTCGCTACTTGGTATCTTTTTTTCAAGAATCGCTTTTGAATTAATTTCTTCATTGAGTTGATGAGTCTGGATCTTCTTATCTTTGGCGGATAGTTTGTTTCGCATCGTTTTCTTGATCAATCGTTGATTTAAATTGTTTAAATATATAATAAATGAATACTTTTTGAGTATGTCAAATAGGATTGAAATCGTGCAGAGGTTTTATAGTTCATAGGTTGAAATAAAGGCTATAAAAAAGATATGGGTCCTCTACAAGGCATCAAGGTGATTGAACTAGGGCAACTCATTGCAGGACCATTCGCCGCAAAAACACTGGCTGACTTTGGTGCAGAAATTATCAAAATTGAGTCGCCACAGGGTGGTGACCCACTGCGCAAATGGCGCTTATTAAAAGACGGCACCTCCGTTTGGTGGCAAATTCAATCGAGAAATAAAAAATCAATAGCTCTTGATATCAAAGAACCACAAGCACAAGACATCATTCGTCAATTGGTCAAAGATGCGGATGTGATGATTGAAAATTTTCGTCCTGGCGCGATGGAGTCTTGGAATTTGAGTCCGAAAGAGCTTCAAGCCATCAACCCCAAGCTCATTATTTTGCGTATCAGTGGTTATGGCCAAACGGGGCCCTATCGCGATAAGCCTGGATTTGGCGTTGTAGCAGAAGCCATGGGTGGGCTACGTTATCTTACCGCCGAGCCTGGACATGTTCCTGTGCGTGTGGGTATCAGCATTGGCGACACATTGGCATCTTTGCATGGCGTGATTGGTATTTTGATGGCCATGCACGAAAGAAACAAAAGTGACTTAGGTCAAGTCATTGATATCGCTTTGTATGAAGCTGTTTTTAATTGCATGGAAAGTTTATTACCTGAATACAGCGAGTTTGGTGTGATACGGGAGCCTGCAGGAAGTGCTCTGCCAGGTATTGCACCAAGTAATGCTTATTTGTGTCATGACCAAGGCTATGTATTGATTGCGGGCAATGGCGATAGTATTTTTAAGCGATTGATGAAAACGATTGGAAGAGACGATTTGGGTCAGTCCCCCGATTTGAGCGACAACACAGGGCGCGTCAAGCGTGTTGAAGAAATCGATCAGGCGATTGGCGAATGGACGGCATTACACAGCTCGAGCGATGTTCTCAAGGCCTTGGACAGTGCTGGTGTTCCTGCAGGACGCATTTACAACGTGGCAGATATTGCACGTGATCCACATTACAAAGCTCGAGACATGATTGCTCAAGTAAAAATGAAAGATGGATCATTAATGTCGGTGCCTGGCATTATTCCAAAATTGTCACGCACCCCAGGTATGCATCGTCGCAATGCGCCAGAAATTGGCCAAGATACGATGGACGTATTAAAAGATTTGGGATTGAATGAAGAACAAATCAACGGATTGATAGAAAAAGGTATAGTTGCTTGATGCTAGGAGTTAAAGTCATGCCTTCTTACCAACTCAATGTCAACGGTCAGATTAAAACGGTTCAAGTCTCTGACCCTCAACAACCCTTGCTTTATGCACTCAGAAATTCATTGGGTCTAACGGGCGCAAAATATGGTTGTGGTTTGGGCCAATGCGGTGCCTGCACGGTTCACATTGATGGACGTGCATCGAGGTCTTGCGTTGTTACTGTTTCTCAAGTAGTCAATAAAAAAATCACAACCATCGAAGGTTTGGGCACTCCCGAAAAACCACATCCGATTCAAGCCGCATTTATTGCTGAGCAAGCCGCGCAATGCGGTTATTGCGCCAACGGCATGGTCATGACTTGCGCTGCGTTGTTATCTCAAAAACCCAACGCAAGCTTGGATGATGCCAAGTCTGCGTTAAAAAATAACTTATGTCGCTGTGGCACGCATCACCGCATCGAAAGAGCCGTAATGAGAGCCAAAGACGAAATGAAAACAAGGAATTCCGCATGAGCGCCCTACTTTCATCTGCGCGACGTAGTTTTTTAACGCATACACTTCAATCGGTTGGTGTATTAACGATTGGTTTTCAATTGCCAAGTGTTCATGCGCAAATACCACTGGCCACACGATCGACGCTTGATGTCAATGAAGTCGATGGATATTTTTCTATTCATGCAGATGGTCGTATCACGCTCTATTGTGGCAAGGTCGATTTAGGGCAAGGCATACGAATTGCGATTCCACAAATGGCCGCTGAAGAGCTCGGCATTGATGTGGCCAAGATTCAAATGATCGATGGTGACACGGCTCTCACACCCGACCAAGGGCCCACCGCAGGAAGCTCAGGCATCATGCGTGGCGGCGTTCAAATCAGACAAGCCGCGGCTACTGCAAGACAAGCACTCATTGCAGTGGCTGCGACTCAAATGAATGTGTCCATTGATTCATTAGACGCGATCGATGGTGAAGTCAGACCCATTGTTGGCGGTAAAGGCATTGCGTTCCAAAATCTGATTGGCAATCAGCAATTCAAACTCAAGATTGATAGCAAGGCCAAATTGCGCAATCCCAATACCTATCGATATGTCGGAAAAGGATTGCCGCGTCCCGATGTGCCAGCCAAAGTGACGGGCACGCATGTGTATATGCAAGATTTTTCTTTGCCTGGTATGTTGCACGCACGTGTGATTCGTCCGCAAAGTGTTGGTTCTCGAATCATCAGCGTAGATGAATCCTCCATCAAACGAATCGGCAAAGCGCGCATCGTTCGAATTGAAGATTTTTTGGCAGTGGTGGCAGAAGATGAATGGGATGCACAAAGAGCATCGGTAGCGCTCAAAGTGCAATGGTCGCTAGAAAAAAATTTATTGGGTCATGCAGGCGTCAAAGATTGGTTGCGAAAAGGTCCTTTTGAGTCGACACAAACCATCATGAAAAAAGGTGATGTTCAACAAGGATTGAGCCAATCAACGCAAAAAATTCAAGCGAGCTACTACTGGCCCGTGCAATCGCATGCATCGATGGGACCATCGTGCGCAGTTGCAGATTTGAGCGATGGTCAACAAGCGGTTGTTTGGAGTGCATCTCAAGCCACGCATCGTTTGCGCGGCATTATTGCGCGTTTAATGGGTATACCCAATGACAAAGTGCGCGTCATTTATTTGGATGGTGCTGGTTGTTATGGCATGAATGGTCATGACGATGCGTCACTGGATGCCGCGTTGATCTCTAAAGCAATTGGCAAACCCGTTCGCGTTCAATGGACGAGGCAAGACGAAAATATATGGGACCCCAAAGGCCCGCCTCAATTAATCGATATAGAAGGTGGCGTTTCAGCAGACGGAAAAATTGCAGCATGGAAAACAGTGATGTTCATTCCCAAGGCAACGGCACAACTTCCAAATATTCCGTTGCTGGGTCCGCAATCTGCGGGAATCAAACAACTCATGGGTATCTCAACGGGTTTAATCAGTCAAAACGGAAATCCACCCTACTCCACACCTCACGTCGAAGTATCTGCCAACTGGCACAAAGATGCGCCGTTGCGGCCCTCCAATATTCGTGCGCCAGGAAAAATTGCCAATTGTTTCGCAGTAGAAAGTTTTACCGATGAGTTGAGTCATTTGGCTGGAGTTGATCCACTTGAATTTCGCTTGCAAGGAATATCTGACGCAAGAGGAATCGAGATTATTCAACGCACAGCAAAATTAATCGGTTGGAAAAAAAGAAATACGCCAGTTACCAAGCGTTCGGGCACGCAACTCAAAGGTCGTGGAATGGCGTACATGCATTACAAAGGAAACGAAACTTATGTGGGTGTTGCAATGGACGTGGTGGTCAATACACAAACAGGTGTGATTCAAGTCAAGCGATTAGCTTGCGCACACGATTGCGGACTCATTATCAATCCGGATGGAACCCAAGCGCAAGTTGAAGGCAATCTGTTGCAAACTTTATCGCGAACCTTGCATGAAGAAGTCAAGTTTGATAAATCGCAAGTGACGAGTTCTAATTGGGCAACCTATCCCATCCTGACTTTTCCGCAAGTTCCCGAAATCTTGATTGATTTAATCGATCGTCCTTTTGAGCCGCCATTGGGCGCTGGAGAGGCTGCTGCTACTCCCATTCCTGCGGCCTTAGCCAATGCAGTGTTTGACGCTTGTGGTGTAAGAATGCGCACAGCGCCCTTTACACCTGCGCAATTCAAAATAGATTGGTCAACAATTTAATGCAAAAAGTCATTGATTTATTTTTTAAGCTCTTAGAGTTTCTGGTCGTCGCATGTTTAGTCGCAATGGTCATCATGGTGTTTGGAAATGTGGTTTTGCGCTATGCATTCAATTCAGGTATCACCATTTCGGATGAGATGTCTCGCTATTGTTTTATTTGGCTCACCTACATTGGTGCGATGGTGGCCATGCGCGAAAAAGGCCATTTGGGCGTGGACACTTTGGTGAGGCATTTGCCATTGGGCGGCAAAAAATTGTGTTTCTTTTTAAGTGAAATCATGATGTTGATCTGCAATTTGATTTTTCTTAAAGGCACGTGGGAGATGCACGAATTACAAGTAACCAATGTGTCGCCTGTTGTGGGTATTTCAATGATTTGGATTTATGGCATTGGTTATGTCGTGAGTCTTGTGATGTCGGTCATTAATCTTGATATGCTTTACAAATTATTCACCAACCAATTGAGTGAAGATGATTTGGTTACGGTGACTGATTCGGAAGATACGGTGGATACCAGCCGACTGCCGCACACAGGGGCAAGTTCATGACCGTCAGTATTTTTGTATTGAGTTTGCTGGCTGCAATGGCGGTTGGTATGCCCATCGCTTATGCCTTGTTGGTATGCGGTTTATGTTTGATGGCTTATTTGGCAGGCACGGGTGTGATTGCTGGATTTGACAGCCAAATTTTGGCTCAACGATTTGTTGACGGTGCGGATAATTTTCCACTCTTGGCGGTACCCTTCTTTTTGTTAGCGGGTGAATTCATGAACGCTGGGGGCTTGAGTCGACGCATTGTGCAACTCGCCATGGCATGGGTGGGCCACTATCGTGGTGGATTGGGTTATGTGGCCGTTGTTGCAGCCATCATCATGGCCTCGCTCTCGGGCTCTGCAGTTGCTGATACAGCGGCCTTATCGGCTTTACTCATTCCTATGATGCGCTCAGCGGGATATGACGTAGGTCGCTCCGCAGGTTTGATTGCAGCAGGAGGCATCATTGCCCCTGTGATTCCACCCTCGATTGGATTCATTATTTTTGGCGTCTCGGCTAATGTGTCGATTACCAAATTATTTTTGGCAGGTATTGTTCCTGGTGTGATGATGGGTATTGCGATTGGCATCACATGGTGGTGGCTTGCTCGCAAAGAAAATGTCAAAGCCGCAGAGCAACTCACACTCACACAAAAATTGCAAGCCACCAGCGATGGTTTTTTGGCTTTGGGTCTTCCTGTTTTTATTATTGGTGGGATGAAGTTTGGTGTGTTTACGCCCACAGAGGCCGCTGTGGTGGCCGCTGTTTATAGTTTTGTCGTTGGTGCTTTTGTTTACAAAGAATTGCAATGGTCTAAGTTGTACGGTCTTATTTTGGCCGCTGGCAAAACAACTGCCGTAATCATGTTTTTAGTTGCTGCTGCGATGGTGAGTGCATGGTTGATTACAGTTGCCAATATTCCTGCAGAGGTGGCCAAAATGATGGAGCCCTTTATGGGCAATCAAATGTTGCTAATGTTCGTATTAATGGTTTTGATTGTGGTGGTTGGAACGGCTCTGGACTTTACGCCAACGGTCTTGATATTGACGCCCGTTTTAATGCCACTGGTTAAGCAAGCAGGAATTGACCCCGTTTATTTTGGTGTTTTATTTATCATGAACAATGCCATTGGATTAATTACACCGCCTGTGGGCACCGTCCTCAACGTAGTTTGTGGTGTCGCTCGAATTAATATGGATACGGCGTTTAAAGGCGTCCTTCCGTTTTTAATGGCCGAGTTGGTTGTCTTATTTTTACTTGTCATATTCCCTGATTTGGTTATCATGCCAATGAAGTGGATGCTCAATTGAATTTTGAAGTTTTTTAAACCCAAGGAGACGCAGATGTTTCAGCATAAAAAAATCATCACCTTAATCGCAGGCACTATGCTTGCTGTTTCAGGCGCGATGGCACAATTTTCAGATCGCAATATCAAAATCAGCAATGGTGTCAATGAAGACCATCCAGCTGGATTAGGCGTGAAACGCATGCAAGAAGTTTTAAATGCCAAAACAGGTGGTAAATTAAAAATCACTGCATTTTGGGGCGGATCTGCAGGCGGTGATTTACAAGCAACGCAAGCACTGCGTGCGGGTACTCAAGAAATGGTTTGCACATCATCCTCGCCACTGGTTGGCATTGTGAAAGAGTTGGGAGTCTTTGACCTGCCGTTTTTATTCGCCAATGAAAAAGAAGCCGATGCGGTGTTAGATGGTCCTGCTGGCAAATACTTCAATCAAAAATTAGAAGCCGCTGGTTTAGTTAATTTGGCTTACTGGGAAAACGGATTTAGAAATTTAACCAATAGCAAACGCCCTGTTACTAAATTGGAAGATTTTGATGGCGTTAAAGTCCGCGTCATGCAAAACAATATTTTCTTGGATACCTTCAAAACATTGGGAACTAATGCAGTCCCGATGGCTTTTGGTGAAGTTTTTACGGCCTTAGAAACCAAAACCATCGATGGTCAAGAAAATCCATACGTCACCATTGAAACATCCAAACTCAACGAAGTTCAAAAATACCTAAGTGTCACTCGTCACGCCTACACACCATTTTTATTACTCTATAGCAAAAAATTGTGGGATCAACTCAACCCCCAAGAACAAGCGGTATTGCGTGAAGCAGCTATCGAAGGTCAAAAGGTTCAGCGTGCGGCCAATCGCTCATTGAACGAAAAATCTCTTGAGAGTCTCAAAGCCAAAGGCATGTTGGTCAATGAAATTTCTATTCCAGAACAAACACGTCTGCGCACCAAAGTGTTGACTGTGTACGAAAAGCATTTGCCAACGATTGGTGCTGAAGCCGTTAATATCGTGACCGACACATTGAAGAAAATGCGTGGCGGTTAATTCATCTTTTGACAAAGCCCCGTCTCCAACCGAGCGGGGCTTTTTTTATGAAGAGTTAAACAATGAAAATCACAAAGCTTGAAACTGTTCGATTGGATGAATTTCCCAATATCTTGTGGGTACGTATTCATACAGATGAAGGATTGGTAGGACTTGGTGAAACGTTTATGGGTGCCAAAGCCGTTGAGGCCTATTTGCACGAATGGGTGGGCCCCAAATTGATTGGAAAAAATCCGCTTGACATTGAAGCCAGACAAACCGATTTGACGGGCTATTTGGGATGGCGTGGATCCGGTGTCGAGACGCGTGGAAACTCTGCCGTTGATATTGCGTTGTGGGATATTTTTGGAAAAGCCGCAGGCATGCCTTTGCATACTGCCATGGGTGGAAAAAGCAGAGACTCCATTCGTGTTTACAACACCTGTGCAGGCTATCAATACATTCGCAGCAACGTCAATCAAAGCAGTTCCAATTGGGGACTCGATAAAAAATCTGGCCCCTACGAAGATTTACAAGCCTTTCTTCACAATGCCGACGAACTTGCCGAATCGCTTTTGAGTGAAGGCATCACGGGTATGAAAATTTGGCCGTTTGATGTGGCTGCAGAAAAATCCAACGGGCAATACATCAGCCCTGAAGATCTCAACACGGCACTAGAGTCTTTTAGAAAAATTAGAAATGCTGTTGGCGACAAAATGGATATCATGGTTGAATTTCACAGTTTGTGGCGCTTACCCATGGCTAAAAAAATATCGCGTGCCTTGCAAGAGTTTGATACGTTTTGGCACGAAGACGTGATTCGCATGGATAGTTTGGATTTGCTCAAGCAATACGCAACCGACTGCAAAGCTTTGATATGCGCGAGCGAAACGCTGAGTTACAAATGGGGCTTTAAAGATTATTTGCAAACAGGTGTTGCAGGTGTTGTAATGCTCGATCTGAGTTGGTGTGGCGGCCTGACAGAAGCGCGCAAGATCGCCGCCATGGCCGATGCATGGCAACTCCCTGTTGCACCTCATGACTGCACGGGACCCGTGGTGTGGGCTGCATCCGCACATTTGTCCCTACATGCACCCAATGCCATGATTCAAGAAAGTGTTCGCGCTTTTTATTCGGGCTGGTACAAAGAGCTAGTCACTGATTTGCCACAAGTCAAAAACGGCATGATCAGCGTTAACGACAAACCAGGTCACGGATTGGAATTGCTTCCTGATTTGCACAAGAGAGCAGACGTAACGGTACGAACTTATTCTTAAGCAATAACAATTTTTTATAAACGAATCTATGACTACTTCAACGGTTTATACACAAGTCAATCGAGTTTCTGCAGACATTTGTGCAAAAGCAATGCATAGCAGTGTGTCAGATTTGCACGAGGCCATGGGCGGTACATTGGCCAAGGCTCACACCATGAGTAACCTCATGCGACCTTTGATCACAGGTGTGCGTATTGCGGGCCCCGCAGTTACTGCGCATTGCCCTCCTGCCGATAATTTGATGATGCACAAATCGCTCTTCATGTCACAAAAGGGAGATGTTCTCGTGGTGCAATGCCCCGAGTCAGGCGCTCAATGGGGCGATATGGCCGCTTTTTATGCCAAACAAAAAGGACTCGCAGGCGTTGTTGTTGATGGATTCATTCGCGACACCGATGATTTAATCGAAATGCAATCGGCTGTTTGGGCCACCAAAATCGGTCCGAGTTCGCCGCAAAAAACGGACACGGCAGTGTCAACGCACCGATTGTGTGTGATGGCGTTTATGTTGAACCTGGCGATTTGGTTGTGGCCGACGGCGATGGTGTGATTGTGATCCCAAGGCTGCAAGCAGAAGTGGTTGTTTCACATGCGCTTGAGAGAAAAAACAAAGAGGATGCAGTTCGTCAACTCATCTTAAAGGGCGATCATCCATGGCACTTGCATGCTTGCGATAAAAATTACGAAAAGCTTGCAATTCAAGATATTCAAAGCACGTGGAATCAACTGTAAATCAGGATCTTCAATGAAAAAATTTATCCATGTGATTTCATCTTTTGTTTTGTTAACACTGATTTTTTCAAGCCATGCGCAAAACTATCCCAATAAACCAGTCAAGCTCATCATTCCGCAAGCCGCTGGTGGTGCTACAGATGTTTTTGCAAGATACATTGGACAAAAGCTGAGTTTGCTTTGGAATCAAGCGGTTATGACAGAAAACAAGGTGGGTGCAGCGGGTGTGATTGGTACCGACTTGGTTGCAAAATCCGCTCCTGACGGATATACCTTGTTGTTAACTTATGCAGGATCACAAGCGGTAAATCCGAGTCTGTATGAAAAAATTCCGTTTGATTCGGTCAAAGATTTTCAAACTGTTGCAACCGTTGCAACTACGCCATTTTTCTTAGTCGTTGGAGTCAATTCTCCGATACAAAATTTTCAACAGTTGATTGCTAACGGAAGAAGCAAAAATTCTAAGTTAACCTATGCCACTTCTGGCAATGGTTCCATCAATCATTTGTTGTCTGAATCGCTCAAGGTAGAAGCTGGAATTGATATGGTGCATGTACCCTACAAAGCCATTTCTGCTGCGATGACTGACGTGATCAGTGGCAATGTGGATAATGCATTTGGTGCAGTGCCGTCTGTGATTCAACTCATTCGTGGCGGCAAACTCAAAGCCATTGCTGTTTCTAGTGTAAAAAGAAATGGCAGTTTGCCCGACGTGCCCAGCATTGCAGAATTGGGTTATCCCAATTTTGATGTGAGCCCATGGTGGGGTATTTTGGCACCTGCAGGAACACCCAAAGCAGTGGTTGAAAAAATCAATGCAGATGTCAATGCCATTTTGAAAACACCAGAAGCACAAGCATTTTTTAAGGATCAAGGCGCTGACACTTTAATAACAACACCAGAAGTTTTTATGAAAATGTTGGAGTCTGACGTTCAAAAATGGGCCAAGGTCGTAAAGAGTTCTGGCGCAAAAATCGATTAAAGATTCTTTTTGATTTTTGCGGCAATTTCGCCTATGACACCACGACGAAATGCCAAAACACAGATCACAAAAATCACGCCTTGCACAATCGTGACCCACGCACCCAATTGAGCCAAATAGTTTTGCATCGTCACAATAATGGCAGCACCCATTACGGGGCCAAATAAAGTGCCCATGCCTCCAACCAAAGTCATTAACACCACCTCACCTGACATCGTCCAATGCACGTCGGTGAGAGACGCCAATTGAAATACCAAGGCCTTGGTTGAACCCGCCATTCCTGCAAGTACTCCAGAAATCACAAATGCAATTAATTTGTAGAGATCGGTGTCATATCCTAATGAAGTTGCGCGGTCTTGGTTTTCACGAATTGCTTTGAGGATTTGACCAAATGGAGAATGCACCACTCGCCAAATCAATAAAAAGCCAAACAAGAAAATGGTGAGCACAAACACATACATGTAAAGGTTATCGCTCAAATCAATCTGGCCAAACAACAGTCCACGCGGTACTGCTTGGATACCATCTTCACCGCCTGTGAATGGAATTTGCAAACAAAAGAAAAACACCATCTGGGATAAAGCCAAAGTGATCATCGCAAAGTAAATACCTTGCCTGCGTATGGCCAATGAGCCAACAACCAAAGCAAGTACGGCGGAACACAAGGTGCCAAATAAAACACAAAGTTCGGGTTGAAATCCCCAAACTTTTGCTGCATGTGCAGAGGCATAACCTGCACTACCCAAAAACATGGCATGACCAAAAGACAGCAATCCGCCAAAACCCAATAGGAGATTGAAGGCGCATGTAAACAAAGCAAAGCACATCACCTTCATTAGAAAAATAGGATAGATCCAAATTGGAGCAATCACCAATACGGCAAGCATTATTAAAAATGCGAAACGCAGATGGGTGCCTGAATCGATGGGGCTTGTGTGTTTGAGATCGTTTGACATAGGCTTACTTTTGAGTTCCAAATAATCCAGCAGGTTTAATTAGAAGAACAATGGCCATGATGACGAAAATAACGGTTGCAGAAGCTTCTGGGTAAAAAACCTTGGTGAGTCCTTCAATCAAACCCAATCCAAAGCCTGTGAGGATGGACCCCATAATCGATCCCATTCCACCAATGACAACCACAGCAAATACAACAATGATGATGTCAGCGCCCATGGTCGGGTTGACTTGATAAATCGGAGCGGCCATCACGCCAGCAAGTGCGGCTAAGCCCACACCGAATCCATACGTTAAGGTAATCATTCGCGGCACATTGATACCAAAAGCCTGAACCAAGCTAGGGTTTTCAGTAGCGGCACGCAAGTAGGCACCCAACTTGGTGCGTTCAATCACATACCAGGTGCTCAGGCAAATGATCAACGAAGCGACGACGACCCATGCTCTGTATTTGGGTAAGAACATAAATCCAGTGTTAATCACGCCTTGAAAAATTTCAGGTACAGGATATGGCATACCCGAAGAGCCAAATTCATTTCGAAATAAACCTTGAATGATCAAGGCGAGTCCAAAAGTTAAAAGCAATCCATACAAGTGATCAAGCTTATACAAACGCTTGAGTAATATTTTTTCAATGAGTACACCTGTTACACCCACTAGAACAGGCGCAATCAATAACGAAAGCCAATAGTTGATGCCGAAAACAACAAGAGACAAATAGGCCACAAAGGCACCCAGCATGTACTGGGCGCCATGTGTAAAGTTAATGATGTTGAGTAAGCCAAAAATAACCGCCAGGCCCAGAGAGAGCAGCGCATAGAAGGAGCCGTTGATCAGTCCGATCAATAGCTGACCAAACAAGGCCTGGGAGGGTATGCCAAAAATTTCCATTGGTTTGACTTACTAAGAAATATTGAATTATTTCTTGATCATTGGGCAATCGCTGTCTGCCAACGGACGGAATGCTTGGTCAGCAGGAATCGTTGCACGAACTTTGTAGTAGTCGTAGGGATACTTAGACTCTGAAGGTTTTTTGACTTCGAATAAGTACACCGGATGTAGTTTGCGACCATCTGCACGAATCGATCCTTTGCCAAAAAGAACATCGTCGGTTGGTAATTCTTTCATCTTGTTTGCAATTTTCAGTCCGTCGTCGGTTTTCGCTGCATCAATGGCTTTCAGGTAGTGCATGATGACCGCATAAACACCGGCATGATCTGACGTTGGGTATTTGCCATTATTTAAGGTTGCAAAACGCTTGGCCCAAGTCCTTGTACCTTCGTTCATGTCCCAATAGAAAGATTCTGTAAAGATTAAACCTTGAGCTTTATCCAATCCAAGTGAATGAACGTCAGATAAGAACACGAGTAAACCTGCAAGACTTTGTCCGCCTTTGGTAATTCCAAACTCAGCCGCTTGCTTTATCGAGTTGATGGTGTCTCCACCCGCATTGGCAAGACCAATGATTTTTGCTTTTGATGCTTGTGCTTGCAAAAGGAATGAAGAGAAATCTTGACTTGGGAAAGGTGTACGCACTTTGCCCAAAACTTTGCCGCCATTTTTAAGAACAACAGCTTCTGTGTCGCTCTCTAATTGATGTCCAAAAGCATAATCTGCTGTTAAAAAGAACCAAGAGTCTCCACCGCTTTTGACGATTGCAGAGCCCGTGCCATTGGCGAGCATCCATGTGTCGTACATCCAATGAATCGTATGGGGTGAGCACGCTTTACCAGTTAAAGCTGCTGTTGCAGCTCCAACATTGAGATGAATTTTCCCTTTTTTGCGAATCACTTCGTTGACCGCCAAAGCAACGCCAGAACTTGGTACATCGACAATGGCGTCTACTTTTTCTGTATCAATCCACTGACTCGACAAATTAGCACCCACATCGGGTTTGTTTTGATGATCGGCGCTGACAATTTCAATCTTTAAAGTGCTTTTTGTGGCTCTTACATAGTCTTCAACAGCCATTCTTGCGGCAATCACCGATCCCATGCCGTTGATGTCTGAATATAGACCCGACATATCGTTCAAAATCGCCATTTTGACGATGCCATCAGATATTTGTGCTTGTCCTGCAAAGGGTAAGGCACAAGCCAGTGCGGTTGCGATTGAAAGAAGTTTGCGTTTCATAATCATTCTCCTGAGGTAAAACTTAGACGCCGAGAAACTCATGCAGCAAAGACATTTTGTTTTGGAGTTCGCTGGATGCGAAACCCTCAAGAATTTGTCCATGTTCCATGACATAAAAACGGTCCGCCAAACTAGCAGCAAACCGAAAATTTTGCTCAACCATGATGATGGTGTAGCCTTTTGATTTAAGTGTGGTGATCATTCGCGCCAATGCTTGAACAATGACAGGCGCAAGACCTTCAGAAATTTCATCAAGCAATAACAATTGAGCACCCGTTCGAAGAATTCGACCCACCGCCAACATTTGTTGCTCGCCACCTGATAGACGCGTGCCTGGACTGCTTCTGCGCTCTTTTAAATTAGGAAACATATCGTAGATTTCATCGAGTGACATGCCGCCAGGACCAATCACGGGTGGCAACAAAAGATTTTCTTCGCATGTGAGCGCAGAAAAAATACCGCGCTCTTCAGGACAATAGCCAAGACCCATGCGCGCAATTTCATGGGGTGGCAAATCAATCGTTTCTTTGCCTTTGATCCGTATCGACCCTGTTCGTCGCCCTACTAAATTGAGAATGGATTTGATCGTTGTTGTACGCCCTGCGCCATTTCTACCGAGGAGAGTTACAACCTCACCTTGGTGCACCACCAAATCAACGCCATGAAGAATATGCGACTCGCCATACCAAGCGTTAAGTCCGCTGATGTTTAAAAATTCAGTTGTCTCAGCCATGTGCACCCTCTAACTGAGTTTCAGTCGTGCCCATATAAGCCTCTAAAACTTGTGGATCTTTTGAAACCACTTCGTATGGGCCTTCTGCAATGATTTGACCGCGTTGTAAAACGCTGATGGTGTCGGCAATTTTGGCAACAACGTTCATATTGTGTTCGACCATCAATATGGTTCGATTGGAACCGACTTTTTTAATCAGTTCAGTGACACGATCGACGTCTTCGTGCCCCATACCCTGAGTGGGTTCATCTAAAAGCATCAACTCTGGATTCATGGCCAAAGTTGTCGCAATTTCTAGGGCACGTTTTCTGCCATAAGGCAACTTAACAGCTGTTAGGTCTGCCATTGATTCAAGATCCACCTCTTGAAGCAACACCATTGCTTGATCGTTGAGTTGTTGCAAGATTTTTTCTGAGCGCCAAAAGTGCAATGACGTTTGGGTGGAGCGTTGCAATGCAATGCGAACGTTTTCGAGCAAAGTCAGATTAGGAAAGGTTGCTGATATTTGGAATGACCGAACAATTCCTTCACGCGCAATTTGTGAGGGTTTGGACAGAGTGATGTCGCGGCCATTAAAAAGAATCTGACCTTGCGTTGGAATTAAAAACTTGGTTAATAAATTAAAAACGGTTGTTTTACCCGCACCATTGGGTCCAATTAATGCATGGATTTGGCCACGCTTGACGCTTAAGTTGACATTGTTGACCGCGATGAAGCCTTTGAACTCTTTGACAAGTTCGCGTGTCTCCAAAATGATTTCTTGAGCAGATGACATGGATAACTGCGACTAAAGTTGAGAAAGTAATGAGCCCTATTTTGAACAGTTCACCATTGTTGGGTGGTTGAGTTAATGTAACAAGTCGCAGGGTGAGACAAGACGACTAACCTATAGGATTAACCCTGATAAAAATTGTTATTTGACAAAGGATTACATGGCAGAGGTAAACCCGCCATCGACGTTCATCACCAAGCCCGTCACAAACGAGGCTTCGTCAGAGGCTAAAAACACGGCGGCTGGTCCTATTTCCTCTAGTCGTCCCCATCGACCCACAGGGGTTCTTTCTTGGACCCAGCGGGTGAATTTTTCGTCTTCAACTAAAGGCGTATTCATCTCAGTTGCAAAAAAACCAGGTGCTATGCAATTGACGGTGATGTGATGAGGTGCGAGTTCAACCGCCAATTGCTTGGTGAGTGCATGAACGGCGCCTTTGCTTGCGACATAGGCCGAGATGGTGGGCCTTGAATTGATTGCGCTCATTGAACCAATCAAAATCATTCGTCCGCTCTTTTTTTCGATCATCGATGGCGTGACTGCTTTGCATAAAACCCAGATGGAGCTGAAATTGGTTTTCATCACGCGATCAAAGTCTTCGATGTCAAAATCTTGTATGGGTTTGCGATGATTGATTCCAGCATTGGCAACCAAGATATCTAAACGACCCCATTGCTTCTCAATCTCTCGTATAGATTGTTGGGCTTTTGCAAAGTTGGTCACGTCAAACGCACACGCTTGTGCAGACAGGCCTTGATCTTTTAATTCTTTCACGCGTTGTTGCAACATTTTTTCATCGCGGGCATTGAGTACCACATGAGCACCAGCCTGAGCCAATGATTGCGCCATGGCCCATCCCAGGCCGCGAGAGGCGCCTGTGATGAGTGCAATCTTTTGATTGAGTTTAAACATCAACTGTCTCCAATGAGTAATCATTCAATTGCATGGTAATCCCTAGGCAATTGACTTTGCGGTTTGAATTTGCTAACTTCGTCATCTTATATTCACATCGCAAGAAAGCCAAATTGTCTTATGTCTAATGCTGTATTAGGGAAATTTCTAGTGGGCATCACGCCCGATGTATTAATGTCAGATGGTCAGCCGATTTTTGGTTCGCAGGCATTAGAAATATTCAATCGCCCTGATATCGAGTGGGAATATATGAAACCCACTCCCAAAATTGAACCTGAACAAGTCGCACATTACGACGCTATTTGCGCCATGTTGACGCATTTCACCCCCCAGAGTCTGCCCAAAGAAAATCAGCGACTCAAAATCATTGCTCGATTTGGCGTGGGATACGACACGATTGATGTGCCTACCTGCAAAAAATCAGGTATCTATCTCACCATTGCGCCCGATGGTGTTCGCAGACCTGTTGCGGTTTCTGCCATCACCTATGTGTTGATGCTGTCACAAAAAGTATGGTTCAAAGACAAACTCACTCGTATGGGGCGATGGAGTGAAAAGTCCGATCACATCGGCGTGGGTTTGACCAATCGTGTGCTCGGCTCGATTGGTGTCGGCAACATTGGTGCGGAGATGTTTAAACTGGCCAAGCCATTTGAGATGCAATTGATTGCGCACGACCCCTATGCCGATCCCAATGAAATGGCCAAACTAGGCGTTCGACTTGTGGACCTAGAAACGCTATTTAAAACAGCTGATTTTTTAACGGTCAATTGTCCACTCAATGAACACACCAAAGGATTGGTTAATGCACAGCGCATCGCCATGATGAAGCCCAGTGCTTTTTTAATCAATACAGCGCGCGGCCCAATTGTGGATGAGAAGGCTTTGTATCAAGCGCTTAAAAATAAAAAAATCGCAGGCGCCGGTCTTGATGTGTTTGAAGTGGAGCCAACACCTGCGGACAATCCACTTCTACAACTTGACAATGTTATCGTCACACCACACGGCATTTGTTTCACTGATCAATGCATGCAAGGCTTGGCACAAAGTGCATTTCAATCAGTGATCGATGTTTTAGAAGGTAAAAAACCAAAATACGAGGTTGCACATTCATGAAAAATAATCCATCTTTGCGTCACGAAATCATGTCAGGCAAAACGGTTGCTGGAGCGATGATTTTTGAATTTTTTACACCTGGTATATCGGCCATGTTAGCCAATGCAGGTGCGCGTTTTGCCATCTATGACATGGAGCATACGGGCTTAGGTTACGAAACACTCAAGTGGTTGTTTGCAACCTGTAGAGGCCTGCCAATCACCCCCATGGTTCGAGTTCCAACGGGTGAGTACACGTGGATTGCCCGCGCTTTAGACATTGGTGCGCAAGGCATCATGGTGCCCATGGTTGAATCCAAAGAACAGGCGCAGCATTTGGCGCAATCGTGTCGTTATCCCAAAACAGGACGACGCGGTGCTGCATTTGGATTTGCACAATGCGATTACGCCGATGGATCGGTTGCTGAAAAAATGGAACGCTACAACGAACGCACGCTCATGATTGCGCAAATTGAAACCGAATTTGGTTTAGAACATGTTGAATCAATTGCAGCAGTTGAAGGCATCGACGTGCTGTGGGTGGGGCATTTTGATTTATCTAATTTCATGGGCATACCTGGACAATTTGATCATCCTGATTTTGTGAAAGCGATGACACACGTGTCTCAAGTTGCAAAAAAACACGGCAAGATTGCAGGCTTCATGGCTACGGATCAAGCATGGATTACCAAAGCAAAAAATATGGGATACACATTGATTGCAGGGGGAACCGACACGGGTTTGTTGACGCAATCGTTTAAAAAATTAATTGACGGCATTGAATAAAAGTATCTATGCAATCGATCCCTATCAGTCCTATTCTCGGTGCCACAATTGAAGGTGTTTCACTTTCGGATCCCTTATCTCAAACGCAATTTGATTTTTTGGCTGACGCGCTGCATCAACACGGCTTTATTGTTTTAAAAGAACAAGATTTAACGCCCAAGCTGTTGGTTGATTTTGCAAAGCTTTGGGGTCCACCTTCTCCGCATGTCATCGACACTTTTCATCATGCTGAAGACGCCAATGTATTGATTTTGTCTAATGTGTACAAAGATGGAAAGCCTACAGGACTGGTTGATGCAGGCACTTATTTTCATACCGATTATTCGTATCTCGAAAGACCTGCGCGGTGCACGATTTTGCATGCCAGAGATGTGCCCGCGACAACAAACGGAACTCGCTTTGCCAATCAAGCCGCTGCTTACGATGATTTACCCGATTCAATGAAAAAGAAAATTGCCCCTTTGATTGTTCGACATCATTACGGCAATCGAGACGATTTAGATAAAACCTCTCGCACAGTGGCATCGGTGCTCACACCCGATCAAGAAAAAAAAGTCACCTGGGTCGAGCATCCACTGGTTAAAAAACATCCATTTTCGGGGCGCCCAAGCTTGTACGCGGTCAGTGGTAGTTCTTTTGGAATAAAAAATATGCCCGCTGATGAAGCATTGGATTTGTTGGACGAACTCAAATTACACGCCACTCAAGAACAATATTGCCATACCAATGACTATGAAAACGGCGATGTGATTGTTTGGGATAACACGCTTTTACTGCACAGCGCGCCCCTGATTGATTTAACCCGTCCTCGCACGCTTTGGCGCGTGACGGTTTTGTATCCTCATTAATTCCATATACATCTTGGGGTATTCCTAATAATAGTTGACTAGGGTTAACACTATTCCCCTTGGTGTACCAAGTATCACAATCATATCTAATGGTATTCATAAGCATTCGATGACTTAAGGGAGAATTCTTGATGCAAAAAATCCTTCATATAGACCCCGAAAAATGCACGGGTTGTCTTCAGTGTGAGATGGCTTGTTCTTTTGAAAACTACGGAACTTTTGCGACTGCAAAATCTCGCATCAAGGTTTTTGATTTTCATGAAACAGGAAAAAAAGTTCCCTATACATGCACGCAATGCGATGAAGCATGGTGTTTGCATGCTTGCCCTGTAGAAGCGATTACCAAGGACAAAGTCACTGGAGCGATGGTTGTTAATGACGCCACCTGTGTGGGATGCAAAGTCTGCACGATTGCGTGTCCGTTTGGAACCATCAACTATGTTCAAGAAACCGGTAAGGTACAAAAATGTGACTTGTGCGGCGGGGATCCTGCTTGCGCTTCTGCATGCCCGACTGGCGCCATTACTTTTGTCGACGCCAATTGGACGGGTCTCGACAAGATGAAGCAATGGGCCAACAAGCTTGGCAATCAAACCTCTGCAAACTAATCCAAAACAAGGAGAACACATCATGACTTGGGCTGGAAAAATTCTTCGCATCAACTTAACCGCTGGTACAGTTAAAACTGAACCTCTTAACAAACAATGGGCGCGTGAATACATCGGTTCACGTGGCTTAGGCTCCAAATATTTAATCAGTGAAATCGATCCCAAAGTGGATCCGCTTTCTCCTGAAAATAAATTGATCTGGGCAACAGGACCACTTACCGGAACCATGGCATCTACCGGTGGTCGATACACCGTGATAACCAAAGGTCCACTCACTGGCGCCATTGCTTGCTCCAATTCTGGCGGCTACTTCGGTGCAGAGCTCAAAATGGCAGGTTGGGACATGATCATTTGCGAAGGCAAATCGGCCAAGCCTGTTTATCTGTATATCAACGACGATCATGTTGAATTGCGTGATGCAACAGATATTTGGGGCAAGAGCGTTTGGGAAACCGAAGCGATTCTCAAAAAAACCATTCAAGACCCATTGGTGCGCGTTTCTTCCATCGGTAAAGCGGGTGAAAACAAAGTTCTCTATGCATCAGTCGTGAATGATTTGCACCGAGCAGCTGGACGCTCAGGCGTCGGCGCTGTGATGGGCAGTAAAAACCTCAAAGCCATTGCTGTAAGAGGCACATTGGGCGTTGGCAATATTCGCGACCCCAAAGCGTTCATGAAAGTCACCGCTGAGAAGAAAAAAATATTGGCTGATAACGCAGTTACCGGTCAAGGCTTGCCCACATATGGCACGCAAGTTTTGATGAACGTGATTAATGAAGTGGGCGCATTACCCACTCGCAATCATCGCGACGTTCAATTTGAAGGCGCAAAAGATATTTCTGCTGAAGCCATGGCCACACCGCGTGCATCAGATGGTAAAAAACATTTGGTCACCAATCAAGCGTGTTTTGGTTGCACGATTGCATGCGGTCGCATCAGCAAGATGGATGAAAAACATTTCACGGTTCAAAACAAACCTCAGTATTGGGGTGCTTCTGGCGGCTTGGAATACGAAGCTGCTTGGGCTTTGGGCGCTGCCAATGGCGTTAATGATTTAGAAGCCTTGCAATACGCCAATTTGCTTTGTAATGAAGAAGGCATCGACCCCATTAGCTTTGGTGCAACAGTGGGTGCGGTGATGGAGCTATATGAAATGGGCGTCATCACCAAAGAACAATTGGGCATTGATGCCCAATTTGGTTCTGCACAAGCGCTTGCGTTTTTTGCAGAAGAAACAGTCAATGGTCGCGGCTTTGGTGTTGAGATCGGGCAAGGATCCAAACGACTCACAGCAAAATATGGTCATCCCGATTTGAGTATGAGCGTCAAGGGTCAAGAATTTCCTGCCTATGATGGTCGTAGCATTCAAGGTATTGGTTTGGCATACGCCACATCCAATCGCGGTGCTTGCCATTTACGCGGTTATACCATTGCGTCTGAAATTTTGGGTATACCTGTTAAAACAGATCCACTTGAGCACGAAGGTAAACCTGAATTGGTTAAAGCCTTTCAAGACGCAACCGCCGCTTACGATTCATCGGGCTTGTGCATCTTCACAACGTTTGCATGGGGTCTTGCTGATTTGGCACCTCAAATGCAAGCAGCCTGTGATGAAGGCTACACCACCGAGGAACTCGAAAAAATTGGCGAGCGTATTTGGAACATGGAGCGCGAATTCAATAACGCAGCAGGCTTCACATCCAAAGATGACAGCTTGCCCAAGCGCTTGCTCACCGAAGCGGCCAAAACAGGTCCTGCCAAAGGCAAGGTCAGCATGTTGCCCCAAATGTTGCCCAAGTACTATGAAGTGCGTGGGTGGGATAAAGAAGGCAAGCCCACAGCTGCCACCAAAAAACGTCTCGGCATATAAGGTAATTCATCATGGCCCATCACGTCATTCTTGGCGCTGGTCCAGCGGGCGTGATTGCGGCTGAGACGATTCGCAAACACGAACCCATGGCCACCATCACCATCGTTGGTGATGAGTCTGAACAGCCCTATTCTCGAATGGCGATTCCCTATCTCATAATGGGTAACGTCAAAGAAGATGGTACTCATTTGCGCAAATCTCAAACGCATTTCAAAGATTTAAAAATCGATTTGATTCATGCGCGTGCGCAATCGATTGATACCAAGAGTAAGCAAGTCAAATTAGACAACGGACAATCTATTGCTTTTGATCGATTGCTAATTGCTACGGGCTCACGACCCAATCGATTGCCCATACCAGGTGCAGATGGACCGCAAGTTCATCCGTGTTGGACGCTTGAAGATGCGCGCAACATTATGAAAATGGCCAAAGCGGGCTCGCGTGTTTTACAAATGGGTGCAGGCTTTATTGGTTGCATCATCATGGAATCATTGGCCGCTCGTGGTGTTCAACTCACGGTGGTTGAAATGGGCGACCGAATGGTGCCTCGCATGATGGGTCCTGTCGCTGGCGAAATGATTCGTCGCTGGTGTGAGTCCAAAGGCGTTCAAGTGTTTACAGGTGCAAAGGTTGAAGCAATCACGCCTAAGAATGGCGCACCCCAAGAAGTGAGTGTGCGTTTATCCAATGGCAAAGAGATTGCCGCTGATTTGGTGATCAGTGCAACAGGTGTTAAGCCTTGTATTGACTTCATCAAGGGAAGTGGAATTGATTGCGCAGAAGGCGTTTTAACCGATGTGCATTTGCAAACCAATGTCGAAGGCATCTACGCAGCAGGTGATTGTGCGCAAGCCTTTGATCAACCCTCTGGCACAACCATCGTGAGCGCGATACAACCTAACGCTGCAGATCAAGCGCGTGTTGCTGCGCTCAATATGGTGAGCAAAAAAACAGTTCTTAAGGGCGTGACTCAAATCAATGTATTGGATACATTGGGTTTGATCTCAACCAGTTTTGGCCAATGGCAAGGTGTCCCAGGTGGTGATGACGTGTCTTTGACTGAAAACCATCGTCATCTGCATTTGCAATTCAAAGACGACGTACTTGTGGGTTGCAATAGCGTTGGATGGACCGATCATGTGGGCGTGATGCGAGGCTTGGTTGAGGGAAAAATTCACTTGGGCCATTGGAAAGATGAGCTCAAAAAAGATCCGACTCAACTCATGTCTGCGTATTTGGCATCGGCTCAAAGTCAAGGTCAATGGAGTGGCGCAGGAGATTCGCGTCGCCGTTGATTTGCCTTTGAATGAAAATCACTCTCAAACTTTATGCGATGTTGACGGATTATTTGCCTCCGCAACATCGCCACAGCAATATCATTGATTTAGAAGTCGCCGATCATTCAACGATTGCCAACATCATTGAACCTTATGGATTGCCTGAAAAATTAGTTCATTTGGTTTTGGTCAATGGTCGATACGTCGAACCTCACTTGCGAATGAGCACCACTTTGGTTGACGGTGATGTGTTGGCAATTTGGCCACCGATTGCTGGCGGCTAATCACAAACGTTTGTGCAGTCTCACTATCCAATATTTTTTAAGCGTGAAATGGGTTGTACGGTCGATGAATGGCTGGGATGGTTGCCGCAAGCCATCGGCGAACATACAAAGCATCAGAATGATTCATCGTTAATGATTCAAATTGCAACAGGCACTTTAAAAATCGATTGGCAAGTTTTGTCTCCTCGCATCATTGGATTGGCACGCATTCCGCGTTTGCAAGTCAGCTTTGAATTTAAAGATTTAGACGACGATCAACGTTTTTTATTTATGAAACGATTTGATTTGTATATGCACAGAGGTGGCGGATAACTCAGTTACTTGTACCCAAAACCAAAGAGGCGCCCTTTTCTGCAACCATGATGGTGGCTGCATTGGTATTGGCAGAAACCACCTTTGGCATCACAGAGGCATCAATCACACGTAGACCCCTTACGCCATTGACTTGAAGTTCTGGAGACACCACAGCGCGCGAATCAGAGCCCATTCGACACGTACTGGTCGGGTGAAAAACGGTGCTTCCAAAACCGCGTGCAAATTGTTCCAAACTTTGGTTGCCAGGCAATTTCTCTTCAACCCACCGATTGGCAAAGCTGGGTTGTTGATAAATGGAGCGACACATCTCCAAACCTTCGACTAAGGTTTTGATATCACGAGTCTCGGTGAGATAGTTGGTGACGATTTGCGGTGCAAGCTTGGGATCTATGGATGTAATCGCCAATGTTCCTGTTGACTCAGGCCGACATTGGCAGACCGACACTGTAAATCCAGCGTACTCATGAAGAGGCTCGCCTGGCTTATCAACAGACAAAGGCATCACATTGAATTGAATATCAGCACGATCATTGGTGGCAAGCGATGTTTTTGCAAAACCACCGACCTGACCCGCCCCAACTGTTAAGGGGCCACGCGCATCAAAGAGCCACTGCATTCCCATTTTGGCTAAGGACAATGGATTTCTAATTTGATTGTTGAGTGATGTTTTTTCTTTGAGACGAACAATGGTTCTTGCTTGGTAGTGATCTTGCAAATTTCGTCCTACATCGGGCGCATCATGCACCACATCGATACTCAATGAACGCAAGTGATCGGCGGGGCCAATACCAGAGAGTTGTAAAAGCTGAGGGCTTTGCAAACTGCCTGCGCTTAATATCACTTCGTGTGACGCATGGAATTTTTTTAATTGACCATCGACAAGACATTCAATGCCAACAGCCCTGCCTTTCTCAATCAAAACGCGTGAGACCAATGCGCCCGTTACTACTCTTAAATTTGGTCTGCTCAGTACGGGGCGTAAAAAAGCAACCGACGTACTCGAGCGCCAACGTCCTTTGATTGACAATTGGTAGCTACCCACACCGTAATCGGTTTGTGCATTGAAATCTGGATTAAAAGGCAATCCGTATTCTTGCGCAGCCTCTAACCAAGCCGCGCAGTGTGGATCGTCGTTGCGAAGTTTGGAGACGCCTAATTCGCCATCCACACCGTGATAGGTACTTGTAGGTCCATCAAAACATTCAGATTTTTTAAAAAATGGCAATACATCTTTGAAGGACCAACCCTTAGCGCCTAACTGTTCCCAATCATCATAATCAGCGTGTTGACCGCGAATATAAAGCAGACCATTGATCGAACTCGATCCACCCAAAATGCGACCGCGTGGCCACACAATGTTTCGATCGAGTGTTTCGGGTTGTGCTTGCGTTTTAAATTGTCTTGCAAAACGATCGTCAAAAATAGTTCGAAAGTAACCCACAGGTAATCGAACCCAAAAATGACGATCGCTTTTGCCAGCCTCTACCAACAACACGCGATGACCTGCTTGGCTAATTCTGTTAGCCAGCAGGCACCCGGCCGAGCCTGCTCCAACAATAATGTAATCCCATTCAGTTTGTGACAATAATCAACCTTTCACAACATCCATATAGACGGACATATCAAAATATTTGCTGGCTGGAACTGGGTTTTGAATGCCGCCACTGCGCACATAAAAATCAGTGACTTGTTGTAACCAATTGATAGCTGTTCCGTCTTGATAGAGTTTTTTCCATTCTGCAGCCGTGTGGTATTTGGATGCTTTGAATTGCTCTTGCAAGTCCGAGAGTGGCACTTGATCATAATTTTTGGCTTGAATAATCGGCAACAGCATGCTTGAGTTTTTAATCAAGTCATCATTGGCTGCAGCCCAACCTTGAACCACCTTGGCGCATGTGGCGCGATTTTTTTCGAAATAATCAGCGCGTGTCGCCCATCCACCTACGATTGCAGATTTTGGAAAATAGGCAGAAGCATCGACCAACATCTTTGCAGATGGAACGCGTTGTTTGACCAACACATTGAATGGCACCCATAAGGCAACCACGGGGACTGCACCCGAAATAAAAGAAGTCACTGCTGCGGCCATGCCTTGATTGACCAATTCGACGTCTTTGGTTGGATCAATGCCATTGGCTCTGAGTGCCGCATCTAAAAACACGTGCGCTGTGGTACCAACGGTTGTAGCAATTTTTTTACCTTTTAAATCGGCCCAAGTTTTGACGCCCTGATCTTCACGAACCCACAGTTGAGCGGTTGCAAATTCAATGTTGTTGATTAAAAAAGCTTTGCCTTGACCGCGAGCAGGGAAATTAGAAATCACCGCACCCGTTGACAGCATATCCAAACTGCCGCCAATCATGGCATTGAACAATTCAAGACCTGTATTGAACTTAATGGGTTCAAACTCCACGCCCACTTGATCCCAATGACCGCGATGAACGCCTGTCCAGAGTTGACCCGTCACAGCCAAAGTGTCGACGTAGCCCATTTTGATTTTGGTGCGTTGTTGTGCCAATGCAGGTGCAGCACAAAGACTTGAAAGACCAGCGCTAGCTGTTCCAATTACCAACTGGCGACGACTGATTTGAAAAGGTTTTTTCATGGGGATCTCCTTGGTTAATTTATGAGTGAGTCGGGGCGCTTAACATTTGTTGTGCTTCGTATTCGGCCATCACCAGTTCACGCAAACGCGCTTTGAGCGATATAAAGCGACTGTCGTCATGCAAGCTTTCTGATCGTGGATAGCCAAATGGAACTTCGATGATTTCTTTGATGCGCGAAGGCCTTGCAGTGACAACAACAATCTTAGACGCTAAATAAATGGCTTCATCCACCGAGTGCGTAATCATCATCACGGTTTTACCTTCTTGTTGCAAAACATCAAGCAATAAATTTTGCATCTTGGTTCGCGTTTGCGCGTCTAATGCACCAAAGGGTTCATCCATCAATAGCAATTGGGGTTGCGTAGCATAGGCTCTTGCAATCGCTAAACGCTGACGCATACCGCCTGATAAAGTTTTTGGATACGAATGCGCAAAGTCTTGTAAACCCATGAGTTGCAGGTATTTATTACAAATCGATTTCTTGTCTTTGGATGCGGATTGACTTGCATTCAATTGAAGGCCAAACATGATATTTTCTTCAACCGTGAGCCATGGAAAAACACCATACTCCTGAAAAATAACACCCCGATCGCGCCCAGGTCCTTTAAT
>Ga0194035_1000288_pt1 | contig 30879 bp, 31 predicted proteins | sample JunL2320m_MetaG_FD_148680 | JGI IMG/M metagenome (GOLD analysis project Ga0194035, IMG submission 148680) | Anoxic zone freshwater microbial communities from boreal shield lake in IISD Experimental Lakes Area, Ontario, Canada - Jun2016-L239-20m | ecosystem: Environmental > Aquatic > Freshwater >...
AAAAAAAAAAAAAAAAAAAAAAAAAAAAAAAAAAAAAAAAAAAAAAAAAAAAAAAAAAAAAAAAAAAAAAAAAAAAGCAAAAAAAGCAAAAAAAGCAAGCAAAAAAAGCAAAAACAAAAAGACTTTTTTTACCGAAACATAATATATTAATGGATGTTGTAGAAAAAGCAAAAAGGTTTATTTACGAAGAAAATTTAGTCTCTTTTTTTCTTATTATATTATTCATACAATACATTTCTCTCTATTTTAAAAAGAAATCTAGTGCTATTATTTTCCAACCAGTCATTGTAGGTGCAATTTATACCTACATTAACACAGAGATAACCAATGGAATGTATATTTTATTAATGAGTGGACTCATTGCATCGGTTGTCCCATTTCTTTTATGGAAATTGTTCAGTAAATTTATACCTCATATTGCATTAAACACCGCTTCTGCATTTGTATGCATATTAATTATGGATTTATTAGATTGTTTCTCTACAGCTGCAATTGGATATGCATTTTCAAGCACAGAATTGATTCCTCAAATAGGCAATGGTTTTTTATTTTCTTATTTACTCGCGGCAATGTTTGCAATAGTATTTATAGAAATATATGACCATGTAATTGCGTCATACTTCATTCATAATAGATTTGGAACATCTATACATGCAAATCCTAGCACAAAGATGAAATTTATGTCTAACACAGACCCACAATCTGGAGTCTGATTTTTTGTTTCAAGGTAGTTGCATCATTCAATAAATACAACTTAAATCGGTATTCTTTTGACGACGACATATCTCGGTCGCCGCTTTTAATTGTTGCCATGAATTTATATTCTGTCAAATAGACTGAATATGAATATATTTCTGGGATATTGGTTTCTCTCTTGTCAAATAAAAGACCAATGTATATTTTATCTTGGGGTTGATGTTTAAACAAATGATATAATTTGCATTGTGATTGCACCTTTTTAATAGATTTGGTAGTGTGATTTAATTGCAATAAATTCTGTTTTACATTTTCTATATGAATGCGTGCTTCTTCCATATCTGGTTCTAATTCCATGGTAAGAATGAGCTGTGCCATGTTTGCAATGTCTACAATGCGGCGAATTGGACTGGTAATGCACATGTATGGGTTGTCTGGTTTTTCCAAGACATACAAACTGGTCTGCGATTTGTGTTGTAGATTTAATGAAGATTCCGATGTGCTTGCACTTGTGAAAAGATAGATTCCATTGTCCATGTATTTTGCGCATGTCGTTCCCATGAGTATCATAAGTGTTTCAACCAAATCGTTGCTTTTAGAGCAATGCATCGATAATGATTGAACTGTTTCTAACAATTGAATGTAATATGTATTTGACAATAAATCGGTGGCATCATAGACATAATTTGCGGAAACTCTAATGATTTCACAAGTAAAATGAGTCCGCAATTCGCGCGTCTTTTTATCAATATAAAGAGAGAAAACCAAGGCAGGGCGTTCTTGGCCGGCAGTCAAACTGCATAATTCTGATAATTTAGTTGGAAACAATGGTATTTTTTTATTTGGAAGATAGATGGATGCGGTTCTTTCTTGAAAAATGTGAAAATGCTGCCACAAATGATGTTTTGTGAATATGTGTGGAACATTTGCAATATAAATATTGATTTTTATATATGTTTCATGATGTGTTTCAATGCTAAATGCATCATCGTAATCTATTGTTCCCGGATTATCAATTGTGAAAATGAATGGATTTGGGCATTCGATGGTGATGTTCTCTCTTTTTAAAGGCGGAGTAAGAGAAAAAGATGGTTGTTTGTATTTTATTGAGCGACAATATAATTGATATTCATAGAAATGTTCTAACATATCAATTTCTCCAATGGTTTCAACCAAAGATGATGTTTTCTCTCTTGTTGTAAAAAGAATGTATAGGTTCTTTTTTACCTTTGAAAAGCCCATATTGGCCTTGTATGGAATCAGAACTGGTGACAATGATTTGTCATTTGGAATACACCGATATAAAAGACGATTGTTTGTTGCACTGCGTCCATATGTGCGATTGTCTGTTAAAATAAGAATGCCTGGAATCGGGGTTGTGGTTGTGGTTGTGGTTGTGGCAGGAATCATATAAAGGCTACGTTATATAAATTTAGATTATTTTCAGTTTATTTCGGATAAACGTCATTCATAATTCGATTCAATGGTTATTTTAGATTCTTTTCTTCTTTTTGTTGCAAAATAGTTTGTGCGATAAAGGGTGCAGCTGTTCCTCAGCCTCCTCGCATAGTTCGTCGTCTGCTGCGCCTATGCCTTCTCGTGGCACGGCGTTTAGTGCGGCGTTTAGTGCGGCGATTGCCATGAGTCCGACGACGAGGGCGGCGATGACGGCGATGAGTGCGACCGCCTGTGGAGTCTGGTAAGGAATTCTTATCTGACTTACTAACCGAGTCAACCTTGAGTGTGTATTCTTCATTAGTAAGGTTATTTGTTACGATAACTGTATATGATGGTTCTTTTGTTTCATCTGCTGGTGATGGTGGTGGTGGTGATGATACTGATGCGTCCTCAGTCTCATCATCAATATTATTCTGAGACATATCATTAGAATTATCAATAGATAGTCCTGCTGATGATGCTGGTGATACTGGTGGTGATAATGGTGGGGGTGCTGATGATGATGGTGATAATGGTGGTGCTGATGCTGATGATTCCGATAATGATGGCACTGACAATGATGATGATGATGCTTGTGAGTCATCTTCATTTCTATCTGCATTAAATTCTGAATTATTCCTACTTGGTGCCCTAGCTGATGCCCCCCTATCTGATGACATAATATTATATACTAATATTATTTGTTAGAGTATCGCTTACATTTTCTTTTGTTGCATCCGCATCCTTGGCCGTCGTCGTAGTCATCTCCACTTCAACCGCTGAATACGAAGAGGTATAATTCCGTTTAATGTTTTGCAATTGAAGAATATGCATTCCAATGTATGGGGATATTGCTAAATTATTCATATAGGTTCTATATTTAAAAGATGAAATGGACGTGTTTTTATGAAACGTGATGCTATACCACCAGAACGCGGGAATGTAAACCGTTTTTCCAGGTGTCAATGTGAATTCCAAGCATTTCATTTTATCAAAATCTGCCGTGTATTGTGGCTGTGGATTCCAAGGATTCACCGGGCTTTTGAACTCAAAATTTTCATAATCATAAACACAATATAAATACCGCGTGCTTTTTGGCGGCGCCAGTTTTATTTGCGCAGAACCTTGTGTTACTAAAAAGAAATTGCGATAATTGATTTCATACCGAAAAGGCGTGGTGCATCCTTCCGACCCCATTAAAATATCATAATGGCAATTAGAGACCATATAAGGGCGTAAATATTCGTCATTGTATTGCATGTTTTTAATGACTCCGGTTTCTTGTAAAAACTCTATATTGTTTTCGCTATAATGTGTCGCCTGTTTGTCTTCTTGAAACAATTTTATTGCAGAATGTATAGGTAAAGGAACAAACAATTCCGTTGTGGCGGTGTCTACATCTGTAATATTACGAATTTTCACTTCAAATGCGTAATAATGTTGTAAAATAAATGCTTGATTTGTTGTATCGCATATTTTCTGATTGTCAAACGAAAACAATACAGGTTGTCTAATATCGCAAATTTCTTCAAACTTGTCCTTGGATGCTTGTTCTAATTCATACATTTCTAAATCATCCGATGTTTTCAAATGAAATTGAATGTGTAAATATAAAAATAAAACGAGACAAAAAACGAAAAAGGAAACTATTATTTTCATTACATAAAAAGAATAATAGTTTTTTTAAAGTAGAACGAAGATTCGTGGGTAGGAGATTATACTATTTTTATTTTTTGCTGTGTTTTTTTATCTATAAATGTGAATAAGACATTGTATACTTGAGAGATGAAAAAAGGTGGATTGTAAATGAAACATGTTTCTAATTTGTCTGGAAATGTTGTTGTTAATATGTTGCATATTCTTTTAATGAATTGCATGTGTTTTTCAAATTCTGTTAAAGTAAATGAATTCATGTGAATATGCACTTTTACCTGGTTCATTTGTGAAAGGCAATCTTGGATGGTGGAGATAATATGTTGAAGAATAATATCATATAGTTCAGCGGATGCAAATTGTTTAAATCCGGAATAATTCAGAATAATTTCATTGCATTCATTTTTGCAACAGATTTGATTCATTTATAATATTATTGCGAATTTTATAATATTATACAAACGGCAAAGAAAAACGGCAAAGAAAAACGGCAAAGAAACGGCAAAGAAACGGCAAAGAAAAACGGCAAAAAGAGAGAAATTTGTGTGATTTATGCAGATGATGGAACATGTTCGCTTTCATTGGATGGTGTCGGAATAGATTCTTGCTCTGCAGTGGCAGCAGGTTCTTCCTCGGGTTCTGGTTGCTGCAATTGTTCTAAATTAAAGGCAAGGGTTTGTTGTAATTGTTGTTGGTCTTCAAATCGTGCAAGGGTATCCTCTGAAAAATTCTCAAATTTCAGAAGTAATTTCATTAATAGGTCTTTGCTGTCTTTTAGGTCTGTTTCTATAGTTTTGATTCTTTGTTCTATAGCGGTAGTAGCAATGTTTGCATGTGAACTATCTTCAAGGACATTTAATCTAGAAACCAGATTTTGAATCATCCCGTTGTCCATGATGCCGCTACTATTTACTGAAGACATGTCTATTCCATCTGTTTGAAGTTGTTGAATAAATGTTTCAACTCGCGACAATCTAATGGTAATCAATCCAATTGCATCCCCAATGCTCATTTTGGGTTTTGGTTGTTTTTCTGGTTGTTGTTGTTGCTTTTGTTGTTGTTTTTCTGGTTGCTTTTGTTGTTGTTGTTGTTGTTGTTGTTGTTGTTGTTGTTGCAGAGGAGGTCCTGGTCTTTGTTGAGGCGGCTGCGCCGCAGGGCGTGCTTTCATGGCAGATGGTCTTTGACCTGGCTGGCTCGGATTCTGCGTTACCATCATTGGTTTTTGTCTATTCGGGCGAATGCTCATTATAAGTAAAACACATTATGTTTTCAATTTATATACGCATTTTCATATTTATTTTTTCATGCATTTTATAATTGTAAACAACAAAATCCGTGATTTTATAATCTTTGAGGGAATCGCATGAATTGATTTGAATCGTAGGAAATTCAAATGGAACATGCGATAATTGTTCTTTTAATGATTCCGAATGGTCATCATAAATATGAGCATTTCCTAAAAAATACACAAATTCAAATGCTTCTAAACCACAATGTTTTGCTAAAAGATGTGTTAAAAAACTATATGATGCGATATTAAATGGCACGCCTAGACCTACATCGCCGCTTCGCTGATACAATGCACACGACAGTTTATTTCCAGAATGGACATTAAATTGACATAAAATATGGCAAGGTGGCAGTGCCATTTCTTGAATTTGGCATGGATTCCAAGCGGACATGACAATTCTGCGAGAAGTTCTCGTTTCTGGATTTTTCAACATATCAATGATATATTGCAATTGGTCTATGCCTTTGTCTGTATAATCAGTATTGCAATCAGTATAAGGCGCATTGAAATGTCGCCATTGATGACCATAAATAGGTCCTAAATCGCCTTCTTCGCGGCCATGCATGCCAATGCTATCTAAATATTCTCTGCTGGAATGTCCGTCCCAAATATGGACATTTTGCGATAATAATTTGCGATTGTCTGTGCTGCCGTGAATGAACCAGAGCAATTCTTTGAGGCATGTTTTCCAGGCAGTTTGTTTGGTTGTTAATATAGGGATTTTATTGTCTTTAAGAGAGAAACGCATGGACCTTCCAAAAAGAGAAATAGTTGTGCCGTTTCTGGTTGTTTCTCTGTGTCCATCTTCTAGAATATTTTTAATAAGTTGTAGATATTGATATTCTTCATGTTTTAACATGGACATAGTAATTAGAATACTTTATATCCTTATACGGAATGTGAAAAACCGAACAAACGACAGAATAAAAAAATATTATTCTAACATATGGAAAGATCGGCAAGTGGATTTTTTAAACACGTATTTAATTTTGAGGATGAATCAAAAAGTGAAATGTCAAATATTGTGCAGTATTCTCTTTTATCATTATTGCCTATTGTCTTATTAAACAAAAGTATGCAGAAATATGTTCCCGAAGCGGATGACAAAAAAGGTAGTTTTGAAGTTTTAGCAGAAATAGTGATTCAGGTGATTTATATGTTTTTAGGACTACTCTTTATTCATCGGATTAACACATATATACCGACATATAGTGGTGTGGAATACCCGGATTTTAATGTGATTTTTATTATTTTAGCAGTATTGATGGTTATCTTGAGTCTTCAGACAAAATTAGGTGACAAGGTCGGCATTCTTGTTGAGAGAGTGAGCGATGTATGGGAAGGTAAAAGTAAAGATAAAAAAGGGGCTGCAAAGTCGGGTTCTGGAACTGTAAAAGTATCGCAGCCTATTTCTCAAGGAATGAATCAAAATCAAATCCAACTGCAAAATCAATCGCAGTCTGGGTATTCTGATGGAACCATGTTGAATCAATTACCGGACATGTCGTCTCAGCAACAGCAGCAACAAATGCCGAATTATAATTCCATGTATAAAGACCAGAGTACGCCTTTAGTGGCTGCCGCGTCTCCTGGTGGTGGTGGAATGGATGGTTATGGAATCATGGCTGCAAATGAAGCATTGGGTGGCGGTGGGTTTGGCAGTTGGTAAGTCTTGCTTTTGATGAATGTTGATGATTTTGATGAATAATAAGATAAAAATAAATAAATATATGAATTTATCATGGACGGCGGAAAGTTATTGAAAGCACTAAACAATGAAAACAACGAAAATGTGTTTAATTATACAACTGAACATATTTTTGAAATAAATAAAAAGATATTGTCCGAATTGATGTTGCCACGGAAAACCTTTATCGAATATTTGAAAACATTAAAGTATTATGTTTATGTGGACGAAATCAATAATTTAAAGTATGGGTCTTATTTGAAATGGATTTCTCTCAAAACGCCGGATAATTTGCGATTGACAAATGGCGCATTTTTTTGCAATATTAAAATAACAGACAATGGGGTGCATATTGTTTGTAAAAATTATGCGAATCGTTATTTCCAAATAAAAATGGATGAATGTTTGTTGTTTCAGAAATTGACGGACCAAGAAAAAGTCATATTACATGCATTGGACCATCTTTCTCTAAAATAGTATGTTTCTGTTTTTGGTGTTTTTGGTGTTTTAATTTAAAATCTTGGTTCTTACATAAAGTAAAAAGTAATGGAATTAGTTATTGAGCCAGATATTTATACTCCAAACATTGATGAACATGGAAATTATGTGGACAAAACCTATATGTTGAATAAAACCGAAGGAATTCGTTGTCTTTGTTCTAGAAAAGAGAAGATATATAAGTTCTCTCAACATATGAAAACAAAATGTCATCAGAGTTGGTTAAAAACGATAAATTTAAATCGTTCGAATTATTTTATGGAAAACATGGATTTGAAAAATACTGTGGCAACTCAAAAGATTATTATTGCAAAAATGGAAAAAGACCTGAATTGTTTGTCACATCAATTGGCAAAAGAATCGCCAGCACCGCCTAAAATGGTGGATAATTTATTGGATTTTGATTTTGATTAATTTCTTGGCAATATTCGCAATTTTCCATCGAGACAGTGACTTCTTTTGTTATTTCGGTATTATTTGAAAAGTTCGTCTATTGAATGCAAATAATAATCTTGTAAAAGTGGAGAGGATTATACAAATTGGGGTGGTGATGATACCTATCTTTATCAATATGTGTCAGACAAAATGGGATATAATTTGTTGTTCACCACACCTGAACCCATAACTGAACCCACACATATGAACCCGTTTAATTTTTCAATAAATATATTATCATTGAAAAATTAAGAAAACCTTCTTTTGGTTTTAACACGCATTTTTCTAAGTGTCGCGAATCTCTTTTTCTTACATTGAAATTTGCCACGCACAAACCCTTTACGATTAATAACACTTTTAGTGCATATTCCAATAGATTTTGCTTCATTACCAGAATCCACCTTTTTAATGCATTTGCACAATTTTTCAGAAATAATATTTTCCGCAAGATGTTTCATGTGTTTTTTATTTTCAGGAATAGCAATTTTGTAATAGTCTAAAATCTGTTTATAATCGTTTTGGGTGAGTGTCGTTGTCGCCATATATTTTATTTTTATATTTTTCTAAATCTGGATAATATAAAGACTATGAAAATTATAGTGTTTGATTTAGATGAAACACTAGGATTTTTCTCTCAATTTGGCACTTTTTGGGAATTATTACAACAACAACAACCAACAATGACGCACAAAGATTTTAGTGAAGTCCTTGATTTATATCCTGAATATTTAAGACCCAACATTATTTCTATTTTGAATTTTCTTAAACATCAAAAAATAAATAACTCTTGTAATAAAATTTATTTATACACCAACAATCAAGGACCTCTCAGTTGGGCAAATGATTTGATTTTATATTTAGAAAATAAGATATCACACAAACTATTTGATAAAATTATCCCTGCTTATAAAATCGGGAATAAAATCATAGAACCATTGAGAACATCGCATGACAAATCATATGATGATTTAATTAGATGCATTAATTGTCAAAGAGAACATAAAATATGTTTTATAGATGATGTGCATCATGAGAAAATGGTTCATGACAGCGTCTATTACATTAATGTGAAACCCTATACTTATATGTTACCTGATGAAGAAATAATTCGGCGATTTATTCAATTGCGGTATCAGCGGCATGGTGATATGGGACTGGATCAGAATCGTATTCTTTCAGGGCTAAATAAATATTCTTATACTGAAAAGGACGCGAATGAATATATGATTGACAACATTATATCAAAACAAATAATGATACATTTGCAGGATTTTTTGAATCAACGGCGTCTGCTTGGCCGCGAGAGAAAGACGAAATCAATCAAAAAAGGATGAGACTTTTTTCTTTCCATATTGTGCAATTGCGCTTGTTGTTAAAATAAACATTCCAGATGTGAATGCGAATTTTCTATCTAATTCATTGAATTCATTTTTAGTGAATGGATTAAACCGAATGATTAAAAATATGGAAACATAAATTTTCATATACTTGTCCAGGATTTCTAAATATTCTTTGCCTTTGTCAGACAATCCTAGTATGGAAATAAGTAGTAGAGTATATGTTATATAAATAAACAAAGTAATTAACAAATTGTGCAAATAGAAAAAAGTTTGTCTCATATATTATCGCAGTATTATTATCTTCTCTCTTTTTTAACCATCCATCGTCCATCGTCCATCGTTCAATAAATAGAGAGTGTTCTGGCACTTGGGTCAGTGGCGTTTTTCGTATATTTAGGCATCCAATAATATGGAATGATTTCAGCAGAACTAGGATAATAAGATAAAAACATATCTTTATAATATTTTTTCTCTATTTCAATAGATGGTGGATATAGGTCCATTTCCACCGAAATATACTCTTGCAAAATTTTATACAATGACTTGTCTGTTCCACTAACTCCATCACTAAATGCCTCTTTTCTTCTCCATAAAACAGAGTTCGGCAACAATTGAATTCCTCCGGAATTGTGATAATTTTCAATAGAAAATGCACTTCGCAACAAGTATTTTTCAGGATTGTCATATTTTATTTTGGATGGAATAGACAAATAAAAATCCACGAAACTGCGGTCTAAAAACGGCGTGCGTGGTTCAAGTCCATGCGATGAAATGCATCTGTCAGACCTCAGCACATCAAATAAATGAATATCCTTTAATAATCTCCGTGTTTCCATGTCAAATTCTATTGGGTCAGGACATAAATTCATATATAAATAACCTCCACATATTTCATCTGACCCATCTCCATTAAAGATGACCTTGGCAGAACTATTTTCCGAAATATGTTTGCCCAACAAATAATTGCCGATGCTTGCGCGAACTGTGGTTGTATCATAACTTTCAATTGCATAAATCACTTGTGGAATAATAGAAAACATTTCATTTTCAGAAACGATGATTTCGGTGTGGTTTGTCCCTAAATACTCGGCCACCATGCGAGCGCATCGCAAATCTTCCGAGCCTTTAAGTCCAATACTATATGTTTCCAACGGTTGAGATGAATGTTTTTTATGTTCTTCATTTACAAGTGCCGTAATAAGGCTGCTATCCAATCCTCCCGATAAAAGACACGCAATCGGTCTCTCAGTGGTTGCATATCTTTTTTGCACTGCTTCAATCAAATAATGTTGTATTCCGTGGACAATTTTCTCTGGATTGTCATTGCAATTTGATGAAATAAGAGAGAAAACCGGTTCATGATATTTAATGTTTTCCAACATGGGAGTCCAGTTTGACAAGACCTTGTTTTGAATAACATATTTACTGTATGTTCCAGGTGTAAATGGAACAATATATGCTTTTGATGGGTCAGCATCGCTGAATTCAGTGAGCATTTTTAATTCAGATGCAAATCCAATGAGTTTGTTGTATAGCAATGGTTTAAGAGAATATAATGGACGAACGCCATAGGGGTCTCTCGCAACATATATCGTGCTTGTTAAACAAGTATTGATAATACGATTGTCACACAAACAAAAAGCGAATACTCCGTCTAACATTTTCAGTGTTTGTTGCATTCCGTATTTTTTATACAAATGAATAATAATTTCACAGTCCGAATCGGTTTGTATGTCTTCTTTGTTAATGTGCATTAACTTATATAATTCTTTGTAATTATATATTTCTCCATTGCAAATTAATATAATATTGTCAATGCAAATCGGTTGATTGGATGTATCATTCAATCCATTGATGGCCAATCTATGAAATCCGAATTTCACGCGAATAGACACATTTTTCAAAACCGAATGCTCTGGTCCTCGTGATTTCCCTGCTTGAAATTGATATTTTATGAATTCATCTGTAAATAATACATGGGTATCGCTGATATTAAGGAGAGAAAAAATGCCACACATCTTATTTATAAGTAGTTTTGGTTTTTTTAATATATTATTTTATATATATGAATACAATGAATGCGAAAATATATGACAGAAATTTGCCTTCTCAAATGTTGCAGCCTTACCTAAGTGTTAGACCAGTAATGACAAAGTATTCTTTTATGCCAATAGTAGACCCTAGAAAAGAATTGTCTGTGAAACTGGAGCAACATCCGACATATAATTCTAGTGCTGTGTTTAATCCTGGAAATGCCGTTGCTCCGTGGTCGGGTTATTCTTCTGGTATCAATCTAGAGTCTGAATTGAGAGGGCAAATATTTGCGCTTCAAAAATGCAATCAGGCAGTCTATGTTCCAAATAGTAATAGTGATTTATATACACATTCATTTACTCCTGCCAATGCCGAACCCAATGTTTCACATGAATTGTTATTTAAAAAAGAGCATTTTTGTGAGTTTAATCCTGTTCCAAAGGGGGTGAATATGGGATTGTTTAATAATTCAACGAGAATAGCAATGCTTCCATTGTAGATTTTGGGTTTGCGCGTTTATGTATTAAACACTTTATTATTTCATCTATATATGATGAACAAATCAGATGAACTATTGTATAAAAAAAACTTTTCAGAGAGAAAATCATATTGCAATAAAATTAGTAAAAAAGATAGAAAATTTTATAGAAAACGTATATTGAATTTGACGCGTGAGTTGTTTCTTTCAACAGATGCATGCACTCCTGATGTGGTAGATGCGTTTATGAATTATATTTATCATTGTGTTGAACATTTTAAAAATACGGATACAAATGATATTTTACAATTTGAATACATGAATGGAGATGCGGATTATGACGGAGAGGGTGAAGCGGATATGGATGGTGATGATGGAAATGACGGAGATGGAGATTATACTTTTTATAATTCTTCAATTCTGCGAAAAATTGTAAAACCAAATACATTGGACAATTTTATTATTAGAAATGTTATTAAAAAGAATGAAACAGAACATTTGCCTCTTCAAAAAGAAATTAATTTGAAAGATCCGCAATTAAGAGTAAAAGGTATTTGTAAAAAGAAAAATATAATGAATACATATGAAGAGACAGACCAAACATACTCGGAGACAGAAGCGAGTCAAGAAGTCTCGGAAGATAGAGAGAAAAAAGAAGAATCCTCAGTCACTCCAGATAGTGTATCGTCTCTATAAAAGTCGTCAACACCAACGACATCTTTATGGTGGCGCTGGCTCTAGACGTGGTAAATCATCAAAAAAATCATCAACTATGCAAAAAATATCATGTAGTCCAAAAAACGAAGCTGCAAATGATTTCAGTTGTTACACGAATGATTCTTTGATGAAACTAAAAAATAAATGGAATAGTCGACATCCAGATTCTCTCATTCAAACAAATGACACAAAAGAAATATGGGTCTTATTGGGCAAATACATGCACAATACATGTAGAAAGGAATCATGTTGGTTAACACAGGATTTTGCAAAAGGTGAAATGAATGAATTAAAAGAATCATTTGCGCCTCTCTCTCCGAAAGAATGGAAAAAGAATCCAAATGAATGGTTGTCAAGCGTAGATATTATGAATGTGATGAAACAATATGAAGATGCATATAAATGTTTTGATTTTTTCGGACCAACTCCCATAGATTTTGACACGAAAGAAACGGATGGTGTTTGTGTCTGGGAAGAAATATGTAAATTAAATATAAAACAACAACAGTCCGTCGGGAAAACTAAGTTGGGATTTATTTTCAATACTGACCCGCATTACAAAGGAGGAGAACATTGGATTTCTCTCTTTGTGAATATTAAGAAAGGGACAATCTTTTTCTTTGATAGCGCTGGGAATGATGTTCCAAAAGAAGTGCAAGCATTGGTGGACCGAATTATAAAACAAGGAAAAGAATTGAATATACAATTCAAGTTTGACAAAAATTATCCAGTGGAACATCAATATGGCACGACGGAATGCGGAATTTATTCCATCTTTTTTATTGTGCATATGTTGGAAGATAAAATAACAGGTGATTATTTGAAAACGCATATTTTAAAAGATAAATACATGGAGAAATTCAGGAAAGTGTATTTTAATCCGGATTTATAGATTTGCGAATAACGGTATAAATATTTATTCATTAACCTATATTAATGAATAAACGCGACGATTTTTTAAATGCGTCAAATGTTGAAATACTTTGGGATGTCATTGCAGAACAAAACATGTTTCAAAATAGGCATGCATTTGAAAGGTCTCTTGTTGACTTTTATGAGAGAGAAAAACATGCGCATTCTGATTTAGTCATGTTAAATAAAGGATTTATTACGTCTATTATTTCAAAGCCTCTTGTAGAACCGCCTCAAAAAATAGCAATTACATATGAAGAATTGCAAACTGAAAAATTATCACAGTTTGAACTTAAATTGACAGAAAAAGAGGACGATTTTAAACAATCCATGGCTCGTCCAATGCCTCACCAAATACCGAATTTTCGCGATAAAATGGATGAACCATTAACTGAAATAGATTTGATTATGAAAAGAACAATTGCAGAGAGAAATTACGATGTTGCAAAGATTGCGAATGCGAATGCGAATGTCAATACACATGCAGTAAAAAATGCATTACATCCCCAAGAAACATCCATTAAAAAAGAGAAATTATCGCCTCTGTTTTTTTCGTCTTTACACAAGAGTCCTTTGTCTACTTCTGAAATACCTGAAATACCTGAAATGTCTGAAATAAAATACATAAAAATTGACAAGACTTCCTTTAAAGAATCACCAGTTCCGATTTCACTGGATTTACATTTACATGAACCCGGACCTCAACCTGAACAAAAAAAACATATTTCATGGAATGATGAAATACAACATGATTATTTTTACAATTCAGATGGCATTTCATTTAAAGTGACGGATGCGGATGCGCCTGCGACGCCACCGATGCTGAATAGAGTAGAACAAATGAAGAAAATTCATGCTGATGCATTGGAAGTATTTATAAAAAAGAATACAGATTATGGCGATTCTTTTGCAACATATGGAATTATTGGAATACTTATTCGCATTGAAGATAAAATGCGTCGTGCAATCTCTATTAGTAAAAATGGAGTGAATCTTGTAAAAGATGAAGGAATTCGTGATACTTTATTAGACCTTCATAATTATGCAGCCATGGGATTAATGCTTTTGGATGAAAAAAATGGTTAATTAATTATACTTCACGTTAGAGTTAGTTAGAGTAGAGTTTAATTAAATTCAATTGAAGTCGTCTTTCCTCCTTTTTTGGAGTTGTAGTCAATGCATCTTTTCTTTGCATTGTATTTTCCAATAGGCGTAGGCACTTGACCATCTTTTCTGGTATAGACTATTTCAAACTGATCCTTAAAGTATATTTTGCCTCCAAATTTGAAATCATCCATTTGAATGCTTGCATCATCATCTTCTTCATCTTCTTCATCTTCTTCATCACAGTCTTTTTGATAAAATTCAATAATCTTGGTTATATTGTTCCATTTCCCAATAGATTCAGGTTCAATGAGTTTTCCGTCACCCATGCTGTAAATGATATCGTGTTGGTCTTTAAAATATTTTTTCCCCTGAAAGTTGAAATCTCGTAGTTGAATGGATTCATCATCTTCTTCTTCTTCTTTCTCTTCTTTTTTTTTTTCTTTTTCTCTGGGTTCTTCTTTGAGTTCTGCCTTCAATTCTTCTCTGAGTTCTGCCTTGAGTTCTGCCTTGAGTTCTGCCTTGAGTTCTGCCTTCAATTCTGCCTTGAGTTCTGCCTTCAATTTCTTTGCGTTTTTTTTATCATTCTTACTATTGTTTTTGTCCTGAAACATTTTTTCATACTTTACCCTTTCTATTTCACATTTTTTCTCTTCTTCCAATTGCATTTTAATAAAATTCCGTGCGAACGAACTAATAAACTCAATCATTTCGATTTGTTGAGATTCCATTGTTTTGATACAACATTCCAAACATTAAAAAAGCATTTCAATTTTAATGTTTGAAAGAAAAATAAAGCTCGACGCCGGTTTACACGGCAATAAATACATCATCACCATCGCCGTTTTTATTTCTCTCAAATGTCCCCACTTGAATAGGATTCACTCCTGGATTTTTCAAGGCTTCCTTGTAACTTTCCAAATCATATATTTTATAGAATTTCCCTTTAATAATAGTTTGCGCCACATATTTTTTCCCATTGATGGTGATGGAATTTCCGGTCCATTGAATCTGGGTTTTATTTATTTTCGCAGTAGTATCTTTTTCTTCTTTAGAATAATCAGGAACATAGGAATATTTAGATTCATCTGCACTGGGAAAACTCATGCAAGTAAAATTCTCCTTTCCATGAGGATAAATACCACAATCAAAAGACGTCTCTTTAATAATCTTTGCCAATTGAGTATTCACTACTTCTTTAATACTAGATATTTGATTCAATAATTGGTCGCTAGTAACAGGCCCAAACGGTTTTAATTTACCCTTGTCTTTTAATTTCAATTCAATGGAATCATCGCTATCCAATTGTTTTTTTGAAAATCTCATTAAATAAATAAATACTTCTACCGACTGCAATTCTTCAGGCAAATCTTTATGACTACAAATACGCCGGGCACGACCAATCACTTGTTCTGTCCTGACCGGATGCCAGTAGGGTTCCATAATATGAACATATCGTGTGTTTCTCAAATTAATGCCTTCTGAACCAGAAGAAGTAATCATTAATACTTTAATAATTTCACCGAGATTGTTGTTTGGATGTATGAGTTTTAATTTATTCGCAATATTTGTAGGGACATCATCCCATGAACTATTATAAATATTACGAATGATTTCTTTTTCTTCTGCGCTTTCAGTTCCAGTATACAATGCATATTTAGGTTTTCTCATATTTTCTTCAGAAATATCCATTTCCCACATTTCGCCCATTTTTTTCAATTTAAATCGTGTAAAACCATTGTAATCCAGGACCATGGTAAAGATTCCAACGCCTTCCAATGTTCTAAATTGAGAATACAACAAATGCAATCCAATATATTTTGGATCTTGAATGTTTTCCAACACATGGAGGAATTTAGGACTATGAGTTTGCAACGCATTGGGAGATAAATATTCATCACCGTGTTCAATCATTTCCGCGATTTTGGCTTTGATTCTATCATCATATGTTTCATCCGCGATTTTATTTAAAAACTCGTCTCCTTCAATCTCTCCTTCACGCTCCACATTAATGTCTATTTTATTTTCTTCTTCATTGAGCATCTTTACTAATTCAGTTTCTTTTGACTCTTCCTCTTCATTTGCCTTGGGCATTTTTATGCGGGGCATCGGCCTCTCATTCATTACATAATTGCAATACAATCGGGAAAAAATGCGATAACTGGATTTGACATCATCATATACATTTGCAGCCGATGACGATTTTTTAACAGGTTTTTCAGAGAGACGCTCTTCTTTTCTAGCATCTTCATAGATTTTAAATTGAAAATCGCTCATTTTAATGCTGACAATATGATAATCTTTCGTCAAATCTTTGTCAAATCTCGGCAATAAATCTTCTTGTGCACTTTTGAAATAAGAAGACAATCCTAATATTCGTCTATGTAATCCATTGACATTTTGCAGTTCATGTTTATCTTGGTCCATGTATTCTCTCATAAAGGTATCCAACTCATCAGGCAATGCTTTAAAATTATGAACTTTTACAGTTGCAGCATTTACATTAATATCATTACGAGCCAAGAGAGAAAAGATGCTTTTTTCAAACATTTCATCAGATATGAAATCCGTGTCAAATGTCATCGATTTTGTCTCTCTATTTCTTTTTTCATTTGTTACACCAGTATATCTCTGCGAATCAATAGTATTTTTAAATCCAAGAGGGTTTCGTGTAATAGTTAGTATTCGGCTGGTTGGCGAATAATCCAAGTAATCCAATGTCTTGTTTGTTTGAAATAGTTGAGAGAGAAATTCCTTGTCCACTTTTTCTCTCGTTTGAATGTCCAACTGAACCTCCCATGTTTTAATGTATCCTCTTAAAATATTAAATAAAATCGCGAATTCATTCGGATAATTAATGACAGGCGTTCCTGTTAATAGAACAACACGGGCATTGCTGGCAGACAATAAGTATTCGTATATTTTTGACGCTAAAAATTTGGGCGCGCGTTCTTTTTCTCCTTTTGTGTTTTCTTTGATTTTCGGCTCTTTTTTCAGCTTGTTTACAATTCTACTGATTAAATTGTGGGCTTCGTCAATAATTACAACCGCATTGTCAAATAAATTGATTGTGTAATCTTTGGTAAGTTCTTTTAATTTTTCCATTCGTAATCCATTGTAATTAATAAATAAATATTTGTTTTCAATCATTTTGTCTAATTGCAAGTCCAGCGAATTTTTATCTTCTGCTGATAAATCCGGATAATTTGATGCTTTGCGTACATCTATAAACCATGCACCCTTCTTTTTGCGTATATATTCCATGGGCAAATTTAACACATTGGAGATAATAGGCATGGCTTCTTCATTGGATGAAGCAGAATACCATTTCCAGAATTGATTACGGCGAAATAATAAATCGCCGCATTTTTTCAATTCTACCATGTAATTCTTTCTTAAAGACGCGGGTGTCATAATAATGACCTTTTTATGGTCTTTCATTCCTTCGGCAATTGCAATAGATGTACAAGTTTTGCCTGAACCTAGACCGTGAAATAACAATAGGCCTCTGTAGGGCGTATATAAATTCAAATAATCTCTTGTTATTTCTTGATGAAGCAAGAGAGAAATATTGCCAGAAGATTTGCCTATATTTTCGCAGGTAATGTTTTCTGATTTAGATAATTCATCGCGATATGGTAAAAACATTGCATTGATTCTGTCGATAAACATTTGGCGATTGTTCATGAAATAGGATGGGAGTTTGATTCTGTATTTTCGCTGTTTTTGTGGGATAAATTTCACCAAAGGTCTCTCATCAATGACCAGCGGGACTTCAGGGCCTAATATGGCCACGCCTTTGACAACCTGTGGTGTTTTGCGTCGTTTTTTAGTTGTTTTGCCTTCTTCTTGCCCCTTTTCTTCTTCTTGCCCTTTTTCTTCTTCTTGCCCTTCTTGCCCTTTTTCTTCTTCTTGCCCTTCTTCTTGCCCTTTTTCTTGCCCTTCTTGTCCTTTTTCTTCTTCTTGTTGTCCTTCTTCGTCATCTTCTTCTAGTATTATTTTTTTGCGCCGCAAACCCTCTGTTTTTACCTGTAATAAATTGGAAGCCAACAATTCAGTAAAATCATATTCTTCATGTTCTTTTCTCTCATCCTGCATTTCTTTTATGGAAACAAATACAGGTATATAGTCAACTACAACAGGTTTTGCTTCATAATTATCCATATTGTGCTTATATAATATGGATATATAAAAAGTGACGACAATTACTAGTTAAAATATGAAATAATTGTATTACACGCAATTTGTTCTGCCTTGCGTTTAATTTTGTGTTGTCCTTCACCTAAAAACAAAAATATCTTTCCATTATGCAAAGTAATATATTCTTGTATTTTTTTAAATAGATAACCTGGGTCTTTTTCGTCGTCTTTTTCTCCTTTTTCAAAATGGGTTATATCCATTGCATGATTGAAATCTAAATTGTGAATTGACTGTCCTAAACATAAATACACTCCCATTTTATAACCATAATCCACATCATATTCAATTTCAATATAATGTGGAGTAACCTTGAACTCTTTTTGTATTTTTACCTGCAATATATTTTTATAATTGTCATCATTTTGAATGAGAGAAATCCAATCAATGTGTTTTTCAAATATATTTTCCACGAATTTTTGAGCCATTTGAAATCCCGGGCCTGTAACAAACATTTGTTCAAACCATCCATCTTCATCTTTCACTTGAATCTTATTAAAATCCAAAAACAATGCTCCTAAAAATGATTCAAACAAACAGCCGATTTTTTTCACATTGGTGCGTATTTTCTTTTCCTCTGAATGTTTAGATAAAATAAGCCAATTGTGCAATTTCATCTCCATTGCGATTTTTCCAATGGCTTCGTTCTTTACAATCGCAATTTTTTTCTCAGTCATGAATCCTTCATTCTCTTTAGGAAATCGGCGATACAAATAATATTTAGTAACTAATTCTAAAATGCCATCTCCTAAAAATTCCAGCCTTTCATTTGATTTTGTGCTCAACGGCAAACAATTGTCTGGTTTTTCAACAATGGTAATATTTTGTTTTATATTTTCAACATTCGGTCGCTTTGTATAAGACCGATGTATAAATGCCCGGCGATACAAGGACATGTTTGTCACAATTGGCGGTAAACCATACTTTGTTAGAATATATTGAACATCATTCAATGTAATCTCAATGTTTAATGGATTGTAAGGATTGAAAATTAATCCGTCTTCACTTTTAATAATATCTTCATCATTCATGTTGTGTATTTATTATTATACAGAAACATTTATATTGTTTAGGAAAAAAGAGAATACAAAAGAAGAGAAAGAGAAGAGAGAAAGAATAAAATATTCGGTTAGTGTATAATGGTTCTTTCAAACGGCTCAAAATCGGCAAGATTGCAACAATCTATTTGTAATAGAACGAATGTATGCGGCGGCGTTAAAAAGGCTGGTGTCGCACCTCGTGTTGGGTTTTTTCTCTCAAACAATCCTAGTCTAATTGGTGCAGTCCAGTCTGTTCCTAAAACATGCGTCATTAGCAGGACGATTCAGACACAGGTCTATGGATATCGTGCAACTATTGGCGGTGTATAATTTTAGTTTTGATATAAATATTATATTTTATTTATATCACATGTTGATTAAAATAGACAATCGTGAACAAGAATTGATTGTGGAAATCCAACAAGTTCTCTCTCTTTTTGATACTAAAGAGATTCAAATAAAAGTGGAAATGTTGCCTTTAGGAGATATTATTATCAGTGATGATGAAGACAATGATTTGATTATTATAGAGAGAAAAAGCATCAATGATTTAATTGCGAGCATTAAAGACGGGCGATACGAAGAGCAATCTTATCGGCTTTCTGGTTCACCAATTCACAATCATAATATTATTTATTTGATTGAAGGCGTGATTCATACTGCGAAAAAGCATAACCATCATATGGTGTATTCTGCCATTTTCTCTCTGAATCATTACAAAGGATTCTCTGTTATTAGAAGCATGAATATGCAAGAAAGCGCCATTTTTATTGTCAATAGTGCCAAGAAAATAATGACAAATACGCGATTGAACAAATCGCCTCATTATTCGTCGCATGTGTGTGTGGATTCTGTTGTCGATGTTCATTTTGATGTTGAGAAACCACAATATTCTTCTGTTGTGAAAAAGGTGAAAAAAGATAATATTACTGCAGAAAATATGGGTGAAATTATGTTGTCTCAAATGCCGGGACTCAGCCATGTCACTGCAGGGGCAATCATGAAGCATTTTGGTGGGTCATTTCAAACATTGGTCATGAAAATAAAGGAATCGCCGGATTATTTGAAAGAGGTGACATATATAAATGTGAAAAATCAACCGAAACATTTGAATAAGACAATTATAGAAAACATTGTCAAGTTTTTGTCTAAATAAAGTATAATGAACGAAGACAACTGCAATGTTTTATTGGGCTTCTTGGTTATAGTTTTTCTTGGTTATTTAGTGTATAGTTCTCTTTTAAAAGGGAGAGAAGGATTGGAAAATGCATCTCCTAGTGAAAATGCTAGTTCATCGAATGGAATTGCTGGAAATGCCACGACATATGCTTCTGCCGTCAAACAGAAAACAGTGAATTTAAATGACACGCTTTTAATTAGTAAATATCGGAAAGAATATGAAACCATCATTTTAAATGTGGACGATTTGGTGAATTCGATGATGTTAAAAACCGTGGCAAGCATTGACCTTGGCACTGCCAACACTCCTTCTAAAATGATTGAAGGTATGAAAACATTGAATGAATTGTCGGCTGCAAAAGAATCGTTGAATAAAGTGATGAAATTTGTGGAGAATGCTAGTTAAATGCCGCGCCACGCGAATTAGACGCGAAGCGCCACTTCATTGCCAGCATAGACCCCTTGATCCACCAAAGATTGAGTGTATTCAATTCCACCCCAATTGTCATCCATCGGGTCAGGACTATACAACATATTTTCTTGTTGTTGACTTATATTGTCTAAAGGCGTTGTTGTTCCTACATAATATGAACTCTGGTCAAAGCCCGGATATGAATTCGTATTGTAAGGCGGATCATTTCGGGTTGCATCCACCAACAATGTCGGATTTGGTTTTCTCGGAATGGTAGAAAGAGTTGGAGGCAGACCTCCTTGCAAATTCGTGACACCTGGTCTCGTTTTATACACGAGGTTGCCTTGTGCATCATATGTTTTTTGCAAATATAATACTGGACAACGAATTCCTTGACTTCGTTGCCAATCTAAAAATTCAACATAATCTTCTAAATTCTCAAATTCAATCGGATTGACACCCGGTATTTTAGCCAATTTAGAATTATACAAGTAAAATGATTTGTCGTGTTGTATTAAAATGTTTGGGCAGCGGTTTTCTATATTATTTTTTAGACCTTCTACATAATTTGCATCACTGCATTTTAAATAAAAACACAAGCCTATCATAAAAATAATTGCCAGTAAAATCTTGAGATACATATAAATAATAAGGATAATTTATTTATTTGATTAATATATAAGAATGGAATTTTTACATATTAATCCTAGCACACAAAATTCACACACTTTTGATAAAATGGTGAATAATGGGAAGAATGTATTTGTATTGATTTACATGGAAGGCTGTGGACCTTGCAATCAGACGCGTCCGGAATGGACGAAAATTAAAAATATATTAGGCCAACCACAACAAAAAATGAAATATCCTGGCGTGGTTATTGCGGATGTGGACCAATCCGAGTGCAGTAATATAAATCATATTTCAGATCTCTCTGGATTTCCAACAATGCGATACATTTCTGGTAAAGGCAATGTTGTTGAAAATTATGAAAATGAACGTTCAATCGACGCGTTTATTAAATGGATTGATAGCAAACATGGGAGTTTTGTTGATAGGACTCCGACGGTTTCACGGTCATCTATGGGTCGGACACGGACTGCTCAAGGACGACATCATCGGCGGCGGAGGCGGCGGCAAAGTTCACGAAAAAGCACACGAAGACGAAGTCTTAAAAACGCTGGTTGGAAATGGAAACCTAAAAAACACTCAAAACGCAATAAATAAATTAAGCATGCAATGCTCCTGTTGGTCCTCTTGCTCCCGTTGCTCCAGTTACACCTCTTGCTCCCGTTGCTCCAGTTACACCTCTTGCTCCCGTTGCTCCAGTTACACCTCTTGCTCCAGTTACACCTCTTGCTCCCGTTGGTCCTCTTGCTCCAGTTACACCTCTTGCTCCCGTTGGTCCTCTTGCTCCAGTTACACCTCTTGCTCCCGTTACACCTCTTGCTCCCGTTGCTCCAGTTACACCTCTTGCTCCTGTTGCTCCAGTTACACCTCTTGCTCCTGTTGCTCCAGTTACACCTCTTGCTCCCGTTGCTCCAGTTACACCTCTTGCTCCCGTTGGTCCTGTTGCACATTGCGATGAGAAATTCAGAGAAGAATTCATTATACCTACTATTTAGTATCTTTAAGTATTTTAATTTTTTAAACAATAACGAATAGGCAAAAGATGCATGGCGAAACCCAACAAACAATCAAACAATAAATAATAAAATTGAATTAGAATTATTTATTTATACAAATGCACAGAAAACACAAATGTCGTCGTTCAGACTTCTTGATTTTAACGTTTTGAATCAATCCGAAGAGGAAAGAGAAAAAAAGGATGAGGGTGATTGCGAATTTTATGAAAACGCAAAAGAAGAATACAATCCAAAGAAAGATACAACTCAATTTCTAATACAAATGTTTGGAATTAATAAAACAGGTAAATCATGTTCAATTATTGTAGAAAATTTCAGTCCATTCTTTTATGTTTTGGTAGACGAGACATGGAAAAAATCAACCAAGGACCAATTTCTCCAACATATTAAATCAAAATTAGGCAATTATTATGCGAATTCTATTAAAAATTGCATTATTGTAAAACGCAAAAAATTATATGGGTTTGATTGCGGAAAAACATATAAATTCATTAAACTAGAATTCAATAGCATTTTATCCTTTAATAAAGCGAAAAATCTATGGTATTCTGAATATATCCAAGAACGCGGACGAATCTTATTGGAAGATGGATACCTCTTTTTAAAGACAAAAACACGATTGTATGAAGCAAATATTCCACCTTTATTACGATTCTTTCATATTTGCGATATTAGCCCTTCTGGATGGATTATGATTCCAGAACATATTATGAAATTGACATCGTCAAGAGAGAAAAAAACACACTGCGATTATGAAATCAACATGAATTTAGAAGACATTTATCCATTGAACTCAAAAGAAGACCGTGTGCCTTATAAAATATGCAGTTTTGATATTGAAGCAAGCAGCAGTCACGGCGATTTCCCAGTTCCAGTCAAATCTTATAAAAAATTGGCGACAAACATTGTTGAATATTTTGAGAGTTTGCCGCCGGCTGCATTAACTCCAATCATGTGTAAAAATATATTGCAAGTAATCATTTTAACCGCATTTGGTTATGACAACATGGCAGGAATAGACCGTGTCTATCCCAAAATTCCACTGAAAACTCGCGGGGCTGTATTGACGACTTTTGAATCGTGGATTAAAAAACCCGTGCGTAATTTTCAGAAAATCAACGAGTTAATTACTCTGGAAAATTATTTTCAAGTAGAAGACGAAGATGATGAACTTGGTCTGGCTGGGAGTTCTTATATGAAATCATATTCAAACAAAATCGCCACAGTTGTAGACATAATATGCGATTCAAAATGTGACAGAGACATCAAATTAAATGAAATAACTATATCATTTAATTCATCCTTTCCAGCACTTAAAGGCGACGAGATTACTTTTATCGGAACAACCTTTATGTATTATGGAGAATCCAGCCCGTATTTAAATCACTGCGCAGTTCAAGGCACATGCATTTCCGCGTCGTTGTCGTCGTCAGAGGAGGATGAAAGCACCGTGATTGAAAGTTGCTCTACTGAAAAAGAAGTCATGCTTTCGTGGACAGACCTAATACAAAGAGAAAATCCGGATATTATCATTGGATACAACATATTTGGATTTGATTACAATTTCATGTTTAAACGTGCAGAAGAAAATGATTGTGTGGAAGACTTTTTACAATTGTCGCGCAATAAAGACGAAATATGTGCAACCATGGACAAGGAAACCGGGAAATATAAAATAGAAGAAAGCACCATTCAAATCGCCAGCGGACAACATGATTTGCATTATATTAAAATGAATGGGCGACTACAAATTGATTTATACAACTTCTTTCGTCGCGAAGAAAATCTCACGTCTTATAAATTGGATTATGTCGCCGGCCATTTTATCGGCGATTATGTGAAATCATTTGAACATGATACTTTGGAAAAAACAACGCGGATAAAAACAAGCAACCTCACTGGATTGTTGGAACAAAGTTATATACATTTTGAAGAAATTGGACATTCAGTTGATTATTATAATTCCGGCGCGAAATATTGCGTAACACGCATTGATCACGCGCAATGCTCCTTTGAAATTAGCGGAATTATTCGACCAGACATGACGAAAAAAGTGCGATGGTGTTTGGCAAAAGACGACGTTTCTCCTAAGGATATTTTCCAAATGACGAATGGATCTGCACAAGACCGCGGCATTATTGCGAAATACTGCATTCAAGATTGCAATCTGGTTCATTATTTGATGAATAAAGTAGATGTATTAACTGGCTTTATTGAAATGGCGAAAATATGCAGTGTCCCTGTGAATTTCTTGGTGATGCGTGGTCAAGGCATTAAACTCACCAGTTATATTGCGAAAAAATGCCGTGAAAAAGGCACTCTCATGCCCGTGATGGAAAAAGGGTCTATGGAAGACGGTTATGAAGGCGCGATCGTATTGGACCCAAAATGCGACTTGTATTTGGACAATCCTGTTGCATGCGTGGATTATGCATCTCTTTATCCGTCTTCCATGATTAGTGAAAATTTGTCACATGATAGCAAAGTATGGGCAAAAGAATATGATTTGGCAAACAATTTGATTTGCGAAGAAGGAGAGAAAAATGCCGTTGGAGAATTCATATATGATAATTTGGCGGAATACGATTATGTAGATATTTCATATGATACATATGTCTATATAAGAAAAACGCCTTCTGCTGCGGCGAAAAAGGTGAAATCTGGTCGCAAAATATGCCGCTTTGCACAATTTCGCGACGGGGAAAAGGCAATCATGCCTTCTATTTTGGAAGAATTGCTCATGGCTCGTAAAAATACGCGGAAATTGATTCCATTGGAAAATGACGAGTTTATGAAAAATGTATTGGACAAGCGACAAATTGGATATAAATTGACGGCGAATTCTCTTTATGGACAATGCGGTGCAAAAACAAGCACATTTTATGAACAAGACGTGGCCGCTGCCACGACCGCGACCGGACGATTGTTGCTCACCTATGCAAAACGCGTCATTGAAGAAGTATATGGAGACACTGTGTGCCAAACCGCAAATCACGGTCTCGTCTTGTCAAAGGCGGAATACATATACGGCGACACGGATTCTGTATTCTTTACATTTAACTTGCAAACATTGGAAGGTGTGCCCATACGAGGAAAACAAGCACTGGAAATCACCATTGAATTGGCTCAAGAAGCAGGACATTTAGCCTCGTCATTTTTAAAAGCACCGCATGATTTGGAATACGAGAAAACATTCATGCCGTTTTGTCTCTTGTCGAAAAAGAGATATGTTGGCATGCTTTATGAAACCGACCCAAACAAATGCAAACGAAAAGAGATGGGTATTGTCTTGAAACGGCGTGACAATGCACCGATTGTCAAGGATATTTACGGCGGCATCATTGATATTTTGATGAAAAAACAGAATATTCAAGAAGCCATTGACTTTCTATGCAGTTGTTTGACGAATATTGTTCAGGAGAAATATCCAATGGATAAATTGATTATAACCAAATCGTTAAGAAGTGGATACAAAAATCCGAAATCTGTGGCGCACAAAGTATTGGCAGACCGCATCGCTACGAGAGATCCAGGCAACAAGCCATGTTCTGGTGACCGCATTCCATTTGTGTATATTAATTGTTTGGACGCGGGAGCACTTCAAGGCGACAAGATAGAAACGCCGCAGTTTATCATAGAAAATGAATTGAAAATAGACTATTCATTTTATATTACGAATCAAATTATGAAACCAGTGCAACAAGTATTTGCTCTTGTTTTGGAGAAAATATGGATTATGCAGAAAAAGACGGCGAAATTGAAGAAATTTCATGCGGATGTCGCGACTCTTCGACGAAATGCGTTAACAGATGAAGCATTTGAAGATAAAGTAGAACAATTGAAAAATCGGGAAATTAAGACATTGTTGTTTGATGAATATTTGAGAAAAACGACGAATGCGAAAATGGGAAATCAAAGCCTTATGAACTTTTTCGGGAAAAAATAGAGAGAATATTGTCTGTTAGTGCACAAATAAATTTTCAAAATACAACCGATTTGTTGGTTCATTATAAAATCCGCTTCCTAATTGAACCATATCTGCCCCGGCATTCAAATAATCGCGAATGTCTCCTGCTTCTGTTATTCCACCTGAACCGACGATTTGTATTTTGCATAATGAAACTCCGAAATATTCCTTGAATTCTTTAATATTTCCTAGAGCAATGTATTTATTGATTTTGCCTGAAACACCACAATATTTTCCTTCATAATAAGTATTTGGAATTGTATTACAACAAACAATATATTCCACGATATCCACATGCAATGTTAATACATTGGCGATTTTGCGGATTTTTTCCAATTCAAAATAAGGCGGCAATTTTAGTCCGATTTTCACATGGGTTAAATGCAATGCGCGTATTTCTTCCAAGATGAAAACAATATTTTTTTTATGATATCCTGCAATTCTTGAATGTAAATTCGGACAACTGATATTCAATTCCACGACCCCAGATTTGCCCAATGATGTTAAATATTCATCATAGTCTTTTAGTATCCAACTATATCCTTCTAAATAAGCAACGGATAGTATAAATTGTTTTTCTTTTTCAGATACAAGAGAAAAACAATCCTTGTAATATTCATACCCGAAATTGGGTAATCCTTTGCAATTAAAATGTAGACTATCTTTTTTGCTAAAATAATAGTTGGGTTCTGGATTGCCTTCTTTTGGCAATTTTGTGCATGTTTTACTTACGATACCAGAGAGAAATGGTATGTTTGCTAATTCTATAATTTTCTCTCTGGTATCACACCAACACCCACTCGCGTTTAATATGCGACCTTGAAATTCATTCATATACTTATACTTTATCACTCTTTTATCTCTCTAAATTTCTTATTGTGTAATACAATATATTAGGTCTTCTTCTTGTTGGTGTTGGTGTTGGTGTTGTTGTTGCTGCTGGCGTCGTGGTTGCGTTGTCTTGCGTCTCTCCATACATTTCATTCCAAAATCCCAATAAATAGTTTCTCATTATCAATTCAGTTGCATCACTGTCTAAAAGCGAATCTAATGAAGTATATGGTGAAGTTGTCGTAGACGTTGTCGTTGTCGCGGTGGCTGGTGCATGCAAAGGCGTAGATGCACGCAAAGGTGCAGGCGCAACTGAAACAAGTTCTTCATTATTACTCATGTCTATTGGGTGATAATTTCTAATATCACATCTACATATTGGACATGACACATTTGAACTAAACCAGGTGTTAAATTGAGCAGAAGAACAAATATGACCACACGGCAATATTTGTCGCACTATATCGGAATTGTTAAAAGGTTCGCATGTAAAGGGACATGATTCATTTGACGGTTGCACAATTGTGTCGTATTGAACAAATCGCGTTGCATTTTCAATTTGGCGTTGTGTGGGATATATTATTACTGGGTCAAAAAAAGAATCTCTCAACCATCTGTTTGTATGTAATGTGTTTCTTTGTATTGGTGTGGTTGGTGCTGGAATTGGTGCCGGAATCGGTCTACTAGAATGCAACCCGTTCCTGTTTGTTTGACGATGTGGTAGCACATGAGACGATGTCCCTGTAACAGTAACAGGGACAATAAGGGGCGGGGGTGGAGGACCAGAATTCCGATAATGTCTGCGAGCACGAGGTCTATATTGCTGGTTTCGTATTAAATTGATATTATTTTGCAAATTGCAATTCATGGATTGCAAAGCATTTATTTGTGCAATGTTATTGTTGTACATTAAAATGTAGTTGTTCAGTTCGGCATCTCTCCCTCTATAATAAGTATATTCAGGTGTCATAATATTAAAGATTATTAAATATATTTTATATGAGTTTTAATAAATACAATAATAAAGGATTAAGTGGATTGCAAAATTTGGGAAACACGTGTTTTATAAATTCATGTATGCAAATATTATCTCACACATATGAATTAAACGAATTTTTATCTCGTCCAACCAATAAATTCAATAAAAATCCTGAATCTGTATTGTTGTTTGAATGGAATAGATTGAGAGAAATGTTGTGGTCCACCAATTGCACGATTTGCCCCGAAAAATTCATAAGAACGATTCATGTCGTCGCAGAATATAAAAAAGTGCCTATATTCAGTGGTTTCTCTCAAAATGATTTGACAGAATTCCTTATTTTTATGATTAATTCCTTTCACTTGTCTCGTTCACGCAAAGTATTAATGACAATTAACGGCAATCCCGAAAATGAAAAGGATGTTGTTGCCATGAAATGTTTTGAAATGATAAAAGATATATATTCAAAAGAGTATTCTGAAATATGGGATTTATTTTATGGCATTCATATTTCACAGATTAAAGACATTGACACAGGCGCAGTGAAAAGCATGAAACCAGAACCGTATTTTATCATTAATTTGTCTATTCCTAATACGAAATCCTCTTCATTATATGACTGTTTTGATTTATATACTGAAAATGAATTGTTAGATGGAGACAATCAATGGTTTAATGAATCCATCGGTCAAAAAGAATGCGTATACAAAACAAATATCTTTTGGAGTTTTCCGACGATTTTGATTGTAGATTTAAAACGTGTAAATTCAAAAAATGTGAAAACGCCGACACTTGTTTCTTTTCCAATAACTGACTTGAATTTGTCAAGTTATTCCATCGGATATAAAAACGCTTCTTATATGTATGATTTATATGGAATATGCAATCACTTTGGCAATTCTATGGGCGGTCATTATACAGCATATATAAAAAATGCAAATGGTAAATGGTATCATTTTAATGACTCATCAGTTAGTCAAATTCAAGAATCTCAAATAATAACTCCACAAGCATACTGTCTTTTTTATAGAAAAAAACAGTGATAATATATATATGAATTCAGCAACAGTAGATTTATATGATTCAGTGAATAATTTATTTACAAACCCATTGATATTTGTCGTCTTGTTAATCATTATTATTTCATATGTCCTTTTATTTTCATCTTTAGGAGGAACTAGCGATCAAGAAGAAGAAGGTTCAGGCTCTGGTCAAAAAACATTAATTATTCTTCTTTTCGCGATTTTTCTTGTTTTAATGTTGGTAAATTTATTCAATTACTTTTTTAGCGTGGACGTTATGGCAAATATTAATAATTTTTTTCAAGAAAGTCCGAAAATTAATATTGTGGTGGATCAAAGCAAAGGTGTTGGTCAAGGATCGACCGTCCCTGAAATAACGCTGAAAAAACAAGTCTTTAACATTCCTGGAAATAATTACGATTATGAAAATTCCGGCGCATTATGCAAAGCATATGGTGGAAGATTAGCAACTTATTCTGAAATAGAAAATTCATACAATTCTGGCGCGGAATGGTGCAATTATGGATGGTCTGATGGTCAAATGGCACTCTTTCCCACACAACAAAAAACATATGACAATTTGCAGAAAATTGCGGGGCATGAGAATGATTGTGGTAGAGCAGGAATCAATGGCGGATACATGGCGAACCCGCGATTGAAATTCGGTGTGAATTGTTATGGATATAAACCGAAAATCACGCCAGAAGAGGAACATTTAATGTCTTCCACGACGCCTTATCCGCAAACACAAAAAGACATTGATTTTCAAAATGAAATAGATTATTGGAAAACGCAAATCACCAATATTTTAGTATCGCCATTTAATTACACGAATTGGTCCAGAATTTAAATCTAACCTGGCGAAGAATGCCTATGAGTTTTTGTCCTGTGTTTTCCGTCTTTATGCCTTTTGGTTTTTTTATGTCCTTTTTTCCCTCCTATCATCGTGGAATTATTTTTGTCCCCATCTTTTACCACATCGTCATCATCACTCTCTTTTACATCTCCACCAACCAATCCTAATAGTTTTGTATACAAATCATCACTTATATGTTTGTCTTCATTTATATATGTCGCGTTTTTAGCATTTCCTCCACGTTGGTCTAGAAATCCGCCATCAAAATAATACAATCCTGCTGGAATTGCTAAATTAGAAAAAGCAGAGTCGGCATTGGCATCCGTGGTCGTGCGACTGCCTCCACCTGCAATGATTGGAGTGATTCCCTTTTGCAACATTATAGAATTCACAGTAAATCCTGCACTTTGCATTTTACCATTTTCTTTATAAATGACAAAATCATTGTCTATGAAAGGCATATATTAT
>Ga0194035_1000289_pt1 | contig 30878 bp, 35 predicted proteins | sample JunL2320m_MetaG_FD_148680 | JGI IMG/M metagenome (GOLD analysis project Ga0194035, IMG submission 148680) | Anoxic zone freshwater microbial communities from boreal shield lake in IISD Experimental Lakes Area, Ontario, Canada - Jun2016-L239-20m | ecosystem: Environmental > Aquatic > Freshwater >...
GCGGGGTGGTGCACATCGCAGCGGGCGGGCCTGGAAGGCTGCAGGAAGGCTGGCCTGATGCTCTCGCGCCGCGCTGCCACCACAGAGACGCTGGCGTGCCGACGCGAGCGCAAAAGGGGGTTCGGGGGTGTCGTAAGACTCCCCCGGTGTGTATCTCTATGCTTCTGACGATCAAAGAACTCGCTGAACAACTGCGAATCAAACCAGGGACACTCTATGCCTGGGCAGCGCACGGCAAGATCCCGTGCCGGAAGATTTATGGGTTAGTCCGGTTTGACCAACATGACATAGATCGCTGGTTGTCCTCCTTTGCTCCGACAACATTCCGGTCTCTCCAGATAGGGAAACGGACGGCGGACCATTCCGACCTCGACAGATTGATTGCGAGGGCCAAGCGTGACGTTTATACTTCCGGCCACGGGGAAACCATAACACCGAGTCCCACTGGAGAGGAGTGAACGGATGGGACTCGTGAAGCGAGGTGCGACGTGGTGGATGTCATTTATGTACCAAGGCCAGCAAGTCAGACGATCGACGGAGACCTCTGATAAACGGCTGGCTGAGGCCATTCTTGGGAAGATCAAGGTCCAGATCGTCGAAGGGCGATTCTTTGAGAAACCGACAGAGCAGCACCGGACATTCACGGAACTGCTGGACCGGTATATCAAAGAGCATGCCGCAAGGCGTGGGAACTACTATCGGGAGATGACTAGCGTGAGGACGCTGAAGGGCTTCTTCGGTAATCCGACGTTGGATCATGTGAGCCCCAAGCGGATTGTGGCTTATAAGAATCAACGCTATGCCGACGGGGTCAAGCCCGCGACCATCAACCGGGAGCTTGCCACGCTGAAGAAGGCCTTTAACTTGGCTCGGCGTGAGTGGGAGTGGTGTACGGATAATCCGGTGTGTCGTGTCTCGATGGAGAGAGAAAACAATACACGGGTTCGCTGGCTGACAGGTGAGGAGGAAATGCGCCTGCTCCCTGTGGCGGCTCCCTGGTTACGGGACCTCATGTTGTTTGCGATCCATACCGGGATGCGCATGGGGGAGATCCTTGGCTTAACCTGGGCCGGGGTGGATCTGTTCCGTCGAACGGTGATGGTCTTCAAGTCGAAGAACGGCGAACGACGCACCATCCCGCTCAATCAGACGGCCCTCGAACTGCTGAAGCACAAATATGGAAGCCGTTCGGTGGAAACGGAGTTGGTGTTTCCGAGCGAAGCCCTGACACGGTTGAATGCGAGCAATATCAGCCGAAGTCTCCATCTGGCTCTGAAGAAAGCCAAGATGACCGATTTCCATTTCCATGACCTTCGCCATACCTGTGCCACACGCATGGTCCAGGCCGGAGTGGATCTATACAAGGTGCAGCGATTACTGGGGCACAAGTCGCCGATCATGACCCAGCGGTATGCCCATCACTATCCGGAGAGCCTGCGGGATGGCATCGAAGTGTTGGATGTCGGGCGGGGATTTAGCACAAATTTAGCACAATTGCGGGTCGTGCCTCAGGGTGACTCTGCAAGTTGTTGAAAAATTGGTGCCCCCGATACGAATTGAACGTACGACAAACGGTTTAGGAAACCGCTGCTCTATCCAACTGAGCTACGGGGGCGTGGCTTGAATTTAGCCTACTTATGGGTGGATTGGAAGCAGAGATTGAGCGGAAAGATACATTGTGACCCGCCCATTCTTTTTGACGTCGATGAAGTACAGCCGGATCGACGAATTCGTGCTTGGGTTACTCGCGAAAAACTTATCGGTCTTGACATACAACTCTGTGTCAGAATCCTCATCGAGATTCGTTCTAGTCCATCCGTTCGGCAAGCTGTTGTGCAAACGTTTAACAATATCCTCCGCCGATTTCTCCGCTTCTGCCCTGTCTGAAAACTTGTAGAGGCAACTCCACCTCGCCCCATCAGAACCGTCTTTGTCCCTCACCAGGCATTCCTTGGCGCCGGCAAAGGAAATAGTTGACCGCCATGTTGTCCCTGTACTATCGACAGCTTTATGCCCTGTGCGTAACGTCTCGAAGTCTCCGGAGGATGCCATAAGAACGGCGTGAATCACTTTGCGGTCGTCTTTCTCAATCGAGCCAATTGCAACCTGAGGGTTGTCAGGCGGACAACCCTTCCCGGTGCAAGTGATCCGATACATCGTCTGATTCCACTTTAGCTTTGAGCGAAATCGTTCAAAGCTAATCTCATATTGGCCAGTGTTTTCTCCCGACATGTCCATGTTTGGTTGGTAGGGGTTCGATATCCAGAGAAAACGGTCGTCTTCGAAAGGGAAAGGATCGTTCACGGTCAGCACCAGGGCGCCGGAGCTATCGTCATAGCCGACGATGAGGGCCATATGTTGGGAGATTCCATCTATCTTGAACCCGGACGGGGACACTTTAGCAATAATAGGACGGCCCTCATCGATCTCCTTTTTCACTTCGAGTTCTGAAAGGCTGCCGGCCTTCGATTGAACTGTCAGCGCGATATCTCCGGCCGCACCACCCAGCTTGGCCATTACAGGATACTGTTCAAGCATTCGAACCATGGAGGCTTCATTGCCGGACGGAAGATCACATTCCAAACAGTCCGGTGTCCCCGAGCAAAGCTTTTGTCCCTGTACAATCCCACACTGATAGTCAGTCCGGTGGGCGGCTGGTACGTAATAGTATTTGAAGACCATTTCTCCAACGGCTGCCCAACTCCAGCTAGGGCGCTCCTGAAACACCGGAGGAATATGTAATATAGCCTCCGCCGCCATGATCGGGACGACTGGTGCCGACAGGGTAAGGAATAGCCCGACCCCGAATGCCGTCATTCTGTGTTTCACCGATTTCCTCTCATTCGTTCTTGATAGTTCTTACTCAAGTCCCGAACTCCTACGTTAACATATCGAGTTCTTGCTGGCATGGACACATCGTAGGGAAGCTTATTCTAAGAGGGTACTCTACTCGGCGCAAGGGACGAACTACAGGGGACTGGGCACCGGGTATCCGATTCGTACTAGGACCGTACGGTGAGGAGCCGAGGGGCAAGCCTGCCGGTCGAAAGCTCGTGCAGAGCAGATCGGCGATTGTCGCAGAAGTGCTCGTGACTCATACGAGCTAGCGAGAAGTAGCAGTTCTTTCCGATGAGGCAGCGAGCAGGTCTTTCTTAGGAGGGATCTGCGTGAGCAGATCAGCCCGAATATGAAAAACGCCTGGGATCCGTTGACCCATGGCGTAGGCCAACCCATTAGCATGACTCCCGACCGAGAGTTTTCCTGCAATCTTTCCATTCCTTCCCGTGGCGATAAATTCCGCTGCCGGTTCCACGAGGCCGTAGGGAGCCAGTGGCCCAGCTTGTTTGGTCACGCGCTCTTCAGCGGGAACATTGGCGACACGGCTGACAAACAAGTCGGTGGCCTGTTGGTCCAATTTCTCAGCCGGCTGATCTTCCAAAATCCACTCGTTCTGTTGGTTGATCAGAACATATTGTTCGGTCGGCGTCTTAATGGAGAGCATAGCGATGTCGGTGTAGTCGATGCCAAGCAGCCGCTTGTCTTGAAAGTTAAACAATTCCTTGGTCAGGTCTCTGATCGCGATGGGATTGATGCGATAGAGCGGCCCATTGGGACTTGTTTCCGCAATGGCTTCGCCGCTGGCCGGATCCGGCTGGTACAGCTTGACTGTCTGGTCGCCACCGGCCGTATGGATGACGACTTTCACTTTCGGCACGGTGAGTGTTTGGGCCACGGCATCCCGTTCTGGCCCCGGATCGACGATGCCCATCGCTTTGAGGTCTTCAAGCCTGAACAGCAAGGCTCGCACTTCTGTTTGATCGGCTTCGGCCTCAATCGGGTAACGGAGCTTCCATTTACTCTTCGGCTTCTCCTGTCCCTGATAGAGGACAATTTCGGTGGTTGGATAAGTCAGACGGATCCGTTCGACATCACCCTGTGACATATGCAAGAGATCCTTGCGTCGAAAGGTCATCAGGGTCTTATTCACGAAATCTTTGGGTGCCAGATTGGTCAGTAGGATCTTGCCGTCCGACCCACGAAGGACATAGAGGGTGGAGGAGAGTGGTCCACTATCTCCGATAGAGAAGGTCTCCCGCGCGGCGCCAGCTTCGACAGTGATGGTTGTCACCGGGTTGTCGAGTCCAAAGGGAGCAAGATTGGTTGGACGGTCCTCGACGATTCGGGCCACAGTGCCTGTGACCAAGGCCCGGATGAGATTCTGTACCTCCCGCTGATCGGCGTCGGTTTTGAGAGGCGCGGTCAAGACCCAGCCCTTCTCAGAAGTCCGAGCAAAGACGAGTTCCTGCTGATCAGATTTGATGGTGAGACCGGAGAGGGCTTCCTGGTCAAAAACCAATACCTTCTTTTCGGTAGTGTCTTGCCGCTCCTGCGACTCCTTCTTCGGAAATTCGACTACATAGAGGTACAGGCCGAGTCCGGCCAATAGAAACACCATGACGAGTGTCGGCCAATATCGCATAGGGCTAGAGCCGCCGGCGCTTGCGCCAAACTATGATGCCGGAGAAAAGCATGGCGGCAGGCAGGAGGACGACTTGCAGATAGAGCAGTGTTCGCTCCTCTAACGGGTTGGGTATAAACGGGCGTAGCGCGGAATCCTTCGGGGTAATTGCCATCATGTTCCGTTCTTCAGCCAGCCACCCGGTCGTGTGGAGGAAGAAGTCACTATTGCCGGGAAAGTTTACAAAGGCATTGGTTGCAAACGTGGAATTGCCAATGACTACGATCGCCGGGCGAGGCTTGCCTTCCTCCGGTGCGACCTTTGGCGCGAGGGCCGCAGCCATTGGCAAAGGGCCTTTGACGTCTTCCTTTTCATCGAGGTTGACGACGCGGCCCTTCAGATCGGTTTCTGCCCAGCTGTTCGCCGACGTACGGGCGAGCGGCACATAGTCCCATGCGCTACCGACCTGTTCATCGAAAGTGATATGGCGCGCGAGGGGAAACAGCACGGCGGCGGAGAGATCCTGCGTAATTTCGTGTTCGGTAAACGTGCGGACAAGCAGAGACGTCAGGTCGCCTTGCGCTAATCGATCCTGGAGATCGACCAAGGCCCCAGGACCGACCCCTAAACCCCACCGCTTGAGCAGAGGATTCAGATCGGCCTGTGTATCCGGGTCGATGAGCAGCAGAAGATGGCCGCCTTTTTCCACATAAGTATGAATCCGTTCCTGCTCCTCGGTGATCACCGGTCTGCGAGGGCCGGCCACGACGAGGATGGCGGTGTGATCCGGCACAGCTGTTTCTTTCAGCAAGCTGAGCGTGCCGACATCGTAGCCCTGCTTGATCAAGATCTCTCTGGCGGCAAAGAGTCCGGTCCTCTCACGATCGTCGAGGCTCGGTTCCCCGTGCCCTTCGAGAAAGAGCACGCGTTTCTTGCTGTCCTGGGACACACGAATCAGTGCCCCTGTCAGTTCCACTTCCGAGGGAGCGGTGACCCGAACAGTTTGTCCGGCACTTTCAAAAATGGCCGTGTCGGTTCTTGAAATGCCATATTGTTGAGCGATTTTCGGCTGCCGTTCCGGGTCGACAAACTCCACGGAAATCTTCGAGCTGGCTTGCCGGTAACTATCGAGCCGTTCTTTATAGGGTTGGTAGCCTGGGTCCTTTTCTCTGGTGAAGACCGTGACCGTCACCGCACGAGGGAGACTCCGGAGCACGCGATGCGTTTGCGGGGAGAGGGAGAAGTTTTGGTTCTCTGATAGGTCCCAACGAATGGAGTGACGGGCAGCCAGAAAATTGACGATCATGAGAATTGCGACAAAAAGAAAAATCATCAAGATGCTGTTCGCGCCTATACGAGTAGAGCGGCGGGCAGAAAAGGCTTTCAATCCGCTGAAATGAACGACAACAAAGGTAATGAGGCAGAGGAGGGCCGATACTTCCAGGAGGGTGGCGATCCAGAGCTTCTCCGGGACAAGGCTGTAGCCAATCGCTCCGGCCACAGCCAGAGCTACTCCAATTACACCAAGCGGAATCGTCTTGAGGTTCATTTCCACCGCGCCGAGTCCACAACTCGGTGAGACAAAAAGAGCATCAGGGCCAGGCTGCTGAGAAAGTACACGAGATCTTTCGTGTCGACCAGCCCTCGCACCAAGTGATCATAGTGCTCCATAAAAGACAGGTACGAGACGGCCTGCCCGATGACCGTATCCCCTAACAGAGCACCCAAGCCAGAAAGGAGCCATAGGACTAATAGCAGGCCGATACTCACAAACGCGGCAACGATCTGATTTTCGGTCAGTGCCGAGGCCAGCACGCCGACGGAGAGAAAGAGGGCGCCGAGTAAGACAAGCCCAAGATAACCGGTCAGCACGGGATACCAATCGAAATCGCTGAAGAGCGCGAGCATAAGCGGCATGAGGCCGGTCAGCCCGAGCAAGCTCAAAAACACAAGGAATACGCTCATGAACTTGCCGGCCACGATTTCGTTGATGCCGATCGGAGAGGTCAGCAAGAATTCGAAGGTGCGGAGTTTACGCTCTTCGGCGAAGAGCCTCATCGTCAGGATCGGCAGGATAATCAGAAGAATAAACCGCATGCTGGCAAACAGATTCCGGAAGACCAAATCATTCAGATTGAGCTGGGCGCTTCCCTGTACCTGCATCAGCTGAATCGCCTGGGCTCCGGCAAAGACCAGGTAGAGATAGGCCAGCAATCCCACGATCAAAAGAAACACAGCTCCCACGACATAGACCACGGGCGAGACAAAGTACGAGCGCAGTTCCTTGGCAATGATGGCTTGGACTGGCGTCATACCGGCTGCCCTGCAGATTCTACTGAGGCGGCGACGGTGTCCGGCTCGAGGCCTTCCTCATGCCTGGTCAGCTGGAGGAACACGTCTTCCAAGGTCATGGAAATGGCTTTGAGTTCAAGCAGCCCCCACCCACTGGTGACCGCCAGGCGGGCCACCTCTTCCCGCACGTCCCGGCCAAGTTCACATTCCAGGAGAAAGACGCCTGGGGCGCCGCTGGTGAAGACGTTCTGAACCCCTGACACTCCCTTTAAGCAAGTGCCGGTATCTATGGCGGGAGATTTAAGGGTGAGCGAGATCTTTTCGGACTGTCGCAAGCGCGCAGAGAGTTGTTCGGGCGTATCTTCGGCCACGATGCGCCCGCCGCTGATAATCACGACGCGCTGGCAGACGGCGGTGGCTTCAGGAAGGATGTGGGTGCTCAAGATGACGGAATGGGACCCGGCCAGGTTCTTGATCAACTCTCGGATCTCGATAATCTGTTTGGGATCGAGACCGACGGTCGGTTCATCCAGAATTAAGATCGGAGGGTCGTGCAGCAGCGCTTGGGCCAAGCCGACACGTTGGCGATATCCGCGCGACAGGTTCCCGATCAACCGGTGTTGCACCGTGCCAAGTCCGAGCCGTTCGATTTCACGCCGTATGGACGCAGTGAGTATTTTCCCACTCAGACCACGGAGACGGCCCACGAACTGAAGATACTCTGTAACCGTCAACTCCTGGTAAACCGGCGGAGTTTCAGGCAAATAGCCAATTCGACGTTTCACCTCCATCGGCTGGTCTGCACAGTCGAATCCCGCCACCCGTGCGATGCCTTCGGTGGCCGGCATAAAACAGGTCAGAATACGCATGGTGGTGGTTTTCCCAGCTCCATTCGGCCCCAGGAACGCCAACACCTCACCCTTGGCAACAGAGAAACTGACGCGATCGAGGGCGGTATGCTGTCCATACCGCTTCGTGATCTGCTGGACTTCAATCATATGTGGTGATTTGGATCGGTTGAATTGGAAAGTATTGCCGGCGGGCCGGTTTTCGGACTCTCACCGGTAACGCAGCGCATCTTACTCAGTCGGGTTGAGGCAGTCAATATCGTGTTTTAGGAACCTGTCCGACATTGGCCGCTCTACTGCGGCAAACGATTCGTGACCATCGGCATCATCCTCGGCCCGGAAAAATCTTCAACGTATTCCAGCGAATACGCCTCCGGTTTTTCCAGGCCTTGCGCCGCTCATCTGGCCGCACCTCCTTCGCCTCGTTACGAAGGCAATACCGGACAGGTTCCTGTCACCTGAAACTTTACACCTTTTCTCCATCCTGTTAGAGTCCGCGCGCGGAGAGGCCTGACCAAGGAGATCGATCAGTGACGAGGGTGCCTCAAGCGAGGGTAGCGCTAGTTGCAATCGCTGCGTTGATGGTGCTGTTCTGCATTTCACCCGACAGCTGGGGAGCCAGCGGGCGAACCTATCGGGTCCACGGCCAGGTAGTGGCAGTGAACATGGTCCAATCCCCCCACATGATTGTCGTCAAAACGCCCTTAAGCAAGCATGATGATATGACCGTAGGGGCCAGAGTGACGTCCCAAACAAAGATTCTCCGAAAGGGGAAAAGGATCGCACTTCAGACCATCAAAGTAGATGAGGCGGTGTGGCTAACCTACATCAAACAGAGAGACGGGGTATTCGCCCAGACCATCCAGGTTCAGTAGCATTGTTAATCATGACAAATAGTCCACATAATATCAATGAGTTATAAGTTGCGTGCTTATCTTCGAACTTGGGGGCTCTGTACCGGTTTCAGACAGACGATCTCAGGATGTTCGCCTTAGGCCATGTATCAGTTGACTGGCACGAGCACTTTCTTCTATAAGTGTGCCACCAACGTCCTGTCTCAACATTCAATTTCGCAACACTTCTACATGGACAGTTGACCAAGGTCATCGGTTGCACCAGTGAGCGACTCCGGTACCCCTGAAAAGGGTACATTTCGAATACTCGGATAGGTGCTATTAGCGCTGTAAGCCAAGAACTTCGTTCTATGGTCTACAGCTCTTTCTTGTCTCTCCTTTTCCCTTCACCCCAACGTAGGGGGACAGGGCTACGGTTTCGGTATTGTGGGTCTATCGGTTGGACCGTACTGTGAAGGTACACAAGCCAGGATCCTATATGACCGCTGGTTCAACCGGGAACAAGAGGTATTAGATGATCATCCGAGCTCGTGAAAGCAGTCGGCGGTTGTTATGGGCAGTAGGCAGTCTTGGGATGCTCCTAAGCGCCTGTTCCTGGGTTCCCAAGGGGGAGTCTCAACTGGACGTAGGGATTGAGGATCGCGGGGTGGCTTCCTGGTATGGCCAATCATTTCATGGCAAGCAGGCAGCCAACGGCGAATTATTCAACATGGAGGCCTTGACTGCTGCCCATAGGACCCTCCCGCTCGGCAGCGTGGTCCGGGTTGTGAATTTGGCGAACGGGAAACACCTCCACGTACGGATCACCGACCGGGGTCCCTATATCAACAGCCGAATCCTCGATCTTTCTCGCGGCGCAGCGGCTCGGTTAGGGATGATGGACGGAGGCCTATCCCATGTACGGGTTCAGTTAGTTGGAGAACGCCGACCCGCCGCTCTTCTCTCTTCTGAAGCTATGGCAACCGCATCGGTCGCCCTCATTCTTGGGCCAGAGCACGCTCCCTCAAAGGCCACTGAGCCCCTCCCCTCAACTTGGGGGAAGTCGGATCCTCTGATGGTCCATCCTCTTCGACTGCCTCCTGGCGATATCTGGGTCCAGTTACGCACACGACGCTTGACGGGGATGCAGTCGGCAGATCATACCGACCATACCGAAATTGCGACCGTCGTTACTACCTAGCTTCCGAAGTGTGCGCGAGACAAACGAGACGCGAGGGTTCATCTGGTCTATCCTGTCTGTCTCGTTTGTTTGGTTGAACCGGACAGACCAGATAAACAAGAGAGACCAGCCGGTCCTTGCGCGTCATGCGCCCTATATTCCGTTACACCCAATCGGTAGACTCTCGAGTCGGTCGTTCAGCTACCTGTCCAGCGAGCGTCTCACGAATCGTTCGGCTCATCCGATCGATCTCTCCCATCTCCGATACAGGAACAATCCAAGCCTCTCCCGGCTCCAGTTCGATACGATAGTGATTCTTCCTCGCCGAGAACCATTCGATATACGGATGAGGAGCGAGGTTCGGATGGGGATCGAACGAGATCAAGTTCACATCTCCGGTCTGTGGGTTTTCCATGTCGCCAATCACCTGCCCGGCGATATCCTCGTCTTCAAACCGGGGATTCCGAAACTGAATCACCTGCCCGGCGATATCAGCCTTGAAGTTTCCTCGCAAATACAGATCGACAGGACCAATCACCGCAAGCACGATCCGTCCCACAATCGTTCCATCAACACGATTATCCAGAAACCCTTCCCGCACCCAGCGCCCATTGCCAAATTTCTGTGCCATTTTTCCCCTTTAACGAGTTAGCCACCTCTACGGACTAGACCAGCTGAACCGTACCAGCCGTAGGCAATGGCGACCGAGGGCCGCTCCCGTAGGCGCCCACCACCACCGCCAGCAAAATGAGTCCACTTCCAACCCACCCCTGAGTATCCAATGTTTCCCCCAGGAAATACCAGGAAAGCCAGGCCGCGTAGGCTGGCTCCGATGCAAAGATCAATGCCACCTGTTGCGCCGGCACAATGCGTTGCACCCACATTTGAATGGCAAAGGCCCCGGTCGCAAGCCCTCCCGTGACCCCAAGCCCGACGAGCAACAACGCCGTCGGCGCAAAGGCCTGAACCGGTGCCTGCTCAATCAGCATGGTAGGAAGCAATAAGACGACCGACGCCATCATTTGCCAGGCAAACAAAGACGGCGCATCGACCTCCCGGGTAAACCGTTCAAGACAGGCAATATGCGCGGCAAATGCTATCGCACAGCCGAGCGTCAAGAGATCGCCAAGATTTCCGGATGCACTGGGCTTCACCAATAACCAGAGCCCCACCGTGGCGATTCCCGTGGCCAACCACACGCGCCGATCGAATCGTCGCAGGATCAATGGCACAATGACGACATACAACGCCGTAATGAAGGCAGAATTCGATGCGGTACTATAGTGGAGCCCAACCGTTTGGAGGACATAACCGAGGAAGAGCCAACAGGTGGCAATCGCACTTGCCCGTAAAACTTTCGACTCGCGACGCAAGCGAAGTTTCCAGAGCAGAAACCCTCCCCCGACCAGCAAGGTGCCCAGGAGAAATCGGAGAAACAGAAACGAGAACGGTGGAATTTGCTCCAACACCGCTTTGGTAGCAGGAAATGTTGCACCCCAGATGAACGTTGTCAGCAGAAGCGCTAATCGCGGCATGAGAGGGAACCGGACATTGGTCAATAGTCACTGGTCAACGGGTACCCCCGCGCAAAAATATTCTGGCCATTGACTAATGACACATGACCATTGACCATTTTTTCTTTAGGCTTTACACAGCGGACAACGGCGCTGTTCAGTAGTACCGGCCTGCTCCATCGCCGCTAACGCCCGTTCCTTGTCCGGATAATCGAACCACCCGCCTTCCCAGAAGTCGCTTGAGGAGCCGATCGACGTAGACGGCACCTCAGAACAGCGATCCCTGTGGAGCGTGACCCGATCAATTGAACGCGCGACGTGAATCCAATAGCTCATTGTGGGAACAGTTCGGGGTGAAGTGTCAGGGTGAGGGGTGTGAAAACGAAGGTTCAGCAACCTTTCACTCCTCACCCTTTACCCCTCACTGGTTTAGGGCAGGAGTTGCCACTCATCCTTCTCAATGAAAACTTTGACGCCCGTCTCGAGCTTCTTAATGTCGTCTTTCTCGAAGAGCCGCATGTATCGCTCGATCCGATCAGGATCGTCGATCCGCTCTTCCTGCATCATTCCACCGACACTCTTGTACTTGCGAATCAACAGGGGCATCGAATTCCTCCTCTAGCAAGCTGCGCAAAAACTATGCTGGTTTGTTTTGTTTATCTGGTTGATTTGGTTTATTTGGTTAGTTTCATTCAACCAAACAAACGAAACAGACCAAACAAACACAATAACGGCCTTCTCCTGCTGGCCGCATTTTTGAGCACCCTGCGCGGTATTCCCTTGTAGCCCTAGATGCTCGAGCAAATTAATTTTCACCGAGCCCCAACAGTTATTCCGCAGCCTGTTAAAGCACTGGAACTCCTGTCAGCTTGATGTGTAGAATAAGGCATAGCTCAACGGTCGGTCAAGAGTGCATTTTCTCTCTCTGTCCGGTGTTTATCTAGCGTGGAGGATCCGAACCATGCCGATTTATGAGTATCGTTGCGGACAGTGCGAGAAACATTTTGACGCTACCCAATCCGTCCATGCCAGAGCGGAAGACACTGAATGTCCTCACTGCCATGCCCAGAGCGCCACGCGATTATTGTCTGCCTGCACGACGCAAGTGAAAGGAACCCACAAAACCGGCTTCGCCGAAATGAAGGCCTACAATATGTTAGACGAGCGGATGGACAAGTTTGCCAAACTCCCGCCGCTGATGGGCAAACGCGCCGCCCCTGATATGGCACAACCTTCCGATCCTTCTACCGGCGGCACAACGGAGAACTAGCAGGATGCTGAAAAAGTCCGCCAGCAGAAGAAGACCGTTATTTGGTTTGTCTCGTTTGTTTGGTCAAACCAGACAGACCAGATGAACCAGATAAACAAAACAAACCAGTTTGAGCATCCTGAAGTTATGTTGGCATCTGCACCATTATGTAAGACTCCAACGGTGTATTGTGCATAAACTGAGTTTTCCCGCAGCCTGCCAGGCAAGATCGTGAACGACAGGGAACGGTACGTAGTCCCTTCCCAACATCCACACCTACCGATGGAGATCCTATGACCGCGAGATTCTTTCTCTCGCTAGGCCTCAGCCTTCTGCTCAGCTGCACAAATACTCTCGTCGTTCAAGCGGATGTCGCAGGAAGCCTGACCATCTCCGGAAACGGACCAGAACTGACGATCATTGAACCTCTCGCCCACGCGTTTGAAAAAGCCAACCCCAAAGCCTATCTCGACATCGTCTGGGACGGCAATTCACAACCCATTGAGATGGTCAAATCCGGCCAGGCCCACATCGCCGTGACGGGAACGGAAACGGCAGGTCTTTCGGCAACACCCATCGCATGGGATGGGATCGGCATTCTCGTGCACCTCTCCAATTTCATGAAAGAAATCACGAAGCAACAAGTGGCCGACATTTTTTCCGGCAAGGTCACGTTGTGGTCAGAACTCGGCGGTCTCGAGACGAAAATCCTGGTCATTGACCGGCCTCGCAATCAAAACATTCGCGATACGTTTGAATCGCAACTTGGTATTTCCGGGAGTATCACCGGCGCCGCCAAGGTGATAAGCTCCGATGAACAGGTTGTGAAAACTGTCGTGGGAACGCTTCCCCCTCTGTCTGCGGTCGCCTACCTGTCCCTAAACCAGGGATTATCCGTCGTCTCAGGCGGCGTCCCCGTCAAGCTCTTGCCTATCGACAAAGTCGAACCGGAAGGCCCTACCGTCAAAGATGGCCGCTATCCGCTCCGACGGCCCATCCTTCTCTTGTCGAAGAAGGAGCCGCATCCCCTGACGGAGGCATTCATCCAGTTCGCCCTGTCTCCGGCCGGTCAACAACTCATTGCCGAAATGTATATTCCAATCAAAGAGAAATAATCGTGCGCCGTTATGATTGAAGGAGGCAGCTATGCTGATGTGGCCATCGTTGAGGTTCTTGTTACTGGGACTCATAGGGGCCATGGTACCCATGGCCCTCTCCCATGCGGAGGAACCAGGCGCGATCGTTGATGGCGCAGGGTTTACCCTCTATGGTACAGAGTCGATCAAGGGGTTTGATGCCGCAAAAGTCGAACGAGACCCTGTCTGCGACCAAAGCAAGCACCCACGGATCGCCAAAATTGAACCAGACGAAGCTAAACCGGGCGTCAAAGTTGTTATCACCGGTGAGAATTTCGGCACGAAGGAGTGCTTCCATACTGTCACGTTCAGCGCGGCCTCACATATCCCCGTAGTGTTCAAATTCATCAACGATTCGACGATCGAAGCGACCGTGCCGGATGCCAAAGCAGGGATGTCCTTCGTCATCATCGTCACGGGCGGCGGAAGCGCCCAATCAAAACCCGTCTTGATCAAGTCTAAGTAGGCTCATCCCTGCTGGCCCGTTGTACCCCTATCACTTCTACGGAAGTCGCCGAGTTGACCTGTCAAATGTTACGTGGTGAATTGTGCATGTTCAACGGTTGGAATGCATCAGATACTCTTCCGCAACCAGTTATTCCAGATTCCGCTAACTCCACATTCAACATTGACCATTTAACATTCCCAATGCCGGCTCTCCTCCTGCTTCCCTCGACAGGACTCCTGACCCTATGCTAGCTTACGCCCTCATTTTCGCCTGATGACTCTCGCAGATTTGCGAACGATCTGAGGGGACAGGGATCAGTATGTTCAAGAAAATTCTGGTGGCCAACCGCGGCGAAATCGCCATGCGGATCATCCGCGCCTGCCGCGAATTGAACATCGCGACCGCCGCTATTTACTCTGAAGCCGACTCGACCGGAATCTACGTCAAGAAGGCGGACGAGGCCTACATGGTCGGCCCGGGACCGGTCAAAGGCTTCTTGGACAGTCAACAGATCGTTAACCTGGCACAACGGATCGGTGCCGATGCCATCCATCCAGGCTATGGGTTCCTCTCCGAAAACTCGCAGTTTGCGCAGCTATGCCACACCTCCGGCATTACCTTCATCGGCCCATCTCCGCAAGCCATTGACTTGATGGGAAGCAAGGTCAAAGCCCGCGATCTGGCCAAACGCATCGGCATTCCAATCGTCCCCGGAACCGAAGGCGGTGTCACCGACGTAAACGAAGCCTTGTCCTTTGCGAAAAACACCGGGTACCCTGTCATCATCAAAGCCAGCGCTGGGGGTGGAGGACGCGGCCTCCGGGTAGTGCGGTCGGATGCAGAACTCCGTGAGAACATGGCAGTTGCGTCACGGGAGGCCCAGGCTGCCTTCGGTGACGGCAGTATCTTCCTCGAGAAATATATCGAACGGCCGCACCATATCGAATTCCAGATCCTGGCCGACCGCCATGGCAACATCATTCACTTGGGCGAGCGCGATTGCTCGATCCAGCGACGGCATCAAAAACTCATCGAAATCGCCCCCTCCTTGATTCTCACACCACCACTTCGCGCCGAGATGGGTGAAGCGGCCATCGCCATCGCCAAGGCGATCGACTATGACAATGCCGGCACCGTAGAGTTCCTCCTCGATCAGGACAGCCGCTACTACTTTATGGAGATGAACCCACGCCTCCAAGTCGAACATACGGTGACTGAACAGATCACAGCCATTGACATCGTGCGCAATCAGATCGCCATTGCAGCCGGCATGCCTCTGGACATTACGCAGCAGGAAGTTACGCTCCAAGGCCATGCCATCCAGTGCCGCATCAATGCGGAAGACCCAAAGAACAACTTCCGGCCTTGCACCGGTACCATCACGGCCTATCTCTCCCCGGGCGGAATCGGGGTACGCATCGACGGAGCCGTCTACAAGGACTACACGGTACCGCCCTACTACGACGCCCTCTTGGCCAAACTCACCGTGCGCGGCCGGACCTGGGAAGAAACCGTCAGCCGTATGAGACGGTCGCTCGAAGAATACGTCTTGCGCGGGGTGAAAACGACGATCCCCTTTATGATGGAAATCATGCAGGATCCTGACTTCATGGCAGGACATTTCGACACCTCCTACCTGGAGACGCATCCAGAGCTGTTCAATTATCACGACTTTGAGCAGCCGGAAGATCTGGTTCTGGCGCTGTCTGCCGCTATTGCCGCCTACGAAGGGCTGTAACAGGATGCTGAAAAAGTCCGCCAGCTTTGTTCTCGCATCGCTCAGAGGCTCAACGTATAGAGGCAAGCCTCTCGGATATCGGAATCACTGGAGAGGGTTTTCCGTTCGCCAAGATCAATTGAAAGGGCGAACGGCCCACACGAAGTGCGGTACGTACCTCCTCGCCTCTTCGCTCGCTGCGGCCGCGCTTGGGATAAAGCGCGTCTCGGCGCGCCAGGGTAGGGCGGGTGAGAAGTCTGGTCATTTTGAGCATCCTACGAGCCATGCTTACAACATGACTATTCGCAATATCACAGTGAGTTTTCAGCAGAAACTGAGTTTTCCACAACCTGCTAACGAAAAACCATGACTGCGAAACTAAAGAAAAAGCCTGGCAAGAAAAAGCCATCTCTGGAAATCAAGCCGGCGGCAGGCAAGCCTATCCTGATTACCGATGTCGCCTTGCGCGACGGGCATCAGTCGCTTTTGGCCACGCGCATGCGGACGGAGGACATGCTGCCCATCGCCCAAAAGCTCGATGCCGTCGGCTATTGGTCACTCGAGGTCTGGGGCGGCGCCACGTTCGATACCTGCCTGCGATTCCTCAAAGAGGATCCATGGGAACGGCTTCGTGCACTGCGCGCCGCCATGCCCAACACCAAGCTCCAAATGCTGCTCCGCGGGCAGAACCTGGTCGGATATCGGCACTATGCCGACGATGTGCTGGAACGGTTCATTGAACGATCCGCAGCCAATGGCATCGACGTCTTTCGCATCTTCGACGCGCTGAACGATATCCGCAACGTCGAACGGGCCATGCGGGAAGTCAAAGCCTGCGGCAAACATGTCGAAGCCGCCATCAGCTACACCGTGAGTCCCGTCCACAGCGTAGAGCGTTTCGTCAACATGGCGAAGCAGTTGGAGGACCTGGGAACCGACACCCTCTGTATCAAAGACATGGCTGGCCTTTTGACGCCGCTCGACGCCTATCACCTCATACGCCGGATCAAAGCCGCGGTGAAGGTTCCGATCCATTTACATTCACACTACACCTCAGGAATGGCCTCGATGACCTCCCTCATGGCGATCCTGGGCGGTCTGGATATGCTGGATACCTCCATCTCCCCGTTGGCCGGAGGCACCTCGCATCCGCCGACGGAAACGATGGTGGCCTCGTTGCGCAATACCCCCTACGACACAGGACTGGATCTCGCCTCGTTCCTCCCGATCACCGAACACTTCCGTTCCGTTCGTCGGAAGTATCGACAGTTCGAGAGCGAGTTTACCGGGGTCGATGCCGAGATCCTCACCTCCCAAATTCCCGGAGGCATGCTCTCGAATCTCGCTGCGCAACTGACCGAACAGAATGCCCTCGATCGGATCAAAGAAGTCCTGGATGAAGTACCGCGTGTCCGAAAGGAAATGGGCTACCCCCCGCTCGTCACCCCGACCAGTCAAATCGTGGGCACCCAAGCCACACTCAACGTCCTGACGGGCGAACGGTATAAAGTCATTACCACGGAAACCAAGAACTACTTCCTCGGACTCTACGGGCGGGCGCCGGGCCTCCTCGATCGCGACATCATGGCCCGCGCAATCGGGGACGACCATCCGATCAAGACACGGCCCGCCGATCGGTTGGAGCCTGAACTCGAAGCCGCCAAAAAAGATTTGCCCGCCTTAGCCACTACGATAGAAGATCAGCTGTCGTTCACCCTGTTCCCCACGATCGCACGAGACTTCTTTGAGGCGCGCGAGAAGGGGGAGCTGACGCTGGAGCCTCTCGAAAGCTTCCTGCCCAGCGGACCAGCTGCGGCCACAGAACTCCATTTGGCGCCGGCCGAATTCAACGTCACGGTCCACGGCGAAACCTACCATGTACAGGTATCCGGTTCCGGACGGAAGGTTGACGGTCGCAAACCCTATTACATCCGGGTCAACGATAAACTCGAAGAAGTCTCCTTGGAGCCGATCCAGGAGATCCTAGCCGGCGTGCCGGAGGCTCCAGACACTGGCGCAGGCGCTAAACGCAAACGGCCCAGGCCGTCCAAGCCTGGAGACGTGGCCCCCCCAATGCCGGGCCGCGTCGTCAAAGTACTCGTCTCGATAGATGCCATAGTCAAGGCCGGCACGCCCCTCCTGATCATCGAAGCCATGAAGATGGAAAGCCAAATTCCGGCGCCGATCGACGGAAAAGTTACCGCGATCCTGGTCGCCGAGGGCGACAATGTGAAGACGGATGAAACGGTCATCCATCTGGAGTAATCCGATAGTCCCACGTGCTCCCGTTCATGCATACAGGCAGCGCTATACTGCGCTGCTCACCTTCATCCTGTTCTGTCACAGCATGGTTGCCTGCTCGTCTCCCTCGCCGATTCCGGCACAGTTCGATGCCATTGAGCGCATACCCATTCACACCGTCCTCGTCCATGGCCAGCAAATCGCCTATCTGGATGTGGGAACAGGCCCACCGGTCATCCTGATCCACGGCTTCGGAGGATCGATGTGGCAATGGGAGCATCAGCAACACACACTCTCGCAACACTTCCGCGTTCTCACGCTCGACTTGCCTGGCGCAGGGCTATCCGACAAACCCGATATCGACTACCGAACGGATCAGATGCTGGACTTCTTTGTCGGATTCATGGACGCTGTGCAGATCCCGCAGGCCGCATTAGTCGGCAATTCCATGGGCGCCGGCTTGGCCATCGGCATGGCATTGACACACCCCGCATACGTTTCCAGACTCGTCCTTATCGACGGGCTGCCGCAACATGTCATGGAAAAACTCACCAGCCCGTCGGTCAGGCGCGCCTTAGAAACCACTGCGCCGGCCTGGCTCGTCTCATTCGGCAACAGGCTGTTCGGCGGACTGATGATTGAGTCCGTCTTACTAGAAATCGTGCATGATCCGGCACTCCTGACACCGGCCGTCATCGAGCGGTCCAATCGCAACCGTCAGCGCCCCGGACTTATCAAGCCTATATTAGCCGCCAAAGAAAACCTTCCAGTATGGGAGTCCGGATTTGCCACACGCATCGGTGAAATCACTCACCCAACGCTGGTGCTTTGGGGAGAAGAAGATCGGGTATTCCCCCTCGCCGTAGGCGAAGGACTCCACCGGACTATCAAGGGGTCACGATTCATCCGAATCCCCAAGGCAGGACACATCCCACAGTGGGAACGACCAGACCTGGTCAACCAGGAACTCATCACCTTTATTCGCCGCTAACAGGATGCTGAAACAGTCCGCCAGCTTCGTTCTCGCATCGTTCAGCCCTTCAACGTACCCCAGAGGGTACGCCTCAGGCCTTCACTCGCTGCGGCCTTGCTGGTCGAACTGTTTGAGCATCCTGTGGAACGATTCTCCTGTTGTGCCAGACATGTAGACCATCGAGACCCCGCTGTGCCAAAATGGGCCTCAGTATCCTGCAAGTAACACAAGCGCACACCACCGCACTCTAGATAAAATGGGCACTGTCACTTCACTAAGGAGGGTAATATGAGGGCAGGATATCGCATGATCATTGGAGCCGCACTCTGCATGGCGATCGGGTTGACCGGATGCGCAAGCACCGGCAGCTCCAGTTTTCTCTACAAGAACTACACCGTCACTGACGGCAGTGCCGTAGCTGGTGAAGGCCGCACCATCCTCTTCAAGGGGAGTCCCCTAGTATTATCGGGAGCCGGCATTAAAGTCGGCGACTCTCTCAGGGAAGTGACGCTGACACAGACGGACCTCTCGCCGATCGCCCTCACCGACACAACGGGCAAGGGTAAGGTTCGGATCATCAGCGTCGTGCCGTCGCTCGACACCCCAGTGTGCGAACAACAGACCCACTATCTGAGCGAGAAAAATAAGGGCCTCGACAAAATGGTGGAATTGGTGACCGTGAGCGTCGACACCCCCTTCGCGCAAAAACGATTCGCGGGAGAAGCCCATATTGCCAATGTCACCTTCCTCTCTGACTATAAGGATACTGAGTTCGGGAAAGCCTACGGACTACTTCTCAAGGGCCCCCACATCCTGGCTCGTACAATCATGGTAGTCGATGCCAACAATATAGTGCGGCATCTGCAGGTCACGCCTGAACTGACTCAGCTGCCGGACATGGATAAGGCCTTCGCCGTGGCCAAGTCATTGATCACTGCAGGCTAGACCAAAGAAAAGGCTGAGGTCGAGGTTGAGGCTAAGGAGAGGGAGACGCATACTTCTCCTTAACCTTAGCCTTAACCTCAGCCTTCCTTTAGAATGAAGAGATGACACCATACGATCTTCTTGTCATAGGGAGTGGGCCCGCCGGCCAGAAGGCCGCGGTCCAGGCTGCCAAGCTCGGCAAGAAAGTCGGCATCATCGAGCGTAAAGCAGTCGTCGGTGGCGTCTCCACCAACACCGGCACCATCCCCAGCAAAGCCCTCCGCGAAGCGGTTCTCTATCTCTCGGGATTCCGCCAACGTAACCTGTACGGAGCCGGCTATCGCCTGAAAAAGACGGTCACAATCGAAGATCTCGCGTTTCGCTCCAACCACATCATCAAGAATGAAATTGAGATCGTGGAAGACCAGATGGCGCGTAACCGCATCGACCTGATCTATGGAGAGGCCCGCTTCGTCGATCCTCACCGTCTCCTCATTCAACAGGCCGACTCGTCGAGAGAACATTATGCCCACGTGATCGTCATCGCAGTGGGGACAGTGCCGACCAGACCGGCCAACATTCCATTCGATGGTCACACGATCATCGATACTGACGGCCTCATCACGCTTAAACACCTTCCGGCCTCGATCGTCATTGTCGGTGGTGGCGTAATTGGCACAGAGTACGCATCGATCTTAGGCATGATCGGTGTGTCGGTCATTCTGATCGACAAGCGACCGCGCTTGCTCGAATTTGTCGACGCTCAGATCATCGACGCCCTGCAACGGCAGATGACAGACATCGGCGTCACGCTCTGCCATGAGGAAGAAGTCGTCGCGATCCGGAAAGAGTCCGACGGACAGGTCACGGTCTCGCTGAAACACCGGCCATCGATCACCACCACGACACTCATGTATGCCATCGGCCGCATCGGTGCCACAAAGCGCCTGAGCCTGGAAGAAGTCGGCATCACGCCGGATGCACGAGGCCGCGTGATCGTCAACGATCATTTCCAAACAGCAATTCCCCATATCTACGCCGTAGGCGACGTCATCGGCTTTCCCGCCTTGGCCTCCACCTCCATGCAGCAAGGGCGCCATGCCTCCTGCCATGCCTTTGGCCATCCCGACCACACCGACACGGACCTTCTGCCCTACGGCATCTATGCCATTCCTGAAATCTCCACGGTGGGACGGAATGAGGAGGAACTGACCAAGGCAGGGATCCATTATGGGGTCGGCATCGCCCACTATCGGGAAATCGCCCGTGGGCAGCTGACCGGCGATGACACCGGTATGCTGAAGCTGCTGTTTCATCGCCACACCCGTGTAGTCCTCGGTGTCCATATTATCGGTGAGGGGGCCACGGAACTCATTCACATAGGCCAGGCCGTCATGGCATACCAGGGAAAGATCGATTACTTCATCGACACCGTCTTCAACTACCCAACCCTGGCGGAATGTTATAAAGTCGCCGCGCACGACGGCATCAATCGTTTGCCGAGGCCCTGGCCACAACAGACAACAGACGCGAAAGGTGAAAAGTAAAACGTTAGAGGACCGAGCCCCACATCGGGCAGGCTGGTACAATCGGCGCATCTGACCATCTAAGATATTTCATCTATCGTTTTACGTTTTACCTTTCACCTTTCACCTTTTACGCCTAACGGGGAGGAGCCCCATGTCGTTTACAGATCGCTTAAGACAACTCGCCACACCTATCTGGGATGCCCAACTGACCCATCCATTCGTCGTGGCGTTGGGCAAGGGAACCTTGCCGGAACACAAATTCAAGTACTACATCCTGCAGGACGCCAGGTTTCTCGGTGACCTCGCCCGTGTGTTTTCTGCCGGAGCGCTGAGAGCGCCGGATTCAGAATCGGCCCTGCGCCTGACGAAACTCGCCGAAGACACTATTGTCGTCGAACGGAGCCTCCACGAGGGATACGGATCACGGTGGAACATGACCGCAAAGGAAATGACTGCCGTGCCCATGGCGCCGACAAACTACGCCTACACCAGGCACATGCTCACCGTCGCCCATACAGGTACTGCAGCGGAAATCACCGTTGTCGCCCTCCCCTGCGCCTGGATCTACTGCGTCGTCGGACAACATCTCCTAAAGCATGGCCCGCCGAAAAAGGATCACCCCTATCGGGACTGGCTTATGCTCTACGCCTCACCTGAGTTTGCCAAAGTGCAGGAATGGATGCGCAAGAAAGTGGACCAGTGGGCCAAGACGGCGGGAAAAGAAGAAAAACGGCAGATGGAGGAGTCGTTCGTCATCAGCTCGCGCTATGAGTGGATGTTTTGGGAGATGGCGTGGAACGAGGAGAAGTGGCCGGTGTAAGAGGCGGGGCTGCAGGTGGGAGCCCCTGTGCTCGCAGAACGCGCACGATGAAACAGTGCTCGTCCGATGCGCGCACGATGGGGCACCCCACCCACAGCCCCTTAGAGTCCACGACCACAGGGATGGAGGGAGAAGGGAAGAGGCTCGTTGGACGCGCATAGTTCAGGTTCCGTCCCGCATCATAACCATGAAAAAAGTCCGTTATGAATCTTTGTAGTTCCGTTTCAGAAAAGATCTTCGTTCTTTCTGCAATATTGAGTGGTTTGATTGCCGCTTGGTTATCATTTGAAGGACGTTTCATTCGTGACCTTCAAGAGCAAATGGTAGACAAAAAGAACCCAGCCGGTGTAGGGACTGACTCCGTTAAGTTCCCGTATAATCTCATTGCACGAATTCGATTTGGGCCTCCTAACAGATGGCTTGACCTGTTTGACCCGACCGCGAAGCCAAAGTTAGTAAAAGGTGACAAGACGTCAGGCTTTAGGATATTTATTTGCGTGGTGATTGCCTCAACCTTTTCTTGTATCGCATTGTATTGCCGTTGACACACCACTCCCTCTTCGCTCAGGAGGTCGCCTAATGCTAAGACTTTTCTCTCGTGTCGCTGTCCTCGCGTTCCTCCTAGTTGCGATGCAGGCTCACTCAGCCGAATACAATCGGCCTTTCTGGACTGAGAAATCTTCATACATCGAAGGGGTAGTTTTGTACGCAGTTGGAGTTGCCACACAGGCCAAGACCCAAGAGGAAGGTCGTCAAGGTGCCTATGAGAACGGGAAAAAGGAGGTCAGTAACTTCGCTCAGGTGACCGACTTGTCCGGACTCAACATTGAAACCCAGATGACATTTGAGGAAACAAACCCAGATGGGACTCGGAATGTGTTTCGGCTGCTCAAGGTAGAGATGCAGGAGCTGACACGATGGAAAACCAGTTTGCTTGCAAAGGCCACTACCGAAATGAAGCGTCAGAACGAAGCTGTCTCGAAAGAGGTCTCCCACAAGCGGGAACAGATAGAACTCCTTGAGCGTCAGACGGCGGAAGTGGCCGACCTTGATGCTCGTGCCGCGGCAATTAAGAAAAGGCTGACAGATTTCTCTGTGAAGGTTGATAGTCGCCTTCGTTGTGGGATGACTATGACAGATGTGGTTGGACTACTTGGAAGACCTCAATCTCAAGACGATTTTTTTCAACTAACAGGAGGAGCCTTCTGGAATTACGGGGAAAAATGGCTGAGCTTCGCAAACGGAATACTTGTCTCAATTGGGACAAACAGGAAGGAATATCATGACGGGGACGGCTGCCCACGATAGCGATCGTGGCCGCTTCGCTGCCCAGATAATTAGCGGAGAACGAGGAGCTGTGGCCTTAGGAAGAAGATTGATCTGATGTCTCAAACGAACGCAGCGATCGCGGATAAACTGGCCCGACTGAGCTCTGACTGCTCTTTTCTCCTCACTCACTTGGTACGTCAGAACGGGAAGCAGCGCGATGCCGAGGCAAGAAAAATCCTTCTCTTAATTCTCGATGCCGATACCACGCGACCGAAGCCGCGGTTGAAAGCATCTCCGGTGGGCTGGTACAGCAGTGGGGCAAACACTAAAGTCTTCAATCCGAAGACCATCAAATTTAACGGTTCAATTGAGTCGAAAGCAGTTTGTTTTACGGAAAGTACACTGCAAGGATTGAAAGCACATTGCGAGGTCTTTGATTCAAAGTATGGGATCGCATTTGATCGGGATCTGCTGTTCGAACGCGGCGCAAATCCCTGCCTAAACATTAGAAAATCATTGCTTAAGGAACAAATACAAACTCCGATCGATAATTGCCCACGGCATGTTTTTAACTTCATCCCGTATCAGCTCCAACCCTTCGTCAATATCATTCATGAGAGCTTCAATGCGACGCACGAACGTGAATGGCGTTATCCTGGCGACTTTCCATTTAAGTACAAAGACGTCTTGTTTGTATTCTGTCCCGAGAAGGATTTCCCAAGGTTTTGCTCGATCCAGACTTCGGGACGTCCGGTGCTTTTCGACTTGGCCTGGCTGGACCGTTTATGACCACTAGCTACCCAGTGGAATAGAACCCTTTCGATCTCTAACGCTGAGCCCAGCGACATGTTCTTTGCGGCCGTCTGCGGCGCTCAGTTAGCTACCCGTCGGCTCTATTTCTGCTCGCGCCTCAGCCCCAACAGCTGTTCCCAAAGAAGCCGAGTACATGTGTGATAAGGGAGAGAATCCTCTGATGTCTTTGCGAGTCCCTTTCGCGTCAATTCCGCCGAGACCATAATGGCGAAAAAGACTGGCAATTCTTCGACCCGCAGTTTCGATTTCGGATCGGCAGAATCGTACAGCGGGCGTTTCGAGTCTTCCTCCGGTATACGAAAGTCATCGGTGCGTTCCGTGTTGCACTTGTTCTGCTTTTGATTTGGTGAAATACGAAACGCATGTGTAGGTTCAAAGTGCTGCTTTTCAGTTGAGCGCTTGGAGAGGACAAACTTCACGACCGTCTGGCCATCTGATGCCTGGGTTGCGCCGAAATAGATCGGTGACAAATCCTGGTCCTGAGCCTGTGCGGTAGGGAGTGTCAGCGCGACCAGACCTATCACAAGAGCAGAAATGACTTGAAGTGTTCGACGGTAGGCCATGGCTAGTTTACTGTCACCCCGCGTTCTTGAATCAGCTTCATCGCCTCCAGCTTGAACTTTCACATAGACTGCCCTAGCTCCTTGCCCCACCTCCAGTTTCATTCAAACACCTAACTCGATGTCTTTGAAACCGGCAGCAGCCCACCTTGACCGTCCCTTTGAGTGCCTCCAACAACTATTCTGACAACTCTTTGCTATTCACGCGGCTGTTTGGAGAATGCAATTTCACGGCAATGTTTGTCAGTATCCTTCATGCCGAGCTTGAGCGTGTTAATGTCCCGTTCGGTAGAGTTCTTAAGGATGCATTGCCTAAACACAGGTTCATCGCAACCCTGATAAACCTTGGCTTTTGTCTCATCGCTTGCCTCTAAGAATAGGTACACAAGGGCCTGCGGACTCCCTGGAAATATTGGCCACTTGGAGATGAGCTCCCAGAGTTTGGATATTTGGGAACTCTGCCGAATACTTTCTGCGTTTGTGAGGTAGGCCTTTACCAACTCCGAACGATCATTGATCCCGATCCCCAGCTCCGTGTCTTCCGGATCAAAAATATGCTCAATCAATTCCGGACACACCGCTGGATTCCGCAGTAAGGCCAACCGCTCGAGATGGGTGGATTCCAGAAAATATTCTTGCCAGTGATATATGAAATCGAAAACACCAAAAACATCCGGGTTCTCTCGCAAGCACGCACGGACGAAGGGATCAGGATCGTTTCTCAGTCGATCTTCAAGATTTCTTTCAGGTGATCCGATCCTTTCACCTGGATTATCTGGATCCAAGTCCCGGTAATCCAGCCATGCAGCATGCCGAGCCATCCACTGGCGGAATTCGACATCTTCGAGGGCGAGAAGTGCAATTTCATAGGGAGCATGATAACCATTTTTTTGCAGTCTCTTAAAAAGGCGAATCCGACCCTTGATATCGGAGTTCTTGTATTCATGCCGAATTTCTTCCAGAGTGTACGCATCAATGGCTGCATACCGATAGAGTGCCATTGTGTGAGATCCTTTCCAAGCATTGTATCAACAGGAGGCGTAGCGCGATATCGTATCAACGGTTCTGCTGAAGGCAAAACGTTTTCGACGAAACTGCGGGCCGCATGAATCCAGGCCCTAGCCCGCATTGCTCATGACGGTTCGTCGAAAATAATGAGAAAAATCAACTGTGCCGCGTGATGCAGTAGCGAATCTGGCGGAGGCTTAGTGCCGCGAGGGGTGATCGCCTACTGAGATTGGTCTATTGGTAGCATACGAGGCAAGGATGGCGTGACTAGAACCTGTATGAGTGCTATAAAAGATCGTAGCTACCGTCCGGTTGAAATCCAGATCCCATCCAGCTTCGCTGTTCGGACTGTTGATGAATATGAAAACGAAAATAAAGCTGTTCTTCGACCCTGTCGGCAACACGCTGACGGTGTGGTTCGGAGACCCCGATCAGGAACACCTGTGCGAAGAAACCGGCAGCGATGTCGTTTTCATGAAGGATCACAAGGGACAAGTCATCGGTTTCGAAAAGGTGAACTTCGTCCCCTTGGGAACAGACATGCCGCTCGTCAGCTTCGAGACCATGGCAATACCCGCCCGATAAAAAAGGAGAGTCCCCGATTATCCTCGAAACACGAAACAGCCTGTTGGGGATGGAGTTTGATCGGTATCTGAGGGAGCATCCGGAATTTGCCGACAAGATCCCCGACAATGCCCACGTCATTCTGCTCCTCGAAGGGGATGAGGATTTCAACAAATGGAGCATGTGCATCGGCAAAGAGCAAGCCGCTCAGGATCAGCCCCTTCTCTATGTGACCATCAAGAAGCTTGCTCCGGCCCATTCGCGCATTGAGGAACTTAGCCTGACGACTGGGTAACTTCCTTGGCCCGCAAATCATCAGTGCCGGGCTGTCAGACTACGGCTCAAGATGGAGGAGGCGGGCGGCGTGATGGACTGCCACAATATGGATCTCTTCACGAATGAGTCGGTATACGATCCGATAGGAACCTTGGATCACTTCGCGGATGGTGGGATCATTGATCTCTGGAACGATACGGCCAGACTGGGGTAGCGCAGGCAGGCGCTCAACTGACGCGATCAATCGTTGGGTGACAAGCTCGGCATAGTGGGGGGAATCTTGAGCGATAAACTGCCGAATGGACTGAACATCTTCAATTGCTCGACGGGTCCAGATCAGCGGAGTCATCTACGGATCTGACGAACGGCCTCGGCGTGGGGAACCGTCTCGCCTGCATCGGATTGACGAAGGCCTTCTTCGACCTTTGCCAGGAAGCAGAGTCGTTCGATCGCATCCTCAAGCGTGGCTGTATCAGGAAGCCGCTCGACAACTTGAAGGATCTTCTGTTTCACAGTTTCAGTGGCCATGGCAATCACCTCATTCGCTTAGCACTCTAAGACACTTTGGTTTTGGCGTCAACTTAGCTCTCCGGCGATGTCGGCCATATGAGCTGCCCCGCTGGACAGGCTTGGCGCTCTGAGTATAATGTGACTCAGCGTTGAGCTTGCTTACCATCTCAAAGGATAGTTCTCCGGGAATGAATCGTCTTCTGCTCACGATCATACTCACCCTTGCTGCTCTTTGGGCCCTTCCAGCTCATGCGGCATCGTCTTATGAGGAAAGTCTGAAGCAACTGGCGGAGGGAGTGATCGCCGACGCTGTGAAAGCGAAAAGAAACCGGCTGGCGGTGTTGGACTTTACGGACAGCAAGGGTGCGGTCACACCGATTGGGCAATTTTTGGCAGAGGAGTTGAGTACACAGATTCTGGTCGCAGGCGAACTCAAAGTCGCCGATCACACCGTGGTGGACTCGACCTTGAAGAAATTCCATGTCACAGAGCTCGAACCGGCTCAAGCTAACGGAGTCAAGCAGGCTGCCAAGGCATTGCAAGCCGATGTATTTCTGACTGGTTCCTATAGTGATTCACCGGACGGCTTTCGAGTGACGGTGAAACTGCTCAGCCCCAGTACCATGCAGTCATTAGGCGCTACGCGCAGCGCTATACCTAAAACCGGCCTACTGGCTGAACTCATCAAAGAAACAAACAAGCCGCCTGTTATAAAAATTGATGCCTCCGCCAAGCCGGCGCCACCACCTGGGCTTGGGCTCCATAGCAATGAACAGTATCAACTGGTCGTGACAGCCCTGCATAGGCGGGACAATCAGATCATCGCCGATCTCACGATTGAGAATAAGTCATCGCGCGACGTCAAAGTCCTGTGCCTGCTGCAGGACACCATGCTCGAAGATGACCATGGCGCCCGATGGAAATTGGAATCGGAAAACAACCGCGAAGGTCTCTGCATGCGCGGCATCGAGCTCTCTCCGCGAAAAAAAGGCCGGGCCGTGTTGACCTTCTCGGCGCCGACCGACGCGACCGGGAACCAATTTATCTTTCGTTATCACGAAACGGCCCCACGACGGGATGCCCTATTTTCTATCGAAGGACTCAAAGTCGAATCGGCCGGAACCCCTCCGGCAGCAATCGACACGATACCACCACCTTCTACGCCTTCTAATTAACCCTCACATGAGCAGACAACCGATCAAACAAGTGTTGACGATCGCCGGCTCTGATTCCGGCGGAGGTGCGGGAATTCAGGCCGACATTAAAGCCATGTCGGCCAACGGCGTGTTTGCCATGTCGGTGATTACTGCCGTCACGGCGCAGAATACGGAAGAGGTCACCGAGGTCTTCGAGTTACCTGTCTCGATCATCGCGTCGCAGATCGATGCGGTGTTCGATGACTTCGACGTCGCAGCGGTAAAAACTGGGATGCTGTCTTCAACGGCGATCGTCGATGTCGTTGCAAAACTCTTGAGGCCTCAAAAGATCACGAATCTCGTGGTGGATCCGGTCATGATCTCGAAGACCGGCCATGCACTGCTCAAGCCGGAGGCGATCGATGCGGTGAAGACACAACTCTTCCCCCTGGCGCTGCTCGTCACACCGAACATCCATGAGGCCCAACAACTCTCCGGTATCGAGATCAAAACGCTCGCGGACGCACGCCGGGCCGCCAAAATCATTCATAAGTTCGGTTGCAAATATGTGTTGATCAAGGGCGGTCATTTCCCGGCAGAACGAGCCACCGATCTGCTGTATGACGGCAATTTTTTCAATGTGTTCAAAGGTGAGGTCATTGATACCCCCCACACCCATGGCACCGGCTGCACCTTCGCCTCAGCCATCGCGGCGCATCTCGCACGAGGCAAATCCATGAACGACGCCGTACAGACGGCCAAAACCTACCTCACCGAAGCCCTTCGCCATAGTCTGGCAATCGGTCATGGAACTGGACCGACAAATCATTTTTACTTTCTTCAATCCTAGGATATTGTAGGGAAGTAACCTGGGCAAAGAAGAAGCTCTCGGTCTACACGTCTGGGACAAGTCCAGTCTATCTGGTTCATTTGGTTTATTTTGTTTATCTGGTTGATTTCGTTTATTTGGTTAGTTTCATTCAACCAAACAAACAAAACAGACCAAACAAACCCAATAACAACCTTCTCACGCTGGCGGACTGTTCAGCATCCTGTGAGGAATAGAGATCCATGGGTCGTTTTAGCTTCCGCCCACTAACTTTTTTGATCACAGGATTTGGCTGGCTCCTACTTTCCTCGCTGGTGGGACTGGCCGTCATGATTGGATTGGTCCATGGCACGCCGCTGCCTTCTTGGTTGAGGTTGGTTCATGTGCATGCCATCCTCATCGGTGGCATCCTGCAACTCATGATCGGCGGGTTGCTGGCGTCCCTATTCAGTGATTCCCAGAGCGGCCTTACCGGTGCAAACTCCCGCCCATGGCTGTTCGCAGCCCTGAACGCCGCCACAGTCTTGTTGCTCATTGGATTCGGACTCGGAAACATGATGATCGTCGGTGGGGCTGGAATTGTCGTGATTGGAGCCGTCGCCTCCATCGCTCCGGTCGCCTGGCAGTTCGCGCGGCAAAGCCAAACTCAAGCAACCGGTTCCTCCTGGCTCTATCGTTTCTCGCTCGTTTCCCTACTCGTTGGATTAGTCATCAGCGTCGCAATGGCATTCCAGTTCGTCCAACAATACTACGCCCACGCGCGGCTTCTTCATTTGCATCTGATTCTGTTGGGTTTTGTCACCATGGCCATGATCGGCGCCACCCATCGCCTCTTGCCGATTGCCTTGAACACTGAACTCTACAGCCTGAAACTCGCCCGTTTCGTGATGGTCGCACTTCCCGCCGGCTTCGCTATTTTGATCGGTGGATTTATCACCTCGTCCCTCCACCTCGAACTCGCGGTCGGAGGGTGGCTCATCCTCAGCATCGGTCTCTATGCATACAATCTTCTGCGTACCTGGATAGGCTCAGGCCATCAGGGAAATGCCGCTTCCGACCACCTGCTGATCGCGACGTTTTTCCTGGTCTTTATGATGGTCATGGGCGTGCTCGTCGGAGCCAACTTCCTCCCACAACCGCCGGTACTGCCATTTGGATCGTTGCACCTCGCGGCCTACACCCATATGGCCTTGATCGGATTTATGCTGCAGACAGTCATTGGAGGCTTGTCTTATGGCATCCCTGAGATACTGGCGGCCAGCCGGATTGCGAGCCGAAAAAAGCAGGGGCCTTATCGAGATCAACTCGCAGCCATCATGGACCGGTGGCGAGCCGTCCAGCTGGTTGGATTGAGCTTGGGGACAATGGGATTCGGCTTGCTCGCTGCGATGACCTGGAACTTCCCACTCAGTACGCTCTCCATTCAAATTGCATCCTGGGTCACTGTCGGCCTGCTCCTTGGCAGCTTGACCATTTTTACCGCCAAGCTTGCCTGGGCTTTCGGGGTTTCGCCACCAGGAGCCGTCGTTTCTCTCCCCAACAAGATACTGAAAGAATCCACCAGCGCCATAGATCCTGCCGCGTGAGACGGGAGATAGGCGAGAACGGCACGATCCGAAGTTCGGGGTTCGAAGTTCCGAAAACCTCGAACCCTCCCCCGTCTAGCTTGTCCCGCCAGTCGCGCTCGGATATCATATAGTGGCTTTTGCTGTTGCGCGACTGATGCGGTTATTGACGTTCCAACTGTTAA
>Ga0194035_1000290_pt1 | contig 30748 bp, 26 predicted proteins | sample JunL2320m_MetaG_FD_148680 | JGI IMG/M metagenome (GOLD analysis project Ga0194035, IMG submission 148680) | Anoxic zone freshwater microbial communities from boreal shield lake in IISD Experimental Lakes Area, Ontario, Canada - Jun2016-L239-20m | ecosystem: Environmental > Aquatic > Freshwater >...
GCCACCTCTCGCCGTCCCAGTACTCGGTTCTTCCGCTGTCCGGATTCGGATACCATCCCGGCGGTTTGCCTGGTTCCACTGAACACCGTCTCGTCACTGTTCGCAATTATCAAGATTAAACTACCGCAGCGAGATGCCCTGGTAAAGGACCTACTCGTCGAAGCAGATCTACGTCTCTATCGCCACGGGTGAGTCTCGGGGTCGCCCAGCCATGGATCTCGCCCAATCACCCGGAGCCGTTGGAACCAGGTCGGACGTTCAACCGGTATTGAAGATGGAAACGGTTCTCGTAGCGTTGTTGGAGACCCACATGCGAACGCCGTCAAAAGCAATCCCAATAGGGACAGAGACTCTGGGGCCGGAAGCGAAGGGGCTTCCAGAGACTTGGCTACCGTCGAGATTAAAAACCGAGACGTCGTTCGATCCACCGTTGACAACCCACATGTGTTTTCCATCAAATCCCAGAGCCCAAGGGCCGCCGCCCGCGGCGAACGGGCTGCCAGGCATCTGCGTTCCATCTGCGTTGAACACCGAAACCGTCTGTGCGGCCGCATTGGCCAGTCGCGAATGGACTTCCCAGAACCTGAGTTCCGTTGATGACGGGTGCCGATTCTGGCACTTTGCGCGCGGATTCTGGCACTTTGGCACTGAAAGCCAATTTCGGGCCGATTCTGGCACTCTCGTGCCTACGTCGAGGAAGTCGGCGATGGGCCAACGCCGGTCGGGTGAGTCCGTGGGCTTCCGCCGCCGTTGCCCCCATAACTGCCCCCATTGCCCGAATCAGGGCCGGAAACGAATCGCTTCCAGACGCGATAACCGTTACGTACCAACGGTTTTCGAAAGTGCGCCCGAAGGGATTCGAACCCCTAACCTTCTGATCCGTAGTCAGATGCTCTATCCGTTGAGCTACGGGCGCCCCGTCCAGGCATAGCCTGGGCGACCTGCAGATTCTAGCCATGAGGCTGCACATACCGGAAATCGTTGATCGGGGCCTCCTGCCTGTGTGATCCACACAAACCCCGCCTGGCTACAAAGTTAGATCCACCACCGTCATCCCAGCACCGATCGCAGGCGTACTCATCGCTGCAACGGCCTCCCCTGCCGCCTCGAGTGGGATCACCCGACCGACCAAAGTGGAGGGCTGGATAGCACCGGAAGCCACCAGAGCTAGGAGTTCGGGGTAGTCGGTCGCCGGCATCCCGTGGCTGCCCAGCAACTCGAGTTCACGGGCGATGACTCGCCCAATCGGCACCGCACTATCGGCTGCCTCGCCCAACATCAAGCCGATCTGCACATGACGGCCCAGTACCCGCAGGCACTCGATCGACGCCCGCATCGTGGCGATCGAGCCGAACGCATCGATCGACACATGAGCGCCCCCACCGGTGGCCTCAGCTATCGCATCAGCGACGTAAACGCCATCCGCCGCCAGCACCACTACCTCGGCGCCAAGATCACGCGCGGCCTCCAACGCAACGGCTGACACGTCGACCGCAACGACACGTGCACCGAGCGCGACTGCGATGTGTACCGCCGAAAGTCCCACGCCCCCACAGCCATGCACCGCGAGCCAATCACCTGGCGCGATTCGGCCACGTTTGGCCACGGCGCGATAGGCGGTCGCGAGGCGACAGCCGAGCGAGGCCGCGTCGATGAAGCTCACGTCATCTGGCAGAACGACGATGTTCGTGTCTGCGAAAGGCACCGCAACGAAGTCAGCGAACGAGCCCCAACTGGTGAAGCCGGGTTGCAGTTGGCTGCGGCACACGTGCATGTTGCCCGCGACGCAAATTTCGCAATATCCACAGCCACAAGCGAACGGGACGGTGACTCGATCGCCGAGCGCGATGCGGCTCACACTGCGGCCGACCGCACTGACCACTCCCGCATACTCGTGCCCAGGCACCATCGGCAGGAACGAAGGATCGTGCCCCATCCAGCCATGCCAATCAGATCGACACACACCGGTGGCATGCACCCTGACGATGACACCTTCGTCATCGCATTCCGGCTCGGGTACATCCGTCAGAACTGGGGTCACCCCGTATGTATCGAACATCACTGCTCTCATCGCGCCAGCATGACGCACGGCCTTGCCTCAACCAAGATTCCGGGCCAGCAATCGCGCGGTGGCAGGACGCCCACAGTCATGGCGGAGGCGGCGAGAACCGTCAGATGCTGCGCATCCTCCTCCCAAATCTCAAGCGGCCCAACACATGACTATGGGCGCCCCCAAGGGGACGCCCATAGTCATGGCGGAGGCGGCGAGAACCGTCAGATGCTGCGCATCCTCCTCCCAAATCTCAAGCGGCCCAACACATGACTATGGGCGCCCCCAAGGGGACGCCCATAGTCATGGCGGAGGCGGCGAGATTTGAACTCGCGATGGGCTTGTGACCCAAACCCGCTTAGCAGGCGGGCGCCATAGACCGGGCTAGGCGACGCCTCCACGCTGCTCTCCAAGGAGTGCAGCCCGCTTAGATTACCCGACCTTGGCCCGCGAGCAGAACGCGAGCCCAGACGGGCCCGCACTGGCAACCAGGCGCCATCCGGATTACTAGCTGAAGATCTGCTCGCGGAACTTCTCGCGCTCCTCGACCGCAGCCTTGATGCGCTCGAGCTGCTCGTCGCTCACATCGAGTTGGTACACCGATCGAATGAAGTCAGGCAGATCCTTGCGATAGTCGTGCGCCCACGCCCGATACTCACCTGGCAACTGAGCGTTCTTCATGTCGATCAGCAATTGGAAGAATGACGTGACCGGACGCCAGCGCATCGACGGCAAGATCCCCCGAGGTGAGGCATCAGGCACCTCCTGCATCTCTGGGCGGCTCGGGCCAAGCCAACCTGGGCGCTTCACGAGCAAGTCTGGGCCGAACTTGGTAACCCCGTCGTTGTCGTGGCTAAGTAGCACGTACTTCACTTGCTCGCGGTGAGCATCGGGCAGAGCGGTGAACTGCTCGAAGTCGTTCACGACGGCGATCAGATTCTTATCGACATCGGGCCGGTCATGGCCAGTCACCTGATGCATCCACTCGCTTCCCTGCGGAGTACCGATCCATAGGGCTCGATCGATACCCAGAGCCTGCGGACCCAACGTGCCCCAATCGATCAGGACGTTCTGACTCGTGAGTGCACCAAGCGATTCACCGAACAGCACGACCTTGGGCCGACTGTCTGGGTCCATCGCACGCAGACGTTCAAAGATGCGCAGCCACAGCAACCGGTTCTGCTCGCGCGCATCAGCGACCTTGCCCAACGACAACGGCGACGGGCGCTTCGAGTACTGCAACGTCACCGACGCCATGTCGCCCCTGGTCATGTACTGCGCACATGCGGTCGCGACGTAGTTCACATACCCCGAGCCAGTCGGCGAGCACAGCATCAGCATCGACCGCGACCACGCATCGGTGCGATCCATCTCAGCGAGCGCAATCTCTACTCGCTCAGTCGGTGTCGGCGCCGTATCGAGGCCGACGAACACCTGAATCGGCACAGCTCGCGCCTGCTCTTGCATCACCGTCTTGATCGACAGTTCGGGTCGCTTCTTACCCGCGAACTCGTTCGGCTTGTCGTGGAGTTTCTCGACGCGAACGAACGACGCCGCATGCCGACGTCCCTCGCGCCCCATCGACTGCCACGACACCAAGCTCGCTGGGTCGCCGCTCACCATGGGATTGGTCCATAGACCCGCAGCCTTATCGTCCATGCCGTCTTCGTATGACGATGAACCGGCATCGATGCCCGTCATCGCCCGGCTCCAAATCTCATGCGTACCAAGCACGAGTGCACCTAGCGCTGCCAGGTGGGTTATCCGTTCCCAACTGTCTTCCGAGCCCGGAAGCTTACGGCCCGCGTAACCGCCCAAGCGGTGCGCTGCCCAACGTTCTCCGATCGCGATAAGCCCCAATGCGCCCACGACACCGCCAGCCGCCGCAATGCCAAGAAGGGGACTGGTGTGTGCTGGATCGGATTCCTGCTCGGGTGGCTGCTCGCGCTGGCGTGCCTTCTCGACCACCGCTGCAGTCGCCAGGCCCATCGGCACGGCAAGTGGAAGTTGGGCGATACGACCATTCGCACCCAACGCCGAATCCAGGCCAACGCTTCCGGCCGTGGCCGCACTCAAAATCGTCGCGCCGGTACCGGTAATCGCCAGCCGCCAAGCCATATGACGCACGATGGCCCGAGCCATCGACTCCTCATCGCGGAACGGGATCAACTTCACCAACCCGAACCCGATCGGGATTGCGGCCACATCAAGGAACAAGGTGGTGGCCGCCTCGCGATCCTTTTCACTCCACGACTTTGGCAGGGGCAGCGAAGGCGCCAGCACCGCGCCGCCAAAGTCCAGGGCGTCCTGAGTGATAACTGTGAGCAAGAAGTGCGTGCCCACCGCGAGCCCGGTGATCAACCCTTGGTCCAGCGGGCTGCGCTTGGACAGCGACGCAGCGAAGGTGCCCGGCGTGGCAGCTGCCGCAACACCAAGGGCCACTTGCGACCCGCGACCAACAATCTCCTGCATGAGGTTCCATCCCTAGTCACTGCGCGTTCGCTGTGAGAACTCTAGCCACGGCCTGATCACCCGGCACCAAATTCCTGCGCCCGGTAACACCAGTGCCGAAGTGGGCGCGATGATGGAGGCAAGCAACTCTCGTCTCACTCGCGAGTTGAGCCGTTCGGGAGGAGCGACCATGCACGTGCTGAGCCGCGCCGCGGGCATGGTCGCGCTGGTCCTCGGAGTCATCATCGGATCGGCAGTTGGTGGTGGTATCGGCGCAATCGTCGGTGTTGTCCTGGCAATGATGGGTTTTCAGGCGCTCACTCTCGGCGTGCACGGCATGCGTTACGTCAGTTCCGCACTTGCCACTACCGGGGGTCTGGCTCTGATTGCCTGGCGGCACGGCCTCAACTTCACCGACCTAGGTCTCGGTCACCGCACCTGGCTCGTCGGATTCGTGTGGTCACTCGTCATCGTGATCGTGGTCGGCGCAGGGATCGCCGTCGCGGGTGGCTCACGTCGCACCCGCCACCTTTTCGGTGACGTCCGCATCAGCGACACCACGGGTCTGATCGCAGCCAGACGAGCGCTCTTCGACATTCCATTTGGCACTGTGCTCGTTGAGGAATTTGCTTTCAGGGGAGTGCTGCTCGCACTCGTCACTGGGCTCTACGGAACAGTCTGGGCCGTGGTGATTACCTCACTGCTCTTTGGGCTTTGGCACATCGCGCCATCGCTGGAAATGCACGACAGCCACACCCTGACCTCGGGCTCGCCGTGGCCAACTGTCATCTCCACCGTGATCTTCACCGGCGGATCCGGGGCAGTGTTCGCGCTACTGCGATTGGTGTCGGGCAGTTTGCTTCCACCGTCCGCTCTGCACTGGGCAGCAAACGGCAGTGGGGTAGTGGTCGGCTGGTTCATCCACCGCGGCAAGCACTCTGCAGATGACGACCAGATCTAGGCCACGCAAGCAGTTATCAGCCGCGCAAGATCGGACGAGTCATGCAGGTTGGGCCGCCCTCGCCCTTGTCGCTCTCCGCTGACGCGAATGTGTGCACGTCAACACCGCGCTCGCGAAGCGCATCGGCAGTTCGCACATTGCGATCACCGATCACGACCACGCCAGGTGCCACCGCCAACACATTGCAGCCAAGCGTTAGGTACTCATCGTCATCGACGTTGATCCACGAAATACCGCGACGAGACAGCGCCTGCAGCATCGCCACCGGTGACAACCGCTCATAGACGACAGCAAGATCCTCACGCACCATCGAGATCAGCGACATCAGGTGCAAGCAATACTCAGGGCCTTGATCGTGCGGCACGTCAAAAACTTCGACACCGACCCCGTCACTAGCCAAGATCCCGCGCATCTGGCTTACTGCTGCCTCGTTCGTGCGATAGCTGCGGCCGATGGCGACCGTGTGGTCATCGAGCCAGTACATGTCGCCGGCGTCGGCCGTGGCCTCGCCCTGCAACCGACCGATCGTGGGCACACCCACTGACTCCAGATCCGCGAGTAGATGCGCTGCCTCACCTCGACGAGCTGGCTTCGCTGCCTGAAAACCGATCGATCCCGACGGCGCAACGAAAACCGGGTCGTACACGAACACCGCGTCAGGGAGTCCGGCCACCGGCTCGAACTCGTGCACCTCACTGCCCAACGCTCGCAAGGTCGCAACGAACGCCGCGTGCTGCGAAACAAGTCGAGGAAGATCAGGCGTTTGCCAATGTGCGTCCTCGTATTCAGCGATCACCGCTGAGCCACCATCACCCACTAGCGGGCGACGCACAGCCACCCGCTTCAACGTGGCGACCGACGACCGAACTCCATACGACTGCGCTGTCATGGGGTCACCCTTTCAGGTACTGACCCCAAGGCACACCCGGCCCCGACCTGCTCGTCGTACCTACCGGATCGACCGGCCTCCGCAGTAGTGTCGAGTCCTACACCGCAGTGTCGTTCTCCGTCGATCTGCACGAATTGTCATGAAGCAACTTGCTCAAAGGGGATCGCGATCATCATCTGCGTTGCGCCGAGCCCGGCGCTCGATCGCACCCTGCTGGTCGATGCCGTGGTAGCCGGTCACATCCACCGTCCGCACGATGCGGTGTCGGTTGCCGGCGGCAAGGGATTCAACGTCGCACGATCGGCGCGGGCCCTCGGCGCTGACGTGGTTGCCGCCGCGATTCTCGGCGGGCCGACCGGTGCGCACGTCGAACACTTACTGCGGGCCGATGGCATCAACGCCCGGGTGATTGAAGGAACGAGCGACACTCGCACCTGCACGTCGATCGCATCGATGAGCACCAGCACGTTGACCGAGTTCTACGAATTAGCCGCCGCAGTCACGCTCGACGAATGGCAAGCGCTGGAAACGAGCATCGGTATCGAACTCGCACTCGATGCGTCCTGGCTCACGATCTCAGGATCGATGCCGTCGGGAGCGCCGATCGACGCTGTCGCCCGGCTCACCGCCCTGGCACATTCCTACGGAGCCCGCATCGCGATCGATACACATGGCCCCGCCCTATCCCTTGCCCTTGAGCACCAGCCCGACATCGTGAAGGTCAACGTCCACGAAGCCGCGGCAGTGCTCGGGCTCAGCGTCGATCCGACCCCGCACATGGCAGCAACCGCACTGCATGACCGCCAAGGGTGGCTCACTGTTGTCACCGCGGGCACCGCTGGCGCATGGGCGGTTGCCGGAGGTCCTGTCTGGCATGTGGGCGCCGCCCAGACGGGTGCGTTCCCGGTAGGCAGCGGTGATGCATTCTTGGCTGGCCTGATCACCGGGCTAGTCGAATCAGGCGACGACATCGCGGGCGCCCTGGCACTCGCCGCTGGCACTGCAGCAGCAAATGCCCAACTCCCTGGCGCCGGTGTCCTCGACCCCGAGCAAGCCCGCAGCTGGGCTGCCGACATCGTGGTGGCCGTCAGCCCTTAAGGCCGCTGAAGGTCATCGTGGCCACAAACTGCTTCTGCGCCATGAGGAATCCAACGATCAGCGGCAAGGTCGCCACCACGTTTCCGGCCATCAGCACTGACCACTGTGTGCGTCGCATTCCTTGGAAGGTCGTCAGCCCTACCTGAATCGTGAAGTTGTCCTGATTGCTGATCGCGGTGAGCGGCCAGATCAGGTCGTTCCACGAGTTGAGCAGGGTAAACACCGCCAGTGTTGCCAACGCCGGCTTAGCCAACGGCAGCACGATGCGCCGGAACACTCCGAAGGTGGAAAGACCATCAATGTGTCCGGCTTCCTCCAACTCCTTCGGCAGCGATAGGAAGAACTGGCGCATCAGGAAGATCCCGAAAGCGCTTGTCAACCAAGGGATAAAGGCCGCCGCCAGAGTGTCGACAACGCCGATTTTGGAGAACATCACGTACGTGGGAATCATCAGCAGTTGAGTCGGGATCATGATGGTGGCCACGATCGCGAAGAACCCGAAATTGCGTCCGCGGAACTTCAGCCGCGCGTAGCCGTATCCCGCGACCGAACACAGAATCAAGTGCGAGGTCACCGATATCGTCGCAACGATCACAGTGTTGAGCAGCCATCGCGGCGCGAGGCTTTCGGTCAGAAATCCTTGGTAGCCACTGAGATTGATCGATGTCGGGATGAAGTGCGGCGGGAAGCTGTTGATCTCAGCGTCGGTCATGAACGAGGTCAGGATCATCTGCACCAGTGGCAAAGCGAAAAGCAACGCCGTGGGCATCAGCAGCAGATGCCATCCCGAGAACGGCAGAAAGCCCCGTCGCTTGCGAGCGACGGGTGCCGACTCCTTGATCTCGACCGTGCGCAGCAGCGACATCAGAACGCCTGGATCTTCGTGCGTCGCGAGTACCACACCATGAACAGCGTGACGAGCATCGTGATTGCGAACAGGCCGTATGACACCGCGGCTCCATAACCGAATCGCGATTCCTGGAAAGCCACCTTGTAGACGTAGTAGACGAGCGTGGCCGTGCTGTTGAGCGGCCCACCGCGCGTAGTCGTATAGACCAAGTCGAACAGCTGCAGCGCCGTGATGGTTTGCCAGATGGCGGTGAACACAGTGACCGGTGCGAGAGCAGGGATGGTTACGTAGCGAAATATCTGTCGACGGTTAGCACCATCAACGATCGCGGCTTCGACGACATCCTGCGGAATGTCTTGCATCGCGGCCAAATACACGACCACGGTAAAGCCGACCTGACCCCAGAGGGCAATGAGCACGATCACCAGCATCGCCTGAGTTGGCGACTCCAGGAACGGCTGTGGGGGAATCCCGAGTCGACGCAGGATGTCGTTGGCCGAGCCGTAGTTCGGCTCGAACACGAAGCCGGCCAAGATGCCGGTAGCTGCTGCCGATGCGACGAACGGAATGAAAATCGCGGTGCGATAGAAGCCGACGAATCGGATGCGCTGATTGAGCGCATTGGCGATCAACATGCCCAGCAGAATCGAGATTGGCACGAATACGGCGGTGAAAAACAACGTGTTACGCACTGCGTTCCACACATCGGGGTCGTTCATCATCGTCTGGTAGTTCTTCCACCCGATGTCTTTGGGTGGGCTCAGCAGATTCCACTTCTTACGCGAGATAAAGAACGCCCAGCCCGCCGGGAAGATCGACAGGCCGATCACTACGAAAGTCGAAACGCCTACGAACGACCAGCCAACAACATCACGCCGCAGCCGCGCCCCGCGAACCTGACGACGACGCGTGGCATCGTCAGTTGCCACCGGCCGGAAGGCTGAGGCGGTACCAATCTCGATCGTCACGGTGCAGATCCTGCCTTTGCTCGTTCAGCTCGACTCTCGTTCAGCTCGACTCTCGTTCAGCTCGCCAGGGCATCTGCCGATGCGGCGGCGGCCCTGTCCAACGCTTCCTTAGCCGTGCCCTTGCCTTGTAGCACTTCGGAAATCGCAGTGCCGACCTGCTGTGACATCTCGTCATACCCCGCAACGGTTGGCCGCGGCTGCTTGGCGTTGGCCAGATTGTCGACGAAGACGTCGCCTCCTGGATAGTCCTTGATGAACTGAGCGAACGCGGCAGTGCCCTTCTCCGACTCGCGAAGCGGCAGGTTGCCCAGAGCGATGTTCCATCTCGCATCCTGCTCCGGCTGGGTAAGCCAGGTCGCGAAGTCAAAAGTCGCGCGTGCGCGGTTGGCATCCCCGTGATCGAACAGGGCCCAGATGTCGGTGCCGGAAATCGTCTGATGATCACCATTGGTGCCAGGAAGTTGGACGACACCGTAGTGAGCCTTGCGCTGCTGCAGGTCGTACAGGTTCCACGGCCCGCTGATCTGCATCCCGATGCGGCCATCGAGGAACAGCGCGCCGTATTTCTCGCCGGTCTGGTCGAGGTACATGGACCTATCGTCAATTGCCATGGCGCGCAAGAACTCCAGCGACTTCACGCCCGCGTCGGAGTTGAATGCCGCCGACTTCTGGTCAGCCGAAAGGATCTCGCCACCGTTCTGCCACAGCAACGGCCACAGGTGCCACGTGGTGTCCTCATTGCCCGACACCGAGTAGGCAGTGCCAAAGATCTTCTTGTCAGAATTCGTCAGCTTGAGTGCAGTGGCTCGAAAGTCGTTCCACGACCAATCCGGATTCGGGTAAGCGATCCCAGCCGCATCGAAGAGATCCTTGTTGTAAATCACCGCGAGATTGCCGACGATCGCCGGGATGGCGAAGACCTTGCCGTTGACAGTGGCTGTGGCACGTGAGGCTGCGGGCAAGCCGTCCCAGCCGACCGCCGGCTCCTTGACCCACTCAGTTAGGTCAAGCACCTTGCCACTCTGGGCCAATACACCCGCCCAACTGCCATAGGCATAAGCCATATCGGGGTAGTTATCAGCAACGAAGCCTGCTGCGATCTTCTGCTTGAGCTCGTCCGTCGTGGGCGCCCCCGGCTCGACCTTCACGGTGATGTTCGGATGCGTGGTCGTGAACTCTGCAGCGAGAGTCTCCATTGCCTTCGCCGCATCTTCAGTCTGACCATGCCACACCGTGATCGTCACCGGTGCCGACGAGTCGACAACCGACGGCATACTCGAACCAGCCGGGCTCGGCGCCGACGAACACGCGGCGAGGGCGAGCGCCGCCACTACTGCAGTGGCGGCGCCTAGCCTGCGGATCATGCCAGCGCATCAGCGGACTTGGCCGCTGCCGCATCTAGTGCATCCTTGGGATTTCCTTGGCCCTGAAGCACTGCAGCGATCGCCTCACCGACGTACTTCGACATCTCGGTGTATCCCTCGACTGTCGGGCGCGGCGTCTTGGCGTTCTTCAGGTTATTGAAGAAGACGGTCGCGCCCGGGGCGTAATCGGTGGCCCAGGTCTGGAACGCGGCACTCGACTCCTCGGATGAGCGAATCGGCAGATTGCCATAGGCAAGGTTCCATCGCTCATCGATCGGAGCACTGGTGAGCCAGAGGAGGAAGTCCTCAGTTGCTGCTGCACGATTGGCGTCACCATGATCGAACGCAACCCAGATGTCGGGGCCTGACACAGTCTGGTGATCGCCATTGGTGCCGGGCAGGATCGTTACGCCGTAATCGACCTTGCGGTCCTTGAGGTCGTACAACTGCCATGGTCCGCCGATGATCATCGCGACCTTGCCGTCGTACATGAGCGGGCCGTACTTCTCATCGGTCTGATCGAGGTACATCGACTTGTCGTCGACGGCCATCGCGCGAAGCGTCTCAAGCGCCTTCACGCCGGCATCGGAATTGAAGGCAGCGCTCTTTTGATCTGGAGAGAGCACCGAACCACCGTTCTGCCAGAGCAAGGGCCAGAAGTGCCAGGTGGTGTCCTCACTGCCTGACACCGAATAGGCAGTGCCATAGACGCCCTTTGCGGGATCGGTCAGCTTCTTGGCCGCCGCGCGGAAGTCGTCCCAGGTCCACTGGTCGGTGGGGTAAGAAACACCGGCGGCGTCGAAGACCGTCTTGTTGTACATGAGCCCGAGATTGTCGACGAGCGCCGGCATTCCGATCACTCGGTTCTCAACAGTCGCAGTCTTGCGCGCTGCCTCGGGGAACTCGTCCCACTTGACCGCAGGGTCAGCGACGCGAGGGGCCAAGTCGAGGGTGTGGCCGCTCATCCCTAGCTCAGTGGCCCAACTACCGAACGCGTAGGACAGATCGGGGTAACTATCGGCGACGAACCCGGCCGCGATCTTCTGCTTGAGCTCGTCAGTGGTGGGGGCCCCCGGTGACACATTGAAAGTCACGTTCGGGTGCGCCTTCGTGTACTCGGCGGCCAAGCCTTCGAGGAGCTTCTCTGCCTCGGCAGTTTGCCCCGTCCACCAGGTGAGCGTGACCGGGGAGGTTGAGTCGACGGGGGCAGCCGATGAGGCGCCGGGCGTGCCCGTGTCAGTGGAACCGCCAGACGAACAAGCACCGAGCCCGAGTGTCACGGCTGCGAGCGCAGCAACACCTACTAACGCGCGGCGGCGGGAAGTAGACACGGAGCGTGAAGAAGCGCGCATGAAGACCACCTGGGGTTGTCGTTACTGTGAGTTGTTGTTGTTCTCGCGAGTTCGCTGGGATCTGTCTCGTCAGTTGTCAGTAGCTCAATTGCCTGCACTTCAGGTATCGCCAGTTCAGTTACCAGTAGTAAGTACGACGGAACGGGAAAGTGCACGCGGTGTATCCGGATTGAGACCTCGAGAGGCAGCCAGATCCACGCCCAGGCGTTGCGCGCGAACAAGTTGTACGAGGGGGTCGAGTGAGTCGGTGACCACAGTGGCACCAGTTGCGCGTACGTCGTCGACGAGGCCGGCGGGTGGTTCACCGAACATCCAGACCAGTGACCGCGGCCCAGCCACCGCAATCGGACCATGCCGATAATCCATCGCCGGGTAGGACTCAGCCCACGCTTGAGCCGACTCGCGAGTCTTCAGCGCCGCCTCATGCGCCAGGCCCAAAGTCCAGCCCGTGCCCAGGAAGACCAGGTGGTCAAAGTCGGAGGCCACTACTGGGAGCGGGTCAACCACTGCCGCTTCGCACTGCGCGATCGAGGCCGATACGTCCTGGCCAACCGCTGCACGAATCATCGTGATCAGCGTGGTCGGGAAACGGGTCTGCACAACACTGGTTTCGTCAGCCCAATCCAGCAGGATTCGATCGTCGAGATAGTCATCGATGCGTTGGCCCGGCACGGCGATAACGCCGATTCGGCGTGCGCCCGGAGCCAGTGCGGCCAACGCGTCGACAACCTCAGTGGTGGTTGCGGACCGGGTGATGGCGATGACCCGGTCATAACGGCGACGGGTTGGCATCTCAGATGCCAACGCCCAGTCGGTCTCGCCGAATCCAGCGTTCTCGCGCAAGTGCGCGTAGACCTGCGAGACGAAAGCCGAAGTACCGCAACCAATCGCGAGTACGCGCTCACCTGGCGCGATGAGCAAATCGCGCACCCGATCGGTGAACTCGAGACCACGCGCCCACATCTGCGGCTGACTAGCTATCTCGCGGTCGGTTGCTGTTCGAAGTTCCATGGCGTGAGTATGGTCATCTATGCGCGATTGGTGGCGTAACCCTGCAGGAAGTGGACATTTTCGATGAGCGATTTGATCCCCGGAGCCGGCACGCCTGATCGTCGATTCGCAACACTCCCGCTGGCTGAGTACGCGCCCATCCGCTCGATTCGTCGTCCGCTCACGCCCATCGATCGGCTCGCGGTACCCGCGATAGACGTGCACAACCACCTCGGTCGCTGGCTGCACGACGAAGGTGGATGGATGGCCCACGATGTGGGCGCATTGATCGACACGATGGACCGCAGGGCCATCAGCGCCATCGTCAACCTTGACGGTCGGTGGGGCAGCGATCTTGACGACAACATCGCTCGCCTCGACGCCGCACATCCCGATCGATTCCTCACCTTCTGCCATCTCGATTGGTCGCGTCTACAAGGCGCTCGCCCGACCGAGACGCTGATCGCCGACCTGCATCGAGCGGTCGACCAAGGCGCTCGCGGTCTCAAGGTCTGGAAGGACCTTGGCCTTGCAGTGACCGATGCCGGCGGCGGCCGAGTGCTGCCAGATGATCCACGGCTCACCGAGGTCTTCATCGCTGCCGGCGAGCTCGGGCTGCCGATTCTGATCCACACCGCTGATCCGGTCGCATTTTTCACCCCACTCGATCGACACAACGAACGAATCGACGAGCTCCAAGAGATGCCTTCATGGTGGTTCGGTGGCCCCGAGCACCCGACCTTCGACCGGCTCATGGACGCGCTCAGCGATGTGGTTCGCCGCGCCCCTGGCACCACGTTCATCGGCGCGCATGTCGGCTGTGCGGCAGAGGATCTCGACTGGGTGTCAGCCCTGATGGACGAGTGCCCCAACTTCAACGCAGACATCGGTGGTCGACTCGGCGAACTCGGCCGTCAGCCGCGTCGGTTCGCTCGCCTCGTAGCACGGCATCCCGACCGAATTCTTTTCGGCACCGACTCATTCCCACTCGACGAGGACACCGTGCTCACCTACGCGCGTTTCCTCGAGACTGACGATGAGTGCTTCGACTACGCGGCTGGGTGCGAAATTCCGCCGCAAGGTCGGTGGGACATCTCCGGTGCCGCGTTGCCGGCCGCACACCTGCGCGCGGTGTACGCCGACAACGCCCGACGGATCCTGGACATGCCAGCCTGAACTCGCAGGCTGAACTCGCAGGCTGAACTCGCTGCCTGAACTCGCTGGCTTCAAGCACACGCCGTGATCAAGCAGGCGCCGTGATCTAGAAGTGCGTGGTGCAGACTCCGACACTTCGGTAGTCGTCATCGACCACATGCAGTACACGCCACTTATCAAAAGTCGTGCACGGGTGCGAAATCCCAAGTGCGACAAGGTCTCCCACCCGCAGGTCGGCGCCTGGCGACAGCCGCACGAAGGTGTGCTGATCGCTGAGCGCAAAGGCAGTCAACTCATCGGTGCGCGCCACCTCACCCGCGTTGCGATAGGTCGCCACGGGGGTCGGCAGCCCTTGATCATGCGATAGGTCACGACGTCCGGCGTTAAGGATCGCTAGATCAGGCTCGGGCCGTGAGATCACCCGCGCCCACACTTCCACTGCTGCCTGCCAGCGTGGCTGTGGCTCTGGCTCTGGCTGTAACTGTGGCTGTGATGCAGGCGTGATTTGGCTCGCGGTCTCGTACAGACCGTGGTCGTGTGTGAGGTAACACCCGCTGCGCAGCACTACCTCGATCCCTTCACCGGGAAGCGCGGCCAACCGGCTCTGTACCCGATCGATGTACATGCTGCCGCCGACAGTCAGGATCGGATCGGTCGACAACCAGCCAGCCCTGAACGCATGACGAGTGATCAAAGCGAGTTGGTCGAGGAACTCATCAACCGACGCCAAGCCCTCTGCGGTGCGGATCCCCGGGACGGTGGCCTCGTACCCAGCGATGCCGCGCAGCACCAACGATGGCGAGGCTGCTGCAGCCTCGGCTAGTGCGATCGCTCCTTCGACCCCACGGATGCCGGTACGGCCGTCGAGGTGGCCTACCTCCACCAGCACCTGCAGAACTGCGCCCGCAGGCGCTTGCTCAGCGGCTGCCTCGGCGATCCGCAATGTGTCGAACGAGTCGACGAACAGCAGGAACTCGCGGTCAGGCACCTCAGCCACGAGCTGCAAGATGTCGACCAGCGCTGGTACATCGACCAACTCGGTCGCGCAGATCACCCGTGTGACACCGAAATCGAATAGCCGGCGCACCTGGTACGACGTAGCGGCGGCAAAACCCCATGCACCAGAACCAGTTTGGAGATCTATCAACTCAGGCGACATCGTGGTCTTGGCATGTGGCGCAATCGAGAAGCCGACGCTGTCGCAGATGTCGTTCATCGCCGCGACGTTGTGCAGGAGGGCTGACTCACGCAGGATCGCCAGCGGTGATTCTGCGAGGTCGAGCAACAGGGGCAACCCTGCACGCGCCGGCTGCAGCACGAGCGCAGCCTTGAAGTCTGCGGGCAAGCCGTCTGATCCACCGGGCACAAAGCCCGGCTGCCGCCAGGGCGGCGCTTCGCCGCGACGAGAGTCGGCGCTCATCGGCCATCCACTACTGCGAGTGCGTCGATCTCAACCAGCAGCCCCGGCGGTAGGCCGACATAGATGGTGCTGCGCGCGGGGTAGGGCGAAGTGAAGACTTGCTCGTACGCCTGATTCATCTCGGCGAACTGCGAGACCTCGGTGAGGAACACCCGCACGCTGATTACGTCGCGCTCATGTGCACCGCTAGCGGCCAGATGCGAAAGCAGATTAGTCAACGCCTGAGTGGTCTGCGCACCGACACCCTCGACAACGGTTCCGTCGGCGGTAATACCCACCTGGCCCGATCCCGCGACGATGGCGCCGATACGCACAGACGGTGAGTAGGGCCCAGCCGGCGGTGGGGTTCCCTCTGCGTGTGCCGCTTGTCGTGCCATGTCGGCCTCCCTTCGATGATGTGAGCTGAGTTTGTGTCGGGCCGCCAGGCTGTCGGGCCCGCTGTCCGTCAAGCCGTGACGTGGTCGCTACATCACAGCTCGTTGCCCACCATCGACAACGAGTTCGGCACCATGAATGAAAGACGCTTCGTCGCTGGCCAGGAAGGCATAGACAGCGGCAACTTCGTCCGCGTCGCCGGCTCGACCTAGCGGGATGAAGTCACGGGCATATGCCAAAGCCTTGTCGGGATTGCCTGCAGCCCTGGCGATTTCGACGTTCATCGGCGTTTGAATGTACCCGGGGCAGATGGTGTTAACACGAATACCGTGTGCTCCGAGCTCGACCGCCATCGAACGTGAGAGTTGCACAACCGCACCCTTGGATGAGTTGTAGTGCGCGTATAGCGCCTCTGCTGCAAGGCCGTTCGTCGACGCCATGTTGATAATCGATCCGCGGCGCTTGTTGGCAACCATTAGACGAGCCACGGCCTGGCCCATCAGGAACATCCCGCGCACGTTCACCGCAATCATGCGGTCCCAGGCCTCCACTGTGAGGTCAAGGAACGGCTCCTGCCAGGCGACGCCCGCGTTGTTGGCCAAGACGTCGATCCCGCCCGTGAACTCCTCCGCCAGAGCAACAATGTCGGCTACAGATTGCGGCGAACTCACCTCACCCACCGCGCCGGCGAACATTTCGGCAGGAGCGGCTGCGGCCAAAGTCTCCAAGGCGCCAGTAAGGCCAGCTTGCTCGTGGCCAGTGACGAAGACGCGGCACCCTTCGCCAAGTAAACGGGCCGCCGCCGCCAGCCCGATCCCGCTAGTGCCCCCGCTGACAAGCACGCCCTTGCCGGCCAGCCCACGCATCGCTCAGCCCCCGAGCACACGCAGGAAGTGAGCAACCACGGCAGCCATAGCATCACGCGCTGGCGCAATGTACTTACGTGGATCAACGACCGACGCATCGGCAACGAGTCGTTCGCGCACCGCACCAGTGAACGCGATATTCAGCGCAGTGCCGATATTGACCTTCACCATGCCAGCGCGCACAGCGCGTCGAAGCTCGTCATCTGAGACCCCAGACGAACCGTGCAGAACGAGGGGAACACGGACCGCCGCGGCAATCGCAGCAATGAGCTCGTGGTCGAGAGCGGCACTGCGGTCGAGCATGGCGTGTGAACTTCCCACCGCCACTGCAAGCGCATCGACACCAGTGGCAGCCACAAAGCCAGCGGCCTCAGTCGGATCGGTACGCACACCAGGTGCGTGCGCTCCATCCTTACCGCCCACCGCACCAAGTTCGGACTCGACCCACAGGCCGTGCTCGTGACCCCACACGACCGCGGAATGGGTTGCCTCAACGTTGTCGGCATACGACAGCGTTGAGGCATCGAACATCACCGAGCCGAATCCATGCTCGGCCGCCTGATACATAAGCGGTGCACTCTCAACATGGTCGAGATGCATTGCGACAGAAGCACTTGAGCCATTCGCGATAGCCACGCACGCAGCAGCGAGGGGCGCGATTCGACCCCCGTGGAACTTCACAGCGTTCTCGCTGATCTGCATGATGACGGGAAGTCCGGCTGCCTCGGCACCGGCCACAATGGCTTCTGCATGCTCGAGGCAGATCACGTTGAACGCGCCGATGGCTCGACTCAGTGCGCGCGCGTCATCGATCAGGTCAACGGTCGGTACTAGCGGCATCGAATCTCCATACGGGCAAGGTCAGGCAAGTGACACTCGCAGACTCTCCGGCAGCAGATCTCCATGCGCAACAGTCAGCGCATTGCATAGGTTCCAGATCTGATCCACCGTGAGAGTGGCCGCGGTGTTGGGGTCAATCATCGCGGCATTTCGCACAAGTTGTGGATCACCGGTCACCGCGGCCCGCACGGTGAGTTCGCCAACGCTGACGAACGATCGGTTCAACGCCGCACACTGCAAGGGCAGGTCGCCAACGTGCATCGGGTGAGCGCCGAGTTCATCGATCGAGGTGGGCACCTCAACCGCGTACTCATTGGGCAGATTGGTGATGTAGCCGCGGTTAGCCACGTTGGCGAAGATGGTCCGCTTGGTCCCAGTCTCCATCGAGTGAATCACCTGCGGTGCGTACTCGGTCGAATCGCGATCCATCGCCAGTGGCTCACCTGCAGCTAGCGAGTTGCGAACGTCGTCGTACTCGCGCAAGTTATCCTCGCTGATCCCGATGTAGACGCCCACCTCAATCCGCAGGCGCTCGATTTCACTGTCGTGGTGCAAGTACCACGGCACGTATTCACTCGAGTGCTCACTTGTCTCGGTGGGGTAATAGCCAAGACGGCGATACATATCGACTCGCACCCGACGTCGGAGCTCAGGATCAGCGGCGATCCGCGCATCGAGCAAGGGATAGAGGCTCTGCCCCTCACGTTCCCAGCGCAGCAGCCAAGCCTGGTGATTGACCCCCGCTGACCAGTACGACACGTCCTCGAACGGGACATCGATGACTTCACAGAGGCCGCGCACGGTCCAGTAGACCGAGTGGCACAGGCCGAGCACCTTGAGCCCCGGCGCTACCGCACGCAGGTAAGCGATGTTCATAGCCATCGGATTGGTGTAGTTGAGCAGCCACGCATCCGGGCAGATCTCGAGCATGTCGCGCGCAATACCGTCGAGGACAGGGAAGGTACGCAGGCCGCGGAAGATCCCGCCGACCCCGAGGGTGTCACCGATGGTCTGCCGCAGACCAAACGACGCGGGCAACTCGATATCGCGCAACGTGGCAGCGTGCATGCCCACCTGAATCGAGTTCACCACGTACTTCGCACCCTCAAGTGCGCGTCGGCGATCCAGAGACGACACCACCTCAACACGTCGACCCAGTTGCGAAGCGGTGGCCTCGGCGATTGCTACCGCCGTCTCGAGCCGCTCCGCATTGATGTCGTGCAAGGAGATTCGTAGTGGGCCAAGATCGTCAAAACCCAGGATGTCGCTCATCAGTTCACGGGTAAAGACGACGCTGCCGGCGCCTAGGAAGGTGATCGTCGTTGAAGGGGACATGGGTGAAGTGTTGCCCCACACTGGCCAAAGCGCGCACGATCGGACGACAATGGCGCGCATATGTGCAAGTCAAAGTGAGCGAACGCTCGAAACCGAGCGAGAGGGAGTGCCGTGGCCCGCGTTTCCCTCCGACGGGCAGACCGAGTGTCCTCGATCTTGGATCGGCTGGCCACCACCCACTCGGTGAATGCAGCGAGCCTCGCGCTGGAGTTCGGGGTATCAGCAGCAACACTGCGACGCGACCTCCAGATGCTCGAGGATCAGCGCCTGCTCTCCAGGACGCACGGGGGCGCACTAGCGCATGACGTCGCGTATGAGCTACCCGTGCGCTACCGAGGTGGGCGTAACCGAGACGAGAAGCGTGCCATCGCAATCAAGGCAGCCGAGCTGCTCCCCAAGGGCCGCCTGACCATGGGCTTAGCAGGCGGAACCACCACGAGCGAGGTCGCGCGTCTTATCGCCGAGCGAGTCGATCTCACGGTAGTTACCAACGCACTCAACATCGCCACCGAACTCGCCCTGCGGCCACGGCTGAAGTTGATCCTCACTGGCGGAGTCACTCGCTCACAGTCCTATGAGTTGGTCGGGCCTTTCGCTGAGCAAACCTTGCAAGCACTGCACCTCGAGGTTGCGATCGTCGGGGTCGATGGCATCAGTGCGGCCGCCGGACTCACCACTCACGACGAGGTCGAGGCCCACACCAATCGCACGATGGTCTCGCGCGCCAAGCGGGTGATCGTGGTGGCCGACGGCTCCAAGATCGGACGGGTGCTGCTCGCGCGCATCTGTGCGCTCGAGTCGGCGCACGATCTGGTCACCGATTCGAGCGCGGACCCGCAGGCGCTTAACGCCATCCGCGCCACGGGGATCACCGTTCACGTGGTGGGTGCGTCAACCCCGGAAAGCCTTGTAGCAGAGAGCAACTAGCCCGATGCGCAACTAGCTGTCGAGCCAACCAAGCTGCCGCTTCACCGCGGCGAACAGCTTCGGTGCCGCCTGGTCGTCGTCTATCCACTGCTGAGCGGTGAGCTGGGCCACTGCCTCGGTCACGCGAATCAATTCCTGCCCGGTTGATTGCGCGAGCACCTGCAATCTGGCCGACTGCTCCAGGAAGTACAACTTGTGCCAAGCATCTGCGATATCAGTTCCAATCACGATGACACCGTGATTGTCGAGCATGACCACGGTGGCGCCGCCGGTGACGGCGCTCGCAATGCGGTCACCTTCTGCAGGCCCATCGGCCAGCCCGCTATAGGGCAACCGGGCTATGCGATCGTGGAAGTACATCGAGTTCTGGTGAATTCGAGTGTCGAATCCACCAACTGTCATCGACAAAGCAGTGGCGTAGGGCATGTGCGTGTGGAACACAGCATTGGCGTCCGGCCGCGCACGGTGGCAACCGCGGTGAATCATGAACGCGGTGGTCTCCCACGCACCCTCACCACCAACTACGTTGCCATGGAAGTCGACTGTCAGGATGTCGTCGGCCGTGATCTCGGACCAGTGCGGCCCAAAGCGGTTGAGCAAGAACAGGTCTGGGCGACCAGGAACCGCCAACGAGAAGTGGTTATCGATGCCCTCGTTCAACCCATGCATGGCGGCGGCACGGAATGATGCTGCGAGATCGTGCTTCGCGCGCATCATGACGTCGTGTGAAGCGCCAATTACCTCTGTCATACCGCCAACAGTAGGGCTGCTGTTAGAACGTTTCCAGCCCCACGGGCAACTGGGAGCAAATGATGCTGCTGCCAAACGCCCGTGGCTAGGCCACCTTCCAACTGCGTTTCCACGTAGTTGGCGTGTATTTGGACGACTGGCTCGGCGTGGGGGTCGAGGTATAGGTCACCGTGACCACGACGCTGCGCACTCCCAGAGTCGTGACCATGAGCTGGCCCGTCAGCGGCGTGAACTTCCAGGTGCAGTGCTGAAGGGCGCTCTTCATGCCGACGCCGATGGCGGGCACCGTGCACGAGACACTCACGCTTACCGTCCCGGGAGAGCTCGACTTCATGACCACTGTTCTGGTCCCACGAATGGGCAGCGCCGAAGTACCAGAACGACCAGTGACCGTCAGGGGGATCGACACCTTCGCTAACAGCACCTTGCGGGTGGTGCTGATGATCGGCGCACTGGCGAAGTAGGAGTTGCGGAACTCGACTGACTGATTGGCGATATCAGCAACTGCTGGGTCAACGCTGACCGTGGTCGATGTGCCCACCTGCTCGGAGCCACCATTGACCGCGTAACTGGCAACCGCCGAAACCGTGGTGTTGCCCGTGGTGAAGAACCGCAGCAGGCACGAACCGGTGCCGCTCGACGCAGTCACGGTGCCAGCCTTGTCGCGGCAGGGGGAGGTGGCAGTCGCCGTCACAATCTCACCCGAGCTAGCCGACGCTGCGACGTTGGCCGACTTGGCGTAATTCAAAGTGGGAGTGGTGCCCACCGGCCACGCATTGCCGTTGTAGGTCGGGCTGATCGAGCCGGCGTTCGCCGGTGCTGCTGGGGCTCCGGAAGCGGTCTCGGTGACCGTGCATGTATCGGCAACTGCGATGGGAATGATGCCTGAACCTGCGCTGGATGCAGCCACACCAACGGTCACAAGCCTTGGCCAATGGCCGGGGTCCAGCGCCGCATTTGCCGGGCAATTAACCGAGATCGTGGCCGCAGTAGCGCGGAAATCGTTGCCCGCGAGAACCACCTTCGACACCTGCAACGTGCCGCGCCCGGGAGTCACAGTCACGCTGGCGTAGTCGTTGGCCGAGTTGCTTTCGTCGGGCCCACTCACGGTTGCCGAGTTGGTGAGCACGACACCTGCCGTCGACAAGGCGAGCGAGACGGTGAGATCGAGATCAGCGGTGTCGGCACTGGCCAGCGTCCCGGCCAGGGTGCATGTGACTGTCTGCGACTGATCGGCCGCCACGGCATTCGCCGAACACAACCAGCCAGTGGGTACCACCGACGAGACATAGCGCATCCCCGGTGGCAACACATCCTGTGCTACGACTGGCCCTGCATTGGCCGATGGCCCGCTATTGGTCAGAGTCAATCGCCACACGGTGTTCGATCCAGCCAGCACCGGATCCGTCGCGGGAGCCAAGGCCTTGGTGATCGACAGATCGGAGGAGTGACTCACCTCCGACTCGGACGTGGCTGTGTTGTTCGCGGTCATCGGGTCGGAGGCAGGCGTCGTTACCGTGGCCGTGTTGGTGATCGGGCTAACGACCGCAGGATCAACTGCCACGGGCAACACCAGCGCGGCGTCATCGCCGACCGCGAGTTCACCTGCTGTCAGGGTGCACACCGCGGTCGCGCTGCCAGTGCATGTCCACCCAGTCGGGTCGGGGCCGGTGTAGGTGAGGCCATTGGGCAAGGTGTCGGTGACCACAATTGGCCCGCTGTAAAAACTTGGGCCGTTGTTGCTGACGATCATCGAGTAGGAGCCCGTGCCCCCCGCGGTGAACGACGTGGTCAACTTGGTGATCGCTAGATCCACCTGGGCTTGCGGCGACAAAGTAACGGTGTCGGTGTTGTTACCCGGCACGGGATCTGGGGTCGGTGACGACACCATCGCAGTGTTGAGTTGCGCGACGCCGGAACTTAGACCGGACGGTGTGGCGATGAGGAACAGATCAGGCGCACTCGATCCGGCGTTAAGGCTGGTGCCGTATGTACAGGTGATCTCCTGACCGACCGCGGCACAACCCCAGCCGGGCGAGTTCGTCGAATCGACACCACCGTAGAAGAGGTCAGCGGGGAGCGTGTCGGTGATGGTGATCGGCGCAGATGCAGCGGATGGGCCCACATTGGCCACTGCAAGAAGGTAAGTCAGGTCCTGGCCAGCGATCGGGTTCACCGTTGCAAGAGTCTTGCTCAGAGCTAGATCGGCCACCGCGAGGATCGTCGCCCGCACTTCATTACTCGACGACGAGAAGTTGTTGCCCGTATCAAGACCTTGGTAGAGCGCGCCCGCCTGATTGGTGATGACCTGACCGCTCACCGCATCGGCATCGATCTGCACCCGGAAGGTAACCGTGTAAGCCGGGCCAGGAGCGCAGCCCGGCGGAATGCTGCCGCCAAGGCTGGCACTGGCTCCTGTGCCAAGCCGAGCAGTGAGTTCGTCAGCAGCAACAGTGACATTGCGGCCGGAGTCTGCGGCAGGGGCGCACGGACCCCTCGCAATGCTCGCCGAGCCCGGCACGTACGACGAACCGGCCGGGATCGCATCGGTAAGGACGACACCAGTGGCGGTGTCACTGTTGCTGGCGCTGCCATTGTTCTCGACCGCGACCGTGTACTGCAGGACATCGCCGGGCAGCGGCTGATCACCGCGCGCACCGCTTGTGATGTTCGTCTGCGTCTTAGCCAACTCAACATTCGGTGCGAAAACGTCGACCGCAAAAGTGATCACCCCCGGGAACCAGGTTTCGCCACTGGTCGTGACCCGCAGCACCGCAGCAGTTTCACCGTTGGTCAGCAAGTCCGATCGCTGCGCGAAGCGGTCAACGTCAAAGCCCAACGTGTTGGGGTACTTGGAGTTAGCAGCATCGTTCTGCAAGACACCATCGCGCGACACGGTCGAGTTTGCGACATCGTTCTGCGGGTTGACAGCATTGGAGATTGGGGTAAAGACATTCTGCTTATTGCCCTTAATCGAGAATCCATCACCGGTAAGGGTGCGGTCGCCCTCATAACTGACCAGACCCACCTGGGTGTTGACCACCCCGGTGGTAGGGGTGCGAAATCCCGAGACCGCGATATCGACCTGCTTGTCGCTCGCACCGCTAGCGACCTTGGCGTATCCGTCGAACACGGTGAGGTTGCGCATTGGTGCACTTGGGTCGACGTACGCAACCACCAACGCCCAACCGCCGTACTGGTTAGAGCCCGTGCCCGCCTGCACGTTCGCGACGGTGTACTCGGCGGAGCGATGCAGGGCGACAAGACTCGTGACGTCGGCGAAGGCTTGATATGACTTGCCACCAGTGGTTTCCTGCCCCACGAACTGTCCGATAAGTGCGGTGTACGAACCAGATCCAGCGGCGAACTTCACCGACAGCGCGGCCGCTGCATCGGGGGCGGCCGCACCACCGTCGGCCCCAGCAATGCGGTAGCCAGACCAATAGAGCCCAGCGAAGGCCACACTCGCACCCGCTGGCAGGGTCAGGGTCGAGCGCGACGAATTGAAGGTGCTGGGATCGGAATCGCGGTCAATATTGGTCATGAAGTAGTTGTTGTTTGTCGGCGCGGGCGTGAGCCCTGACATGGCAGCTGAGGTTCGGGCAGCGTCACATGTGGATGCATTGAGGGCACCGCGAGCATCAGAACAAGTCATCACCGAATTGCCGATGAGTTCGATCGCACCGGTGGTGTTGATCTGGAACCGGGGGCTGAACGCCTTGATCACAGCGGCGTCCGCCGGGATCGCCGTGACCACATTCACCAGGGCGACGACAAGGGCCGCGACAGCAACAACGGCAGTAGTTCTCATGCGAAGAATCGGCTGTGACTTCATGGCCAGAGGCTAACTAACCCCAGCCGATAAACCGAGCAATGACTGGGATAGAAACGGTAATAGAGATTTGGGCGACTTCAGATTGGGGCGAGCCCGAGCAAAGAAACGCCCGGGCAAAAAGAAGGCCGGTCACGCTCCGAAGAACGTGACCGGCCTGGTAGTTAGTGCCATCGACACAGAGTCGATGTGGTCAGGGTCGATGTGGTCAGCCTGCGAGCGCCTTTGACTTGAGCGCATCGAACTCGGCCTGGGTAATCGCACCGGAGCTCAGCAGCTCAGCACCCTTGGCGATCTGGTCGGTTGCCGAAGTTGAGCCAGCGAGAGACTTGATGTAGTCCTCCTGCGCCTTCTGCATCTGGTCAGCTGACGCCTTGTTGCGCGAGGCCATGCCCTTGCTGTTGACGATGACGTAGGCAAGCATCGTGATCAGCGGGACGAAGATCAGCGCGATGATCCAGATGGCCTTTGCCACGCCACCCATGTCGTGATTGCGGAAAAGATCCACAACAATGCTGAAAAGCATCATGAAGTAACAAATGGCGAAAAAGATGAAGAGCATCGAGAGTAAGACCTGGCCGAAATTCACTGCGACTCCTAGGTTTTCAGCGCCGTAAGGGGCGCCTGAATATGGCCCCGTTCACGGCTCACAGGGTCGCGGTTCACGGCCCAGAAACACGATCATAGCGATTCTGCGCCTCATCGCACAGAGCGATCGCTGGAATTGGCGACAATCAGCGAAAGCTGTCACACATCAACTTTGGGCAATTGGGCACGGGCTTGGTGAACGAAGAAGTCCCACAGGTTTGTAGTGGCCGGTGAGACTGAACGCGATGCCATTCGCACCATCAGCCAGTCGCGTCTAATCGGCAAACCCTCGACATCAAGCACCGCTAGGCGACCATCGTGCACCTCAGCGGCGATCGTGTGGGCTGAGATCATGGCCAGACCAAGTCCAGCGATCACAGCCTGTTTGATGGTCTCGTTCGACGCAATCTCCATGCCCACCAGCAACTGTTTGCCAGTGGCGGCAAAGAGGGCATCGACATGCATGCGAGTACCTGACCCGGGCTCTCGCACTAGGAAGGTCTCCTCCGCAACCTCGAACAGCGGTACTTCAGATCGTCCAACAAAGCGGTGATCGGGTGCCGCGATGATGACGTAGGGATGCTCACCGAAGACTTCGGCGACAACGTCCAGTCGCCGCGGTGGCCGTCCCATAATCGCGACGTCGATCGCATAGTTCTCGACCTCAGCCAGGATGTGGTCGCGGTTGCCCACCGCCAGGCTGACCGTGATCCCCGGATTCGCTCGCTGGAATGATGCGATCACGTGCGGGGCAAAGTATTTCGCGGTGCTCACGGCACCGACGCGCACGTGTCCGGTGTGGGCCGAACGTAACGACCCGAGCGACTCAGCGCATACGGCGATCTCGGCCTCGATCCGGGCACACGTATCGGCCAGGATTCGGCCGGCCTCGGTGGGTCGCTGCCCATGCGGGCCGCGCTCAATCAGCGCCATACCGGCGCGGCGCTCGAGCAAACGAATTTGCTGCGCGATCGCGGGCCCAGTCACATGCAGCTGCGCGGCGGCTCCAGCCAGCGACCCAGCGCGAACGGTTTCGGCCAGGAACCGCAGTTGCTTCAAGGTTATGTCCTTCATGTCCGTACCCTAGTAAATGTTTGCTGATAGGCAAGAAACAATGTCTTTTCTTTTGTTCGTGCACTCGCCAGACTCCAAACATGGCCACCACGACTCTCGACGACGATCTAAGCGCGCTGCGCCAGGTTGATTCGCTCCATGGTGCGGTGGCCGACGTCCTCGCGTCGCTGACGACGTGTGGGGTGGCGGTCGCCTCGTTGATCGCGCGAAGTGCCCCCGGAGTCGACTCAGCGGTCGTAGGTGACAACGCGAGCGGTGACACCCAGAAGGCACTCGACGTGCAAGCCGAGCTGCTATTTGTTGAGGCACTCGCCGGCAGCGACGTCGCGGCGGTCTGCTCGGAGGAGACCGAGTTAGCAATCCCAGTCAACGCCGGCGGCCGACTTGTGGTGGCGCTCGATCCCATCGATGGGTCATCCAACATCGACACCAACGCACCGATTGGCACGATCTTCTCGATCCTGCCCATGCTCGACGGTGACGCCACCGACTCGCTCCTGCAAACAGGGCGAGCCCAACTTGCGGCAGGGTTCATCGTCTATGGGCCACGCACGGTGTTGGCCCTGACTTGGGGCGAGGGCACATTCCTCTACTGCCTCGACCCCGGCACAGGTGCATTCGTGCAGACCCACGCAAAGGTGGCACTGCCTATCGAGGCGCAGGAATATGCAATCAACGCCTCCAACGCCCGGCACTGGACCCCCAGCATTCGCGCGTACGTCAACCACCTTGTCAGCGGAAGCACAGGGCCGCGCGATCGCGACTTCAATATGCGCTGGATCGCCTCATTGGTTGCCGAGACCTACCGAATCCTGCTGCGCGGTGGGATCTATCTCTACCCAGCCGACCAGCGCGAAGGGTACGGGGCGGGCCGCATTCGCCTTGTTTACGAAGCGAATCCGATCGCGTTCCTCTGTGAGCAAGCTGGTGGTGAAGCCACCAATGGCATCACGGCAATCATGGATATGGAACCAACCTCGTTGCACCAACGAGTGCCGTTCATCTTCGGCTCCACGAGCAAGGTTGCTCGGGTTCGTCGCTACTTGCTGGATCCGCCCGCCAATCAAGAGGAGTCGCCGCTGTTCTCACAGCGTGGACTCTTCCGGACCTAAGGAGCCGTGACATGTCTGCAAGGAACCCCGTCATCGTCGTCACTGGCTCGAGTGGAGCTGGCACGACGACAGTCAAGAACACCTTCGATCAAATCTTCCGGCGCGAAGGCGTCCTTGCCGCCTATATCGAGGGCGATGCATTCCATCGCTACGACCGCGAAGGGATGAAGGTTGCCCTCGCCGAGGCAGGGGCCAAGGGAGACAACCACTTCAGCCACTTCAGCCCAGCAGCAAACCTGCTAGATGATCTCGCGGCAGTCTTCGCCGACTTCTCGCAAACGGGTACCGGACGAACGCGTAACTACGTGCACGACGAACTCGAGGCCAAGCTCTACGGACGGCCACCGGGTACCTTCACCGACTGGCGTCCACTCGACCCTGAATCCGACCTGCTCTTCTACGAAGGCTTGCACGGAGCTGTGGTGAACGAGACCACCGACCTAGCGCAATACGGCGATCTCAAGATCGGCGTGGTACCAGTGATCAACCTCGAGTGGATCCAAAAGTTGCACCGCGACAAGCGAAGCAGGGGCCACTCCGAGGAGGCAATCACCGACACGATCCTTCGTCGCATGCCCGATTATGTGCAGACCATCGTTCCGCAGTTCACCAAGACGGACGTGAACTTCCAGCGGGTGCCGATGGTCGACACATCCAATCCGTTCATCTCGCGAACGATTCCCACGCCGGATGAATCAATGGTCGTCATTCGCTTCCGCAACCCACGGGGCATCGACTTCCCGTACCTGCTCTCGATGATTCACGACAGCTTCATGTCGCGCGCGAACTCAATCGTGATCCCTGGCGGCAAGCTCGACATCGCAATGCAACTCATCTTGACACCACTCATCGAACGGATCCTCGAGAACAAGCGCAGGGCCCACTGATGCTCTGCGAATCGCGGTTGAACAGGAGAACATCATGACTCGCATTACCCTCCGTCAGTTGCTCGATCATGCTGCCGAGTTCAGTTACGGACTTCCAGCGTTCAACGTGAACAACATGGAACAGGTGATCGCGATCATGCGCGCGGCACAGGCCGTTGACTCACCTGTGATCTTGCAGGTGAGTCGCGGAGCAAGGTCTTATGCAGGTGACGCAATGGTGCGTGCTCTGGTCGATGGGGCCGAAGAGATGTTTCCCAAGATTCCAATCTGCCTTCACCAAGACCACGGCAATAGCGCGGCCACCTGTGGCTCGGCGATTGATCAGGGCTACACCAGCGTGATGATGGACGGGTCACTCGAAGAGGACGCCAAGACCCCGTCGAGCTACGACTACAACGTGGCACTCACCACCGCCGTGCGCGAGAAGGCGCACGGAGTGGGAGCTTCGATCGAAGGTGAGCTCGGTGTCCTGGGGCGCCTCGACACCGGTGAGGGTGAGCAAGAGGATGGCCATGGTGCCGTAGGGAAGATGGAGCACAACCAGTTGCTCACCGACCCCGATCAGGCGGTGGACTTCGTTCAGCGCACGCAGGTCGATGCACTCGCGATTGCTATGGGCACATCGCACGGCGCCTACAAGTTCAGTCGAAAGCCCGACAGCGATGTGCTAGCGATGTCGGTCGTCAAGGAGATCCATAACCGTCTACCCGATCTGCACCTCGTCATGCACGGGTCTTCATCGGTTCCGCAGGAGCTGCAGGAGATCTTCAACCAATTCGGTGGCGAGATGCCGCAGACCTGGGGCGTACCCGTTGAAGAAATACAAGAGGGAATTCGGCACGGGGTGCGAAAGGTCAACATCGACACCGACTGTCGGCTGGCCATGGCAGCAGCCATACGCAAGGTGGCAGTGACCAACCACGCTGAGTTCGACCCACGAAAGTTCATGATCCCCGCGATGGACGCGATGACCGAACTGTGTCGCTCACGGTTCGAACAGTTCGGGTCCGCCGGTAACGCATCACGTATCACCCCGATCCCACTCGCCGACATGGCGTTGCGATACCGCAACGGCAGTCTCGACCAGCGCGTCACCGCATCGTGACCACGACAGGAGAAGCAGCGATGACAATCACCACCGCACCTCAGGCCTACTCAGCAGGCGTGCAGGACTACGCAATTACCTATTGGGATCCCTCATACCAGCCCAAGGACACCGATCTGCTCGCCTGCTTCAAAATCGTTGCGCAGCAAGGAGTGCCCCGTCAGGAAGCAGCTGCTGCTGTCGCCGCGGAGAGTTCGACTGGCACGTGGACCACAGTGTGGACCGACCTGCTGACCGACCTCGACCATTACAAGGGTCGGGCCTACCGGATCGAGGACGTACCCGGCGACCCCACCGCCTTCTACGCTTTCGTCGCGTACCCGCTAGACCTTTTCGAAGAGGGCTCGGTCGTGAACGTGCTTACGTCACTAGTGGGAAACGTCTTCGGTTTCAAGGCAATCCGGTCATTGCGCCTCGAAGACATTCGCTTTCCGCTGGCCTTTGTCCTCGGCTGCGGTGGCCCGCCAAACGGCATCGTGGTTGAGCGTGACCGGATGGACAAGTACGGACGCCCGATGCTGGGCTGCACGATCAAGCCCAAACTCGGTCTGTCTGCCAAGAACTACGGTCGCGCAGTCTACGAATGCTTGCGCGGTGGCCTCGACTTCACCAAGGACGACGAGAACATCAACTCGCAGCCATTCATGCGGTGGCGCGACCGATTCGAGAACGTGGCGCAGGCCGTCAAGGACGCTGAAGCCGAGACTGGAGAACGCAAGGGGCACTACCTCAACGTGACGTCAGGGACCGTGGAGGACATGTTCGAACGCGCGGAGTTCGCCAAAGAACTCGGCATGCGAATCATCATGCACGACTACCTAACCGCAGGATTCTCGGCCAATACCTCACTTGCAAACTGGTGCCGCAAGAATGGGATGCTGCTTCATATTCACCGCGCGATGCATGCAGTGCTCGACCGAAACCCCTACCACGGCATCCACTTTCGGGTACTGACCAAGTGCCTTCGCCTATCAGGCGGAGATCATCTGCACTCGGGCACGGTCGTCGGAAAGCTCGAAGGTGATCGGCAAGCAACACTGGGCTGGATTGACCTCATGCGCGAGTCATACATCCCAGAGGACCGCAGCCGCGGCATCTTCTTCGACCAAGACTTCGGACACATGCCCGGCGTCTTCCCGGTCGCCTCCGGAGGTATCCACGTATGGCACATCCCCGCACTCGTCTCGATCTTTGGCGACGACTCGGTACTGCAGTTCGGTGGCGGAACACTTGGACACCCATGGGGCAATGCGGCAGGTGCAACCGCCAACCGAGTAGCGCTTGAGGCCAGTGTTCGCGCGCGGAACGAGGGTGTAGCGATCGAGCAGGAAGCCCGCTCAGTACTCAGCGAGGCCGCTGCGCACAGCCCAGAGTTGGCGATCGCAATGGAGACCTGGAAAGAGGTCAAGTTCGAGTACGACGTCGTCGACAAGCTCGACACCAACTAGGTGCGCAGCGCGGAACTCCCGCGCCCACGACCCCACGACCGAGATATCCGCACCCCACGAC
>Ga0194035_1000291_pt1 | contig 30747 bp, 32 predicted proteins | sample JunL2320m_MetaG_FD_148680 | JGI IMG/M metagenome (GOLD analysis project Ga0194035, IMG submission 148680) | Anoxic zone freshwater microbial communities from boreal shield lake in IISD Experimental Lakes Area, Ontario, Canada - Jun2016-L239-20m | ecosystem: Environmental > Aquatic > Freshwater >...
CGACAGGCTGATGGACGGGCAGCTGGCAGATCTTGCCGTGACCGATCCGCCCTACAACGTCGACTACGGCAATGCCGCCAAGGACAAGAAGCTCACCAAGGACCGGCGCATCCTGAACGATGCCCTTGGTGACGGCTTCTACCAGTTTCTATACGACACCTGCGTCAACCTGCTGATGGTGACGAAGGGCGCCTGCTACATCTGCATGAGCTCGTCTGAGCTCCATACCCTGCAGAAGGCCTTCACCGAAGCAGGCGGCAAGTGGTCGACCTTCATCATCTGGGCCAAGAACACCTTCACACTGGGGAGGGCGGACTACCAGCGCCAGTACGAGCCGATCCTCTATGGCTGGAAGCAGGGGGCCGACCATTTCTGGTGCGGCGCGCGTGACCAGGGTGACGTCTGGTTCGTCGACAAGCCCCGGGTCAATGACCTGCACCCCACCATGAAGCCGGTGGAACTGATTGAGCGCGCCATCACCAATTCCACGAAAAGCCGGGACATTGTCCTCGACCTGTTCGGCGGCTCAGGAACGACCCTGGTTGCGGCCGAGCGCACCGGGCGGTCGGCCCGGCTCATGGAGCTCGATCCTAGATACGTCGACGTTATCGTCCAGCGCTGGCAGGACTACAGCGGCAACAAGGCTGTGCTGGATGGCGAAGACCGGACGTTTGATGACCTGAAGGTCGCTCGGAAGCCCAAGCCGGGGGACGCCGCCTGATGCAGTCGCGGTGGATGTCCCTCGTGGAGTCTGTCACCAACATCGTCGTGGGCTACGGACTTGCCGTGCTCACGCAGATCATCGTGTTCCCGATGTTCGGGCTGCAGCCGACGCTAGCGCAGAACTTGAAGATCGGAGGTGTCTTCACGGTCATGTCGATCGTCCGTTCCTATGCCTTGCGGCGTGTGTTTGAGATGATTCGGATGCGAGGCTAAGAGTGGAGCGTCAACGATAAGGCACGCCGTACCGCGTTGCTGCCCGCTCAAGTCTGTTCCGTGTGGCGTCCGAAACAGGTGTAACCATGTAACCGGTGTGCAAGTCGCCCAGCAACGCTGAGGAGGTGACAGGCCCAGCGCGCCAGGTCAGACCAATCAGTGCGCACAGTGCAGCGTCTAGCCTGTCCTGATCAGCTTTTCGGGGCTGACCGTTGGCGCTCATTTGGAGAGCCCACTTGGCGAGCCCGTCCACGCCAAATTCCTCTGCCGTCCCCTGGATGACGCGTGCAACGGAACGCCAGTCGACGAGACGAAATTTTCCGCGGTTTTGGGGGTTGTACTTCGGAGCGCGAAGCCGATGAGCAAAACCACTTTCGAGTGAGGGCAGAGCAAGCGCTGGGAAAACCTCAATGAGAAAATGCCCGGCCCGTGCAGCGCGCGCCTCACTGGGATTCTGGATAGCGCTGAGTTCCTTGAGGAAGGACCAGATAGGAGCGCCATCACAGAACATGCCTATCTTGCTGCGGTTGGCTGGCTGGACGCCTCCACCCACGAACGAAACCAGTGATGCGGCAACCTTGTCGACTGGGCGACTTCCTGACGCATTCGGTACGATCGTTGGTTGATCAAGTGCGACGATACTGACAGCGAAATCCTGCCGCAGCGCCTCGATGAAGACGCGCGCTTCGGCAAAGGAGACCAACCGAGGTTCATGAAACTCGACTTGGCCGTGATCATCGAACGCTATGGCGCAGATTGCCCCTGGCGCCTTTGGAGCGTCCGTCCAAGCCGAATCGAAGCCGAAAATGACAGTGCTGCTTTGCGGACTGACGAAACGCATTTGGTCCTCCGCAAAGCAGCATATGCCAAGTACGGCAGGAATGAAGGCGCTTAAGTATCCAGCTTATACACTCTTCCGCGCCCTTCGATCTTCTCTGAGTCGATGGTGAGGCCGAGCTTCTTCTTGAGTGCTCCTGCGAAGAAGCCGCGCGTGGTGTGTGACGCCCACCCGGTCACCTCGACAATCTCCGGGATCGTCGCGCCATCGGGGCGGCGGAGCAGCTCGATCACCAGCGCCTGCTTGGTTCCCTTGCGGGCCTTCCGCTCCGGCGAGGCGGGCTTAGACTCAGGCTTCGGCGCCTTGGTCTTCTGAGGTTCGACCTCAACACCAATAGCGGCGAACCCGGCCTCGGTGATGATCAGGGAGAGGCCGTGACCTTCGTCGCTGTTGCGCCAGACGGGATCGTTGAGCTTGCGGTTTGCCTTGACCTCCTTGAGGAGGCCTTTCTCGATCAGGGCGTTGACAACCTTGTGGGCTGCGCCGCCCTTGAGGCTTTTGGGAAGGGGCAGGGCAAGGCGGTCGGTGCGCTGCGAGGCGGCGCTGAGGATGACGCGCTGGGTGTCGGAAAGTTTCGTCATGGGTTTGGCTCCATCGGGTTCGCGGAACGGCGGGACTGCCGGTTCCTACGAGCCCAGGCCCCGCGCTTCATGCAGGGCGGAGCGGCTTGCGTGGTCAGTCGGTCAGGGCAGGGCGGAAGCCGCTACCTCCCGCGCCATGCCAATGCTGGGCAGGACCCTTGGACCGCCTTGCGCGGTGACACCGTAGAGGAAGAACTCGTCACCGATCCGGTAGCATTCGATCATGCGGCTGAAGATGCCGGTGCCGTAGCTGAAGATTTTTTCAGGCGCAGACTTGTCACTCGGCATGTTCGCCCTCCCTGAAGGCGGAGTCCGTGATGCGCCGAAGCTGGCTGGCGTAGAATCCGAGATCGCCGACATGACCCCAGTGAAGGGTTTCCGGGTCGACGTTGAAGTGAGCCGCGCTCAGGGCGGCGAGGCGTTCAAGCATTGTGTCGATTTCTGCCTTCTTCGTGATGAAGGCGGCGAGCGCTTCGCTGTTGTCCTTCCGTGGCTTGTGCATCTTGGTCTCCTTTTCGGACCCATACATGCTCGACGTGCGCAGGAAGACAAGCAGAATAGAGGTTTATTCCTGTTTTATAGTCGAGCGTTCCAAGGGGATCTGTGGTCATGGCGGAACATGCTGGCCTGATCCCCATCGGCCAGGCGGCCCGGCTGCTGATGATCTCGGAAGAGCGCATCCGGCAACTGGTGAAACAAGGCTACGTGCCGAAGCCGGAGAAGCGTGGGTTCGTGCAACTCGTGGGTGCTGTGCAGGGCTATCTGCGTTACCTGAAGGATGACGAGCGCCGCTCTGCCAAGTCGGCGGCCGACAGCAGGGTGCGCGACGCCCGGGCGCTGGAGATTGAACTGCGCATCGCCGAACGCTCGCGGGAACTGATCCCGGTCGAAGATGCGCTGAACGATATGGCGGAGCTGGCGGGCATGGTGAGGTCGGAGCTTGCAGGCCTGCCGGCCCGGCTGACCCGTATCGTGGCCGAGCGGCAGAAGGTTGAAACAGAGATCGATGGCATTCTCTCGCGCCTTTCCCAGCGAGCCGCAGAAAAGGCTGAAGGCCTGGAGGCTGGCAGAAGCCATCCTCAAGCCCTCGCCGAAGCTGCTGCCTGACGAGTGGGCGCGCGAACACAGAATCTATCCCGAGACCTCAGGGCTTCCGGGGCCGCGTGATCCTGCAATCACGCCCTACATCGTTCCGGTCGAGCGGGCGGTCCATGCCGGCAGCCACAAGCGTGTGGTGATGGTGTGCGGCGCCCAGATGGGAAAAACTGACGGGCTGTTGGATATCATGGGCGCCCGCCTCGACCAGCGCCCGGCGCCGATCCTTTACGTCGGCCCGATCAGGGACTTTCTGACCGACCAGTTCGAGCCGCGGTTGATGAGCCTGCTCGACGAGGCCGAGACGCTCTCGGCCAAAGTCGTTCGTGGCAAGCGGATGAAGAAGACGCTGAAGATTGTCGCCGGTGTGCCGGTACGGCTGGCGCATGCAGGATCTTCGGCGGCCTTGAAGTCGAGTCCGGCGGCGCTGGCGCTGGTCGATGAGTACGATGAGATGCTGGCCAACGTGAAGGGGCAGGGCGACCCATTGGGCCTCGTTGAAGCCCGCGGCGAAACCTACGCCGACTTCGTCACCGCCATTACGTCTACGCCGTCGCGCGGCCTCATCGAAACCGAACTCGACGAAAGGAGTGGTCTTCGCTTCTGGAAGCCAGCGGAATCCGACGCTGTCGAGAGTGCCATCTGGAAGCTCTGGCAGTCCGGCACACGGCATCATTTCTGCTGGCCGTGCCTGCACTGCGACAAATACTTCGTGCCGCGCTTCGAGCAGATGCGCTGGCCGGAGAATGCCACGCCGGCGGAAGCCGCCAGATCTGCGCAGCTACAGTGTCCCCATTGCGGCGGGCTGCATCAGGATGCCGACAAGCAGGAGATGAACGCCCGCGGGCTCTATGTGGCGCAGGGGCAATGGGTGGAAGAGGGGGAAGTCCGGGGCGAACCGCCCGAAAATGCGGTGGTCAGTTTCTGGGCCAGCGGGCTTGCCAGCCCCTTCGTCACCTGGGGCACCCGGATCGAGCGTTATGTCCGCGCCCTTGCTTCCGGCGATCCCGACCAGGTGCAGACGGCGCTCAATGCCGGGTTCGGCGAATGCTTTACACCGGCGACGGGTCGGGATGCCCTCGACTGGCAGGAGATCCTGCAGCGTCGCGAACCTTACCGCATGAAGGAGGTACCGGGCGGCGTCCTGCGATTGGGGATGGGCGTCGATGTCCAGAAGCTGTCCTTATACTACACGATCCGCGGCTTCGGTGCGCGGGGTCGTTCATGGCTCATCGACCGTGGCCAGCTTTACGGTCCTACCGATGACGATGAAGTTTGGAACGCACTGGCCGACCTGATGCTCACGCCCATCGCTGGACTGCAGATCGAGCGGGTCTTCGTCGACTCCGGCTTCCGGCCGAACAAGCCCGATGCAGGCGACGAACACAAGGTCTATGAGTTCACGAGGCGCTATCCGTGGCTGGTCTCTCCCACCAAGGGCCGTGCGACAATGTCGCCGCCCTACCGCGTGTCGAAGATCGAGGTGACAGCCAAAGGCAAGAAGGCGACCTATTCGATCGATCTCGTCTGGCTTTCGACGGACTTCTTCAAGTCGCTGCTGGTATCGCGGATCCGGACGCCGCTCGATCAGCCGGGCTCCTTCATCGTGCCCGACGACATCGACGAGGATTACGCCAAGCAGCTCGTCTCTGAAGTCCGCGTCGTGGACGGAGCAACCGGCAAGCCGCAGTGGGTGCAGAAGTCTCGCGCCAACCACTATCTCGACTGCGAGGCGCTCGCCATGGCCATCGGCTACTCGCTGAACGTCCAGCGAATTCCGGACGGGGTGCTGCGGGAAGATCGGGCTGGTGATTCCACAACAGTGGCCAATGGCGAGGAAGTCCCCGAGACGGAAACATCATCGGCAAGAGCGGTTCCCGCCCTCGCGGCAGCGGCGATGCCGGATCTGCGCTCGCGTTTTGCAGGGCTGTCGTCACGATTGAACAGGTGACCTGATGGGCATGATGGACCGGGTGAGGGATTGGCTGGCGCCGTCCCGCCCAAGGTCCGTCACGCCGCCGCCCATGCGCAGCGACTTCATGCGCGGCAATCGCGGCGTGGTGTTCGGCGGCTGGCGACCTGCCTTGCGGGAAGCCTCAGACGATGTCGGAGCCTCCTGGGATCTGGCTGCGGCGCGCACCATCGATCTGATCCAGAATTCCGGGTGGATGGCTGGAGCCATCGACCAGGCGGTCGCCAATACGGTGGGTACTGGCCTTCGTCTCAAGGCCATGCCGGAAAACGACCTGTTCGGCATGAGCAATGCCGAGGCTGAAACCTGGGCGCAGACGGTCGAGCAGCGCTGGAGCCTCTGGGCCGACAAACCCTACGAGTGCGATATCGAGGGCAGGCGTTCCTTCGGCCTCTTGCAGGCCGCGGCCTTCCGCTCCTGGTTCGCCACCGGCGAGATGTGGGCCGAGATCCCCTGGCGGGAACGCCCGGGTGGGCGTTACGGCACCAAGGTGAGGCTCATTCCGCCGCATCGTGTGGTCCGCCGCAATGATCCGGCCCGCAGTATCGTCCAGGGCGTGCGCATGGATTGGGACGGGATGCCTGTCTCCTATATCGCCACCCGGAAGGATGCAGCACTCGGCACCGTCGAATTCGAAGTATCGGCCCGGGACAATCTGGGTCGCACGCGCGTCATCCACGTCTTCGACGGCATGCCGGGTCAGGTACGGGGAATCTCGCCGCTGACGCCGGCGCTGCAGGTGGCGCGTCAGTTCGACCAGCTCTCCGACGCCACGCTGACGGCGGCGATCCTGCAGACGGTGTTCGCGGCATCGATCACTTCGGACGAGCCGACCGAGGAGGTGCTGCAAGGTCTGCTGACGCCGCAGGAACAGGCGCGGCTCTCGGCCAGCGGCATCTCGGCGTGGGACGCCTACATCCAGGCCCAGTCGGGCTGGTACGACAACGCCACCATCAATCTCGGCATCAATGGCCGGATTGCCCATCTCTTTCCGGGCCAGAAGCTCGAGCTTCACCGCGCCCAGCACCCGCATTCGGATTACCGGGACTTCGCCGCGCACCTGCTCCGGGAACTCGCCCGCTGCATGGGGCTCACCTATGAGAGCGCCACGGCAGACTATACCAACGCCACCTATTCCAGCGTGCGCATGGCATCGGGCGAGATCTTCCAGATCACGCTCTACCGCCGCGCCCATATTCTCGGACCATTCTGCACCGCAGTCTACGAGGCCTGGCTCGAAGAGGAGATCGCCAGGGGTGGTATTCCGTTTCCGGGTGGCCTCGACGGCTTCGTGGCCAACCGCTCGGCAGCGTCCCGCGCCATCTGGCGGGGAGCGCCGAAGCCGCAGGCGGACGATCTCAAGATGGCCAAGGCCCACGAGATCTGGTGCCGGCTCGGCGTCATGACCGATGCGGCGATCGCCGAGGACTTGGGCCACGACATCGAGGACGTCTACGCGCAGCGCGCCCGCGAGAAGGCACTGCGAGCGACCTACGGTCTCCCCGACCATCAGTACCAGGGCATCACCACGCCCTCGGGCAGCGACCCCGCAAACGACCAGAGCGGAGATCAACCGGATCCATGACCATCATCACCGATTATGCCGATCCGTGCGCAGTGCTGCCGCGGATTCGCGAAGCCTATTACGCGCTGCTCGAGGGGAGGCGCCCTGAGCTCGTCGAATTCGACGCCGGCAACGGCGTCAGGCGCAAGGTCCAGTACGGCAAGACCGATCTCGGTGCACTCCGTGCCGAACTCTCGCGTCTGGAGAGCTTCTGCGGTCGTACGGGGGGCCTCCGACAGCGGTTCGGGCTGCGGGCGGGAGGCTACTGATGTCGGGACAGCTCCTGCGCCTCACCATCGAACTCATCCCGTAGAGAGCAAGAGCGGACCTTAAGCCTCATTCCGGCCTGTGAACTCGTGCGGCTTGAACGTGAGCTGGCAGGAGGGCATTGCTGTTGCCGTGGTGCTCCTCGGCCCTGGGGCCGGGGGGTCCTCGTGGCGCAGCAGCCCTCCTTCTGGCTCGAGTTCGGAGTTCGAGTGGGGCAGGCACTGCTTCCGCAGGCTCTGAAGTATCTAACCCGGCGCATGCCGCCGGAGGAGGAGGCTGCGTGGCGGGAGGCCGAGAGGCGGGGGCAGGGGGATGAGTGGCTGAGGAAACGATGGTGCCAAGTTCTGACCGGTGAGAGAGATGGCCAATACTGATCGGATTTCCACTATCACATCGACCGAGTTCGCCCACAACGAGGTTGGCGACAGAGATGCGATGAGCCAGAAATCCTCCCTACCTCAAGTCACCCGGTTTGTCTCAGGATCCCTGCCGCCGGACAGTCCCAGATCAGTCTGAGAATGTCGACAATGCGACAAAACATTGCCCAATATCAGCTCGTTGGCGAGTCAGGTTCGTTTCGCGGTAGGCACAGGCCGATCTTGCAACCGCAGCGGATTTGCGCAAAACTTGAATTTGATACGTAAGTCATCTGGTGGATATCGGATAATGGGACTGAACCGCAGAAAGTTGCTGGGCACTTGTGTTATGGCGGGCCTCGGGCTCGTGTGGGCCGCCGGGCCGGCGCTTGCCGGGCAGGAGGAGAAGGCCAAGGCCATGGTGGCCAAGGCCATCGCGCTTTACGACGAAAAGGGCGAGGCCGCCTTGCAGGTCTTCAATGAGGGCGCGGTATCGGGCTTCCTCGCGGGCGAGATCTACATCGTGGTGGAGTCGCGCGGTCCGGACGGCAAGGTGCTGGCCCATGCTGCTGCCCCGAAGATGATCGGCACGCCACTCGCGCAGATCGCCGATCCCACCGGCAAGAAGTTCGGCGTCATCATGAGCATGGATGCGACGGAAGCGGGCGGCTGGTTCGATTACCAGTGGCCGGACCCGACCACCGGCAAGCTCGGCCAAAAGAAGTCCTGGGCGGTGCTGCACAAAGACTTTGTGTTCATCGCCGGCTTCTACGCCCACTGAGGCGCGCGAGACTTTAGCGCGTCAGCACGTAGAGCGTGACCGCGCAGCTGCCATGATTAGAGACCAGCCGTCGGTTACCGAAAGGTGCTGCAATCGAACCCAAATATCTTGATGTTGAAAGCGCGCATCCAATTGACGTGACCGGTTTCGTCGCCCGCGCTGGCGGCGAAGACGATCATGCACTAGCATTCAAATTGGCCCACTCGTTGGGCCTGATTACGAAGAGATGCAGATGGAAAGACACTTTTCGCCGTTTGAGGACACGCTCTGGTGGGCCACGGCTATGTCTGCTCCCGCGACTTCAGAGCTTGAGGGCAGGAAGACCGCGAATGTCTGCATCGTCGGTGCCGGATATACCGGCCTAACCACTGGCATAGAGCTGGCACGCAAGGGTGTGAGCGTTGTCATCCTCGAGGCGCGTGAAGCCGGCTTTGGCGGATCGGGCCGCAACGCCGGACACTCCACGCCGACCTTCACCTATTTCAGCCTTCCGGAGCTGCGGAAGATTCTGGGTGAACCGTGGGCGGAGCGGCTCATTCACCGCCAGTCACGCGCCAACGACAGTGTCTCCGGCATGATCGAGCGCTACCAGATCCAGTGTGAGTGGCAGCAGAACGGTTATGTGCAGGCTGCCCACCGCCCGGGTGCCATCGCTGCTCTGCAGAAAAAGGCCGAGGACTACAACGCAATCGGTGCCAGGACACGCTTCATCGACAAGCAGGAAGTGGAAGACCTTACCGGAAGTCCGCGTTTTTATGGTGGCTGGTTTCACACCGAGGGCGGGCACCTGAACCCGCTCGGCTATTCCCGCGGGCTTGCGCGGGCCATGATGCAGGAGGGGGGCGCCATATACACGGGTTCGCCAGCCACCAACATCACGCGGCAGGACGGCAAGTGGCTTGTGCAGACGCCACGTGGCGAGGTCCTCGCGGAGAAGGTGATCTTTGCGACGGGTGCCTACACGGTGCAGGGGTGGCCGGGCCTCGAGCGGAGCTTCAAGATCATGAAGGTCTTCGTTGCGGCCACGCAGCCGCTTTTGCCCGAGACGCGGCGCGGTGTCATGCCAAGCAACACCACGATGAATGACGGCCGCGGCGATTTCTTCGTCTATAAATATGATACGGCTGGCCGGATCGTGGCCTCCATGTTTCCGATGGGCGCGCGCGGCCGCGACATCGCCTATACAAAGCAGCTGATGACGGACCGGCTGAAATGGCTGCATCCCCAGATCCGCGAAGAGATCCGATGGGAGTACTTCTGGTTCGGCGAACTTGACATGCAGCGCCGAACCGTCCCCCGGCTCTATGGCCTTGCCCCCGGCGTCGTGGGGCTTACCGGGCTTTCAGGCCGTGGTGTTCCGACCGGCAGCATGCTGGGCGGAATTCTCTCCGAATGGGCACTCGACGTTCCGGAGAGGGATCTTGCGCTGAAAGTCGAACCACTCCGTGATGCGCCATTCTACATGAGCTTCGCCCCGCAGATGAATCTCCGCTACTACCGCGTCAAGGACAACATACTGACGAAGCGTGATGGAGCGCCGCTGCCGCCCCACGCGTGAGCCGGGTTCAAGCTCTGTCCGGATCTTTCGGCAGCGGTGCTTGCGCCATTCCATTCATCGCTGTAACCGCCTCGACGAGGCGCGGCATCGCTGCGTCTCCCAGGCCGTTTGATTTCGCGATCATGAAGAGATGCTGGGCCGCGTGGCCAAGCATGCTGGTCATGCCGGCGCCTTCAACCATATGGTTGAAGTAGCTCAGGTCCTTGAGGCTGTTGTTGACCCGCATCAGGTGTGCCTTGGGATCGCGCAAAAGCACCCACCGGCTGATGCGCTCGAACATTCCGCAATAGAGCCCGCCGGGCTTGACGACCTCATGGAGCTTCTGCGGGTCGAGCCCAATGGCCTGACAGGCCGCATAGGCCTCGGCAAACAGTGCCACATAGGCCATTCCGATGAAATTGTTGACGAGTTTCACGCGGTGGCCGTCGCCCACGCCACCTACATGTACGATGTTGGAGGCCCAGGTCTCAATCACCGGCCTGATCCTTGCGAAGGTCTCGGAATCCGCGCCCACAAATGCGTTGAGCGTTCCCGCTTCTGCCTCCACTGGCGAATTACCGAGAGCGGTGTCACACATGATGACACCCTTTTCCGCCAGCCGCTGTGCCAGCCGCAGGGTCGACTCGGGGTCAGCGGTCGATGCGTCGGCGACGATCGTGCCGGGCCTTGCGCCCGCAAGCACCCCGTCTGGGCGCAGGATCACGTCCTCGACGTCGGGCGATGAGTTGAGACAGGTGAACACTATATCGCTGCGCTCCGCTACTTCACGTGGCGTCTTCACCTCGACCGCACCGCGCCGAACCAGGTCATCCACCGGCGCACGATTGCGGTGGCAGATGATGGTGAGGCCATGACCTTTCTCGAGCATATTTCTGGCCATGCCGTGCCCCATTAGGCCGACGCCGATGAAGCCGATCGTGGGTTTTGACATGTCCATTATCTCCTTGTTTGACCTTCGTTGCGTGTCAGTCCGAAGGGCGCCACGTCGAGCTCCGTCTGCTCCTCACTCATCATCTGCGCGAGGAGTCGGGCCGAACCGCAGGCGAGCGTCCACCCGAGCGGTCCATGACCGGTGTTCACGAACAGATTGTCGATCGGCGTTCGGCCAATGACAGGCCGTCCGTCCGGCGTCATTGGCCGCAGCCCGTGCCAGTACTGCGGGGCGGAAACGCCTTCGCTTTCCGGAAAGATGGCCTTGAAGTGTGAGAGGAGCATGCCGCTCCGCACCGGATTGTCCGTCATATCGAAGCCGGCGAACTCGGCCGAACCCGCCACCCGGACACGCTTGCCCATGCGCACCACGGCAACCTTGCGGGCGTTGTCGACGAAGGGGAGGTTGGGCGCGTTGTTCCAGCTACCGATGTCGAATGTGGCAGAATAGCCCTTCACCGGCAGCACCGGAAGTCTGAGCCCTAGCTGGCGGCCAAGCAAGAGGCTCTCGCTGCCCGCCGCCAGAACATAACGGTCTGCGCTCAGCGTTCCCTCGGAGGAGCGAAGTCCCGTCACCCGGTTGTTCTCCAGGGTGAAGCCGTGGACTGTGCAGCCAAACCGGAAGGTCACACCGCGTCTGGCGCAGATCTCCGACAGTTGCTGTGTAAACATCCTGCAGTCGCCGCTGCGGTCGCCCGGGAAGAGGAACCCGCCATGGATCTGGCTGGCGATCGGCCTTAGCGCGGACTCCCGGTCGAGGCAGCCTGCCTGGTCCAGTACGCTGATCTCGCATCCGAGTTCGCGAAAGACCGCAAGCGATGCTTCGGCTGCCTGCATCGAGGCTTTGTCCTCGTGCACCCTCAATGTTCCATGTTTCCAGAGGTCGTAGTGCAAGCCGAGGTCAGCGGTTATGCGCTCGAGGATGTCCCGGCTGAACATCGCAAGCGGCCAGACGGCGCGGGTGTTAGACCTCCAGAGGTTCTCACGGGAATTGTGAAGGAACGACATGCCCCAGGACAGCATGGAGGGCAGGGCCCCGAACCGAAGCAGGAACGGCGCTGTTTCCTTGCCCAGATACTTGATCAGCGTCGCGCCGATGCCGGGTGAGGCCCAGGGATCCGACATGCTGGGGGTGATAAGGGATCCATTCGCAAAGCTGGTGCCATCGGCGGTCGCGCCGTTTTTGTCTATCACCGTAACGGACTCTCCGCGCAGCGACAGTTCATGGGCGAGGGTGGTGCCAATTACCCCCGCGCCAATGACAATCGTGCTCACCGCCGGCTACTGGCCTTGCGAGCTGGCGACTTAGCGGCTTTCCTGGTCGCCTTTCTTGCGGCCGGGCGTCCTCGCTTGGCAGCAATTTGGGCATATGCAATGATCTCGATCCGGGCTCCCGGGACCATGAGTTGCGCCACGATCGTGGCGCGATTGGGATAGGGTTTTTTGAAGTACTCGGCATAGACCGCATTCATGCCTGGGAAGTCCTTCGGATCGGGCAGATAGATCAGAACCTGGGCGACATCGTCAAGACTGCCGCCTGCCGCCTTGAGCGTCTTCTTGAGATTATCGAACGTAAGCCTCGTTTGCGTGGCAATGTCGCCGCTCTCTATCGACCCGTCGGACTTGATGGGAATTTGCGCGGTATATAGGGTACCATTTGCGAGTGTCGCCCATTCGATGGGCGCGCTCGGAACAGGCAGACCAGACTTGACGGCTTTCTTCATCTTCACTCCTCCATTTTCTTCAGGTTATTGATTCATTGCAGATACAAAAACACTTACGCCCCCAAAAGAAGGCGCCGCTGCGCCGTCGCTCCCTGCCGGAAATGGTCGTCGATGATCTCGGTCAGCGCATCGTTCGAGGTGACTTCTCCCAAAGCGGAGGATTGCCGACCGAGCCGGAGCTTTCCTCCGAGTTTGGGATTAGCCGGAATGTGATCAGGGAGGCGATCAAGGTTCTCGCCAGCAAGGGTCTGCTCGAAGTCAGGCCCAGGACCGGCACCCGCATCCGTGCGCGCGAGAACTGGAACGTGCTCGACCCCGACGTCGTCGGGTGGTTTTCGAGCGTGGGAAGCGACATGCAGAATGCCTACGATTTCATTGAATTTCGCCGCATTATCGAACCGCAAGCGTCCTACCTCGCGGCGCTGCGCGCCACCGACACCGACATCGTGCGCATCCTGAAGGCATTGGACAGTCTCTGTGCATGCGTGGGACATCCTGCCAGCATTCCGGCCGCCGACATCGCGTTCCACCGAAGCATCTACGACGCCTCGCACAATGCCGTGCTTCGCCACCTCGGCTCGCTCGTCGCGCCCCTGATGAATAGCCAGATATTGCTGACGACAGCGCCCAAGGGAGCATTCGAGAAGGGACTGCCTCTTCACCGCAAGGTGGCGGAAGCCATAGCAAAGAGGGATCCGAAGAAGGCGGAGCTTCACTCTCGCACGCTCGTTAACATGCCCTATGCCGATCTGCACGTGTGGATTCATTCAGCCGATCGCGGCCTCCTGCCCTGATTAGGCGGCCTCCTACCCTGATTAGATAGAGGAAACCTCGCCTCGCCCCTTGAATATTTCAATGGCTGAAACCCTCTTGTACAATTCAATGATAGGATGATAGGCTGATAATCAATGGACGGCAAGATCGACGTGTTTCGTAAGGCCGCCCAGGCTAGGGAAGTCAAACGCAGTCAGCAGGGGAAGCACCCATGACCATTATTCCACATTCAAGATCGGCCGCCCGCAAGCTCCTCACTTGGGCTGCGGCGGTAGCGTCTTCAGCGACAATTGCGCTCTCGGCTTCGGCCGGCGCCTATGCGGAGGTGAAGACGATCGAAGCCGGAAAACTTACCATCGGCATGAATGGCGACATGCCTATGACGCAGCTCAAGGATGGTACCCTGGGCGGCACTGACGGAGAAATAATGACCTGGGTGGCGAGCCAGATCGGCCTCAAGTCCAATGTCGTGCAGATGGACTGGGCGGCACTCATCGAGGCAACCAAGCAAGGCAAGCTCGATGTGATGCATGGCGCGATGGGCTGGATCGAGCCACGCACCAAGATTATGATCCTGAGCGAGCCGATCTATTATTTTGGGACGCAGCTTGCGCAGAAGGAGGAAAACAACTTTGCCACCTTCGCCGATATGAAGGGCCGCAAGGTCGGCACAGTGACGGGATTCACCCTCGTTCCAGAACTGAAAAGTGTTGAAGGAATTGGTGAAGTTAAACTTTACGACACATCTGACGGCGTGATGCAAGACCTGAATGCCGGCCGAATAGACATGGCGATCCTCGACCCGCCTCTGGTTCAGTATGCGATCTTCCAGCATCCCGAGTGGAAACTGAAGCAGGTAGCTGTCCAGGCCGAACCGGACAAGTATCCGGTCATGTCTGCGAAGTACAATGTGATCTTCGGCATCAACAAGAACGAGCCGGAACTCGCTGAGGCAATTAACACCGCCATCAAGCAGGTTTGGAAGGACTGCCTCAACGTGAAGGTCATGGCCAAGTATGGCTTGGCTGACAAGGAGTGGTTCATCCCACCCGAGAAGAACCCGCGTATCGGGGTTGACCGTGAGGAAGGTTACCAATCGCCCGACGCCAAACACTGCTTCTGAGCATAACGGACTAAACGGGCGGGATAACATCTCGCCCGTCTCATTCCCAGGCGAGGATACTCGAGGATACTGATGAGCAAGGCGGGCGATGGCGCGGCTGCAGGGCAGCCGCTGCTCAGAATTGAAGATCTGCAAAAGAAATTCGGCGATCTGGAAGTTCTCTGCGGCGTCTCCCTCAACGTAGCGAGGGGCGAGAAGGTTTCAATCATTGGGCCGAGCGGATCCGGCAAGACCACGTTGCTGCGATGCATCAACTACCTCGAGAAGCCAAGCGCCGGACACATTTACATTGACGGAACTCTAATTGGCGAAAAAAAGTCCGGTGACCGTTTCATTTACCTGACCGATCGCGAGCTTGCTCGCGAACGCCAGGAGATCGGCTTCGTGTTTCAGCGGTTCAATCTCTTCCCGCATCTGACGGCCCTCGGCAATGTGACCGTGGCGCCCATGCGGGTGCTTAACCTGTCACGCGAGGCCGCGGAAGCGCGCGGCCGCGACATGCTGCAGAAAGTGGGGCTCAGCCACAAGGCCGACGAATACCCGGAACGGCTTTCCGGTGGGCAGCAGCAGCGCGTTGCTATCGCGCGCGTTCTTGCGATGCAGCCGAAACTCATGCTGTTCGACGAAGCCACCTCCGCGCTGGATCCGGAACTCATTGGCGAGGTTCTCCGCGTGATGCGGCAACTGGCCGAGGAAGGTGCAACGATGGTGATCGTGACCCACGAAATCCAGTTTGCAAGTGAGGTTTCCGACCGCGTGATCTTCATGGACCAGGGAAGGATCGTTGAACAGGGATTGTCTAGGGAGGTGTTGTTCAAGCCGAAAGAGGCGCGGACACGCGAATTTCTTAAGCACATTCAGGACCGTTGAGGAACGCCGCTCATGACGTTTTTTCAGATCCTCGAGAAGAACGGCTGGTACTTCTTCACCACATTGCTGAGCGGCTGGCCGGCGACGCTTACCGTCGCATCGGGCGCGCTGGTGTTTGCGCTGATCTTCGGGCTCGTTATCGCGCTGATGCGCATCTCGACGTGGAGGCTGCTGCGCTGGCCGGCGACCGCCTATCTCGAATTTTTCAGGGGCACGCCAGCGCTCGTCCAGCTGTTCGTTATCTATTTTGGCTTTCCCGACTGGGGTTTTCAGCCCTCGCCACTGCAAGCGGCGATTATTGGTCTCGGCATGAACGGCGCAGCTTATATTTCCGAAATCTACCGGGCCGGCATCGAATCGATTCATCGAGGTCAAATGGAGGCGGCGTTGTCGCTGGGCATGACGCCAATAAAGGCTATGCAGCACATCATCCTTCCGCAGGCGATTCGCACCATGCTGCCGCCTATGACAAATTTCTCGATCGTGCTTCTGAAGGATACAGCAATCGTGTTTTCCATCGGCGTTTTGGAAGTCATGGCGCTGGCGCGGCAACTTGTCACCGAGACGCTTACCAGCGCACCGATCTATCTGATGGCCGGCGCGATGTATCTTTGCGTGACCATCCCCATGGCCCGGCTTGCCGCGCGGCTCGAACGCCAGCGCCAAGCCTGGCAATAATGGGGCATCAGCATGCTTGAACTTCCACAGATTTATGCTGAGAACATCCATCGATGGTTGCCGGAGTTGCTTTACTATTCACTAATGACTCTCAAGATCGGCTTCTTCTCATTCATCGTTGCGGTAGTTTTCGGCATACTGGTGGCTCTGTGCCGCGTGTCAAAGAATGGGCTGGTCCGCACGCTTGCGATCTGGTTCATCGAGATCGGGCGGGGATTGCCCATCGTCGTGATACTCTACATCATCTATTTCGTACCTCCCCAGCTCTTCCCCGGGCTCAATTGGACGTGGTTCTCCGATTTCACCGGTGCTGTGCTGGGTCTGGGCATTCATGGCGGAGCTATTCTGGCGGAGGTGTTCCGGTCCGGTATCGAGGCGCTGCACAAGGGTCAGCGCGAGGCGGCGATGTCGCTTGGCATGACGCCTGCCAAGTCTATGGTCTACATCATTCTGCCGCAGGCCACTCGGATTGTTCTGCCACCGGTTGGAAACTATGCCATCGGTCTGCTGAAAGACACGTCGCTTTGCACTCTGATCGGCGTGAACGAGATCATGAACGGCGCCAAGAGTATCGCCTTTTCCGATTACCAGCCGATGGCCGTTTTCATTCTGGTCGCCGGCATCTATTTTGCCATGAGCTACCCGCTGTCGCTGCTCGTGCGGGCGCTCGAACGCCGGTTGAGAACTGCACAGTGAGGAGGACCATGACATGAAGGTAGTGAAGCTCGAGGCCATACCGGTGCGGGTTGCATATAAGCGCGTGGAGTCGAGTTCGCTCATCAACCGCGGCGGAATAACTGATGTGATCGTCAAGATCACTGCCGACAATGGCTTGGTCGGATGGGGAGAATGCACTCGGGCTGCTGACACTGCCGGCATCGAATCCGCCGTGCGCAACATGGCGCCGCTGGTAATCGGCCGGAACCCATGGGACAAAGAGCAGATTCACCGCGATCTCGCCGTCTACGCCGTATGGGCCTTCCAGCCCATGACGGGTAATTTCGCCTATGCGGGAATTGATACCGCGCTTTGGGACTTGTGCGGCAAGGAGGCGGGTCAACCCATCTATCGCATGCTCGGCGGAGCCCTGCGCGAGGAAGTTGACTACTACTATTACATGGAATGGGGCACGCCAGATGAGGTCGCGGAACAGGGACGGGACGGCGCCCGCAAGGGATATCATGCCTATTACATCAAGGTCGGCGTGGACGCGGCGAAAGAGGAAGGGATGCTGGAGGCATTACGCGACTCCGCTGGCCCAGAGGCGCTGATCCGCATCGACGTCAACCAGGCGTGGACTACGCCACAGGCGGTGACGCTCCTCAATCGGTGGCACGCGCGCTTCGATCTCGATTTTGTGGAGGCGCCGATTCCGATCGATCCGGTGGAGAACATGATTGGCCTGCGGGGCAGGGTAAGTGTTCCTTTTTGCATCAACGAGGGCCTATGGCGGGAAGCGGACGCCTACCGGATTATCAAGAGCCGGTGCGGTGATTATCTCTGCTACAGCCAATATTGGGTTGGCTCCCTTGGACGGTGGCATAGCCTCAATCAAGTCAGCCACCTCGAGGGCTGGCAGGTCCTAAAACACACCCATGGCGAACTCGGTCTTACCGCGGCGGCAGGCCACCACGTTATGCTTGCCTGCCCCAATGCCGCGCTCGGAAGCCAGCAGACAGCACAGCTCATGGAGGACGACATCCTCACCGAGCGTTTGCCGATCGCCGACAAGCCGAGTTGGGGCCGTATCGACAAGCCGGGGTTGGGGGTGGAGGTGGATGAGGACAAGCTGATGCGGTTCCACGAGGCCTATCGCCAGCTTGGCGAGTTTCCTACATACAGCGGCAAGCTCACAGCGGCTCTATCCTGAGGAGGACAGATGAATATCAAGGACATCCGGCTCACACCACTCCACTGCACATTCAAGCAGCCGTATCACTGGTCACAAGGAGTTACCTATGGCGCACCTGTGGTGCTCATCGAGATTGAGACCGATGCGGGCGTGACAGGCATCGGTGAGTGCTCGGCTAGTCCGACCCATGCACCAATCCTCGCCATCCTCGAGGATGCGCTTCCACGGTTCATCGGCCAGTCCATATATGACGTCAACCAGCTGATCTGGTCCTATTACCAGTATGGATTCAATGCCAAGGGAATTGGCCGCGCACCGCGCTACTTCTCACAGGCAATGGCCGGCATCGAGCTCGCCGCCTGGGACGCGATCGGAAAGCAGGCGAAGCTTCCCCTTCACCAATTGCTGGGTGGAAAAGTCCGTGACAAGATCGAGTATTTCGGATTCCTGCAAGGCAATACACCTGAAGAAATCGGCGCCCATTCTGAGCAACTGGCTCGTGACGGCTTCAAGGTACTCTATGTGAAGGTAGGACGCGGCAACGAACTCGACATCGCTATCCTTCGCGAGATTCGTAAGGCCGTGGGAGACAGGGTCAGGTTGCGGTTGGATGCGAACGAGGCCTGGGACATGCTCAATGCGCGGCGAATGTTCGAGGCGCTGAAACCGTTCGACCCGGAATTTATCGAGCAGCCCGTATCGGCCTCGACGGGGCCCGAAGGCCTGGCACGGCTTCGTGCCGTCACCAATATCCCGATCGCAGCTGACCAGACGGTCTATTCGGCGGAAGATGTATATGACATTGTGCGCTGCCGTTCGGCCGACGTCATCGTTCTGGGCATGCACGAAACCTGCGGCATCCTCCGTTACCGCAAGGCAGCCGCCGTTGCGGAGGCGGCCGGCGTCAATATCTGCATCCATGGCATTTTTGAGACTGGAATTACGACCGCAGCGACCATTCAGGTGGCTGCGACGATCAACAATCTGGACAATGGAAACCAGATCATGTGGCAGTTGCTTAAGGAAGACATCGTATCCCGGCCAAACTTGGTTCCAAAGGATGGCGCCTTACCCGTCTCCAATCTTCCCGGACTCGGGTTCGAGCTGAATTATGATGCCGTCAATCGTGCCAAAGACGCCTACGCCAAGCTGAGAACGCAAGTCGTGTGAGGAAGTCTGCAGCACGTTGGATCTTGGAGCCCACGCACGGGATCATTCTTGATGATCGCATCCGTGGTATACCCCCCGGCATCTCCGAGCTCGACAGCCTTGACGTTGCACGCATGGGCTGGCACCCCGCAGAAGCTCTGATGCCCCTTCCGGTCCTCACCATGGACGAGGCGGCTTACACCTTCAACCGCGACGCGATGATGAACTATGTGCGTCACGCGGGGGTTGACATTGCCCCGCATGCCAAGACCCCCATGTCCCCGGACCTAGCAAGGGATCTCGTAGATAAGGGGGCCTGGGCCTCGACAGTGGCAGACCTGCGCCAGGCCGCGGTGATGGCCCGTGCAGGACTTCGCCGATTGATCCTCGCTAATGAGACCGGCGGTCATGCGGGCGCTGGCCGCCTCCAGGGCTTTGCGGCCGCTTATCCCAACACCGAACTATATATCTTCGTCGATTCGGTTGCGGGTGTTGATGCTCTTGCGGAAGCATGGAGGGCGGCTCCCGCGCTGCCTCCACTGGCCGTACTCCTCGACATCGGATCAGGACGGTCGGGCACGCGCACCATTCAACAGGCGGAGGGCCTGGCCGATGCGGTGCAGGCCTGCGGAGGCCGTCTTTACCTCGCCGGCATCGGAGCCTATGAAGGTAACACCATTCAGCCCGATGCATCTGTGACGGAGTGTACGTTGGATGAACTCATCACGCGGATCGCTGGAATATTTACGCGACTGCGCTTGCGGCTCGGGAGTAAGCCTGAACTGATACTGACGGTCGGTGGATCATTGTTGTTCGAGCGGATCGTCGACCGGTTAGTGCCAGTCGTCAGGGCCGATGGCCAGGCGAGGCTTGTGCTGCGGAGTGGTGCCATTTTTTTCTATGATCATGGCATTTGTCAGCGCTTCCTGCATGGAGGGGGGACAGCCTTTGTGCCGGCCCTGAGGCTCTGGGCAGAAGTCCTGTCGCGGCCCGAACCGTGGCTTGTTATCTGCGGACTCGGAATGCGAGATGCATCCTTCGACCAGGGCTTTCCCGTCGTGCTGCAGCTCCACCGCGGCGGGCGGCCCCTACCGGGCACGGTTCCGATGCCGGCGGTGACAAAGCTGAACGACCAGCATTGCTTCCTCGAAGTTTCCAAGATCTCAGATATTGCCGTTGGTGACATCGTTGAATTTGGTGTGACCCATGCTTGTACAACGATTGACCGGTATAAGGTCATCTATGGCCTCGATAACAAAGGCCGCGTTCGTCACGCATTCCCCACTTTCTTCGGTTGATTGTAATTGATCGACTGCGGTTAGACCCTCGCCGGAGCGGTTATCAATCGTTCAGATTTCCAGACTGAGTTGATTTGCTGCTGAACTTTCATCCAGCAGCTCTTAGAATACTCTGCCCACGTGCTCTGCCCCCCATTCTTTGGATTACCTGAGGCTTGGGTTTTTTGGAGGCGACGTACTCCAACTGGAAGAGGAAGTATAATGGACTGCTGTTGGACGATATACGGCGACTGAAGCAACTCGAGGACGAGAACGCAAAGCTGAAGAAGCTGGTTGCGAATCTCTCGCTCGAAAACGCGATGCCACAGGATGTGCTCCACTGAAAAATTTAAGGCCTGTATGCAAGCGCCAACTGGTGAACAAGGTTTGCAGTTGTCAGCCAGTTTGTGCAATTGTTGGTGTTGAAAAGTCGGTCATCCGGTGGATTTAGGGTAAATACATTCAAAGGATTTGGTAATGACCAATATTCTTTCGGCGATGGCAGTGAGTAAATTCGACGACCAGGGTTTTGTCGCGCCTATGTTTGCCCTTTCCACAGATGAGGCTGAACACTATCGATTGCGACTGAAGAGAGCCTCGGCAGAGCAACCCGAGATCAGTCAGCGCGTGCTCAAGATGAAATCCCATCTGGTGTTCGGTTGTCTGGACGAACTTGTGCGGTTGCCGGCCATTCTTGACGTGGTGGAGAGCCTGCTCGGCCCTGATATCCTGGTATGGACTTCGAGCCTTTTTGCCAAGATGGCGGCCTCGCCGGATTATGTGTCGTGGTATCAGGACATGGCTTATTGGGGACTCGATCCACCGGAAATCGTGACTGCCTGGGTTGCGCTTACCGACAGCAAGCCGGATAATGTCTGCATGCGGGTGGTGCCCGGTACCCACAAGTTCGATGTAGTGCCACACAACGATACGTTTTCTGCTAACAACATGTTGAGCCGTGGTCAGGAAGTCGCGGTAGAGGTTGACGAGGTAGTAACAGTCGATATCGAACTTAATCCCGGTGAGATGTCGTTTCACCATGCAAAGATTGTGCATGGCTCGCATGCCAACGCTTCTTCACGGGCGCGCATCGGATTTGCCATCCGCTACATTTCACCCTCAGTGCGCCAAACTGTAGGAGCCGAAGATAGTGTCATGCTGGTGCGCGGTGAGGACAAGCAAAGAAACTTTTTCTACGATCCGCGCCCAAAGCACGATTTCGACACGGTAGCTCTGCCGGCCTACGAAGAAATCTGTGAACGCAGCCGCCGAATTCTCTTCCGTCCCACGCCTACCCCATAGGAAGTAGTGATGCGTATTTCCGCCATCGACATACATTGGTTGCGCTTGCCGCTTGCCGCGCAAGTCGCTGATGCCATGACCGATCTCTCATCGTGGGACTTCATAGCTGCCAAGGTTACTACTGACGACGGCCCCGTCGGCTGGGGGTACAATTGTACGATTGGCGAAGGCAGCGAAATGCTCGTCACTCTGCTGTCGAAAGATCTGGCGCCTCGGTTCATCGGACGTGACCCGTTTCTGGTTCGCCGGTTGTGGCAGGAAATTTATCTCGACCGTTACTTCACTGGAATCACCGGTGTAGCCGTTCAAGGGGTTGCTGCAATCGAGATTGCTCTTTGGGACATCATAGCAAAGGCCTGCGGGCAACCATTGTGGAGGTTGCTCGGCGGCTACAATGATAATCGGATCCCGGCATACAACACCAACGGTGGCTGGCTCGGGTTCACTGAAGCTGAATTGATCGTCAATGCCAAATCCACGCAGCAAGCCGGTTTTTGTGGCTTCAAGATGAAAATCGGAAAGCCCAGACTGTCCGAGGACGTGACCCGCGTTGCCGCCGTTCGCAAGGCCGTCGGGCCGGACTATCCGGTGATGGTAGATGCCAACGGCCGCTGGGATTTTGTAACAGCAAGACGTGCTATCGACGCGATCAGCAATTTCAACATTTACTGGTTCGAGGAGCCGGTTCATCCCTTCGACGTTGCGGGCCACGCGGCCCTGGCACGGGCAACGTCTGTACCGATACTAGCCGGCGAAACGATGTATGATCCGCGCATGTTCCGCGACTTCATGGTGGCAGGTGGGATGGGCATTGCGCAGCCCGATGTTCTGAAGCTTGGCGGGATAAGTGGCTTTATGGAAGTTGCGGCTCTGGCGCGGGCCTTTGGTCTTCCGGTTGTGCCAGCAGGACACAATATGATGCAACTCGACGTGCAACTCATGGCTGCCATCCCGCACGGCCTGATGCTAGAGCATATTCCGTGGTTGGAACCAGTCTTCGTACGTCCAGTCCGCATCGAAAATGGTCACGCATTGGTGCCGAGAGAGCCCGGTGCGGGCACCGATGTTCGCACCGATGCAATCACGAAATATGGAGTCGTGCACTAGGAAAACTTGTGCTGCAAAAGTTGAGGCCGGGGCGGTCGATCAGCTGTGTCTTGACCGCAAATCAAATCTGATTGTATTGGTGATGGAACCTGCCAAGAAGTGGATTGGGCTGGATGCGCCCGGTTGTCTGCACTGCGTGGTAGACGGGAGTACCCTTGCTCAACGATAGATATGTGAGGTGGTCCTGGTTAGCTGGACAGGTCGGCAGCAGATTTAAGGTGTAGTCCAGACAGTGATTACGCTACCAGTTTCCGGCTCAGAACGAACACACAAACGGATTGATCCGGCAGTACTTGCCCAAAACCCGCTCCTTCCTGGACCTCGACCCTGCCGAGGTTGACAAAATCGAGCGCCTGCTCAACAACAGGCCCAGAAAAATTCTCGGCTTTAAAACCCCGCAAGAAGTCTTCTCCACCCCGCCCCCTGGGGCTTTTCAATGTTGAATTGGCGACTCTAAATTAGAGGAGGTTTGATTGGCGCTGGCTATGTCGTTGGCCATGAGTATGAGGTGATGGTTTATCTGCGAGCCGAGTTGTCGCCGCTGCCCCGTAGCCATAACAAATGCCCGCATTTCAAACTGGGCAGCCGCGAGACAGCGCGATAGGATTGCAAGAGCGACGACTAGTAAACAGTAGATTGAGATCTGCCCCGTGGAGGGGATTCCTCAGGTGGGGACTCCAAACTCCTACTTCCTCTTCAACCGCAATCTAAGTATATGCCGCTCAATTTCATCATTAAGCGCATGGGCGTTTCCCGCAGCGAGAAGATCGCGAATTTTGCGGTGGTGAGGCCCCATGATGGCGGCATCGCGTTCGTCACGAATCTCGTGCCCAAACACGATGAAGACATGACGCGCTAGTGTTTCCCACAATGTGAGTACAATGCTGTTCTCTGATACGCGGCATATCTCGCGGTGAAAGCTAAGATCAGCTTTACTGACATCAATCCACTCTAAACGGCTGGCCGCCCGTTCCATCGAAACGATTATCCGGTCCAAACCGTCCAGAAGGGAGGGCTCTCGTTTGTATCTCGATGCGGATGTGGCCATCGCCAGTTGTTCAAGTGCAATACGAGCTTTGCAGATTTGATCGACGCGATCATCGTTAAAGTGGGCAATGCGAGTGCCGCGACGAGGTATGCTCTCGACGATGCCCTGGGCCTCGAGAATTTTCAGGGCTTCCCGGAGCGGCACTCGGCTCATATGAAGCATCCCCGCAAGTTCGGTCTCGACCAGTCGCTGCCCAGGCTTCAGAACGCCCGATGAAATGCCAGTCACTATCGCATCAGCCGCTTGTTCAGCGAGGCTTGGCGAACGCGTCATGCTCAGAGTTGGCAGGGAGGCTGCTTCGAGTGGCTTTGGTGTCCCCATACAACGATAATCCTTGTAAACTACGATCGTTTGTATACAATTATACACCAGTTCGAAATTCCAAGGAATAGAAACACGAGTTTCCTAAGAGATTCGCCTGCACCTGCCTTGCCACAGGGGTGCTCCGACTGTCGAGCTCCGACTACTCTTGTGAGGACCTATGACGTTCAGGACGATTTCCCCTGTGCTGGAAACCGAACCGCCGCGGCTCAGGATCACCGGGATCGATTGTCATGTTCTACTGGCGCCGGACTTCGACGTCAGCTTCACCTCGTCGGCGCAGGATAGTCTCATCGTTGTCATTCACACCGACGGAGGAGTGTCTGGAATTGGCGAGTGTGACGCCAATCCGTGGATGGCCAAGAGCTGCATAGAGGCGCCGGGAACGCACACTATGGGCATGTCCATAAAGGACATGCTGATCGGAGCCAATCCGTTCGAAATCGGAGAATTGTGGCGACGCATCTATCTTGGAACCGCAATGAATGGCCGGCGGGGCATGGTCATCCATGCACTGAGCGCCGTCGAAATGGCGTTGTGGGATCTCTGCGGAAAGGCAGTGGGCAAGCCCGTGCATCAACTTCTCGGTGGCGCAACCCGCCAGTCGATCACGCCCTACGCCTCGCTGCAGCCTGCGGGCGGCCGCTTTGAGGAATATCGGGATGCCCTTTGCCAATCGGCTGAACGGGCGAAGAACCTCGGCTTCAAGGCAATGAAGACCGAGATCACGATGAATGGCCCCTATGCGCATGGCGGCATGCGGGAAAGCTACGATCGGCACACCGAGGTGCTGGCAGCAGTACGCAAGACAATCGGCTACGATGTGACGCTCATGGTGGATGTCCAGTACTTGTGGGATGACGCGGAGACCTGCCTGACCGTGATCAAGGACTGGGGTGAGTTCAAGCCCTATTTCCTTGAAACCCCCCTCTGGTCCGACGATGTTCGGGAGATCGCCAAGCTGGTCGAACGAGCCCCGATGAAGATTGCCTTCGGCGAATGGCTGGCAACACGCTTCGAGTTTGAAGAACTCATGGATGTCGGGAACGTTCAGGTGGCCCAGCCCGACGTTGGACGGGTCGGTGGTATCGGCGAAGCAAAGATCGTCTGTGACATGGCGCTGGAGCGCGGTCGCACCATCGTTCCTCACTGTTGGAAGACAGGCATTTCGATTTCCGGAACGGCGCATCTCGCGTTTGTGACCAACCACTGCGCATTCATCGAGTATCTGCCACCGCAGCTCTGTCATGAGAGGCTGAGACGAGAGTTGGCCCAGGAAGAACTCATCTTCAGCAAAGACGGAACAATTCCTCTGCCAACCAAGCCTGGGCTGGGGGTCGAGGTCGATTGGGACGTGGTGAAACGCTACACAGTGGCCTAGCAGAAGAATTTGCCCTCGGCTTACCGAGCCGTGTAGCCACCATCCATCGCGATTGCCTGCCCGGTGGTGAATGCCGACAGGTCGGAAGCAAGGTAGACGGCAAGTTCGCCCACTTCCTCGATCGTGCCGCCACGCGGGATCGGGTGCATCATGCGCTTGGTTCGAAGGGAGGCCTCCGGATCACTCTCCATCGCGGCAACCTCCCTAGCCAGGGCCGTTTCGATAAACCCCGGACAGATCGCATTCACACGGATTCTCTGCTCGGCGAGGTCGAGCGCCATTGACTTCACCATGCCGATCACGCCCGCCTTGGCGCCGCAATACGCGACGCGCTCTCTCTGGCCCACCAGCCCGTACATGGAAGAGATCGCAATAATCGAGCCCTGTCCCGCGGCCAAGAGACAATCGGCAGCCATCCGGACCGCCAAGAATAGCGGTGTCATGTTGTGCTCTATGATGCGCTGAAACTCCTCCGGGCTCGTCTCCAGGGCGGGTGTGCGTCCACCCGCACCGGCACTGATGACCAGCGTGTCGATTCCTCCCATGCGCTCTGCTGCCACTGCTGTGACGCGCCTTACATCCGCCTCCGAGGTCGCATCACCCGGGGCGTAACCTGCCACACCCGCACCAACCGCTGCCGCAGCGTCGGCAAGAACATTCGCCCGGCGCCCGGAGAGAAAGACCATCGCCCCTTCTCGAGCCAGTGCCTCCGCACACCCCAAGCCGATCCCTGTCCCCCCGCCATAGATTAGCGCACGCTTGCCTGCCACTCGGCCACTCACTGCGAAACTGCTCATTTCTTCGGTCTGACTTCGAAATTCAGGATTGCCGAACTCCTGATCGCATCCCAGTCGGTGCGAATACCAAGACCAACGCCCGACGGTGCATGCACATAGCCGTCTTTGTCGGTTCGGATCACATCCAGGGCGCCGTGTTCGAACGCAGGATAGGGAACGGGTTGCTCGAAGTATGTGCAATTCTGATAGGCTAGCATGACATGCAGGTTGGCAGCCTGTGTCAGCGTATAGCCCCAGCACTGGATCTCCACGCTCATGCCATGAGCCTCGGCCAGACCCATGATCTTGCGCAGGGGGGTTATGCCGCCGCAGATCGTCGCGTCGACACGCAATGCACTCCAGCAATCGAGCTCGATACCCGCGGCGAGCTGCTGAAGATCGACCCACGTGTTCCCGGCTGCAATGATGGGAACGGCGCTACGACGCTTGATCTCCCGATAGGCAGCGAAGTTGGTGTCGGGAACCGGCGCTTCGAACCACCGAAACCCCAGCTCTCCAATCCGCTTGCCCACCTTCAGCGCTCCTTCGAGGTCATAACGCTGCTCTACATCGAGCATTAACTCCATGCCGCTGCCTGCAAAATGTTTCGCGGCAGCTTCGCACATCGGCAGGTCACGGGCGGGGTTGCACCAGCAATGAAACTTGACCGCCTTGAATCCTTCCCGCTGCCGTTCCGAGACGTAGTCGATGTAAGCCATGTTGTCCGGCAGCAGAGGCGTTGACGCATAGGAAAGGATCTTGTGCCGCGCGCCCCCGAGAAGTTGGTAGAGTGGAAGTCCCGCTTGCCGGGCTGTCATGTCCCAAAGCGCAATGTCGATGAGCGATTGCGCCTGCGGGACCTGTGGCGTTCCAAGATTACGAAAGCGGTGCCATAGACCTTCACGCTCCGCGGCCGTCTGGTTCATGATTTCGGGCAGAAGGTAGCGAAGCGTCTCGCCAACCGACAGATCGAAGCCATGCGAAGTGATCATCGCCGCGCCGGCAATACCCTCAAGGCCCCCATGGGTGGTGAGTCGTAGGACGATGTTGGCCATGTGCTGGCCCGCCATGCCTTCAGCCCAAGCATGTTTCTCGGTGTCCGGTCCCACCACGAAGACTTCCGCTCTATCGATGCTCTCGCTTTTCATTTCTGATCTCCACCGCTTGTGCTTCCGGGGCGGCCCCCGGAACTTTCTCCGTGCCAGCCAAGGTGCCTCAGGAATTCCCGGGTCCTCTCGCCGGCGGCATCATCGAAAATCTTGCCGGGGAAGCCCTCCTCGATGATGCGGCCCTTGTCGAACACGACAACCCAATCCCCGACCCGACGCGCGAAATCCATCTCGTGGGTGACGACCACCATGGTCATTCCTTCGTCGGCCAGCTTCTTCATTACGCTAAGTACTTCACCGATGGTCTCGGGATCGAGTGCGGACGTCGGTTCGTCGAACAGCATGACGGCCGGCTCCATTGCCAGTGCCCGGGCAATGGCGACGCGCTGCTGCTGTCCGCCCGACAACATGGAGGGATAGGCAGCTTCCTTGTCAGAAAGGCCCACTTTCGCCAGCAGCGCACGCGCACGGGCCTCGGCCTTCTCCCTGTCGAGCTTCAGCACGGTGGTCGGCGCCAGGGCTATGTTTCGCAGTGTCGTGAGATGGGGAAAGAGTTCGAAATTCTGGAAGACCATGCCCATCCGCTGGCGGATCCTCCGAGTTTCCTCCGCGCTCCGGGTGTCGACGGACTTGCCCTCGAAGATCACCCCGCCTTCGTCGGCGATGTCCAATGCGTTGGCACATCGCAGCAATGTGGATTTTCCAGATCCCGAAGGTCCGATCAGGCAAACGACCTCACCGCGGTTCACTTTCAGGCTGACATCGTCGAGAGCCAGGACGCTGCCGTACCGTTTCCTGATGTTCTGCAGAACCAAGAGCGGGGCATCACTTCCGACGCGGCTGGAGTTCTGTCTTTCCTGCATCATTCGACCACCTTGAATCGCCGGTGTATCCAGTCCACCATCTTCGCTTGCGGATATCCCATGAGCCAGTACAGGACGGCCATTGCCGTCAGGACCTCGAGTATGCGGTATGTCTCGGATCTGATCTTGAGGCCGACATAGGAAAGCTCAGGCACCGAGATGATGGAGACCAGCGACGTATCCTTAAATAGCGAAACCCATGTTGTCGCAAGCGCCGGAAGCACGCGCAACGCGGCCTGTGGCAAGATGATGTGCCATAAAATCTGGATATCGGTCATGCCGAGAGCGCGTCCCGCACTCCACTGCCCTTTTCTTATTGAGACGATGCCCGATCGAAAGGTCTCCGAGTTGAACGCCGAAATGTTGCAGGTAAGCCCAACGATGGCGGTTGCGATCTGCGACATCTGCACATCGAAATAGGCGGGCAACACGTAATAAACCCAGTATATCTGAAGTATCAGCGGCGTTGCTCTGAAGAACTCAACAAAAGCTGTCGCCGGCTTTGAGACCAAACTCAGTGGTGAAAGCCTCATGAACGCCAAGACAAGACCTCCGGGGATGGAAAGCGCCATGGTGACAACGCTGAGCCATATCGTCATCCAGGCACCGGCAAGAAGACGCGGAAGGTTGTCCCAGACGACGTCCCAATGAAGGTTCATGACGATCCCAGGAAGGAGATGCGCCGGTACAGCCTGTCGACGCTCCGAGCCACCGGAAAGCACAGGAGAAAGTAAATTAGCATCGCGCCGGTGTAGAGTTCGAAGGGCCGAAACGTCTTGCCTGCAACGACCTGGGTTTGCCTCAGCAGCTCCGGCACGGCAATCACCGAAGCGATTGCACTATCCTTGATGGCGAATATAAGCAGCGAGCCGAGCGACGGCAGCATGCGTATGAGCGCTTGCGGAAGGATCACCGTGCGAACGGCCTGCATGCGGCTCATGCCGAGAGCGAGGGCCGCCGACATCTGCCCACGCCTCACGGACGTAAGGCCAGCGCGAATCGTTTCCGCGACGTAGGCACCAAGGTGAATTCCGAGAGCCGCAATCGCAGCCGTCATCACATTGACGGAAATACCGATGGCAAGCGGAAATGCAAAGTATATCCAGATCAGGACGACAAGCAGGGGAATGGCCCGCATCGTGTCGACATAAAAGCCCAGTATGCGGTCAACCCACTTGCCGCCGTAGGTGCGGAGACTTCCCACGACGATGCCGATGGCGAATCCCAGCAGCATCGACGACAGGCTGATGACCACGGTGATCCAGACGGCCTTGAGCAGAAAAAACCAATTGTTTGCGAATGGCGCCAAGCTGATCGTCATGGAAAGTGTCCGCTCAATCAGTAAGCCAGGGTTTTGGCGGACACCGGCCACGAGGCCCGCGCCGCCAATCCCGGTGCAGGGCGTCAGTTGCCTTTAAGAGTTTTGATCTCTTCCGCAGTCACCTTGTCCTTGACGTCCTCGTACACGGCCTGAAGCCAGTCACGGAAGACGGGGTCCCTCTTGTCAACAGCCATGCCGACGTCCGTCGCCATCTCGTTGCTCGTGAGACAGTTGTCTCCCAGTGGGAAGACAATCAGACCAGGCACCTGCTTCTGCAACTGCGGCCACGCACCGTTGTCAATCGGTGCAACATCTGCGCGCTTCGCCATGATTTCTTCGACGGGTGCATTGGCGCCCGAACCTGCCACGCCCTTAAGAACCATTTTTGGAAAGCGTGTGGGAGCCCATGTTTCAGGCGGGGTGCCGACGAAATAAGCCATCGTCAGGTCTGGGTTGTTGAGCTCGTCAACGGACTTCAGATCCTTGATCTTTGGATTGTCGGCAAGTCCGAAGAAGCAGAGGCTGGATTTCGAATATACAATGAAGTCTACGACTTCCTCGCGCTTGGGGGTAACCGAGAGCGGAGCAATCGAAATGTCTGCTTCCCCTGTTGCGAGAATTGGCACCTTTGTCTCGTGGCTTACGGGAACGATCTCCAACTTCACGCCCAGCCGATTGGCAAATTCATTGGCAAGGACCCAAGCCGGACCGGAGAACTGCTCGCCGCTTCCGGACGTGTTTTCGGGAAGCCACGGAAATTCTCCAATTGCAGCCGCCTTCAGTGAGCCGCGAGCCTTAATCGTATCGATCGTTGCGCTCTTTCCGGCTGCCGGAACATCAGAAGCGGCTGCCAGAGCACAAACCGTGGTAGACCCAAGGGTCAAAGAAAGCACTGCGCCAAATACGAAGCTGCGTTTTATCATCGATTCCTCCCATGTTCGGTCGCATCAACGGACTTTTGAGACCGGATCAGCAGGCGCCGTCGGTCAAGGCGTCACGACCAACGAAAACGCTATCATCCTGTATACAGTTATACAAGAGGTTTGGCTGGGTAATGTCAACGCAAAGGTAACTGCCCAGGTACCGGCTGCGGTAGCTTGGATGGCGGCTTGAGTAATTTATCTGGACATCCCCGGGGTTTGGCGATTCAAGATTCGGATGAGTCGGGCCAAATCAGCAGATCGGTTGAGAGAG
>Ga0194035_1000292_pt1 | contig 30741 bp, 31 predicted proteins | sample JunL2320m_MetaG_FD_148680 | JGI IMG/M metagenome (GOLD analysis project Ga0194035, IMG submission 148680) | Anoxic zone freshwater microbial communities from boreal shield lake in IISD Experimental Lakes Area, Ontario, Canada - Jun2016-L239-20m | ecosystem: Environmental > Aquatic > Freshwater >...
GCCCTGCACCTCATAGGCCTCGTCCATGCCGCCGTGGCCGGGCATGGACGAGGCCTATGAGGTGCAGGGCGTCTGGTGAGACGATCCTTTGTCTCATCATGACCGGGCATCCTTTCCGATGGCCACGAAAAAGGATGGCCGGGTCAAGCCCGGCGATGATGAAGCTGGAATATGAGAGGAAAGGACTGGCGCCTCACCACGTGCCCGTGTTCTGCATCGACGACCACGGCTCCGCCACCGGCAGCGCATCGCCCTTCTGCAGCAGTTCGATCGAAATGCCGTCCGGCGTCTTGATGAAGGCCATGCGGCCGTCGCGCGGCGGGCGGTTGATGGTGATGCCGTGCTTCTGGAGGTTGGCGCAGTAATCGTAGATGTTGTCGACGCCAAGCGCCAGGTGGCCGAAGTTGCGGCCGCCGGTATATACTTCCGGGTCCCAGTTGTAGGTGAGCTCGACCGGCGCATCGGGGCTTTCGGGCGCGGCGACGAAGACCAGCGTGAAGCGGCCCTTCTCGTTTTCGTAGCGGCGCTGCTCGACGAAGCCGAGCTTGTTGATGAAGAAATCGACCGACTGCTCCAGGTTGGAGACGCGGATCATGGTGTGGAGATATTTCATGGGGTCACCTCGTGTTTGAGGAACAGATAGATGAACTGACCCGGATGGTCCAGCGCGCGCGAAGTGCGGTGGTGTTCACCGGGGCCGGCATCTCCACCGAATGCGGCATACCGGACTTCCGTTCGCCCGGCGGCTTCTGGACCAGGTACAAGCCCATCGACTACAGCGAGTTTCTTGCGTCAGAGGACACGCGCCTCGAGGCCTGGCGGCGCTTCCTGATGATCCGCGAGACCATCGCCAGGGCCGAACCCGGTCCCAGCCACAGGGCGCTGGCGCGGCTGATGGACATGGGCCACGTCACCAGCGTCATCACCCAGAACATTGACGGACTGCATGAGGCCTCGGGCATTGCAGCTGATCGCATCATCGAGATCCACGGCAACGGCACCTATGCCAAGTGCCTGTCCTGTGGCCTCCGCCACGAGATCGACTGGGTGAGCGAGGTGATCGGCGAGACGGGCAGGGCGCCTGCCTGCACCGGTTGCGGCGGCATCGTCAAGTCGGCCACCATTTCCTTCGGCCAGGCCATGCCGGAGCAGGAAATGGCCGATGCCAAGGCGGCCACGCTGAACGCTGACCTGTTCATCTCCATCGGGTCGTCGCTGCAGGTGTTCCCGGCGGCGGGCTTGCCGGTGCTCGCCAAGCAGAACCGCACGCCACTGGTCATTCTCAACCGCGAGGCGACGGGCCTCGACGGTCTGGCCGACCTCGTGATCAACGCCGAGTCGGGCCCGGTGCTGGCCGCCGTCACCGCACGCCTGGATCGGCTCTGATTCGGATGGGGTTACAGGGAAACACCCCGCACCTTCGCTGCGTGGCGTGCGGCATGCAGCGGTGTGTTGCGGTGCGTGGGGCGCTGCGGCGCCCGCCGCAGTTGTGGAATCATTGCTCTCAATCTGCATGAATCCGCAGTGATTGCGGGTCTTTGGTTCACCCCGCATGATGCTGTCGGGGCACGGTTCCGGGTTTATTCAATCGCGGCCTGCGGTTTTCCACACGGGTCCTTTGGCAGGGCTGTACAAACGCTGCGGATTTGCGCAGATTGGGGCGGAATGGCGGCAGGGCTGTATCGTAAAGCCGCACCGGGGACAGAGTTGGTGACATGGCGGTGAGCGGCGAATTGACAGGCGAGACGGTAACCTCTCAGGCCGAAGCACTCGACAGCAACATTCGCATCGTGCAGGTGAGCGGTCTTGTGAAGTGGTTCGATGTTGGCCGTGGTTATGGCTTCATCATCCCCGACAACGGCATGCAGGACATTCTCCTGCACCTCAGCTGCCTCAAGCGTGACGGCTTCGACGCCCCGCTCGAGGGTACCCGGGTGATCTGCGAGGCCGTGGCCCGCCAGAAGGGTTATCAGTGCCTGCGCGTTCTGACGGTTGATCCGTCGACGGCCATCAACCCGGTGGAGCGCCGCCCGCGCACCCACACCACGGTCGTTCCGTCCAGCGCCTGGATCCGCGCCAAGGTGAAGTGGTTCAACCGCGCCCGCGGCTTCGGCTTCGCGTCCGAGGGCGAGAGCTCGCCTGACATCTTCATCCACATGGAAACGCTTAGGAAGACGGCGATCGCCGATCTGCAACCGGACAGCTGGATCTACATCCGCTTCGGTGACGGCCCGAAGGGCAAGATGGCCGCTGAAGTGCGCCTGTCGCTTGAGGGCGGCCCGGCCCACACCCAGTAGGCCAAACTTCTGCAACAATTGAGAGGGAAGGACTGCAGGCCATGATACGCCATGCCCTGACAGTCATCCTCTGCGCCTTTCTGGTGCTCGTGCCGACCGCGCTCAGGGCCGAAGAGGCGCTCACCAAGATCGAGCCGCTGACCATCGCCACCGACGGCGACGCCACCATGTTCACGGTCGAGATCGCCGATACCGGCATGAGCCGGGAGCGCGGCCTGATGTTCCGCCAGCGCCTTCCGGAGGACCGCGGCATGCTGTTTGACTTCGGCGAGCCGCGCCCTGTCTCCATGTGGATGAAGAACACCTACATCCCGCTCGACATGCTGTTCATCCGGGCCGACGGCACCATTGCCTATATCGCCGAGAACACGGTGCCGAAGTCGCTGGACACCATCGGCATCACCGAACCCGTGAAGGCCGTGCTGGAGCTTGCCGGCGGCGCCGCCAGGAAGCACGACATCCACCCCGGCAACGTGGTTTACCACCGCATCTTCAACAATGCAGAGGAGGCCGGGGCCCCTTCACCCTGATCGTTGCCCTTAGTCTTGCTCCGGCAAGGTAATCTGGGTATGAGGCTCCCCTAGCGGAGGCCCGTATTCGGGGTGTAGCGCAGTCTGGTAGCGCACCTGCCTTGGGCGCAGGGGGTCGTGAGTTCGAATCTCGCCACCCCGACCACCGGCCTCCCGCCCGTTCGACAAGAGAGAAGAGAGAGCCCATGTCCGTCCGCATCTACAAGCCCGCCCGCAGCGCCATGCAGTCCGGCAAGGCGAATTTTGACAACTGGGTGCTGGAATTCAACGCGACGGCGCCGCGCACCGTCGACCCGTTGATGGGCTGGACATCCTCGGCCGACACCAGGAGCCAGGTGAAGCTCACCTTCGACACCAAGGAAGAAGCCATCGCCTATTGCGAGCGCGAGGGTCTTGCCTACCAGGTCCTGCCGGTGAACCCGGTCGCCAAGGTGATCAAGAAGTCCTACTCCGACAATTTCAAGTTCGGCCGTACCGTCAACTGGACGCATTGAGGCGCAAGGATCCCGTAGCTCAGCTGGACTAGAGCAAGTGCCTTCTAAGCACTAGGTCGCAGGTTCGAATCCTGCCGGGGTCGCCATCCTGCATCCCTCTCGTCGAGGCTCCGCCCGCATGCACATGAAACGGCTCCTCGTGACCCTGGCCTGCCTTGCGGTGTTGACCGTGGGTGCCACAGCCGCACCCAAGCATGTCATCGTCATCGCCATGGAAAACAAGGACGCCGGCAAGTCGTCCGACAAGAGCCGCGGCTACATCTATGGCAACCTGAAGGATGCGCCATACCTCAACAGCACGCTGGCAGCGGAAGGCGCACGCAGCCTGAACTTCACGGATGAACTCGCGGCCTTTAACAGCCAGCCGCACTACATTGCCATGGAAGCGGGCACCAACAAGTTCGCCGACACCACCTTCACCTGTGACAATGACCCGCTGAAGAACTGCGGATTGCTCTCGGACAAGCCGAACTGGACGCGCAGCACCGAGCATCTGGTCACGCAGCTCGAAACCGCCGAGCTCAGCTGGATGACCTATCAGGAAGACATCGACCCGAAGACCACGGGCGCCTGTCCCATCCGCAGTGCGGGTCACTATGCGGCCAAGCACAATCCCTTCGTCTATTTCGCCGACGTGGCCGGCGCGCCGCCAGACAAGGACAATGCCAATTGCATCGCCCACACCCGCGAGCTCGGCCAGTTCATGGGTGACCTGCAGTCGGGCAAGCTCGCCAGCTATGTGTTCATCACCCCCAACCTCTGCCATGACATGCATGGTGACTTGGGCTGCGGCGGCAATGCCGTGGCGCTGGGCGATGCGTTTCTCAAGTCTTTCCTGCCGCCGGTTGTCGACTGGGCGAAGCAGAACGATGCCGTTGTCTTCGTGGTGTGGGATGAGGGGCAGAGGGGCCTGAAGCTTCCCTTCTACGCCGCGGGCGTCGGCGTGAAGCAGGGCCATGAAAGCAAGGTGGCCTACTCCCACCGCTCGCTGGTGAAAACCATCGGCCGCATCTTCGGCCTGCCGCAGCTGGCCTCCGTCAAGACCGCCAACGACCTCGCCGACATGTTCAAGCCGGGCGTGCTGCACTAGCTGTCGTGCATGTTGCGCCAGCTGGCAACGCGTCACCTGGGCATGAAAAAGCCGCCGGACATTGCTGCCCGGCGGCTGGTCATGATCTCTTCCGTCAGTTGGCGAGCAGGCGCATCAGCGCGATGTTGCTGTTGCCGTTGGCACCGGTTGTGCCGCCGCCCACCAGGATCAGCTTGTCACCCTGCGCGGTGATGCCATTGGCCAGCGCATTGCCCTCGCCGATGGCGAGGCCCACCGTGCCCTTGGGCGTGTCGGCCTGGGCCGCGCCGAAGCTTTCGTCGAGCTTGCCATCATCGGTGAAGCGCAACACCGACACGCGGCTCTTGCCACCCTGCTGGTGATAGCCCGCCACGATGATGTGGCCTTGGCTGTCCAGCACCACGTCCGTGGCATTGTCGTTGCCGTTGCTCATCGAAGTGCGTACCGCACCTGCCGGAAGGCCGCTCTCGGCCACGGCGAATTCCTGGTCGGCGTTGCCGTCGGGCTTCAACCGCGCCACCACCACGTCGGTTGTGCCGTCCTTGCCGACCGAGTCTGCCACCACCACGATGCGGCCCTTGGGGTCGATGGCGATGCCGCGCGCTACGTCGTCGCCCCCGTTGAGCGACAGGCTGACGACGCCATTGGGCGTGCCGTCATCCTGCGTTCCGAACGTCTGGTCCAGCGCGCCGTCGGCCTCGAGGCGGATGACGGTGACACTGGCCTTGCCCTTCAGCCCATGCGTGCCGGCCAGCACGATCTTGCCGTCAGCCGCCAGCGCCATGTCGTCCACCACGTCTTCGCCGGTGCCCAGCGCCACCGCGTTGAAGCCACCGGCCGCGGCCTCGCCGCTGTGCGGTGCGAAGCTCTTGTCCGGTGTGCCGTCGGCGTTGAGGCGCACCACCACCATGTTGGAGCTGCCGTCCTTGCCCGTCAGGTTGCCCGCCAGCACGATCTTGCCGTCAGGCGTCACGGCGATGCTGCGCACGTCCTCGTTGCCGTCGCTCAGCGCCACGGTCAGGATGCCGTTCTTCGCCTTGCCGAAGCTTTCGTCCGGCGTGCCGTCGGGCTTCACGCGCAGCGCCACCATGTCGATGTTGTTGCCCACCATCTGATAGCCCCCGACCACGATGTGGCCATCGGGCTGCAGCGCCACGGTGGTGGCGAAGTCATCGGCCTCGCCCAGCGAAATGTCGGCGAAGCCCTTCGGCGTCCCGTTGGCACCGGTGCCGAAGCTCTGGTCCAGCGAGCCATCGGCATTGTAGCGCGCGATGAAGATGTTGGTGCCGCTGCCGGTCGCATGGTTGCCGACCACCACCACCTTGCCGTCCGGCTGCGAGACGATGTCGTTGGCCACGTCGTCGCCCTTGCCGAGCCATGTGCCCACCACGCCCGCCGGCGTGCCGTCATCGGTGCCGTTGCCGAAGGTAGGGTCGAGGGTTCCGGCCTGGCCTGCCTGGGCGGCGCCCGCAAGGCCAGTGGTCATCAGCAGGGCCATGGCAAGGCCGGTGAAGTGTGTCGATCGCGTCATGTCTCGGTCCGTTCCTTGAGGTTTCGCGCATCCAGCGCGAGCCGGGGCATATCACCCCGAAGCGCCGCGCGTGAGGGGAGAAATTGCGCATGGCCCGAAAATTCCCGTTCTGCGGAAGTCCCCCAGTTCGCAGCCCCGTCATCGCCTGCTGCGCAACCGGGGCCACTGCCCACTCCCGGGCAATTTCCGGAGGGAGCCGGGTTCCGACAGGGTCTTCAGCCTCGGGGCTCCAGGCAGTGCGAGAAGGCGGTCGACGAGGTCGAGGACCCCATTGGATCGCGCATGCGGCACCTGCACATATGAAAACGTACAGGCTTTTGACACTCTGCAACCGTTATAGTATTTGAGATGTCGGGTGATTCAGTGATGCCGGCAGGCGAGCTGGTGCCAACGTGACGCGGGCGGGCAAACGATGATCGAACTGCACTCACCCCGGGTTTCCCGTGGTATTTTTATGTCTGGAACGGCCCTCTCGGGCGGCGCCTTGGCCCTTGGCCTGGGGCTAACGCTGGTGGGCTCCGTGGCGCAGGCGAATTGTGTGGAAACCGCCCTGAACACGACCACCTGCAACACCAGTGTCCCCAATCCGTTTCCGTTCCGGGTCGGACTTGGAAACTCCGGCCTCGCCGACAACCAGACTGTCACGGTCGAGACGGGTGCTGGCATCGATCCGGGCAACGCGACTGCAATCAGCCTGCGTGACAACGCCAACATCACGGTCGACGGTACGGTGCAAAACTATTCCACCAACGCCTCCGGCGGCTACAACACCGGCGGCAATACCATCGAATTCCGCAACAACGGAACGCTCACCATCGGCAGCACCGGCAGGGTGCTGTCCAACGGCACGCAGGTTTCTGCCGAGGCCATCAATCTGCAGGGCGCCAACAACACAATCAACAACAATGGCCTCATCAACGCTGTCAGTGGCGCCGCGATCTGGTCGCAGAACCCCGGCTTGCTGACGGTCGTCAACAACGGAACGATCTCCACCGGTCCGCTCAACAATCCCAATCGCACGGCGACGGTCATCGGCGGCAATACTAACGCCGGCATCGACTTCACCAACCGCGGCACGGTCTATGGCAGTCTCAACCTCGGCACCGGTTCGGACACGCTGCGTCTGTTCACGGGATCGGTCATCACCGGCAATTTTTCCGGTGGAGCCGGCGCAGGCATAGATTCAATCTATCTCAACGGCACAGGCTCGGACTCGCTCGCGGGCAAGATGACCGGCTTCGAATATCTCTACAAGCAGGACGCCGGAACATGGGAGCTCACGGGCTCGATCACCGGCCTCATCAAGGCTGATGTGCAGGCCGGCACCCTCATTCTCTCGGGCGATAATTCGGGCTTCACCGGCACCACCACGGTGCAGGCGGGCGCCACGCTGCAGGGCCGCGCGCAGAGCTTGCCGACCGCAATCACCAACAGCGGGCTTGTGCGCTTCGACCAGCCGGACACCGGTACCTACGCGGGTGTGATCAGCGGTTCAGGCGGTGTTCAGAAGACGGGCGTCGGCATCGTGACCCTGACCTCGGCGCTCGCCTACAGCGGTCCGACCACCGTCAGCGAAGGAACCCTCATTCTCCAAGGTAACAATTCCGGTTACGCGGGTGCAACGACGGTCGGCAGCGGCGCGACGCTGCAGGGCAATGCCTTGAGCCTGCCAAATGACATCGCCAACAGCGGGCTGGTGCGCTTTGACCAGCCGAACGCCGGTACGTATTCGGGCGTGATCAGCGGTGTGGGTGGCCTGGACAAGACGGGTGCCGGAACGCTCACCCTCGCGAACTCCCAGACCTACACCGGGGCTACCATGGTCTCTGAAGGCACCTTGGTGCTGCTCGGCAACCTCGTGTCGTCAACCTCGGTTGTGTCGGGCGCGACGCTGCGCGGCGTCGGCACCATCTTCGGCACTGTCACCAATGAAGGCACCATCGCGCCGGGCACGCAGGGCGACATCGGCACGCTCACCATCCAGGGCAACTACATTGGCAATGGTGGCATCCTGCAGACCCGCGTGGGTGGCACGCCGCAGGCCCCGGTGGCTGATGTGCTGCAGATTGCAGGTGCGGGCAACACGGCCAGCGGCAGCACCGGCATCACGGCCATCGATGCCGGCGGCCTCGGTGCCCCCACCACCGGCGACGGCATACTCGTCGTCCAGACGTTGAACGGCGCGACAACGGGTACCACCGCCTTCGCGCTGGCCGACCGCGTTGCCAGCGGCGCCTATGAATATCATCTGGCGCGCGGCACCAGCGCGGGCAAACAGCAGAACTGGTATCTCACGACCTATGTCGACCCGCCGGTGCCGCCTGGACCCGAGCCGGGGCCGACTCCGCCGCCGCCGGACCCTGACTTTCGCGTAGAGACGTCGACCTATCCCGCACTTCCGGCACTGCAGCGTCTCTACACCTATTCCATTGTCGATACGCTGGAGCAGCGCCGTGGCTCGCTTGGCGCGCTCGCGGCACTTGGGTCAGAGGAGAATTCCGCCCTCTGGGGTCGTGCAGGCGGCAGCTTCGGCGACACCTATGGCTCGGGCGCCAATGGCATCGACATGTCCTATGACTTCGGCTTCCTGCAGGCAGGTGTTGATGCCGTCAGCACCAGCGACGGGCATGGCGGCCGCGTCGATGCAGGCGTGTTCCTTGGCATCGGAACGTCCACCACCGATACCTCGACCGAAGCCGAAAGCAACACGGGCAACGCGTCCCTCAATGCCTATTCGGTCGGTGTCTACGGCACGTGGCTCGCGGCCAGCGGCCTCTATGCCGACACCCTGCTGCAGGCCACGCGCTTCAGCGATGTCTCCTCCCATTCATCTGGCGATGCGTCGATCTCCACCGGCGGGTGGAGCGAGTCGCTCTCGCTCGAGGCAGGCTATCGCGTGGGGCTCGCTGACAGCCTGACGCTCACGCCGCAAGCCCAGATCATCGCCGAGAACTTCTCGCTCGACGGCACGTCGGATGACTTCGGCAACGTCACCTTCGACAACGGCTTCGCGGCGCGCGGCCGCCTCGGCGTTGAACTCGCATCGGGTTTCGACGGGCTCGGTGCGCGCACGGACCTGACGTTGCGCGCCAACGTCTGGCACGTCTTCTCGGACAATCCGCAAACCACCTTCAGCTCGCTCGAGGACAGCGATCAGGTCAGCTTCGATGCCAACTTTGGCACCACCTGGCTGGCGCTCGACGCGGGCATCACGACGGCGGTGACCGACAACGCCAGCCTGTTCGCCAATGCCGGCTATGAATACGGTTTCGACGACAGCAGGCAGGCCGGCACGGGTCGCGTGGGCTTCACCGTCATCTGGTAAGGCGCATGCAGCCTATGGGTTCACGAAGTCGCCGCACTTCGGTGCGGTTTCGGATCCCCATGGCATGACCGGCACGGTCGAGGTGGAGTTCTGCGGCGAGCCCTCGATCAGCCGGTCGGTGTAGGAGAGATAGACCAGCACGTTGCGCTTGGGGTCGCAGCCGCGCACGATCTGCATCTTCTTCCAGAACATCGAGCGGCGTTCGCGGTAGATGTCGTCGCCCTGTGAGAACTTGGCGGTGATCTTGATCGGCCCCACCTGTCGGCAGGCGATGGAGGTGACGGAGCTCTCGTCGGCAAGTCCGGCCCAGCCCTTCCAGCCGCCGACGCGCGGCATGGTGAAGTAGCAGGCCACGCCCTCAACCAGCGGGTCGTCGATGACGAATGTGTCCAGTGTGGCGTTGGGCGACAGCATGCGCCACACGGTGGTCTTCTGGAAGATCAGCTGCGGGTCGTCCGCCAATTCCTGGGCAAGGACCGGGACGGACATCCCCAGAACCACCATCAAGGCTGCAAAAAACTGCAAAATCTTCGTCATAGAACCCTCCGAACCATCGTTTCCCGTAGATAGGAAGGAAATCCGCAATTTCAAGAGGCGGAATTCAGTGCCTTGAAGCCTTCCGTAAGGTCTGCCTTGAGGTCATCCGGGCTTTCCAGGCCAACGTGGAAGCGCAGCGAATAGCCCTCCGGCTGCCATCGGGTCGCCGTGCGGTGCGGCTTGAACGGCACCACCAGGCTCTCGTAGCCACCCCAGCTGTAGCCCATGCCGAACAGCGTCAGCTGGTCGAGGAAGGCCGCAGTGGCCGTCTCCGAACAGGGCTTCAGCACCACCGAGAACAACCCGCTGGCGCCACGGAAGTCGCGCTTCCACAATTCATGCCCCGGCGCATTGGAAAGCGCAGGGTACAGGACCGTGTCCACCTCGGCCCGTCCGCGCAGCCATTCGGCCACGATCATCGCGTTCTTCATGTGCCGCTCGAGGCGCACGTCGAGGGTGTGTATGCCGCGCAGCGTCAGGTACATGTCGTCGGGCCCGGCAAACTGGCCCATCTCCTCATAAGCGTGCCGGAACGGCTCCCAAGTGTCCTTGTTGCAGGTCACGGTGCCCATCATCGCGTCCGAATGGCCGACCAGATATTTGGTCGCCGCCTGAATCGAAATGTCAGCACCATGCTCGAATGCCTTGAAGTAGTGGCCAGCGCCCCAGGTGTTGTCGACGAACAGCATGGCCCCCGCCTTGTGGACGGCTTCTGCCATGGCCGGAATGTCCTGCACCTCCATGGTCTGGGAGCCGGGAGACTCGGCATAGACCACGCGGGTGTTGGGGCGGATGAGCGCCGCGATGCCCTTGCCGACCAGCGGGTCGTAATAGGTGGTCTCGATGCCCAGTCCCTTCAGCAGCCCGTCGCAGAACTGCCGCGCCGGCTGGTAGACGGTGTCCACCATCAGCAGGTGGTCGCCCGTCTTCAGGAAGGCGAGCAGGGCGGTTGAAATTGCGGCAAGGCCCGAGGGCAGCATCTTGGCATTGTGTCCGCCCTCGACCAGCGCCACGGCCTCCTCAACCGCCCGCGAGGTCGGTGTGCCGCGCCGGCCATAGACATAGGTCTGCGTGCGGTCCTTGAGGGATGCGGTGTCCGGGAACAGCACCGTCGAGCCGTGGTAGACGGCCGGATTGACGAAGCCATGCTCGGCATAGTCGCGGCCTGCCGCCACGAGGCGGGTTTCGGGGGAAAGGGCTGAAAGATCGGGTTTCGATTTCGACATCATCACACGCCATGTTAGGCTTGAGGGGCTAGCATGCGGAGAGGGTCGGGAAAACCCCTTGCCGCCGAAGGGATGCCATGTCGCCGCTTGCCACCGTCATCATGAAAGTCCTGCGCTGGGGCGTGCTGGGCGTCGCCGGCTTCCTCTGCCTCGTGCTGGTCATCGAGGCGTGGAAGCACGGTTGGGACGTGGCGGCCCTCAATTGGGGCTTCATGGCCGTTGTCGGCTTGCTGGCCCTGGGCGCCTTCTGGCTGGCTCGATCCATTGGGCGGGAACTGGCCAGGCACGGGTCTTGAACCCTGGCTCCCGAGTGGCTACCAAGGCGCCAGTTCAAGGGTGAAGAGCATGATGGAATCCGCCAAGCGCGTGGCCGAGAAGAAGGACTGGATCAAGGGAGCGACCGGGGACTGGGAAATCGTCCTGGGTCTCGAGGTCCATGCCCAGGTGCTGGCCAAGTCCAAGCTGTTCTCGGGTGCTTCCGCCGAATTCGGCGGCGCGCCCAACGACCACGTCTCGCTGGTCGATGCCGCCATGCCCGGCATGCTGCCCGTCATTAACGAGTTCTGCGTCGAGCAGGCGGTGCGCACGGGCCTCGGCCTCAAGGCCCAGATCAACAAGCGCTCGGTGTTTGACCGCAAGAACTATTTCTACCCCGACCTGCCGCAGGGCTACCAGATCTCGCAGTACAAGCAGCCGGTGGTGGGCGAGGGGTCGGTCCACGTGGACGTCGACGGTCGCGCCGTCGAAGTCGGCATCGAGCGCCTGCATCTGGAGCAGGACGCCGGCAAGTCGCTGCACGACCAGCACCCCAACATGAGCTTCGTCGACCTCAACCGCTCGGGCTGCGCCCTGATGGAGATCGTGTCCAAGCCCGACATGCGCTCGGCCGACGAGGCCAAGGCCTATGTCACCAAGCTCCGGCAGATCATGCGCTACCTCGACACCTGCGACGGCAACATGGAGCAGGGCTCGCTGCGCGCTGACGTCAACGTCTCGGTCCGCCGCCCCGGTGGCGATTTCGGCACCCGCTGCGAAATCAAGAACGTGAACTCGATCCGCTTCATGGGCCAGGCCATCGAATATGAGGCGCGCCGCCAGATCGGCATCCTCGAGGACGGCGGCAAGATCGACCAGGAAACCCGCCTGTTCGACGCCAGGAAGGGCGAGACCCGCTCCATGCGCTCCAAGGAAGAGGCGCATGACTACCGCTACTTCCCCGACCCGGACCTGCTGCCGCTGGAGTTCGACGACGCCTTCATCGGTCAGATCAAGGCCTCGCTGCCGGAACTCCCGGACGAGAAGATTGCCCGCTTCATCAGGGACTACGGCCTGTCGGCATATGACGCCCAGGTGCTGACCTCCGAGCGGGCCTCGGCCGACTTCTTTGAGCAGGTGGCTAAGGGCCGCGACGGCAAGCAGGCCGCCAACTGGGTCATCAACGAGCTGTTCGGCCGCCTGAACAAGGAAGGCAAGACCGTCGACACCACCCCGGTTTCCGCCGCCCAGCTGGGCGAGATCGTCGACCTGATCGCGGCGGGCACGATTTCCGGCAAGATCGCCAAGGACGTGTTCGAGATCGTCTGGACCGAGGGCGGCTTGCCCGCCCAGATCGTCGAGACCCGCGGCATGAAGCAGGTGACCGACACCGGGGCGATCGAGAAGGCGGTGGACGAGATCATCGCCGCCAACCCGGACAAGGTGGAGCAGGTCAGGGCCAAGCCCACCATGCTGGGCTGGTTCGTCGGCCAGGTCATGAAGACCACCGGTGGCAAGGCCAACCCCCAGGCAGTCAGCGACCTGCTGAAGGCCAAGCTGGGCATCTGAGGGTCAAGCTTACGCTGAGTCATTGTTAAAACAATGGCTTGGCTCCTCCTCTTGAATAAAACTATGAGCCATCACGCGGCTCCGGGTTGGTGAAAATGCCCGTTTTCGCCGCCGATTTTGCTTTTTCAATCAGGTGTTTAGTTTCGGTTTTCCTTTCCCAGACTTCTCCGCTATAGTCCGTACCCGGAGTTTTATTGCGTAGGGGCCGGGAGGAGTTATTGATGGCAAAGACAGCCAAGAAGGCTGCGAAGAAGCCTGAGCCGAAGAAGGCCGTGGCCAAGAAGCCGGCCACCAAGGCCAAGCCTGTGCCGGCCAAGAAGCCGCCCGCCAATAAGGCCGCCGCCCCGTCCGGGTCGTCATCGGGTCCGGTGAACAAGGAGCGTTTCACGCTGTATGGCATGCTGGGTTCCGGCCCGACCTACACCGTGGGCCTCATGCTGACCTTGTCCAGGCACCCGTTTTCCTATTTTCACGTCAACCTGCGCGAGGGCCAGCACAAGCAGCCCGACTACATCGTCAAGAACCGCTACGGCCAGGTGCCGGCGCTTCGCGATGGCCAGGTCTACTACGTTCAGTCGGCCGCCATCCTCCAACACCTCGCGGATGAGTTGAAGAAGTTCGACGGCAAGACCGATGTGGAGAAGAACCGCATTCGCGAATGGCTGTTCTGGAACTGGGACAAGCTCGCCGTGCCGGTGTTCCGCCTGCGCGCCCGTGCGCGTGGTCTCCGCCAGTTCGGCGACGAGGTGCGCGTGATGTATGACACCGAGGCCAAGGCCGCACTCGCCATGCTCGAGAACGAGCTTGTGAAGTCCGAGTGGATCGCCACCAAGCGCCCGACCATTGCCGACGTGGGCGTCTATGGCGTGCTGCGCTACATCGCCGAAGCCAACATCGACCTGACGCCATACCCCAACGTCTCCGCGTGGAAGAAACGCTTTGAGGCGCTTCCCGGCTTTGGTACACCGGAGCAGATCCTGCCGATGGAGAGCAGGCTTCTCTGATCCCGCTCCTGGAGTAGATTTTGCTCGAACCGGCTGACAGTCTGTCCCAGACGCCAGAACAGCCGGAGGAGGAAGCTCCGCGCAGGAAGCGCAAGCCCACCGGCGGCCTTGAATGCCAGCTCGGCTTCCTGCTCGGCCTCTCGTTGCTGGGCGCCTCGCGGCTGGGCCAGCTCTGGATCGCCTTCGACGTCTTCGCGCATTTCACCCTGCAGTTCGCGGTGCTCACGCTGGGCTTCCTGATCGGCATGGTCATGCCGCGGGCCAAGCTGCTTACCGCCTTCGTGGTGATGGTGATCGGCATTGTGGCCATCGGGGCCTGGCCCCATCTGGCCAGCCGCGAGCCGCGCGTGGTGGGAGAAGTTCAGCAGGGCGAACGCGCACTGAAGGTGGCGAGCTTCAACACGCTGTGGGTCAACAACAATGCCGATGCGGTGCGCGCCGAGATCGAGCGGCTCGATGCCGACGTCATCACGCTGATCGAGATGGGCCCGGCCAAGCGCCCGATCCTCGGCCAGCTCAAGTCACGCTACCCTTACCAGTTCCACTGCTACGACGTGGACTACTGCAAATTCGCTATCCTCTCGAAGCTGCCCTTCACCGACGCGGAGTCGCGTGGCAGGTGGGCGGGGCCGCCCTATATCCGGCTACGACTGGGGCCGGAAGCAGGCGGCCTTACGGTGTTTGGCGTGCACACCATTCGCTTCCCGCATTCGCTGGCGCAGTTCCGGCAGGTGACGCAGATCGCCAAGGTCATAGAGCGCACCGCCGGACCACGGCTGGTCATGGGCGACTTCAACGCCACGCCGTTTTCGCGCATCCTCGGTGTGCTGCAGGACAGCGCCAACCTGATGCGCCTCACCAACCTGCCGACTTGGCCTTCGCAAGCGGGGCTGCCGCAGATCGCCATCGACCATATCTTCGTCTCGCCCGGCATCAGGCTTCTCGAAGCCGAGCAGATCGGTGAACCCGCGGGTTCCGACCATTATCCCGTCACGGTGCGGATTGCCGTGCCTGCCTCGCCCTAGCGGCAGGCAATTTCGGTGATCCCACAAAAGCAAGAGGGCCGGAAAACCGGCCCTCGATGATGTTGAATATGGCGCCCGCGATCAGTAGTCGAGCTGGGTGTCGTCCAGATCGGTTGGGTTCTGCTCGTTGGCGAGATTGAACAGCCGACTGTCGAACTGCTTCTGCTGGAGGTTCCGGTTGTAGACCTCGGACTGGTAGATATCGACCTGCGCGTTGAACTTGCTCTGCTCGCTGTCCAGCGGCGGCGCCGCGTCATTGCCGAGGCCATAGTCCTGGCCCATCGGAATGAAATTCTCGTCCGCCAGCGCGGGAAGGGCGGAAACGGCGAAAAGTGCTGCGGCGGCAAACAATGAATAACGCATGGTCAACTCCATTGCTTGGAACATTAGCCCAATCTGGTTTCCAAAGCATCTATTTTCCGCAACCGGAGGGGCAGGGCGGCGGCTGGCCCTCAGTCGTTGAAGCCAACCTCATCCACCAGCTTGGAGGCCTGCGGCTCCAGCCGGGCAATCTCGGCCACGTTCAGCGTGCCGGGGGTGAAGCTGCCCCAGGAGGTGACGATCTCGTTGGCGGGCACCTTGGGGTTCACCGGATATTCGAAATTGCCATTGGCATAGAGCGCCTGGGCCTCGTCGCTGGCGAGGAACTCCATCAGCTTCAGGGCATTGTCCTTGTTGGGCGCATTGGCGGTCAGCATCATGCCGGAGATGTTCACATGCGTTCCGAAGTCGGGCGAGGTGGGGAACACGATCTTCACCGACTTGGCCCACTGCTGCTGCTCGGGCTCCTTCGTCTCGGTCAGCATCTTGCCCATGTAATAGGTGTTGGCCAGCGCAAGGTCACACTCCCCCGCGAAGACGCTCTTGGCCTGGCTGCGGTCATTGCCCGACGGCTTCACCGCGAGGTTGGCCTTGAGGCCCTCCAGCCACTGGCGGGTATAGTCCTCGCCCTTGTGGGCGATCATCGCGGCAATGAGGCCCAGGTTATAGGGGTGGTTGCCGGGCCGCATGCAGATCTTGCCCTTCCACTTGGGGTCGGCGAGTTCTTCATAGGTGATGGCGGTGATCGGCGCGCGCTCGCGCGAGGCATAGACGACGCGGGCCCGCATGGTGAGGCCGAACCACTGATTGTCCTTGTCGCGCAGGTTGACCGGCACCTTGTCGAGGATCAGCGGGTCATTGACGGGCTGCGCCAGGCCGCGGCCCGCGGCCTCAACGAGGCGGCCGGCATCGGCGGTGAGCAGCAGGTCGGCCGGGCTGTTGCGGCCCTCCTGGGCGAGGCGCTCGACCAACCCGTTATCGGCGAACACGGCGCGCACCTCGATCCCGGTCTTGGCAGTGAAGGCATCGAACAGCGGCTTGATGAGTTCGGGCTGGCGATAGGTGTAGACATTCACCACGCCCTCGGCGCGGGCCTGAGAGGCGGCCCCTGCGGCAATGACGAGACCGAGGCCGAGGCCCAGAAGCTGGCGGCGGGTGGCGAACATCGAAAACTCCTTCAAACCGGATGGCACGTTGACTGTTCTATGGCGCGGCGAGGAGTGGGCTGTCAACTAAAACCGACTAAATTACTCGGACTTTGGAATGGTTCCAAACTGGATGCCGGCCGCCGACCGGTCTATGATGGGTCCAACGAGCAAAGGAAGTGTGAGTCATGGCATTCGAGCAACTGAAGGCACAGATCGGCATGCTGCTGGGCGAAATGAACGACCAGCCGGAAGACCTGCATGAGCTCTACCTGCAGGTTCACCAGGAATTGAGCCAGATGCGCGCCACCGGCATGGATGTTCCTGCCGACCTGGTCGAACTTGAGCAGCGCCTGCTCGCCGAATTCCCTGTGGTTCCGCCGCCCAAAGCATGAGCCAGCCACGGCAGGCTTGCATCCCCCCTCAAATCACGGCAAAAGGCCGCCAGCAGGAGACGTGGCCGAGAGGCTGAAGGCAACGGTTTGCTAAATCGTCATACGCTTTCAAGGCGTATCGAGGGTTCGAATCCCTCCGTCTCCGCCATTCCTGCCGTTTAACCAGTTGATATATTTAGGCATTGTTAGGTGGACAAAACTTCTGTCCTACCATCTGTCCTACCATTGCCCAATGTGTCCCTAATTCTTGGGTCACGGTAGGGGGAAATGCATCCAGCCCGCCCCGCCCAGCCACCTGCTTCGCCGGTGACGGTGTCAGACAGCGAGCTCCATATGGCATTTGATATCATCGACGCGAGTTTGTCAGCCTGCCGGACGTGATGCACTGACTTCCGCTTGAGAGCCGTCTGCGCCTGGGCGGTGAAATTGCGAAATCGGACAGTGTTCCGGTGCGATCCCGACCGGGATGAAGCCGCGTATTCAGGCTGATAGCAGTCCGTACCGGACGATGCGCATCCAGGCAGGCAGGGTCGTCATTTGCCAGTCACACAGGTGTTCCACAATTGCATCGCTAAATGGAGATTTCGCAAAGCATGGTTCATATCGGCGTGATCGGAGCGGGGACGATGGGCAACGGTATCGCGCAGACATTTGCGATGGCGGGCTTCCAGGTCGTGATGCAGGACTTGAGCGACGCCGCCCTGGGCCGCGCGACCTCTGCCATCGAAGGCAGCCTCAGCCGCTTGACCAAAAAGGAGAAGATCACCGAGGAGCAGGCGCGCCAGGCATTCGGCTTGATCACGACCACGACGGACATCAAGGGCTTGAAGTCCAGCGATCTTGTGGTTGAAGCCATCATCGAAAACATTGATATCAAATCCAAGGTACTGAAGCAGCTCGATGAGTTGTGCAGCGCCGAGGCGATTTTTGCCTCCAACACTTCCTCCATATCGCTGACAAGTCTTGCATCGGCGTCATCGCGGCCCGAGCGGGTCATCGGGATGCATTTCTTTAATCCGGTGCCGATGATGAAGCTGGTGGAGATTATCCGCGCCCTGCAGACGAGCGATGCAGTGTGTGAACGCATTATCGATATCACGAAGCGCATCGGCAAGACCCCGCATGTTTCCAAGGACAGCTATGGCTTCGTCGTCAACCGCGTGCTGGTGCCAATGATCAACGAGGCCATCAACTGCGTTTATGAGGGCCTGGCCACTCCCGAAGACGTTGACCAGATGCTGATCCTCGGCGCCAATCACCCGATTGGCCCGCTTTCGCTGGCCGACATGATTGGTCTCGATGTGGTGCTCGACATTATGGATACACTCTACAGCGGATTCGATGATCCGAAATATCGTCCCAGCCCGCTGCTCAAACAGATGGTTGATGCGAGCTACCTCGGCCGCAAGTCGGGCCGCGGTTTCTTTATGTATCCGTAGCACCATGTATGTGAGCATCAGACGCTACGAGAATGTACCCGATCTGACAGGACTGCTGCGCGACATCGAACTCGAATTTGCCCCGCTGCTGCACAAAATGCCAGGCTTCATGGCCTACTATGCCGTTGACAGTGGTGCTGGTTCGATGGCCACTGTCACCGTTTTCTCGACCGCTGCCATGGCCGAGGAATCGAATGCTGTTGCGGCAGATTGGCTCGCGTCGCGCGGTGGCGCCCACCCTCTCATGCATGTTCAGATCACCGCCGGGCGAATGGCCATCGCCGTGCCGCCGTTCCGCGGCTAGTTCAACCTGCTCGCAATTGCTTCGTCAAAAACCCCTATTGTCGTGCGGTTGATTCTTTACAATACCAAATCACAAGCCGCCGCTTGGATTTCTACTCGTCTAAGCGGGGCGCGGCGGCGTAGGTGCCGGCTGGGAATTCGATGACGCCATGATCTTCGCCATCTAGCATAACAGGTTCGTTGTGCCCAAAATGTTTGCAGATCTGTGCGAGATATTTGCGGGAGAATACGATTGTGCCTGAAGTGTCAGTGTTGAAAGTCTGTGGTACAATTTCCACCTCGAAGATGGCCGCAAGGATCGCGTTTCTGGCATAGAAGAGGACGCCGAGAACACATAAATCTGTTTCTGCAATCAGGTCAAAGCGAGAGTTTTTTTGTTCGCGCGCAATCCTAGTAGCGGTCAGGAATATACATGTCCCTGGGGATCGGCCCGCGGATGTAGTCGGGATTATGCACTCGCTCCGGCAGGACGATCTCCGGTCGGACGATCTCCTCATAGGGAAACTGGCTCAGGAGATGCGCGATGCAGTTCAGCCGCGCCCGCTTCTTGTCGACGGCTTCGACAACCGACCACGGCGCTTCCTTGATATTGGTGTGTTCCAGCATCGCCTCCTTGGCCTTGGTGTAGGCCTCCCAGCGTACGCGGGACTGCAGATCCATCGGGCTCAGCTTCCACTGCTTCAGCGGGTCGCGGATGCGCATCAGGAAGCGCTTGTGCTGCTCATCGTCGGTGATCGAGAACCAGTACTTCACCAGCTTGATGTCTGAGCGCACCAGCATGCGCTCGAACTCCGGGCAGCTGCGAAAGAACTCGGCGACGTCTTCCTCGGTGCAAAAACCCATCACCCGCTCGACGCCGGCACGGTTGTACCATGAGCGGTCGAACAGCACGATTTCGCCCTGACCCGGCAGGTGCGGCACATAACGCTGGAAGTACCACTGCCCGCGCTCGCGTTCGGACGGGGCGGGAAGGGCGACAACACGGCAGACGCGCGGATTGAGGCGCTGGGTGATGCGCTTGATGACGCCGCCCTTGCCGGCTGCATCGCGGCCCTCGAAGATCACTACGACCTTCTGCTTCGTCGTCGCCACCCAGTCCTGCAGCTTGATCAGTTCGCGCTGCAGGCGGAACAGCTCTTCGTAGTAGAAGCGGCGCCCGAGGTCCGCCCCGGCATCGGGAACGACATCCAACAGCGCATCGAGGCGGCCGTCGTCCAGTTCCTGCTCGAGTTCCTCGTCTAGAGTGTCGAGCCAGTCCTGGCGGACATATTCTTCCTCAAGCGTCGGAGTTGCGCTCATCTGCCGTCTCCCATCTGATTATATGGTCTAAAAATGCAGTGTCTTTGCAACGAATCTGTGACAGCGTTGCACCCAAAGGCTGTATATGGGCGCGCAGTCTAATTGATTTTGATAATCCGGCTAAGTATTCGAGACAGAGGTATTGCGATAGGGGTTTTATGAAGATTGAAATCGAGCGCAAGTTTCCGCTTGCGTCGGAGCGTTGGCGGTCTCTGGTGAAGCGTAGCGAAACGATTCAGGACGGCCTTCTGGCCGCAAATGATGAGCGCAAAGTCAGGGTTCGGATCATTGGGGACCGCTCAACCCTCGCCGTGAAGACGCGGCGTGTTCGCGGGCAGCGTGAAGAATTCGAGTATGACATTCCGCGCAAGGATGCTGAGCGGCTTCTCATCGCTTGCGGCAACACAGTCGTCCAGAAGGTCAGGCATTACATCGTTCAGGCCGGGTTGACTTGGGAGGTGGACGAATATGAAGGCCTTCTCAAGGGTATCATTCTTGCGGAGGTGGAACTCGAGTCGCTCGACCAGCCCGTGACCATGCCAGACTGGATTGGGCATGAGGTGACAGCGGAGCCACCCTACAGAAAGATCAATCTTCTGCGCGCCAGGCAGGGGCTGCCCTTGGAAGATAGCGTGGATATATCATCCTCGGGTGAAAGTTGACCTGATTTGCCCCTCCTCGGGTCTATTTTTTTCCTGCGCGCCGCACCGAGCCGCTGTGCCTGCCGTAACGGTCAATAAGTGCAGCCAGCGTCTGCAAGGTCACTAGGGACAGCGCGGTCTCGAGATCGCAGCGCAGCACTCGTCGCTGCCGTTTTTCGTCGAACTTTCTAACCTGTCTCTCGACAATCATGGGGTAGACATCGACGATGCACTTGCCTTCCGCAATGCGGCGAGCGCGGTCGAACTCAAATGTACCAACGCACAGCGGCATGACGCGTCCCACCAATCCCGCTTCCTCGAAAGCCTCTTGCGCCGCCACTTCATGCGCGTCGAGACCCGGGATGGGATTGCCCTTCGGGATGATCCATCGGCCGCCGCCCCGGCTGGTCACCAGATACAAATAAAGGCTTCCGTCGACGGCAAACTGTACGGGGAGGGCAGCGATCTGGCGAAACATGGGAACTCAGGCACTCTTCGTGATTCGACATCAAATATGCACAGGAGTTTCGTCATGTACCCGTCATATTGCAATATTGCGAACGACTCTTTGTACGTCGTGTCGTAGCTTGAGGTATGCTCAGAGACCTCGGGGCCCACAATGACGCGGCAACCGCAGCGGCCCTTGTCGAGTCGCTTGTCCTCTCATTGGATGCGGACGTTCATTTTGCGTCAGGCTATCTCCTGGGTTGGTACCGCCACGCGACCCTCGTGGCCGGGTTCGCAACTTGCGAAAAAGTGAAAGGACTTCAAGCGGCAGGACATCTTCTGGGATTGAGGTTTACTCGGCCGGGGGCCGGTAGTCCTCTAACTCCGTCAGCCACTCATGGATTAGAGAAATCGCTGCGGGCTCGTCAAGGAAGGGCGCGTGACCGCGCTTCGCCACCTCGGCAAAAAGCATGTCAGGCCGGCGTCTGCGCATTTCAGTTGCCGTCGCTTGAGACAGGATGTCAGAGTTTTCGGCGCGGATCAGGGCCAGGGGGAGGCCGGCGCAGGCGTCGAAGAGGGGCCACGCATCGGCGAGCGGCTTTGTCAGTGCGGCGCGCAGCGCTTCGCCGATGGCAGGATCATAGGGATTGTTGAGACCGTCCGGGGTTTCGACGAAGTGGCGGACAGCCTCTTCAGCCCAGCGGAAGTCTGGCACGTCAACGAAGCCCGGCGAGCGGGCGGGAAGGCGGTCCATCACCTCCTCGATGGTTGCGACGGCGGGATGGATGCCGACATATTCAGCGATGCGCTCAAGGCCGTGGAACTCCACCACGGGTCCGACGTCGTTGAGGCACAGGCCTAGTAACCGCTGTCGGGCGGTTGCAGCCATCAACAGGCCGAGCAGGCCGCCGCGCGAGGTACCGATGACGGCAGCCTGCGGGATATCCAGATGATCGAGCAAAGCAATGGCATCAGCCGCCTCGTGGGCGACCGTATAGGTAACGACATTTGCCCATTGTGAGCCGCCGCGGCCGCGGCTGTCGAGCCGGATCAAGCGACAGCGCGGCAGGTGGTGGGAGAGATAGTCGAAATCGCGGCCATCGCGGGTGAGGCCGGCGAGGGCCAGCAGCGGCAGACCCGACCCCTCATCCTTGTATGCGAGGCGCACATTGTCGGCGGTCATGAAATATTCGTAGATCATTGAAAACTCCGGCGGATGCCTGTCTGCTCATGATCCGGCCCTGCGACAGTTTCAAGTGACCGCGATGAGCACCCGCAGCAATCAATGCGCCGTCCAGCCTCCATCGATCGGTAAAGCAGTTCCGGTGATCTGTGACCCTGCATCCGTACACAGGAAGGCAGCGAGCTCGCCGATGTGACGCGCTTCCACGAACTGTTTCGTCGGCTGCGCAGCAAGCAGCACGTCGCGCACCACCTGTTCCTGCGTCATGTGGCGGGCAAGGGCTGTTTCAGGAATCTGCTTCTCAACGAGCGGTGTCAGCACATAGCCGGGGCAGATGGCGTTGGCGGTGACGCCGAATTCGGCGCCCTCCAGAGCAACTGTTTTGGTGAGGCCGACCAAGCCGTGCTTGGCTATCACATAGGCCGATTTGAATGGCGATGCGACGAGCCCATGCGCCGAGGCGATGTTGATGTAGCGGCCCCACTTGCGCGCCTTCATTTCGGCCATCGTCAGATGCGTGAGGTGCCATGCGGCCGAGAGGTTGATCGCGATGATCGCCTCGTAGCGCTCGACCGGAAATTCCTCGATGGGGGCCACTGTCTGGATGCCAGCATTGTTCACCACGATGTCAATGCGACCGAAGGCCCGGCGGGCGACCTCGACAAGGATGGCAATCTGGTGCGGACTCGACATGTCGGCAGGGCTGTAAACCACACTGACGCCGGTCTCCGACTCCATATCATCCTGCAGTGCGGCGATCTCGGCGTCTTCGCCGAAGCCATTGAGCGCAATGTTGTAGCCGGCTCGCGCCAGTTCCCAGGCAATGGCGAGGCCAATGCCACTGGTCGATCCCGTCACGATGGCGGATTTGCGTTCGCTCATGTTCTGTACCTTATCGAGGTGGGGTCAGTTGAGGGTCATCACGGGAACATCGCCCTCTATAACGAGGGGAGCCGCCGTGGCTGCCACGATGTCCTCAACTGAGATGCCGGGCGCACGCTCCAGCAGGTGGAGGCGTCCGTCGCTGCAGCGGATGACGGCGAGGTCGGTGACGACCATGTCGACAGAGCGCAGCGAGGTGAGCGGCAAGCTGCAATGCTTGACGATCTTAGGCTCGCCCTTTGCGGTGTGCTGCATGGCAACGACGACGCGCTTGGCGCCGGTGACGAGATCCATCGCACCGCCCATGCCGGGTACCATTTTGCCCGGCACCTTCCAGTTGGCCAACCGCCCGGCCTCGTCAACCTCGAGACCACCGAGCACTGTCATGTCGAGATGGCCGCCGCGGATCAGGCCGAAGCTCATGGCGCTGTCGATCGAGGCCGCGCCAGGCACGGCGGTGACGAAGCCGCCGCCTGCGTCGGTCAGGTACTTGTCGTGCATGCCTTCGGGCGGCCGGGCGCCCAGCCCGATGACGCCGTTTTCGGCTTGGAAAAATACGCCGAGGCGCGCATCTACATAACCCGCCACCAGGCTTGGCAGCCCGATACCCAAATTGACCAGCATGCCCGGCTCGATCTCGCGCGCCACCCGACGGGCGATCAATTCCTTGGAATCCATCTTGTTCATGTTCGTCCTCAGGCTGCGCGTTCGAGAATGTGGTCGATGAGAGCGCCGGGCGTCTTCACGGCGTCGGGCGGGATGACACCGACGGGCACGATGGTGTCGGGCTCGGCGATTACCGTGCGCGCCGCCATGGCCATGATCGGGTTGAAGTTATGGGCGGTGAGCGTGTAGCAGAGATTGCCCACGTAATCGGCCTGCTGCGCTGCGATCAGCGCGAAGTCGCCGTGGATCGGCGTTTCCAGCAGGTAGCGCTTGCCGTCGACGGTGACCACCTGCTTGCCGTCTTCCACTTCGGTGCCGAGCCCGGTGGGGGTGAGAATGCCGCCAAGCCCAACGCCCGCAGCGCGGATGCGCTCGACGAGGGTGCCCTGCGGCACGAGCTCCGCCGTGATCTCGCCGGAAATGAGCTTCTGCTGGGTCTCGGGGTTGAGGCCGATGTGGGAGGTGATGATGTGAGCGACCGCGCCCGCCGTGATCAGCTTGCCAATACCGCGACCCGGCGTTGCCGAGTCATTGGCGACCACGGTGAGGCCCTTTGCACCCCTCGCGACCAGTGCGTCGATCAGCCGCTCGGGCGTGCCCACGCCCATGAATCCGCCGATCAGCAGCGTGGCGCCATCGGGTATCATGGCGGCCGCAGCTTCGGGCTTGAGGGAATGTTTCATCATGCGGCGCTCCGTTCGCTGTGGTTGACCATCGTCCGCACGGCGCGGGCGATGACGAGTTCCTCGTTGGTGCGGATCACCATCACCTGGGCGCGCGCCAGCTCGCTGCTGATGACCTGCGAATTTGCCTCATTGCGCGCATGGTCGAGCTCGATTCCCATCCATGCCATGCGGCTGCAGATCCGTGCGCGGATGCCGCGTGCGTTCTCACCAATGCCGCCGCAGAATACCAGGGCGTCAATGCCGCCCAGGGCTGCCGCCATGGCGCCGATCTCACGCTGGACGCGGAACACGAAATAATCGATCGCCTCGGCGGCATGGGGGTCGGTGGCGGCCTCGAGCACGCGCATGTCGTTGGACAGGCCCGACATGCCGAGCAGGCCCGACTTCTTGTACAGAAGGTCGCTGATGGCGGCCGCGGACAGGCCCTCCTGGTCCATCAGATAGAGGATGACGCCGGGGTCGATCTGCCCGGAGCGCGTGCCCATGGGCAGGCCGTCGAGCGCCGAGAAACCCATGGTCGAGGCAACCGACTTGCCGTTCTGGATGGCGCAGACCGAGGCCCCGTTGCCGAGATGGGCCACCACCAGCTTGCCCTCGGCCAGCCGCGGTGCGATGCGGGCGATCTCGCCCGCGATGTATTCATAGCTCAGGCCGTGGAAGCCGTAGCGCCTGATGCCCTTCTCGTAATAGCTGCGGGGCAGCGCGAAGGTGTCATTGACGAAGGGATGCGAGCGGTGGAATGCAGTGTCGAAGCACGCCACCTGCGCGGCCCTCGGAAAGGCCTCCATGGCGGCGCGCACACCGGCCAGATTGTGCGGCTGGTGCAGCGGCGCGAAGGGCTCGAGCCGCGCCAGTTCGGCGATGCGTGCCTCGTCGAGCAGCAGCGGCGCGGCATGGTCCGGTCCACCATGCACGACACGATGGCCGACCGCGGTGATCTCGAGGTCCGGAAAGGCCGCGAGCAGGATGGCGAGCGCGCTCCTGAGCGCCGCCGCATGGGAGGACACGTTCGGATGTTCGGCACCGATCAGGGCGGTCCCGTCAGCCGCTTTGATGCTGAGCGTACCCTCGGGGCCGATGCGGTCGGCAAGACCCGAGGCCAGCGGCTGGTCACCCTCGGCAGGGAACAGCGCGAATTTCAACGAGGACGAGCCGGCATTGAGGGTAAGGAGGGCGGGCCTGCTCATGTCTGTACCTCTGCCGTCATGCGGGCCTGGTGAAGGGCTGCGACGGCGCATGAGGCAAGCCGCGACATGCGCCCGTCGGAGCGTGAATTGAGGATGACCGGCACCCTGGCACCGAGCACCAGACCGGCACCTTCGGCGTGTGAGACGAAGGCCAGTTGCTTGGCCAGCATGTTGCCCGCGTCAATGCCCGGCACGACCAAGATGTTGGCCTGTCCCGCAACGTCACCGCGGATGCCTTTGGTGCGGGCGGCCGCGAGACTCACCGCATTGTCCATGGCGAGCGGCCCGTCGACCATGCCGCCGGTGATCTGGCCGCGGTCGGCCATCTTTGATAGCAGCGCCGCGTCGATCGATGACTGGATGTCGGGGTTCACGGTTTCAACGGCGGAAAGCACTCCGACGCGCGGTGGATCGATGCCAAGGGAACGGGCGAGGTCAATGGCGTTTTGCACGATGTCTATCTTTGTGGTGAGGTCAGGCGCGATGTTGATCGCCGCGTCGGTGACCAGCAGCGGATAAGGCATGCCGGGCACGTCCATCACGAATACATGGGTGAAGCGGCGGCCCACCCGCAAGCCATTCACCTTGTCCAGCATCGGGCGCAGCAGCTCGTCGGTGTGGAGGTGCCCCTTCATCACCGCGCCGGCCTTGCCGTCATTCACCAGCCGGCAGGCAGCTTCCGAAGCCTTGTGGCTGCCCGTGTCCATCACCTCGAAGCCTGCGATATCCGCGCCAAGGGCATGGGCGGTCTCCGCGATGCGCTGAGCATTGCCGATGAGGATGGGCGTGATGATGCCTTCCTGCGCGGCGAGAATGGCGCCGCTCAGGGAATTCTCATCCTCCGGGCAGACCACGGCGGTTACCAGCGGCGGCAGCGGCTTTGCCCGTTCGAGCAGGGCCTCGAAATGACGGTGGCGCTGGACGATGAGGCCCGGCACCTCAAGGTCGTCGACCTGGAATTTGCTGCGGGGCGCTTCGACGACGGCCTCGCCCTCGAGCAGGGTACTGCCGTCATCGCTGCGGCAGACCTCGGTGAGGAGGCGTACTTCGCCATTGTCGGCCTTCGCCTCCACGCGGACGCGGCAGATGAGCTCATCGCCCGCATGGGCGCGGCCGCGGAAACTCAGAGTCTGCGAAAGATAGAGCGTGCCTGGACCTGGCAGCATGGTGCCGAGCACGGCGGAGATCAGCGAAGCGACGAGCATGCCGGGCGCCACGGCATCGACCTTGCCGTCGCCATCGCCATCGATCTTCGGCAGGTGCATGGGGTTGAAGTTGCCCGAGGCCGTGGCGAAGACATAGAGATCATCCGCGGTGATCAGCCGTTTCAGTTCGGCAGTGTCGCCGACATTGAGTTCCGCGAAGGTCCGGTTGGTGAGTTTCAACGCTCGCCTCCCTTGCGGACCGGCACGCGCTTCTTCACGGCTGCGGCCTTGACACGGGATACGGCGGCCTTGCGACGCGGTGCTGCCACCTCTTCTTCATCGTCCAGCGGGTCCGTGGAGACGTCTTCTTCGTCCAGCGGGTCCGTGGAGACGTCTTCTTCGTCCAGCGGGTCCGTGGAGACGTCCTCGGTGATCGCCGGAAGCTCCAGCACGACACGGAACTTCTGCAGCATCTCGAGGGTACGGGGCGCCATCTCGGCGATGGGGCCTGCAATGAACTGGACGGCGGACGCGGCGCGCTGACGCTCATCTTCCGTCCTGAGCAGCAGCGGCAAGGTTTCCACCGCCTTGTCGAGGGCGAAGCTGGCGATGATGGTCTGCTCATGGATGATCATGGCGCGGCGGTCAGCCGCCAGCGACTTGAAAGGCTCGTCGCGGGTCAGCACCTGGCTCGAGCGTTCGAGCCGGTCGCGGCGCACCCCGCCGCGATTTTCGGCCAGCAGGACGAGCATGCGGATGACCGCTTCGACGAAGCCGCCCCGGTCGATGTTGAACAGCGCCGCCTGGACCTCCGGCAGACCCTGCAGCTCGGAGGTGTTCTTCAGGGTGCGGCGCGCTTCGTGCGAGCGGCCGAATACGCGCATCCAGGGCGTGCTCCAGATGCTCTGGAACATCAACTCGGTCATCATGTCGCGCTGGTCGCGCCACAGATCGATCGCCTGCTCCATCATGTCGAAGACCAGTTCCTCGGCCGCAATGAAGGGGTTGCCGGGGCCCGCCTTTTGGCGCTTTTCGCGAACGTCGGCGGCAATCCGCTCCACCGGCGTCATGGCCGGGTTCTTGGACGACATCATGGCCCGCTGCAGGCGCTGCGGGTGGAGGGCGCGGCCCATCTCGGCGGTGGTGTCGGTGGTCATGGCGCGCAGCATCGGCCTCATCCACATCTCATAGGCCTGGGCCTGGATTTCCGAGGCCCGGGCCACCGCGGCGAAGGGGCGCTCGTCGCTCACCCCGTCATCGAGGCCGCGGATGTCGTCGAGCGTACGCTCGGTGAAACTCACCGTGAAGTGCTTGTCGCCGTCCTTGTCCTCGATGTTCTCGATGCGCATTTCATAGAGGTTGGGTGCCAACGCCTCGATGGTATTGAGGGTTGAGGTGACTTCGGTGTGTTCCTTGTTGGCGATCTGCGAGGAGACGAAGATGCCGAGGTGCCCTACCTGGTCATGCACCATGTAGATGATGCGCTGGCCGCGCAGGCGGATCTCGGAGACGTCGGCATAGGTCTCGGCGATCCAGTTCAGCGCCTGCTGTGGCGGCGTGATGTTGTCGCCATGGCTGGCGAAGACGATGATCGGCGCGCGGATAGCCTTGAGGTCGACATGGCGGCCTGGCTCGATGCGCGCCTCGTTCTTGACGAGGCGGTTGCCGACGAACAGCTGCTCGACGATCCAGCGGATTTCCGCTTCCGTCATCAGGAACAGGCCACCCCACCACTTCTCGAATTCGAGGAAGCGTTCGTCACCCTTATCGATGTCGCGGTAGAGATCGGTGTATTTGCGGAACAGGGTGCGCGCCGGATTGAGCATCTCGAAATTCTGCACCAGGTGCGCACCGTCGAACAGGCCGCCGCCCAGGTCCGAGAGCATCATGGGGATCCATGTTCCGCCATTGACGCCGGCAGTATAGCGCATCGGGTTTTCGCCGACTTCGCCGCCCCAGGTGGCGACCGGCGCGCCGTTGATGACGATCGGGCCGGTGAGGTCTGGGTTGGTGGCGGCAAGCAGCAGGGTTGCCCAGCCGCCCTGGCAATTGCCGACGATCACCGGCTTTGGCGCCTCGGGATGGCGGCGCATCACCTCACGCACGAAGGCGGCTTCGGCGCGCGTCACATAGGACAGGAACTGCCCCTTCTCCGGCAAGCGGCGGAAGGCGACGAAATAGACCGGATGGCCATCGCGCAGCGCCACGCCAACCTGGCTGTCGGCCTTGAAGCCGCCGATGCCCGGGCCGTGCCCGGCACGCGGATCAATGATGATGAAGGGCCGCTTCGAGTCTTCGATCTCCACGCCCTTTGGCGGGACGATCTTGAGGAGCATGTAGTTGCAGGGCAGCGGCAGGTCGGCGCCGTCCATCACGATCTCATAGTCATACATGAGCACCGGCGGGCAGCCCTCGGCCTCATGGCTGAGGAAGATGTCGCCGCGCTTGCGCAGCGTATCGGCGGTCAGAATGGCGCGCTCGGCGGAATCGCGCAGGTAGCTCTGGAAATCCTCCAGCAGCCGGTTGCCGCCCTGTGCCTTGCGGAAGCTGTCCATCACCGCATGGGCGGCGTCGAGGGTCTTGCGGCTGCGGTCGCTGTGGTCATGCAGGATGCGGCTGCTGTGGCGGGTCAGCGCCTTGCCCACCATGTCACCGGTTTCGGTCACCTGTTGCAATTCGCCGCGCGCTTCCTCCATCGCGCCATGAAGCTTGGCCAGCGCATCGGCCTCGGGCCGCGGCACGTCGGGTTGATTGGCGATGGTGAAGAGATCGAAGATGCTGGTCATGGTGATCCTCATGCCGTGATGGAGAAGCCGCCGTCGACGTCGTGGACGCCGCCGGTCAGGTTGCGGGCCGCAGGTGAGGCCAGGAAGGCCGCCACCGCCCCAACGTCCTCAATGGTCGCCAGCTGGTGGGTGGGCGCACGTTCGGCGGCCTCGTTGAGCAATTCGTCGAAGTCAGCGATGCCGGAGGCGGCACGCGTCTTCAGCGGGCCGGGCGAGATCGCATGGACGGTGATGGATTTTTCGCCGAGTTCGGCCGCCGCATAACGCACGGCGCTCTCAAGTGCGGCCTTCACGGGGCCCATGATGTTGTAGTTGCGCACCACGCGCGTCGAACCGAAGAACGACACCGATAGGCAGGTTCCGCCGTCGGCCATCAGCGGCTCCGCCAGCTTGATCATGCGCAGGAAGGAGTGGACGGACACGTCCATGGCAAGCCCGAAGCCCGCAGGGCTCGAGTCGATCACCCGGCCATGCAGGTCGAGCTTCGGGGCGAAAGCGATGGAGTGCAGCAGCACATCGAGCCTGCCCCAGCGCGCGGCGATCTCGTCGAACACCGCCTCGAGCTCGCCAGGCTTGCTGACGTCGAGCGGCATGATGATCTCCGCGCCCACGTCCTCGGCAAGGGGGCGCACGAAGGGCGCCGCCTTGTCATTGAGATAGGTGACGGCCAAGTCTGCCCCTTGGGCCTTGAACGCTTTGGCGCATCCCCATGCGATCGAGTGTTCATTTGCAATGCCGACCACCAGAATTTTGCGACCTGCGAGCGAAAACATCCTGTTAACATCCCGTTGTTGCATCGCAACACAAGAATGCTCGCGTTACGTTATTGTGACGGTTGGGTTGCGATTGCGCGATTTGACTGAGGTCAATGAGTGCTCTCGAGGGGGCCGCGGCGTCCTTCGGACAGGACGGAGTTTCAAACCCGCCTCGCGGAAGCGGCGGATGCCGTCATGGGCCAGCGGGCCGAATGCGTGATGCTGAATATGGGGCCGCACATCGTCGCTTGTCTTGGTGCCATTCTCGGCCGCATGGACCGCGATCAGAGCAAGCGTCTGGAGAGGGTCGTCCCGTTCGGAGCCTGGGATGGTCCCGGTACCCCAGTGACTGAACTGCGGGAGCTTCTCCTTGCCCCCCGGCAAAAACTTGTCATACAGGGCTGCTAAATCGTAAATTATATAAATAAATCTTCGTATCTTCAGCGAGATGGTAATCTGATGTCCAACAGCCCCGTCGCCGCGCAATCAATGCTCGATACCAGCCCTCCGAAGCTGTGGACCAAGCTGCTTTTCGTGGCGGTTCTCGCTGGGGGCCTCGCCTATTGCGCCAACCAACTGGCTGGCGACTTGGCCAATGC
>Ga0194035_1000293_pt1 | contig 30696 bp, 30 predicted proteins | sample JunL2320m_MetaG_FD_148680 | JGI IMG/M metagenome (GOLD analysis project Ga0194035, IMG submission 148680) | Anoxic zone freshwater microbial communities from boreal shield lake in IISD Experimental Lakes Area, Ontario, Canada - Jun2016-L239-20m | ecosystem: Environmental > Aquatic > Freshwater >...
CAGCACAAACAGCTACAAGGCCTGCAAGTGGTCCATTATGAATAAAACCAGGATCATTTTTTCCTACAATGAGAGCTGCAATCGTGCCCCCGACTAAAGCCATTAAAGAATTTAATGCAACCAAGCCCGAAATACCATTAGATGTCTGAGCAGACATGACGTTAAAGCCAAACCACCCTACCGTTAAAATCCAGGCACCTAAAGCTAAAAAAGGGATATTTGAAGGGGGATAAGCATGAAGTCTTCCATCCTTGCCATATCTTCCGTGTCTAGCACCAAGAAGTAATACAGCTGCTAAAGCAATCCACCCGCCCATAGCATGCACAACCACCGAACCTGCGAAATCGTGAAATTTAAATCCATAATGACCTTCAAGCAAGGATTGGAAGCCTAAATGATTATTCCAAGCAATTCCCTCAAAGAATGGATAGACAAAACCTACCAAAGCAAAAGTCGCAGCAAGCTGAGCATTAAATTTAGCTCTTTCAGCAATACCTCCTGAAATGATCGCTGGAATAGCTGCAGCAAAAGTAAGTAAGAAGAAAAACTTTACTAATTCATAACCATTTTTTGCAGACAATGTTTCTGCTGGCGAAAAAAAACTGACACCATAAGCAATGCCATAACCTATAAAAAAGTAAGCGAGCGTTGAAACCGAAAAATCAACAAGGATTTTAACCAACGCATTTACTTGATTTTTATGGCGAACAGTCCCTACCTCTAAAAATGCAAAGCCTGCATGCATAGCAAGCACCATAATTGCGCCTAACAAAACAAATAAAACATCATTTGCACCAATTAAGTTATCCATGATGGAAATTTCCTATCTTCACTAATAGATAAAGTTTAATTTTATATATAAATACTCAAAATATAGAGATTCTGAATTTTTTTATACTGAAATTAATTATTTATCCTATTTTTAGCACCATTTATGTGCATAAGAGTATTTCTGCACGTAAATAATGCATCAAAATAATCACTAAAGTCTTCCTGACCGCGTTTAAGATAGTAATTATTAGTTTTTAGAATGAAATGCTATGTTGGAATATATTCTTTTTATTTTGTTAATCGCTATTGTTTGGTTTTGGATTGATACCATTTCAAAACGAGAGTTGGCTATTGAACTTGGCAAAAATTTGTCAAAACAATTTAATCTGCAATTCTTAGATGAAACAGTGGCTTGTGAAAAAATTACTTTAAAGCGAAATGAGAAGGGTCAGGTTGCCATATTAAGATGTTATGAGTTTATGGTGAGCAGCTCAACCAACGATCGAATCAAGTGCAATCTCTATTTGCTAGGTAAGCATTTACATAACTGGCACATCCCTCCTTACATTCATACAATCTCTTAAATTAAACCTTATGCCTAACTCTAAAGACAAATTACATCGATTTATATTCGAGGCCACCGATGTTCGAGGTAATTATGTTCAGCTTAATCATACAATTGAAAAAGCAACACAACATCAAGCTCTTCCAGAAAATCTACATACGGCTCTGGGGGAGCTTATGGTAGCAAGTGCACTTCTGGCTTCAACGCTTAAGCTCGACGGTTCAATTACATTACAAATTCAAACGAATGGACCGCTCAAATTATTAATCGCTGAATGCAATGAAAATCTCGGTATACGGGGCACTGTTAAATGGAGCGGACCAATAGCATCGATCAAACCGATTGAGCTTATCAAAGAAGGTCATTTCATTATTACTTTAATGCAAAAAAATGCAAAGAATCCTTACCAAGGCATTGTGCCGATGGAGGGAAATTCAATTAGCGAACTTCTCGAAAACTACATGTTACGATCAGAACAAATCCAAACAAAATTATGGATTCATGTTCAGAATCATATTTTCCATGGGCTGCTTATTCAAAAACTTCCATTTAATTCTTTAGCTACGGTTTCGGATAATGATGAAATTAAAAAGACCTGGGAAAGGGTTTCGGAATCAGCTCAATCATTTAATAAAATTGATCCTCTATTAGACACCCCTGCAATGCTTCAGGCTTTATTCCCTTTAGAGACTATTCGATTATATGATGCAACTTATCCAGATTTTGTATGCAGCTGCTCAAAGAAAAGCGTTGAGAATATGCTTCATCTTATCGGTAAAGAGGAATGTGAATCAATTATTGAAGAGCAATCATCGATCACGATTCATTGCGATTTTTGCAATGAGTGTTATCAATATTCAGAAGGTGAAGTAGATATTATATTTAATCAATCAATTGATTCAATTAAGCATTAACATTTTCTTGTCTATATTTTTCATATAAACATACGGATACTGCGGCAGAAACATTTAAAGATTCAATCCCTTTTTGCATAGGAATATATATAGATTGCGTGCTTAATCCTATAGTTTCTAATTGAAGCCCGCTTCCCTCATTACCAAAAATAAAAGCTACAGGACCTTTAAGGTTTTCTTTATAGATCGATTTTCCTGTTAACTCCGTTGCAAAAATTTTTCCTTTAAAAGCTTTTGTGACATCTGAAAAAATTGCTTTTTCAATACATGGCAAATAAAAATGAGCGCCTTGTCCACCCCTTAATACTTTAGGCGCCCAAATATCAGCACACTGATCAGAGAGGTAAACTAAGTCGACCCCAGCGGCGCAGGCAGATCTTAAGATACTGCCTAAATTTCCTGGATCCTGGATGTCTTCTAGCAACAAAATACAATTTTGTTTTTGTGGGGCTTCTAAATGAGGAAGATTGATCGATGCAAGAATACCTGTAGGTGACATAACAGGGGTAATTTCAGAAAAAAGTCCTGCTGGAAATTCTAAAACTTGTGTATCTTCGTTAAGATATTGTGCAATCTTATCAACATCACCACCTTCAATTAAAGCGATAGAATCAGGCGAGCCAAAGCGCTCAACATACGACTCAATGAGGTGCATGCCATCTAAAATAGTTTGCTGCATCTCGAGACGATATCGAGGTGATTCGGTCAGTTTTTTTAAATGCTTAAAGTGTTGATTTCCTCGTGATGAGATAACCTGATGCTTCATATTATTTAAAGGCTTTCATCGGAGACATTTTAAAGCCAGATTGTCTTAATTGATTTAATAAACCATCTTGACCTGCAAGGTGCGAAGCGCCTACTGCAATAAATAATTGTTTGTCTTTTGAAAGCTCTTTAATTTTTGTTACCATTTTTTTATTTCTTTCATCCATAAGCTGAATTTTCATTTTTGCCCATAGATCAGGAGGTAATAATTTACCAGTTAATTCTTCATCAGTTTTACGTATTCGATATAAATCAGCTAAAAGATATTCCTTCATGAGTAACCTATAATCAGCCAATCTTTCTTTTTCCGTTTTTTTTAAAACAGATCGGAGCATCACTAATTGATCGTCTAAAGAAAGAGAATCCATAATCGCAAAATGTTCTTGGGATGATTCAATACCAGTTACATCTTTATCTAAATCTGATGCCATAGACATGAGAAGAAAGTCTTGATTAAATTCACTGCTAGGCTTAGGTGAATCAAAAATAATAGCCAAAAGCCAGGGTTTCATTCTGATGACATTCTCAAAATACATAACATGAAATTCAGAAAGTTTTTTGATTTGATTTAACTCCGCTTCATTTAAATCTGAAGTTAATGAGTGGTTACTCATAAAAAGATTTTTTGCATGATCATCAGACGCAATTTCTACCACAAGGAGATCTGATGCATCTAGCGATTGTTTAACAATAGGTAAAAACGTAATAATTCTATTCTCATCTGTATGTATAGTTCCAAATAGATAATGTGTTAATCCATTTGGTGCTTTTAATTTCCAGAATATTCCCCGATCATTAGCATAAGCGATCGTAATAGTATTTAAGAGTAATATAGCTAGTATAAAAAAACGTTTCATATTTTTAAATTAATCGTTACTTGCAAATACAAATGAGTCAATGGATAAAAACTGATTTCGGTCCTATCGCAGTTCTTGATAATCATGATCCTTTTCCGAATACTGATCAAGCGCTTATTGAACCTAATGGCCTTCTTGATGGCCTTCTTGCTATATCAGATACACTTGAAGCAAAAAAAATAATTGAAGCATATAAACAAGGAATCTTTCCCTGGTTCAACCAAAATGAACCTGTTCTTTGGTGGTCACCCAACCCAAGATTAGTTTTATTTCCTGATAAACTTAAAATCGCATCTTCATTATCAAAAAAAATTAAAAAAAATAATTATGAATTTTCAATAAATAAAGACTTTCCATCTGTCATTAAACATTGCAGTGAGGCCAAAAGAAAAAATCAAAATGGCACATGGATTGATGAACGCATCATCAGTGCTTATTCGACATTACACCAACTAAAATTTGCTCATTCCTTCGAAATTTGCTTTAACAACAACCTTATAGGGGGCTTATATGGAATAATTTTAGATAGAGTTTTCTTTGGTGAATCTATGTTTTACCATGAGACTGATGCTTCTAAAATAGCTTTTGTATTAGCCGTTCAGCATCTTAAAAATATAGGCATTAAAATGATAGACTGTCAAATGAAAACAAATCATCTATTAAACTTTGGTGCAGAAGAAATGCCGCGAGATCAATTTGTAAAATTACTCAGTGAGTATATTAAGATATGAGTAATCCCGACGCACTTACTAGCCATAAGATTCAATTTTATGTGACCACAAGCTATGCTTGCGGTTATATCAAAGATCGAATATCTCAATCCCTAGTCGCGACACCTCATCATTTAATTAGCCAGACACATTATGATGATCTAATAAAAAAAGGTTTTCGTCGAAGTGGTAAATTTACATACAAACCTTATTGTGAACTATGCACTGCATGCATTCCTATTCGCATCAATGTCAAGCACTTCAGCAATTCAAAGAACTTTAAAAGAATTATTAAAAAACATCAATTTCTGCAGGCCTCAGTGCTCCCTCTTTCATTCAATGAAGAACATTTTCAGCTTTATTTGAAATATCAAAAAAATAGGCATGAAAAAAACAAAACTACTGATGGTGATGTGAATCAATATAGTGAATTTTTATTGCAAAGTAATATTGATAGTCGCCTTATTCAATTTAAAGACCAAGAAAAATTAAAAATAGTAAGTTTTGTTGATGTAATTAATGATGGTATTTCTGCGGTTTATACATTTTTTGATGCTGAGGATAAATCATTTAGTTATGGTACTTATTCCATTTTATGGCTTATCAATTGGTGCATCGAAAAAAAATTAGATTATGTCTATCTGGGTTATTGGATTAAAGAGAGTAAAAAAATGAATTACAAAACAAACTTTAAGCCATTTGAACTCTTCGTAAATAACGAATGGCGATCATTCGATAGTGAACATGATACAATTCAGTTATTGAACAATATCAAATAAATCAATTATATACAGTGAATAAAATTCTTATTTTTGGTGTCGGTCTGATCGGAGGATCTCTTGCGCTTAATGCAAAAAACACAGCTTTTGCATCTCATATTGTAGGCGTAGGAAGAAATCAAGATAATCTTGATGACGCAATAAAACTTAAACTCATTGATCGCATCAGTGATGACCTTGAAAAGGACATTGCAGATTCACATATTATTGTAATTGCTACACCTGTCGCTCAATTTCCTTCAATACTCAAAACTATTCAACCCCATTTAGCTTCTCATACAATCATTACTGATGTGGGAAGTACAAAAACAGAAGTTATGAAATCTGCGAAAGAAATTTTAGGGGTTCAATACTCACAATTTATTGGCGGCCATCCTATTGCTGGCTCAGAAAAACATGGCGCAATTTCTGCAGATATTGATTTATTTAAAAATAAAAATGTGATTCTGACACCAGATGAAACCACATCTCCTCATGCAAGAGAAACGATTGAATCGCTATGGAAAAATGCAGGGGCAGTTGTTTCAAATATGTCGCATACCGAACATGACAAAATATTTTCAACGATCAGCCATCTTCCACATTTACTAGCTTTTTCCCTTGTGGATATGATCACACACAGATCTAATGCTAACGAGCTACTAAAATTTGCCGCAAGTGGATTTAAAGATTTTACAAGGATCGCTGCAAGCTCTCCTGAAATGTGGAAAGACATTACGCTCGATAACAAACAGTTTATTCTTGAAGATATCCAACACTTTGAAAATGAAATTAAGTTACTTAAAGAAGCTATTCAGCACGAGGACACAAAAAAGATTTTTGCGTTATTTGAAAATGCAAGTAAAACGCGAAATAAATGGTCGCAATAAATTAAGCGAATGGCAAACCAAAAGAAATTAAAAGCTAGTCAATCGGTTTCTGGCCAAGTCACACTTCCTGGCTCTAAAAGTATCACTAATCGTATACTGCTCTTATCTGCTATCTCGAAAGGTGCGACCACTATTAAGAACACCCTTTCATCTGATGACACTCACTATATGATTGAGGCATTAAAAAAACTTCAAGTTGAACTTACACAAAAAAATAGTGGCGACATTATTATTCAAGGCACTAGCGGTAGTTTTAAAAATAAATCTGCTGAAATTTTTCTAGGTAATGCAGGTACAGCGCTTAGGCCTTTAACAGCTGTTTTATCTTTATCTCAAGGAAGCTACACATTAAGTGGCGTTCAAAGAATGAATGAACGGCCGATCAAAGATCTTGTAGACGCACTTCTGCAATTAAATGCTGATATCACTTATCTTGGTGAAATAGGCTACCCGCCATTAAAAATATCCCCTTCTGAAATTAAATTTGAGGCGCCTATAAAAATTAGAGGTGATATTTCAAGTCAATTTTTAACGGCACTTTTAATATGCGCCCCTCTTTCTAAAAAGGAAGTATCCATTGAAATCATAGGTGACTTAATTTCAAAACCTTATATTGATATCACATTAAATCTTATGGCACGATTTGATGTGCATGTTAAAAAAATAAACTGGCAACATTTTGTTATTCCAGCTGATAGTCAGTACATTAGCCCAGGTGAAATATTTGTTGAAGGTGATGCTTCATCAGCTTCTTATTTTTTAGCTGCAGGAGCGCTCGCAGGCGAAATTGAAGTCAAAGGTATTGGGGAAAATAGCATTCAAGGCGATGTGAAGTTTGCTGATGCTTTAGCTTTAATGGGCGCTGATATTCATATTTCCGAAACATCAATTAAAGTTTCTAAAGTGAAAACGTTGAATGCGATCACTCTCGATTGCAATCATATTCCAGACGCAGCAATGACGCTTGCAGTCTTAGCTTTATTTGCAAAAGGGACAACCAGACTTAGTAATATCGCAAGTTGGCGTGTGAAAGAAACTGATCGCATTAAAGCGATGGCTAACGAACTTAGAAAGCTAGGCGCAACTGTGATCGAAGGTAAAGATTTTATTGAAATTACATCCCCGCTTCATATCAATGAAAATATAGAAATTGATACATATGATGACCATCGGATGGCGATGTGTTTTTCACTAGTAAGCCTTAAAAATATACCCATTACAATTAATGACCCAGCATGTGTCAATAAAACATTTCCAACTTACTTCGAAGTTTTAGAAAGTATAGTTCAGCACTAAATGACAACTCATATCCCGATTATTGCTATTGATGGTCCTTCTGCTTCAGGCAAAGGCACAGTGGCCAAGCTTGTTTCTGAGAAATTAGGTTTTCACTATCTTGATTCAGGATCAATCTATAGAACTATTGCTTATGCTGGACAGCAACAAAACATTCCTTTAAACAATGAACCGTTGTTACTTAAAGTCCTGGAAAATGCAGATTTAAGCTTCAAAAATGGTCAAATTTTACTCAATGGTAAAGATGTTTCTGAGGATATACGTACTGAAGAGTCAGGCCGCGGAGCCTCAGAAGTTGCTGTCCATGGAGCACTAAGGGAAGCAATTCTTGGATTTCAGAGGAGTTTTGAAAAGACCCCTGGATTAGTTGCTGAAGGAAGGGATATGACTTCCGTTGTTTTTCCGCACGCGACTATCAAAATTTTCCTGACTGCGAGCGCCCAAATCAGAGCTGAAAGAAGGTATAAACAGTTGATCTCAAAAGGAAACTCTGGTAATATGGGATCTGTTTTAAATGAAATTATTTTAAGAGATGAGCGGGATTTACAAAGAGAAATCTCTCCACTCTTAAAAACTAAAGACGCGATAGAAATAGATACAGACACATTAAGCATATCTGATGCCGTTGATAAAATCACCCATCTCTTCAGTTTAAAGTCTCAAACGTCTTAAAAATTAGGTGCAATTGATCTCAAAGATCATTTGCTAACTTTAACATCCCCATCGCTAGGTGGGACTTTATAGGTAACATTTAATGGCAACGACAGCAAAAAATACTGAATCACAATCCACAGAAAGTTTCGCAGCTCTATTTGAGGAAAGCATAGCGCTTCAAGAAATGCGCTCAGGCGAAGTAATTACAGCCGAAGTTATATCGATTGATAACGACTTTGTTATTGTAAATGCAGGACTTAAATCAGAAAGCGTTATCAAAGCAGAAGAATTCCTTAATGATCAAGGAGAACTTGACGTTAAAGTGGGTGATTTTGTTAAAGTTGCAATTGAAAAACTAGAAGATGGTTTCGGTTCAACAATTCTCTCAAGAGATAAAGCTAAAAAAATGCAAGCGTGGCTTGATCTTGAAGATGCAATGAACGAAGGCACAGTGGTTAAAGGTTTTGTAAGTAGTCGTGTTAAAGGTGGCTTAAGAGTCTCAGTTAATGGAATTACAGCATTCTTACCAGGCTCACTTGTTGATGTAAGACCTGTTAAAGATACTACACCGTTCGAAAACAAAGAATGGGATCTTAAAGTTATTAAGATCGATAAGAAAAGAAACAACGTGGTTGTTTCAAGAAAAGCAGTTATGGAACAATCTTCAGGTGCAGACAGAGATGCTGTCATTGGCACATTAACTGAAGGAGCTACAGTTAAAGGCATTATTAAAAATATTACGGATTATGGTGCTTTCGTGGACTTGGGTGGCATTGACGGCCTACTTCACATCACTGACTTAGCATGGAGACGCGTAAAACATCCATCTGAAATTTTAAATATTGGTGATGAGGTTGAAGCTAAAGTACTTAAATTTGATCAAGAAAAAAATCGTGTTTCATTAGGTTTAAAACAACTTGATGATGATCCTTGGAAAGGTTTATCAAGAAGATATCCAGTAAGCACACGTTTATTCGGAAAAGTATCAAACTTAACTGACTACGGTGCATTCGTTGAAATTGAAGCGGGTATCGAAGGTTTAGTTCACGTATCTGAAATGGACTGGACAAATAAAAATATTCATCCAGGAAAAATTGCACAACTCGGTGACGAAGTTGAAGTAATGATTCTTGAAATTGACGAAGACAGAAGAAGACTCTCACTAGGCATGAAGCAATGTAAATCAAACCCCTGGGCAGAATTCTCTGAAACACATAAAAAAGGTGACAAGGTAAGTGGTCCAATTAAATCAATCACTGACTTTGGTATCTTTATCGGTCTTGACGGCGGTATAGATGGTCTTATTCACTTATCCGATATCTCATGGGATAAAACTGGTGAAGAAGCTATTAGAAACTTTAAAAAAGGCGACGAACTTGAAGCTCTTATAGTGGCGATCGATGTTGAAAAGGAAAGAATTTCTCTTGGCCTTAAACAATTATCGGGTGACAACTTTACCGGCTTCACAAAAACAAATGACAAAGGTAGTTTTGTTAAAGGTACAGTCAAGTCAGCAGATGCTTCTGGTATCGTAGTGACTTTAGCTGATCAAGTTGAAGGTACTGTTGATATTGCCGAAGTCAGTGAAGATAAAGTGGATGACGCTTCAGCTATCGTTAAAGTAGGCGACGAAATTGAAGTTAAAATTCTCAATGTCGACGCTAAGGAAAAAACAATTCAACTTTCTTTTAAATCTAAGAATGTAACTAAGCCAAAAGCTGCTAAGAAGAAGGTGGAAGTTGAAGAGAGTTCTGATAACGCTGGTACCACTAACCTTGGTGCATTATTGAAGGCAAAATTAGATAGTAAAAAATAATCAATATTATGACTAAGTCTAAATTAATCAACTTACTTGCTAGCCGTTTCTCTCAGTTAGTCTCCAAAGACGCTGAGTTATCCGTGAAAACAATTCTTGATGCTATGGGCGAAACGCTCTCAAAAGGAAAAAGAATTGAAATTAGAGGGTTTGGTAGTTTCAGTTTAAATTATCGACCACCACGTTTAGGTAGAAACCCAAAAACAGGTTCAAAAGTTGAAGTGCCTGAAAAATATGTCCCACATTTCAAAGCAGGTAAAGAGCTTAGAGACCGCGTTGATAAATAAGGCTAAACATTATTTAAAAGCATATCTTCTTATCAGGATATGCTTTTTTTTTGATCTATCAATTAATACATATACAATAAATCAATTATGATTCAATTCGAATATTGGTGGCTCTTAGTTATCCCCTTCTTCTTTGCATTAGGATGGGTTGCGGCTCGTATTGATATTAAACAGCTCATGAAGGAATCCACAAGCCTTCCTGCAACTTACTTTAAGGGTCTTAATTATCTTATTACCAATCAATATGAAAAAGCAGTAACGGCTTTCATAGATGCTATCCGCATTAATAATGAATCGCTTGAACTGCACTTTGCTCTTGGCAGCATCTTAAGACGTATTGGCCACATAGACCGCGCAATCAATATGCATCTAGATCTATTAGAGAATCGAGAACTTAACCCGTCACAAGAAGAATCTGTTAAGGCTGAACTTGCGCAAGATTATCTTAAAGCGGGTTTATTTGATCGCGCAGAAGAGTTATTCCTAAAGTTAGAATCTGGAAAATATAAACAATATGCATCAAATGCATTACTTGAAATTTACGTTAAAGAACGTGAATGGCAAAATGCCATCAAAATGGCAACCAAGCTAGAAAAAGAATCGGGTGTTTCTTTTCGACTACAAATCAGTCATTACCATTGCGAAATTGCTTTAAACGCAATTTTAGATAAAGACAAAAAAGCGGCAATCAAATCGCTTAATGAAGCTCTTGATGCTCACAAAAAATGTGTTCGTGCAAATATCTTACTTGGTGATTTAGATGCTGAAGATGGTGATCACAACAAAGCCATTAATCATTGGAAAAAAATTGAATTCCAAGATCCAGAATCTCTAGGTCTTGTGGCAGCTAAAATTCTCAATTCGTTTGAGAAGTTAAAAAAATCTGAAGAAGGTTTATCACTTTTAAATCTTTATTTTGAAAATTACAAATTAAGATCACTCCTCAATGTCATTTATGAAGCGACCTTGAAATTGGAAGGTTCTGAAATGGCAGAAGAGCTTGCACGGAAGGAGTTAATTAGAAAGCCAAGTCTTCAAGCTTTAGATCAGTTGTTCCAAGCGCGCGCTATGAATAGTAAACATAAGGAGCAAGATATTCAGCTTATTCAGCAAACCGTTCGCAATGCAATTGGTAATCGACGTTTATTTACATGCAGCAGCTGCGGCTTCAAAGCAAAACAACATCATTGGCAGTGTCCTGCTTGTAATGCTTGGGAAGCCCTACCATCAGAACCTACTGAGATAAATGAAATTAATTAATGGCAGCAACAACACATAAAGTTATTGTCGCACTTGATTACGCAAACCTCGCGGATGCAAAATCTTTAGTTTCAAAACTTAACCCAGATTACTGTCATCTAAAAGTTGGAAAAGAATTATTTACATCCACTGGGCCAGCTTTTATTGATTATCTTCACAGTAAGCATTTCAAAGTTTTTCTAGACCTTAAATTTCATGATATTCCTACCACAGTAAAAAAAGCATGTGAGGCTGCAAGCCAATTAGGGGTATGGATGATAAACGTTCATGCGTCTGGCGGGAGCAGTATGCTAGAAGCAGCACTAGAAGGTATAAATAAGAGTAATCAACCACCATTGCTCATTGCAGTGACAGTGTTAACAAGTATGAATCAAAAAATGCTAGAAGAAATTGGCGTGACTACAAAATTAGAAGATCAGGTACTTCGTCTAGCGAAGCTAGCTGAGACAAGTGGCTTAAACGGTATTGTCTGCTCAGCAAAAGATTTGAAATTTCTAAAAAACCAACTTCATAAATCGTTTTTATATGTGACGCCAGGTATAAGAATGACGGGGGATGCTTCGAACGACCAAGTAAGAACTCTGACTCCTATAGAAGCCATTAAAGCCGGATCTAGTCATCTTGTTATTGGCAGACCAATTACTCAATCAACAAATCCATCAGAAACATTAGAAAAGATTTACTTAGAAATTAACTAGATCTAATTATTTAATGCGCATTCCCGGTGTTGCACCCTGATCTGGGTAAAGAATAAAAGGCCCCTCAGCTTCATTGCTTGCAGCAAGCACCATGCCTTCAGATAAACCAAATTTCATCTGTCTGGGTTTTAAATTTGCCACCATAACCGTTAATTTTCCAATGAGCTGATCAGGATTATATTTAGATTTGATACCTGCAAATACTTGTCTAGGACGGCCATCATTTAAATCTAATATTAATCTAAGAAGACTATCTGCGCCTTCTACAAAAGAAGCCTCTTTAATAAGAGCAACTCTTAAATCAATCTTCATAAATTCATCAATTGATATAGTTGCTTGATCAGTCTCCGACTTTTTTGTCGGTTCAGTATTTTTGTCTAACGACTCTTTATTAGATTCAATCATCATATCGATATCTTTCTTTTCAACTCTAGTTAATATATGTTGGTACTCATTTACCGTAATATCTTTTTTATTAAGATCTCCAAATGATTTAAATTCATTTTCATTAAAGAACTTGGCAATATCTTTAGTCAGCTTGGGTAATACAGGGGTTAGATAAATTGAAAGTCTCCGAAAAGCTTCAAGACTTCGACTACATATCATATGTAACTCAGAGCCTTCTTTATGCTGCTCTTCATCTTTTGCAAGCGTCCATGGTGCTTTTATATTGACGTATTCATTTGTAATATCTGCTACACGCATAATTTCTCTTATTGCACGACCATATTCTCTCGACTCAAAATATGTTTTAATTTCACTTTCTATATCTTTACATTTTTGAGTGATAGAAATATGTTCTTGTGATGTTTTTGAGTCATCAAGATAAAGCTTGCCGTCAAAATATTTCTGTATAAATCCTGAAGTTCTACTCGCAATATTAATAAATTTTCCAACGAGATCGCTATTTACTCTAGATAAAAAGTCATCTAGATTGAGATCAATATCTTCCATTGTGCTATTTAATTTAGCCGCGTAATAATATCTAAGATAATCTGGATTTTTAATGTGATCTAAATAACTTCGAGCCGTGATAAATGTTCCGTGAGACTTGGACATCTTCTCTGCATTCACAGTAAGAAAACCATGCGCAAAAATCTTTGTTGGTTTTCTGTACCCCGAGAACTCTAAAGTCGCAGGCCAAAATAATGCATGAAAGTAAAGGATATCTTTTCCAATAAAATGATATAACTCAGTTGTAGATTCTGCATTCCAAAACTCATCAAAATTTATTTTTTTATCATCACAAAGTTTTTTAAAGCTAGCCATGTACCCTATTGGCGCATCAAGCCATACATAAAAATATTTGCCCGGTGCATCTGGAATTTCAAAACCAAAATAAGGTGCATCTCTTGAGATGTCCCAATCAGAAAGGCCTGATTTAAACCACTCCTTCATTTTGTTAGCTGCTTCTTGCTGAAGCGTTCCAGAAGATGTCCAATTAGCTAAAAACGATTCACATTCTGAAAGTTTAAAAAAGTAATGTTCCGTTTCTTTTCTTACGGGTACAGAACCTGATACGGAAGAGGTGGGATTGATTAATTCTGTTGGCGCATACGTAGCGCCACAAATTTCACAAGAGTCTCCATATTGATCTTTCGCGTGACATTTAGGGCATTCGCCTTTAATAAAACGATCAGGTAAAAACATTTCTTTTGCCGGATCATAAAATTGCTCTATGGTCTTTGTATAAATTTTTTTATTCTGCTTAAGTTTTTTATAAACAGACTGAGAGAGCTCACGGTTTTCAGAAGAATTTGTTGAGTAAAAATTATCAAAATTCACAAAAAAATCGGAAAAATCTTTCGAGTGCTCTACATGAACTTTTTTGATCAGCGCTTCGGGTGTAATCCCCTCTTTTTCAGCCTTAAGCATGATGGGGGTTCCATGCGTATCATCAGCGCAGACATAATAAGTCTCATGGCCTTGCATCTTCTGAAATCTTACCCAGATATCAGTTTGAATGTATTCAACCAAATGGCCTAAGTGAATGCTTCCATTCGCATATGGCAGTGCTGAAGTAACTAAGATCTTTCGCATGAATTGAGAGGCTTTATTGATTTGACTAAGTCACTATTCTATCAAATGACTCCGTAACTAAGATAGGTTAAAATTACGGACTTATGGCCTATTCAGAAGATCAAATTAAAGAGTTATTAAAGGAAGTTGTCGATCCCAATACAAGAGACAATTTAATAAATGATAAATCTATTAAAAGCATTTCAATCAAAGACGATCATCTTGAAATTAAGGTTTTGCTTGGCTACCCGGCAAAAAGCCAATTAGATGAAATTAAAGATCTCATTACCAATCAAATTAAAAAAGACTTACCTAAAGCTCATTTAACAATTGATATTGATTTTAAAATTACTTCGCATACCGCTCAAAAAGGTATAGCGCTTATTCCAGGTGTTAAAAATATTATTGCAGTAGCTTCAGGTAAAGGGGGTGTAGGAAAATCTACAACCGCTGTCAATTTAGCCCTGGCTCTCTCAGCTGAGGGAGCGCGAGTAGGTATTTTGGATGCTGACATTTATGGTCCAAGCCAACCACAAATGTTAGGAATATATTCAAAGCCCGAAAGTAAAGATGGTAAATCTATGGAGCCAATTATGGCTCACAATATTCAAGCCATGTCGATTGGTTTCCTTGTTGATACAGAGACGCCGATGGTTTGGCGGGGCCCTATGGTGACAGGAACGCTTGAACAACTTTTAAAAGAAACGAGATGGGATAATCTCGATTATCTTGTTGTTGATTTACCTCCAGGCACTGGGGATATTCAACTTACTTTATCTCAGAAAGTCCCTGTGACTGGCGCTATTATTGTTACAACCCCTCAAGACATTGCTCTTCTTGATGCTAGGCGTGGATTAAAAATGTTTGAAAAAGTGAATATTCCAATTATTGGCATTGTTGAAAATATGGCCATACATACGTGTTCCAAATGTGGCAATGAAGAGCACATATTTGGATCAGGTGGTGCTGAAAAAATGTGTCAAGATTATGGGGTATCTCTCTTAGGAAGTCTGCCTTTGGACATCAAAATCAGGGAACAATCTGATAATGGAAACCCCATAGTAGTTGCCGACCCCGAAAGCAGCGCTGCAAAAACTTATAAAAAAATTGCACGCTTAACGGCCATTAAAGTATCTAAACTTGCTCAGGATTACAGTAATAAATTTCCGAATATTGTGATTCAAAAAAGCTAGCTTACATCAAAACAAAGTACGTCCACGCCATTGTCACAAGTGACCGTGCTGGCAGGTATCGGCTCTCCCGCCTTCCATTGATTTATTGCCACTTGCTTCTCTTTTCCGCTAACTAAAAAAAGTACAGATTTGGCACGACTTAAGCGCTTAGGAGACATAGATATTCTTAATGATGGCGGCTTGGGAGCATCAAATACTGCTAAAGCATCTAAATTGTTATTCCAACTATGTCCTGGAAACAGGCTTGCTGTATGCGCGTCCTCACCTAACCCCAAAAGCACTAGATCAAAGTCACCTAATTGACTTAAAGTTTTATTATATAAAATAGCGCCCTCAACCGGCCCAAGTTCAGCCGGAATCACATGAATATTTTGTACCGGGATATCAACATGATTAAGCCATACTTCAAATGCCATAGTGCTATTTCTGTCTTGATGGTTTTGATCTAAACAGCGCTCATCACCAAAATAAATCTGCCATTTATGCCAATCTGAAGAGATATCTTTAAGAAGCGTGTAAACATTTTTAGGGGTTGATCCCCCAGCTAATACAAGATGAAATTGACCTCGCGCTTTTATCGAGGCTTCGGCCATCAAGGAAACTCGCTCTGCGGCTGCATTATCAAGGGATGCCTGACTTTCAAATAACTCCCATTTAATTTGTTTCAAATTCATGTCAATCTTTCCAAAATATTGTGAATTTTATATCGAAATCAATCCCTTGAAGGGGCTTGCGTTTGATATAATTTAATCTGTAACGCACTTTAAACTAATTTGCTTTATTCCAAAAGATTAAGCAATAACAAATCTTCCATAAAAAGGTAAAAAAAATGAAATTAGCAATAATTGGTCTTGGGAAAATGGGTGGCAATATGGCTACTCGTCTTGTTCAAAAAGGTATTTCTGTTGTGGGCTTTGATCGAAGCGCAGACATTGTAAAAACACTAGAAGAAAATGCAAAAATTATTGGTGCAAGCTCAGTTAAAGATGCTGTTACAAAATTAGAAGGCCAAAAAATTATATGGTTGATGGTGCCAGCAGGGGTCGCAACCGAAGAACAAATCAATGAATTGATCCCTATGTTAAATAAAGGTGACATTATTATTGATGGTGGTAATTCAAATTATAAAGATTCTCAGCGTGTCGGCAAATCCCTAGAAGAAAAAGGTATTGGTTTTATGGATTGTGGTACATCAGGTGGTGTGTGGGGTCTAGCAAACGGTTACTGTTTAATGGTAGGTGCAAAACAAGAAGTTGCAGACACAATGAAACCTATTCTTCAGGCGCTAGCCCATGAAGATCGTGGCTGGGCTCATGTAGGACCTGTAGGTTCAGGTCATTTTACTAAGATGATTCACAATGGTATCGAATACGGCATGATGGAATCATTTGCTGAAGGCCTCGAGCTTCTTAAAGGTAAAAGTGAGTTTAAACTCGACTTAGCGCAAATTACAGAATTATGGAAACATGGATCAGTGGTAAGAAGTTGGTTATTAGATTTAACTGCTGATGCACTAAAAGAAGATCAAGCACTTGAAGAAGTTGCACCTTATGTTGCCGACTCTGGCGAGGGAAGATGGACTGTAGTTGAGTCCATTGAACAAGGTATTCCTACACCTGTACTTACGCTTGCGTTACAAGTTAGATTTAGAAGCCAAGAAAGACAAGGCTATGGCTATAAATTGCTGTCAGTGATGCGCAATGCATTTGGTGGCCATGTAGTAAAAAAAGCCAAATAACTTTCAGATAATTTAAATTACCTATGACAAACATTGATGACTGCACCCTAGTTCTCTTCGGTGCAAGTGGAAATCTTTCTAGAATAAAACTTATTCCAGGTCTTTTTAGACTTGACTCTCTTGGTCGTCTCCCTGAAAAAATGAAAATACTTTCAGTAGGAAGATCTGAAGTCGCAGAATCAGCATGGCGAGATGATATCAAATCAATGCTCGATATTAAATTCAAAAAAAATTACGATGCAAAAGTATTTGACCGTTTTATCGCTAGGAATTTTTATCATGCAAATCCACCTGAAGATAGCAATGCTTTTAAAAAATTAAGTGAAAGACTTTCCGATGCAATTATCTTTCCTCAAAACCTAGCATTCTTTTTATCCGTTAGGCCATCTGATTTCGCTTCTATTGTGGATCTTCTTGCAGGCGTTGGTTTAACTGATGAAAGTAAAGCATGGCGTCGTGTTGTGATAGAGAAGCCTTTTGGTACAAACTTAGAAACAGCGCAAGCCCTTCAAAAGTCAATTACCAAGCATTTAAAAGAAACACAAATTTACAGGATTGATCATTATCTAGGTAAATCAGCATTACAAAATATTCTGCTCACACGTTTTGCAAATCATATTTTCGATCCACTTTGGTCACATGAACACATTGATCATATTCAAATTACTAATAATGAAACACTTGGTGTAGGTGAAAGAACTAAATTTTACGATGCAACAGGTGCGCTAAGAGATATGATTCAAAGTCATCTCATGCAAATGCTTGCGCTCACCACAATGGAGATACCGAAAACATTAAGCCCTGAAAGTATTCGTGCTGAAAAAATTAAAGTGCTTGAGTCTATTATTCCTATCCCGCTTAACGAACTTAATAAACATACTTTTAGAGCTCAATATGGTCGCGGCAAAATTAATGAGGAAGAAGTTAAGGGTTATCTAGAAGAATTAGAAGATCCGACAAGTGTGGTTGAAACATATGCGGCTCTCAAATTCTATATCAACATACCTCGATGGAAGGGTGTGCCAATTTATGTCAGAACTGCAAAACGACTTCACGCATCCGATACTGCCATTGCTATTAAATTTAAAAAAGCACCACTTTCTCTCCCTCAGCAAGCTGACAACTGGCTCGTCATTAGTATTCAACCTAAAGAATTTACTCGCTTTGAAATCCAAACAAAAATTCCAGGACTTGATACTAAAGTAAGAACAGTTGCTATGGACGCTCCAAATAGAATTACAGGGGACGAGAGTGTAGATGCTTACGAGTCGCTTCTCCTTAATCTCATTCAAGGCGATCAATCCTTATACCTTCATATCAATGAGGTAGAAGCTTCATGGAGACTTCTTGACCCTGTAATTAAAGCTTGGAATGAAGATAAGAATCCAGTCTTTACATACCCTTCTGGCAGCGCTGACCCCGTTGAATCCAAAATTATCTTTGATAAGCCTGAACAATTTTGGCGTCAGAGTATTGAAATCAGTGAAAATAAGCTCTAAAGTAATGAAAATTTAAATGAATAGAAATCCCGTAGCGTCAAGATTGTGCAAACGGGATTTTTCTTTTTTGAGATAAGAAAATTATGGCGATAAAATCAGATAAATGGATAAGAAAGATGGCTACAGAACATGGCATGATTGAGCCGTTTGAGCCTAAGCTTATTCGCGAGAAGGATGGTCAAAAGATTGTTTCTTATGGCACATCAAGTTATGGATACGACATTCGATGCGCTAAGGAATTTAAAGTTTTTACCAATATCAATAGCACCATCGTAGATCCAAAAAATTTCGATCCTAATTCATTTGTTGAATTTATCGGAGATTATTGCATCATTCCACCTAATTCATTCGCTCTCGCCAGAACTGTTGAGTATTTTAGAATCCCAAGAAGCGTGCTCACTGTATGTGTTGGAAAATCAACATATGCAAGATGTGGAATTATTGTAAACGTCACACCATTCGAGCCTGAATGGGAAGGTTATGTGACTTTAGAGTTTAGTAATACAACACCCCTTCCAGCAAAGATTTATGCAGGTGAAGGTTGCGCTCAAGTGTTATTCTTTGAGTCCGATGAAATATGTGAGACATCCTATAAAGATCGCGGTGGAAAATACCAAGGTCAAGTAGGTGTTACGTTACCTAAAATATAAAGGGTTAATATGAAATTTAACTTCCCCGTAGTCATCATTGACGAAGACTTTAAATCCGAAAATTCATCTGGTCTTGGCATTAGAGTTCTAGCGAAAGCAATTGAGGAAGAAAATTTCGAAGTGCTTGGTGTTACAAGTTACGGTGACTTGTCATCATTCGCTCAACAACAAAGTCGTGCTTCAGCATTTATCCTTTCTATTGATGACGAAGAGTTTATCGAAGAAAATCAAACCGCCCTTTCGCAATTAAAGAAATTCGTAGATGAGATCAGATATCGCAATGAAGAAATTCCAATATTTCTTCATGGTGAAACAAGAACAAGTCGTCACATTCCGAATGAAATCTTAAGAGAGTTAAATGGCTTTATTCATATGCATGAAGATACGCCTGAATTCGTTGCACGCTACATTGTGCGCGAAGCAAGAACTTATCTAGATAGCTTACCGCCACCTTTTTTTAAAGCCCTCACCCACTATGCAGGTGATGGCTCTTACTCATGGCATTGCCCTGGTCACTCAGGTGGCGTTGCTTTTCTAAAATCACCTGTGGGTCAAATGTTCCACCAATTCTTTGGTGAGAATATGCTAAGAGCGGACGTTTGTAATGCAGTAGATGAATTAGGTCAATTGTTAGATCACACAGGGCCAGTAGGTGCTTCTGAACGAAATGCAGCGCGAATTTATAATTGTGATCATCTCTACTTTGTAACAAACGGCACCTCAACATCTAATAAGATGGTTTGGCATTCTACTGTTGCACCTGGCGACATAGTCATTGTTGATAGAAATTGCCATAAGTCAGTATTACATTCAATTATCATGACAGGTGCTATTCCAATCTTCTTAATGCCGACCCGCAATCACTTCGGTATTATTGGGCCAATTCCTAAATACGAATTCGAATGGAAAAATATTCAAGATAAAATTCAAAAAAATCCATTCATTACTAATAAAAAAGATAAGCCACGTGTATTAACCATTACACAGTCCACCTATGACGGTATCCTCTATAACGTTGAAGAAATTAAGGAAATGTTAGATGGTAAAATTGACACGCTTCATTTTGATGAAGCTTGGTTGCCACATGCTACATTCCATGACTTCTATGGTGATTATCATGCGATAGGTGCAGACCGTCCGCGCTGTAAAGATAGTCTAGTATTCTCAACGCAATCAACACACAAACTTTTAGCAGGATTAAGCCAAGCCTCTCAAATTTTGGTTCAAGATGCAGAAAAAAATAAACTAGACCGAGAAGTTTTTAATGAATCATTTTTAATGCATAGTTCGACAAGTCCACAATATTCAATCATTGCAAGTTGTGATGTAGCAGCGGCAATGATGGAAGAGCCTGGTGGTAAAGCGCTTGTAGAAGAGTCGCTCATGGAAGCTTTAGACTTTAGACGTGCTATGAGAAAAGTAGATATTGAATGGGGGGCTGACTGGTGGTTTAAAGTCTGGGGGCCTAACGATTTATCAGATGAAGGTCTTGAAGATAGAGATGCTTGGATGTTAAATGCCAATGATCATTGGCATGGGTTTGGAGATCTTGCGGATGGCTTTAATATGCTTGACCCTATTAAAGCAACTATCATTACACCAGGACTTAATGTCGATGGTGAATTTTCTGAAGAGTTTGGCATACCCGCATCTATCGTCACTAAATATTTAGCAGAACATGGTGTGATTGTTGAAAAAACTGGTCTCTACTCATTCTTTATCATGTTTACTATAGGTATTACTAAAGGTCGTTGGAATACCCTTGTAGCCGCCTTGCAGCAATTTAAAGATGATTACGATAAAAACCAACCTTTATGGAAAGTGTTGCCTGAGTTTATTCAAAAACAACCAAGCTACGAACGTATTGGACTTAGAGATTTGTGTAAACAAATCCATGAAATTTATAAGAAACATGATATTGCAAGATTGACCACTGAAATGTATCTCTCAGATATGGTGCCTGCGATGAAACCTGCAGAAGCTTTTGCAAAAATGGCTCATAAAGAAATTGAGCGTGTAGCGATTGATGACTTAGAAGGTAGAATCACCGCAGTACTTCTTACACCCTACCCACCTGGTATTCCACTTTTAATTCCTGGTGAGCGCTTTAATAAAATTATTGTGGATTATTTAAAGTTTGCGAGAGATTTTAATGAAAAATTCCCTGGATTTGAAACAGATAATCATGGATTAGTTAAACAAAAAATTGATGGTAAGGCACATTACTTTGTAGATTGCGTAGCTACTTAATTTTCTTTTGTAACCTTACAAAAGAAAATTCAAGTCCATCAGAAGAGATATGAGTCTCTCTTGTAGATTCAGTCCATAAGGATTTATCGATTTCAGGAAAAAAAGCGTCGCCTTCAAAAGCTTTTTTAATCTCAGTAATATATAAATGTTCAGCTAAATGTAAAGATTGCTCATAAATGTTTGAGCCGCCAATAATAAAAACTTCATCGTCATTTGATGAAGTAGAAAAAGCATCTTCTAGGCTATGAACCACTTCAATGCCGCCATAAAAAGCATTTAGATTTCGGCTTATCACTATATTTCTTCTATTGGGAAGTGGCTTACCTATCGATTCATAAGTCTTACGACCCATGATAATGGTGTGACCTGTCGTTAAAGTTTTGAAATGTTTTAGATCTTCACTTAGATGCCATGGCAAGGAGTTATTCACGCCAATGACACGGTTAGAACTCATCGCAACAATAATTGATAACTTCGGCACTAGACTGCTACAGGCGCTTTAATTGCAGGTTCAGGATCATAATTTTCCAAAACAAAATCCTCGAATTTAAAGTCAAATATACTTTTAACATCAGGATTAATTTTCATACGAGGTAAATTTTTAGGTGCTCTTGATAATTGCTCATTCACTTGATCTATATGATTGGAGTAAATATGTGCATCGCCTAATGTGTGAACAAAATCACCAAGTTCTAATGAGCATACTTGAGCTACCATCATTGTAAGAAGAGCATAAGAAGCGATATTAAAAGGTACGCCTAAGAAAATATCTGCACTCCTCTGATAAAGCTGACAAGATAATTTTCCATTTGAAACATAGAATTGGAAAAATGCGTGGCAAGGGGGTAATTTCATTTTTGAAATTTCTGAAACGTTCCATGCAGAAACGATCAATCTTCTCGAGTCTGGATTTTTTTTAATCGATTCAATCAAATCAGTAATTTGATCAATATGCTTCCCATCAGCTACAGGCCAGCTTCTCCATTGATAACCATATACAGGGCCTAAGTTGCCATTTTCATCTGCCCATTCATCCCAAATACTCACGCCATGATCTTTTAAGTACTTAATATTTGTACTTCCACTTAAAAACCATAAAAGCTCATGAATAATCGACTTTAAATGTACTTTTTTGGTGGTGAGTAAAGGAAAGCCTTTTGATAAGTCAAAACGCATTTGATAACCAAATACGGAAACGGTTCCTGTGCCTGTGCGATCATGTTTGACATCACCATGATCTTTAACGTGACGAAGAAGATCTAAATATTGCTTCATAGTTTTACACGCTCTGTCTTATGAAGTTTTTTACAGCCTCAACTTGATTATCGAGAATCTCAAACATTTGTGGAAGGCTCTCTAAATCGCGCAATGATTCTGGTCTGTCAGGTTTTTGGCCAATCGCTTCTACAATAGAGTCTTCAAATTTAATAGGCAGTGCTGTCTCAAGAACAATCATAGGAACATTCTCATCCATATGTTCATAAGCCGCTTTAAAACCATCAGCAGTATGTGGGTCAATGATGATCTTATATTGATTATAAATTTCCTTAATGTAGTGAATACGTTCTTTGTGTGAACTTGAAGATGAAGTAAATCCAAAATCCTTAATTTTTTCAAAAATACCTTCCTGGTTTAAATCAAAATTACCGCCCTGATCGATTGATTTCCATAATTCATTTAATTTATGACTATCTCGTCTAATTAAATCAAAAATGAAACGTTCAAAATTAGATGCCTTTGATATATCCATTGAAGGACTTGATGTATGGAAAGTATTTTTAGAGTCGCGTGGCTTATACATACCCGTCTTAAAGAATTCATCCAAAACATTATTTTCGTTCGTGGCGACTACAAGTCTTTTAATAGGAAGGCCCATCATGCGCGCAATATGTCCAGCACAAATATTTCCAAAATTTCCTGTAGGCACAGTAAAACTAACTGCTTCATTTTTTTTGGTGACAGCAAGATAGCCTTTAAAGTAATAAACGATCTGCGCTAAAATTCTGCCCCAATTGATTGAATTCACTGCGCCAATTTTAAAGTCTCTTTTAAAATCTAAATCATTAGACACAGCTTTTACAATATCCTGACAATCATCAAAAACACCCTTAATGCTTAAATTAAAAATATTCGAATCTTGAATACTAAACATCTGGGCTGATTGAAAACGACTCATCTTTTGGTAAGGCGATAACATAAAGACATTGATACCTTTTTTGCCTCTCATAGCATATTCTGCAGCAGAGCCAGTGTCACCTGAGGTTGCACCCAATATATTAATTTCAGCATTTTCTTTAGCTAAAACATATTCAAACAGATTACCAAGTAATTGCATTGCAATATCTTTAAATGCTAGCGTTGGTCCATTAGAGAGTGAGAGCAAGTAAAGATTATCTTTGACCTTTAAGATTGGTGTGACGTCTTCAGCCTTTTGCTCAGGTCTCGAGATGGCATACACCTCTTTTGTGTATGTTTTACGAATGATGGATTCGAGATCATCTTTTGGTATGTCATCTATAAATTTAGAAATGATATGAAAAGCAAGTTCAGCATAAGTCATGCTTCGCATAGCATTCAAATCTTGATCTGTAAATTTCGGGTAAGTCTTTGGAAGATACAATCCACCATCAGGTGCAAGACCGCCTAATAAAATCTCTGAAAAAGAAAGTGGCTTTGATTGACCACGCGTTGAAATATATTTCATAAAACCTTTATTTACTAAGTTCTTCTAATCTAATTTTAATAACTTTTCCAATGGTTGCTGACATTAATTCAATAGCGTGAATTACTGAATTGATGTCTTTCTCAACTGCTAAGTGACTCAGAAGAACAATATCTGCTTCAGACTCTTGCTCATTAGGTTCTTTTTGGAGCATGGCATCAATAGATATTTTTTTATCGCCAAACAGCTTTGTAATTTCCGCTAGCACGCCTGGCTTATCTGAGACTCTAATCCTTAAGTAATAAGCACTGATTGCATCATCAATTGAATAAATAGGAATTGTATTAATCTCAGCGTCTTCAAAACCAAGAAGCGGTACATTAGATGATCTTGAGATATCAATGAGGTCAGCAACGACCGAACTTGCAGTTTGAAGTCCGCCAGCACCAGCGCCATAATAGAGTGTAGGTCCAATCATATTACCTTTAACGACAACTGCATTCATTACTCCATTTACATTAGCAATCAAACGTTCTTCTGGAATTAATGTTGGGTGCACTCTTAACTCAATACCTTTATCTCTTTTTTTAGCTATACCTAATAATTTAATGCGATAACCTAATTCTTCTGCATATTGAATATCTTTTTGCTCGAGCGCTTTAATGCCTTCCACATAAACATCTTTAAAGCTCATAGGAATGCCAAAACATAAAGCAGCAAGAATGGTTAATTTATGTGCGGCATCAATTCCTTCAATATCAAATGTAGGATCTGCCTCTGCATAACCTAACGTTTGGGCTTCAGATAATCCTTGCGCAAATGTCACGCCCTTTTCTCTCATTTGAGTCAAAATAAAATTGGTCGTACCATTAATAATACCGGCTACCCACTCTATTTTATTTGCAGCTAACCCTTCTTTAATGGATTTTAAGATAGGAATGCCACCAGCGACTGATGCTTCAAAAGCAAGAATCACATTATTTTTTTTAGCTAAAGCAAATAATTCATTTCCAAAATTGGCCAGTAATGCTTTATTAGCTGTTACAACATGTTTTTTATTTTCAATGGCTTTAACAACCAAATCTTTCGCAATAGTTGTACCGCCAATGAGTTCAACAATGACATCAATGTTCTTGTCAGAAACTAATTTAAAAGGGTCATCAGTCAACTCTATAGAAGCATCTACAATTTCTTTTGCGCGAGCAATGTCTTTATCAGCGACAGCCACAATTTTTATATCAGTCGCTGTCTTGCGTTGTATTTCATTCATGTTTGATTTTAAAAGCTCAAACACACCGCCACCAACTGTACCAATACCTAACAAGCCTATATTCATTCTTTTCATTTGTTATGGCTTTCTAGTTAACGGTATTTTTCTTAAAGTTTTCAAGGTAATTTCCAATGCGATTAATTGATTCTCTAAGATCGTCTTCATTTGGTAAAAATACAATTCTTATGTGATCAGGATTTTTCCAATTAAAACCTGTGCCTTGAACCAATAATACTTTTTTATCGATTAAAAGTTTTAGAATAAATTCTTGATCATCTTTAATCGGATATATTTTTGGATCTAATTTAGGAAATAGATACATCGCAGCCTCTGGCTTAACGCAAGTCACGCCAGGAATTGAAACAAGCATGTCATAAGCAAGTTCCCTTTGCTTAAATAGTCGTCCTGTAGGTGCTACAAGATCATCAATACTTTGGTATCCGCCCAAAGCAGTTTGAATAGCAAGCTGTCCAGGAACATTTGCACATAAACGCATGGAAGCTAACATGTTAAGGCCTTCAATATAATCCGCAGACTCTTTCTTATTCCCTGACACAACTAACCATCCTGCGCGATAACCACATGCACGATAGTTTTTTGATAAGCCGTTTAATGTCACAAAAAGAATATCATCAGCAAGGGATGCAATTGAAATATGTTTCTTTTTGTCATAAACCACTTTGTCGTATATCTCATCAGCAAAAACAACAAACTTATGTTTCCTTGCAATCTGAATGACACCCTCTAGAATTTCTTTCGGATAAAGCGCGCCTGTAGGATTATTAGGATTAATCACTAAAATTGCTTTTGTTCTGCTGGTAATTTTACTTTCGATATCTTTAAGGTCTGGGTACCAATTAGAAGCTTCATCACATAAGTAATGCCTAGGCTTTCCTCCCGCCAATGTCACAGCTGCAGTCCATAGCGGGTAATCTGGCATGGGGATCAACACTTCATCATCGTTATCTAATAATGCTTGCATCGACATCACAATAAGCTCAGAAACGCCATTACCAATAATCACATCATCGATATCTACATTTGGAATATTTTTACCTTGTGTGTAATGCATGATAGATTTTCTTGGCTCAAAAAGGCCCTTGCTATCTGTATAGCCGGATGCTTTACCCATATTTCGAATCACGTCTTGCACGATTTCTTCAGGGGCCTCAAATCCAAAAGCAGCTGGATTACCAATATTAAGTTTGATAATCCGATGGCCCTCTTCTTCCATTTTTTTAGCATGTGCTAAAACAGGTCCGCGAATGTCATAACAGACGTTATTTAACTTCAATGATTTTTTAAGCTGTGCCAATTTAATTACCTATATTTGAATATATGATATCTTACCTTGTGAACGCCCATTCCGCCAACAAATGAGAGGGTTTTGATTCAATTTATTTCTTTAAAAACACGATGTTATGAAATTTCACTTAATTCAATCTGATAATAAAAATCTAATCACAGGTTACGATTTAAACTGGGTAGAAATCAATCAAGTGCGTTACCAATCAAGCCTTATTGTGACGCCAGATCAACTCCTTCTTGAATGGTCAGTTAAAACAATTGAAGGTATTAAAGAAAATAGCTTTGAAGCTGTTGAATCCTTAAACGCTGAAATTATTTTATTGGGGACTGGGAATACACAACAACATCTTCATCCAAGACTGCTAGAATTTTTTTCAAAGAAAAATATGGCAGTTGAATCTATGAGCAATCAATCCGCATGCAGAACTTATAATATTTTAGCTAATGAAGAGCGCAAGGTTTTACTCGCGCTTATGCTTTAAAGATTTTTTGTTGAAAATACGAGGCAGGCGTTTGTACCGCCAAAACCGAAGCTATTTGAGATTGCTGTTTTCACTTCAATATTATCAATGCGCTTTGTCACAATAGGAAGGTCTTTAGCTAAAGGATCTAGCTCGTCAATATTCACCGATGGCGCAATAAATTTATTTTCCATCATGATAAGACTGTAGATTGCTTCATTAACACCGGCAGCTCCTAAAGCATGGCCGGATAAAGATTTTGTAGATGCAATATGTGGCATAGGGCCATATTTTTGATCTGCAAATACCGCTCGAATTGCTTCAAGCTCTTTGACATCCCCCACAGGAGTGCTGGTGCCATGTGTATTCATGTAATCGACTTGGCTGATGCCTTGTAGTGCTAATTCCATACATCGCTTAGCACCCTCACCGCTTGGAGCTACCATATCGAAACCATCAGATGTTGCGCCATACCCTACGACTTCTGCATAAATTTTTGCATTACGTGCTTTCGCGTGCTCGTACTCTTCTAAAACAAGTATGCCGCCGCCTCCTGCAATCACAAATCCGTCTCGATTAAGATCGTATGTGCGAGATGCTTTTTCTGGTGTTGCATTATATTTAGAAGAAAGAGCTCCCATCGCATCAAATAAGAAGCTCATTGTCCAGTGCTCTTCTTCTGCGCCCCCTGCGAATACGATATCTTGTTTTCCATATTGAATCTGCTCATATGCATTTCCAATACAATGCGCACTTGTTGAACATGCAGAACTAATACTGTAATTGATGCCTTTAATTTGAGCGCCTGTTGCAAGACAAGCTGCAACGCCGCTAGACATTGTTTTAGTCACCATATAAGGGCCTACACGTCGGATACCCTTTTCTCGAATTGTATCTGTGCCTTCAAGCATACTTTCAGTCGATGTGCCGCCAGCCCCAACAATAAGGCCTGTTCTAATATTGGATACAAGTTCTTTAGGAAGATTGGCATCTTGAATAGCTTCTTGCATTGCAAGCCAAGCATACACATGGCCTTTCGCCATAAATCGAAGGAGTTTTCGATCAATCAGTTCGGAAAAGTCTAAGTCAATCGATCCGGCGACGTGAGATCTTAGGCCATGGGCTTCATATTCAGGCTGAAATTTAATGCCTGAACGAGCATGGTACAAACTGTCTTGAACTTCTTTTTTATTATTACCAAGACTGGATACAATCCCTAATCCGGTAACAACAACACGACGAGTCATGCGTCGCCTCCCATTAAATAAAGATCAAAAATTATCAGTACGAGTGAATAAACCTACACGCAAATCTTTAGCATGGTAAATCTCTCGGCCATCGATTGACATTCTAGCATCAGCAATACCCATGATTAATTTACGCATAATTACTCTTTTTAAATCAATGACATAGGTGATTTTTTTAGCGGTAGGTAGTACCTGGCCTGTAAACTTAATTTCGCCGCCGCCTAGCGCGCGACCTCGACCTAAACCACCTTTCCAGCCCAAATAAAAACCGACTAATTGCCACATCGCATCTAGTCCTAAACAGCCCGGCATAACAGGATCGCCCTCAAAATGACAGCCAAAAAACCAAAGGTCTTTATTGATATCCAATTCAGCAATAATCTCACCATTACCATATACACCACCCTCATCTGTAATAGATGCAATGCGATCAAACATAAGCATCGGTGGCAATGGAAGTTGTGCATTGCCTGGGCCAAACATCTCGCCTCGACCACAAGACAAAAGCTCTTCTTTTGTATAGCTATTTTTCTTTGACATTGAATTTAAATAAAAACTGATAAAAGGATTATGGAAAAACTATACGTCTTAAACACAACTATTTTATCGTGTTTTTATCTATTTACCCTTATAAATTATTCAGTTAATATGAAGTCATAGTAAAACATTCAAGTAATTATCACGACTTTTAGGGATTTTAAAATGAGCGACCAAAACTTGGCCGACTGGCGAAAACTTGCTGTCAAACTCGAGGCTGAAATTAATAAAGTCATTGTAGGACAAGAAGGTCCTATTAGGCTTATTACGACTTCAATTTTTGCGCGTGGTCACGTCTTCTTGAGGGTGATGTAGGTGTAGGTAAAACCACATTACTTAAAGCGTTTACTCGCGCCATTGGTGGTGGATATCAACGTATAGAAGGTACGATTGATCTTATGCCAAATGATCTTGTTTATCACACCTATCTTGGTGAAGATGGTAAGCCACATGTAACCCCCGGCCCTATTTTAATGTCAGGTAGCGATTTATCTATTTTCTTCTTTAATGAAATTAACCGAGCAAGGCCGCAAGTTCATTCCTTACTTTTAAGAATTATGGCTGAAAGAACACTCTCAGCATTTAATAAGGAACATTACTTTCCGCACATGATTGTGTTCGCAGACAGAAATCAAGTAGAACGTGAGGAAACTTTTGAAATTCCTTCTGCCGCACGTGATCGATTTATGATGGAGATTCCAATACTCATCCCTAAAAATGATGACATGATGAAAAGTTTAATTTTTGAAACAAGGTTTCATGATGCTGACAATCTTGTAAGTGAAGTTAAACCTAATTTACTAAAGTTTGATAAGTTGAAAGATATAGCCAAGACAATTCAAGAAGAAATTACTGCAACAGATGCACTAAAAAATTATGCACTTAATCTATGGAAAGCAACAAAAAGTCCTGCTGATTATGGGATTAAGATACCTGATCTTGATATGAATCGATTAATGATATCGGGATCAAGCCCCAGAGGAATGATGATGATGATGAGAGCAGCTCGAGTTAACGCTTGGCTCAATGATCGTACTTCAGTGATACCTGCAGATATTCATGCTGTCTTCCATGAAACTCTTGCACATCGACTCGTTTTTAATCCTATTTATGAAATGAGAAGAACTGTAATTGCGCGCGATTTAACTAATGGCATTCTCAACGTTATTAACGCACCTTAATTTATGGTTCAAGCCACTAAATTATTTGATTACCACATCGGCTGGAAATCTAAAGGCAAACACCCTGGTGACCATAAAAGCAATCAGAGGGGTATGGGCATTGAATTTGCTGGTCATACCACACTCCTTTCGTACCCTGATCCAAGACGTATTGATATACGTCAATCTATTCGCGATCCGTTAGGTCAAATTCACGTCAAAATTTTTAATCAACGTAGCGCAACGCCTGTGATGATTGTGGTTGATTTATCGGCCAGTATGAATTTTGGTGGTAAGAATAAAAAAATTAATCTAGCTGCTGAAGTCGCGCAATCGATTGCATATTCAGTCGTCGATCGACATGATGCACTAGGCTTGGTTGGATTTGATGATGAAATTAGAGAAGACTGCTTAGCACCTGTTTCATTTAGATCTCAGCAGGCATTTACACTGATTAACGA